>Ga0307506_10000066_pt1 | contig 45504 bp, 13 predicted proteins | sample 25_S_MG_FD_202175 | JGI IMG/M metagenome (GOLD analysis project Ga0307506, IMG submission 202175) | Soil microbial communities from Populus trichocarpa stands in riparian zone in the Pacific Northwest, United States - 25_S | ecosystem: Environmental > Terrestrial > Soil > Riparian zone > Trees... | reverse complement strand
TAACTTTTCGGGTGCCGCGTCTTTTCCTCCCCCCTGGGCGGGAGGCGGTTGGGAAAGGGGGGAGGTTAGGAGGGGGGCGCCGCCTTCGGGCACAACGCTGGGATCTGAGGGTTTGTGGCTGTTCGCATCGCCCCCCTCCTGGCCTCCCCCCTGCTCCAACCCTCCACCTCCCAGGGGGGAGGAACCCTCCGCCCTGCCCAGGTTAACGCCTATGCCTCCGGCATCTCTGAGGGGCTGGGGGTGAGGGCGCTTTTCTGCCCCCTGCGCCAGAAGCTGTCCAAAGGCCGGCGTCAGATGCAGCACAGTCACCCGCTGCTCCGCGAGCCAGGCGACGAGCCGTTCCGGATGATCCAGGCTCCCGGCCGGCGGCACGCAGAGGGTGGCGCCGAGGGCCAGCGGGACCAGCAGATCGCGCAGCAACGGGTCGTGGCCGAGGCCGGAGAGAAGACTGAAGCGGTCCGTGCTCCCCAAGCCGAACGTCGTGGAGCCCCAGGCGAGGAAATGGGTGAGCGGCGCGTGCGTACCCAGGATCGCCTTCGGCTCTCCGGTCGACCCCGAGGTGAACGCCACGTAGGCCGGATCGTCCGGTCCGACCCGGACCCGCGGCGCGGCGCCGTCATTCCATTCCGGCCCTTCCGGCACCCCCTCGGACAGCCGCACCAGGGCGCGGGCGCCGCCGAGCCGCATCATCGCGGCCCGCCTCGCCGCCGGGTACTCGGGATCGAGCAGCAAGAAGGCGCAGCCGGCCTTGAGCGTGCCCAGCACCGCCCAGGCGAGCGCCGCGCTGCGCTCCGCGGTGATCGCCACCACGTCCCCAGGCTGCAAACCGGTGGCGATCAGATGATGAGCCAGCCGGTTGGCCGCCGCCTCCAGCTCGCCGTAGCTCCAGCTCTTGCCTTCTTCCACGACTGCGACATCAGCCGGAGACCGCCGCGCCTGCAGAGCGAAAATCTCGTGCAGCGGCGCGGCCGGACAGGCGCCCTCCAACCCGCCCAGCCAGCCACCGGCGAGCACCTGGGCCGAGTCCGGCAACACCGCCGCGGCGCGGGGCGTGAGCAGCGGGATGTCGTCGATACCGACCGCGAGATCCGGAGAATCGAGCGCGGTGGTCAGGAGCAGCTCGAGCTGTCCCAGCATCTCCTCGATGCGGACCTGATCGAAAAGACCGGCGTCGTAGAGCACGTCGAAACGGACGCCGTCCTCACTCTCGGTGAAGTAGACCGTGAGATCGAACTTGGAAGGCGGCGGTTGCGACGCCACCGGCTCCAGGGTGAGGCCGGGGAGGGTGATGACATCGCGGGAGAAGTTGACGTGATTGAAGAAGACCTGGAACAGCGGCGTGCGATCGAGGTCGCGCTCCGGCTGCAGCTCGGCCACCAGCTTCTCGAAGGGCAGGTCCTGGTGCGCGTAGGCGCCCAGCGCGGCCTCGCGCACCTGGGCGAGCAGATCGCGAAAGGAGGGATTGCCGCCGAGCTGCGTGCGCAGCACCAGGGTGTTGACGAAGAAGCCGAGCGTCCCCTCGATCTCGGCGTGGTTGCGCCCGGCGATCGGTATGCCGGCCAGCAGCTCGTCCTGCCCGCTCAGCCGGTGCAGCAGCGCCGTCCAGGCGGCGAGCAGGATCATGAACGTCGTCGCCCCGGCGCGCCGGGCGGCGGCGGCGGCATGGGCCGACAGGGCGGGTGGCAGGTCGAGCGCGGCGCTGCCGCCGACGCGGCTTCTCCCCGGGATCCGCGGCCGGTCCGCGGGGAGATCGAGGGACGGCAGATCGCCGGCCAGGCGCTCCCGCCAGTAGGCGAGCTGCGGCGCGAGACCGCCGGCTCGCTCCAGCCCGCGCTGCCAGACGGCATGGTCGGCGTACTGGAGCGGCGGCGGCGGCAGGGCGGCGAGCGGCGGCTGGCCGGCGGCGAGGGCGGTGTACAGCGCCGCCAGCTCGCGCACCATCACGCCCATGGACCAGCCGTCGGTGATGATGTGGTGCTGGACGGCGACGAAGACGTGCTCCTCGGAATCGACCAGCAGAAGGGTCCAGCGCACCAGCGGCCCGCGCGCCAGAGCGAAGCGGTGGGCCGCCAGGGCCGCGATCAGGCGGTCGCGCTCGGCGGCGCGCAGCAGCGGCGGCAGCGCGGTCAGATCGATTGTCAGATCGAGGGCGGGCAGCGCCGCGGCGGCGGGAGGCGCGATCTCCTGCCGCGCCCGGCCGTCCGGATCTCCGCTCACCGGAAAGCGCGTGCGCAACGCCTCGTGGCGGCTTTCGAGAAGGGTCACCGCGGCGGCGAGCGCGGCGGGCAGCAGGCGGCCGCGGAGAGCGACCGGCAACGCCAGGTTGTACGCCGTGCCGCCGGGCTCGAGCTGATCGAGGAACCAGAGGCGCTCCTGGGCGAACGACAGCGGCAGATCGCCCTGCCCCGGGTCCCGCCTCCCCGGCCGTGATCCCGCGAGGGCGTGCCCGCCCGGCCGCCGCGCCGCCGCGATCTCCAGCGCCAGCGCCTCCACCGTGGGAGCCTCGAACAGCCGGCGCAGCGGCAGCTCGACGCCGAACACCGCGCGCACCCGCGACGCCACCCGGGTGGCGAGCAGCGAGTGGCCGCCGAGCTCGAAGAAATCCTCCGCCGGGCCGACCCGCTCGCGTCCGAGCACCTCGGCCCAGATCCCGGCCAGCAGCTCCTCTTCCAGGCTGCGCGGCGCCCGCGCCTCCTCCTGCGCGCTCTCCCCCGCCGCCGAGATCTCCTCCGGCAGCGGCAGCGCGGCGCGGTCGATCTTGCCGTGGACGCTCAGCGGCAGCTCGGCGAGCGGAATAAAGTGTTGCGGCACCATGTGCTCGGGCAACCGCCCGCGCAGCCAGGAGCGGATCGCCGAAGTCTGGAGACCGTCTTCCCGCATCACCAGGTACGCCACCAGCCGCTTCCCCGTGCCGGTTCCTGACGCGCCGGGCTCCGGCAGCGCCAGCACCACCGCCTCGCGGACTTCCGGATGCGCGGCGAGCGCCGCCTCCACCTCGGCCGGCTCGATGCGGAAGCCGCGGATTTTGACCTGGCGGTCCAGGCGCCCGAGGAAATCGAGGCGGCCGTCGGCCAGGAAGCGGACGCGGTCGCCGGTGTGGTAGACGCGCTCGCCCGGGCCGGCCGCGAAGGGGTGCGGGCGGAAACGCTCGGCGGTCAGCTCAGGGCGGAGCCAGTAGCCGCGCGCGAGGCCGTCCCCGCCGGTCACCAGCTCGCCCGCGACCCCGATCGGCGCCAGCGGCCCGAACGTCTCCAGGCGATCCTCGCCACAGACCACGAAAACGTCGGTGTTGGCGACCGGACGGCCGATCGGCACCGCGGCTTCCGGCATTGCTGCGCCGGACGGCAACGGTCCGCAGCAGGTGAAGGTGGTGTTCTCGGTGGGGCCGTAGCCGTTGACCATGCGCAGCCCGGGGTGCGCCGCGACCAGCCGGCGGACGTGCGGCGGCGACAGCACGTCGCCCCCGGCCACGAGCTGCCGCACCGGGCGCAGCCCATCCAGGCAGTCGTCGACCATCTGGTGCATCAGCGCGGGGGTCAGCAGGAGCGTGGTGACGCGGTGGCGCGCGAGCACCGCCGCGAGGGCCGACAGAGTCGCCGTCCCGGGAGGCATCAACACCAGGCGGGCACCATTGACCAGAGGCGCCCACAGCTCGAACGTCGAGGCGTCGAACGAGATCGTCGACGCGAGAAGGAAGACCTCGTCCGGAGACAGGTGGACCTGGCCGATGTCGCGCACCAGGCGGATGATGCCGCGATGCGTCACCGCCACGCCCTTCGGCCGGCCCGTCGATCCCGAGGTATAGAGGACGTATGCCAGATTCTCCGGCTGAAGGTCCGGAAGACCCGGATCCCCGGAAAGCCGGATCTCGTCGGGGCCATCGAGATCGATCAGCCGTCCACCGCCCTCCGCGAACCAGGGGAAGAGGCCGGCGAAGCTCCTTTCGGTGAGCAGCAGTGGCGCCCGGCCGCCGCTGCCCCGGCGCAAGTCGTCGAGCATCAAGGCGAGACGTTCCCGCGGATAGGCGGGATCGATGGGCAGATAAGCGCCGCCGGCTTCGAGCACCGCCAGCAGGGCCACCACCAGGCGCGGCGACCGCGCGAGACAGACGGCGACAGGGATCTCGGGACCGACGCCCCAGCCGCGCAGCCGGCGCGCCAGCCGGCCGGCGTGCGCCGCGAGCTCGGCATAGGTCAGCTCCTCCTCCCCGTCCGCGGTGATCAGCGCGAGGGCATCCGGAGTGCGTTGCGCCCACTCCGCGAACAGGCCGGGCACCGTGCCGGCGCGCGGGTAGGGAGACGGCCCGCCGTGCCACTCCCGGAGCAGTTGGTGGCGCTCCTCCTCGGCGAGCAGCGGCAGGTCGTCGAAGCGGCGCGCCGGCTCGGCCACGGCGGCGGTGAGCAGCGTCGTGAAGGAGCGCACGAAGCGCTCCGCGGTGGTGCTGTCAAAAAGATCGCGGCTGTATTCGAGAGAGCCGCCGAGGCCGTCGCCATCCTCGATCGCTTCGAGGGTGAGATCGAACGGGGAAGCTCCCATCGCCGCCGGCAACGCCGCGAGCGTCAGGCCGGGCAGGCGCAGCGGCTCGGCGGGAGCGTTCTGGAGCACGAAGGCGGCCTGGAACAGCGGGTTGCGCGCGGCGGTCCGCTCCGGCCGCAGCTCCGTTACCAAACGCTCGAAGGGGATCTCCTGGTGGGCGAAGGCGCCGAGCGTGGTGTCCCGCGCCCTTGCCAGCAGAGCCTTGAAATCGGGCGCGCCGCCGAGGTCCAGGCGCAGCACCAGGGTGTTGACGAAGAAGCCGATCAGCCCTTCGGTCTCGACCCGGGTCCGCCCGGCGATCGGCGCGCCGACCGCGATGTCGTCCTGGCCGGCGAAGCGGCCCAGCAGCCCCTGGTACGCCGCCAGGAGCGTCATGAACAGGGTCGCGCCGCCCTCCTGCGCTACGGCGCGCAGCCGCGCGGTCAGCCCGGCGCCGGCCTGCCAGGCCGCGCGTCCACCCTCTCCGCTCGCCGCCGCGGGTCGCGGGCGGTCCATGGGCACGGTGAGCTCGGCCGGCAGGCCGGCGAGCCGGCGGCGCCAATAGTCGAGCTGCTCGGCGAGCACGGGGCCGGCCAGCCGTTCGCGCTGCCAGAGGGCGTAGTCGGCATACTGGATCGGCAGCTCGGGGAGAGCCGCGGTGTCTCCCCCGTAGAGCGCCGCCAGCTCGCGGATCAGCACGCCCATCGACCAAGCGTCGGTGACGATGTGGTGCAGAGCCACCACCAGCGTCGAGCGCGCCGCCGATAGGCGCAGCAGCACGGCCGTGAAGAGCGGCCCGGCGGCGAGGTCGAACGGGCGGTGCGCGATCTCCCGGCTCAGCCGCATCTCCTCGCCGGACGCGAGCTCCCTGAGCCCGCTGAGATCCACCTCCGGCAGCTCGGCGGGCGCGCTCGCGGCGATCCGTTGCACCGGCTGGCCATCGCGGCTCGCGAAGGTGGTGCGCAGGCTCTCGTGGCGATTGATCAACGCGGAGACGGCGCGGCGCAGAGCCCGCAGATCGAGCGCTCCGTCGAGGCGCACCGCCGCGCCCAGGTTGTAGGTCCGGCTGTGCGGCTCCATCTGGTGCAGAAACCAGAGCCGCTCCTGGGCGAACGACGTCGCCGCGCCGCCGCCGGCGGACGGGGCCCGGCGCGGGATCGCGGCGCGCGCGGCCGGCATCTGGAGCTGGAGCAGCTCCTCGATCCCCTGCGCCAGCTCGGCCAGGACCGGCGTCTCGAACAGAGCGCGCAGCGGCAGCTCGACGCCGACCGCGGCGCGCACCCGCGCCACCACCTGGGTGGCGAGCAGCGAGTGGCCGCCGACGGCGAAGAAATCGTCGAAGGCGCCGATCCGGGAGATCCCCAGCACCTCGCGCCAGATGGCCGCCAGCATCTCCTCGGCGGCGGTGCGCGGCGGCTGGTGGCCGGCGGCGGTGTCGAGCGGCCGGCCCGGGTCGGGGGCCGGCAGCGCGCGGCGGTCGACTTTGCCGTTCGGCGTGAGCGGCAGCGCGGCGAGCGGCACGAAGAGCGACGGCACCATGTAATCGGGCAGCCGCTGCTTCAGGAACGCGCGCATCTCCACCTCGGACGCCTCCGAGACCACATAGGCGACCAGCCGCCTGTCGTTCGGTCCGTCGCCAAGCGCCAGCACCACCGCCTGGCGGATCTCCGGATGGAGACCCAGCGCGGCCTCGATCTCGCCGGGCTCGATGCGGAAGCCGCGCACCTTGATCTGGCTGTCGACGCGGCCGAGGAACTCGATGCTGCCGTCGGGCAGCCGGCGCGCCAGGTCGCCGGCGCGGTAGAGGCGCTTGCCGGGGACCGTGGAGTGCGGATGCGGCGTGAATTTCTCCGCCGTCAGATCCGGGCGGCCGAGATAGCCGCGCGCCACGCCAGCGCCGCCGATGCACAGCTCGCCGGGCAGACGCGCCGGCAGCAGGTCGATGCCGTTCCCCAGCACCCAGGCCTCGTTATCGGCCAGCGGCCGGCCGATCGGCACCACCGCGGCCCCGGGGGGCACCGGCAGGCAGGGCGTGCCGTCGCCGGCGGCGAGCGGCAGGAAGGTGGTGTCGATCGTCGCCTCGGTGACGCCGTAGGAGTCGATCAGCCTCGTCCGCGGACCGCAGAGGCGCGCCAGCGCCGCCACCTCGCCGGCGTACCAAGCATCCGAGCTCACCACCAGCAGGCGCATGAAGGCGAGATCACCGCCCGCGCCCTGCAGGTGGCCGACCAGCGCCCGCACCACCGCGGGCACGAATTCGGCGCCGTCGACGCCCTCGGCGCGCATCAGCCCGTAGAGGCGGGCCGGATCGAGCAGCATCTCGCGCGGGCAGAGCACCAAGCGCGCCCCCGATCCCAGGGCGCGCACGAGGTCGCCGGTGAAGACGTCGAAGGAGAAGCTCGCCATCTGGAGATGGGCCGTCACGTCGCCCAGGCGGTAGGCCTGCTCGTAGGCGTAATACGCGGTGAGGAGACCGCCGTGCCCGATCATCGTCCCCTTGGGCCGGCCGGTCGAGCCCGAGGTGTAGATCACATAGGCGAGGTTTCCTGGATCGAGGCCCACCTCGTCCACTGGCAGGTTCTCGGCGCTCTCCGCGGCCAGCTCGGCCGCCATCTCCCCGAGAGCGCTCTCGGTCAGCACCACCGGCGCGCCCGAATCCGCGGCCATGAACGCCAGGCGCTCGCCGCTGTAGGACGCGTCGAGCGGCACATAACAGCCACCCGCTTTGAGAACGGCCAGGGCGCAGACCACCAGATCGGCCGAGCGCGGCAGCCAGATCGCCACCCGCACCTCTGGACCGACACCGCGGCGGCGCAGGCAGCGCGCCAGCCGGTTGGCGCGGGCGTTGAGCTCGCCGTAGCTGAGACGGACCGGAACGTCACCGTCCGGCCACACCACCGCCTCCGCCGCCGGACGGAGAGCGGCCCGGCGCTCGACGAGCTGGTGGAGGAAGGAGACTCCCGGGAGGCGCTCGGCAGCCGGGCGGGGCAGCCCGCGGCTCCACTCCCCGGCGACCTGCCAGGCCTCGGCGGCGGAGAGGAGCGGCAGCTCGCTGATGTCCGCCGCTTCCGCCGCCAGGGCCGCCGTCAGCAGGCTCCCGAAGTGGCGGGCGAAGCGGGCCATGGTGGCCTGGTCGAAGAGATCGCGGTTGTAGATCAGCGTCGCCGTATAGGAGCCGCCGGCCGGATCGGTCAGATCGAGGGTCAGGTCCAGGTTCGCCGGATCGGCCGCCGCCGAGAGCGGCTCGAGGCGGACCTCGGAGAGATCCAGCCGTCCCTCCGGAGGCTGCTGCACGCAGACGACCTGGAACACCGGCGGCAGGCTGAGATCGCGCGGCAGCTTCAGGTCCTCGACCAGCTTCTCGAACGGCAGCTCCTGGTGCGCATAGGCGCCGAGCGCCACCTCCCGCACCTGCTCCAGCAGCGCTGCGAACGTCAGCGGCCCGCCGCAATCGAGCCGCAGCGCGAGGTTGTTGATGAAGATGCCGATCAACCCTTCGAGCTCCGGGCGGGTGCGATTGGCCACCCAGGTGCCGACCGCGAAGTCCGGCTGGCCGCTGAAGCGGTGGAGCAGAGCGGTGAACGCGGCGAGGCCCACCATGAACGGGGTGACGGCCCGTTCGCGTGCCAGGCCGCGGACGGCACCGGCGGTCTCCGGGCCGAGCACCGCCGGCAGAGCGCTGCCGCTGAAGGTCTGGAGCGGTGGCCGCGGGCGGTCGAGCGGCAGGCGCAGCGGCGGCACGCCAGTCAAGCGGCGGCGCCAGTAGCCGGCGAGGCGCTCCAGGGTGGCGCCGGTCAGCCAGGCGCGCTGCCAGCAGGCGAAGTCGGCGTACTGGATCGGCAGCTCGGGCAAAGGCGAAGGGCGGCCTTCGAGCGCGGCGGCATAGAGCGCCCCCAGCTCGCGGGCGAGCACGCCGATCGACCAGCCGTCGAACACGATGTGGTGGAAGGTGAGCAGCAGCAGGTGGCGTGCCGGCTCGCTTTCAAGCCGCAGCAGGCGGGCGCGGAAGAGCGGTCCGGCGGCGAGATCGAAGCCGCGCATCGCCTCCTCGCCCTGGAGCCGCGCGGTGGTGGCGGCGCGCACCGCCGCCGGAAGCGCGGTCAGGTCGACCAGGGGCAGGGAGGGGGGCGGCGGTGGCAGCACCACCTCGCGCGGCTGCCCGGCCGGAGCGTGGAAGACGGTGCGCAGCCCCTCGTGGCGGCGCACCACCGCGGCGAACGCGGCGGCGAGCGCCGCGACGTCGAGGCGGCCGGTCAGCGCCAGCGCTCCCGGGATGTTGTAGGCGGAATTCCCGGGTGCGAGCTGATCGAGGAACCAGAGCCGTTCCTGCGCGAAGGAGAGCGGCAGCTCGACGTCCGGCCTCTCCCGGCGCCGCGGGATGGCGGACCAGGTCCCGAGGTCCTCGCCGGTCAGCGCGGTGCGCAGGGAAGCGGTGAGGCCGGCGACCGTGGGCGCCTCGAACAGCAGCCGCAGCGGCAGGTCGACGCCGAAAGCCTGGCGCAGGCGCGCCATCACCTGGGTGGCGCGCAGCGAATGGCCGCCGAGGTCGAAAAAGCTCTCGTCGGCGCCCACCCGCTCGACGCCCAGGACTCCAGCCCAGATGCCGGCGACCATCTCTTCGAGCGGATCGTGCGGAGCGGCGAGATCGTCCTGGCGCGGCGTCTCCAGGCGGCGGCGCAGCAGAGCCGCGTGGTCCACCTTGCCGTTGGCGGTCAGCGGCAGGGCGGGAACGATCCACAGCGCCGCCGGCACGAACGCTTCGGGCAGCCGCCGGCGCAGCTCGCCGCGCAACTCGGCGGGCTCCAGTGTCTCGTCGCTGCCGGTGACGAAGCCGAGCAGGCGCACCTCGCCGCCCGCCATGCGGTCCGCCACCACCGCCGCCGCGGTGACCCCCGGCAACGCCGCCAGCGCCGCCTCGATCTCCCCGGGCTCGACACGGAAGCCGCGGATCTTCACCTGGCGGTCGATCCGCCCGAGGAAATCGAGCCGCCCGTCCGGCAGGAGACGCACTTGGTCGCCGGTGTGGTACACGCGCCCGCCGGCCGCCAGAGGATGCGGGCGGAAGCGCTCGGCGGTCAGGTCCGGCCGCCCGAGATAGCCCCGCGCCAGGCCGCCGCCCCCGATCACCAACTCGCCCGCCACGCCGATCGCCGCCGGTCCGCCGGAGGCGTCGAGGACCAGCGCCTGGGTGCCGGAGATCGGCCGGCCGATCGAAATCGATCCCATCGAAGCGACCGATCCGACCGATCCGACCGATCCGCAGCAACTGAAGGTCGTCCCCTCCGTGGGGCCGTAGCCGTTGATCAGGCGTGTCCCCGGCAGCTCGCGGGTGACGCGCAGCACGTGCCGCGGCGACAGCGCATCGCCGCCGGCCAGCAACTGGCGCACCGGCGCCAGTGCGCCCGGATCCTCGTCGACGAGCTGGTGGAAGAGCCCCGCCGTGAGCCAGAGGGAGGTCACCTCATGCCGCGCCAGGACCGCCGCAAGCTCCGCCAGGGTCGACGTGCCGGGTGGCATCAGCACCAGCTTGGCGCCGTGCAGCAGGGCGCCCCAGATTTCGAGCGTCGAGGCGTCGAAGGAGGCGGGCGCCATCTGGAGCCAGACCTCGCCGGGGCCGAAGCGCGCGTAGTCCGCATCGAGCACCAGGCGCACCACGCCGCGGTGGGGGATCGCCACACCTTTGGGCCGCCCGGTCGAGCCGGAGGTGAACATCACGTAGGCCAGCCCCTCACCCCCCTGCCCCCTCTTCCATCCCCTCCCACCGGCCGGGAGAGGGGAAGAAAAGACGACGTCCTCGCTGTACGGCAGGACTCTCCCCCCGACCGCGGCGAATCCGGAGAAGAGATCGGCATGCCGGGGCGAGGTCAGCAGCAGCCTTGGTCCCGCGGACGCCTTTGCCAGGTCGTCGAGCATGGCCTCCAGGCGCTGCGGCGGCTGCGCGGGATCGAGCGGCGCGTAGGCGCCGCCGGCCGCGAGGACGGCGAGGAGCGCCACGATGAGCTCCGGGGAGCGCTCGAAGCAGACCGCCACCGGCGCTTCGGGCTCCAGGCCGAGAGAGAGGAGGTGCGCGGCGAGCCGGCCGGCGCGCGCGGCGAGGTCGCCGTAGGTCACGGTCGTTTCCGCAGCCGGAGCGATCAGCGCCACCGCCCCGGGATGCGCCGCGGCCTGGGCGAAGAACAGCTCGTGGATCGAGAGATCGCGCGCCGGGCGGCTCGCTTCGCCGCTCCATTCGACGAGAAGCTGGTGGCGCTCGGCGGGCGACAGCAGCTCCAGCTCGGCGGCGCGCTGCTCCGGCGTGTGCGCGGTCAGGGCGGTGAGCAGGTTGGCATAGCTCCGCGCCCAGCGCGCCACGGTCGTCGCTTCGAGCAGACGCGGGCGGTGCTCCCAGGAGGCCGCGAGCCCGCGCGGCGACTCGCCGAGCTCCAGGGAGAGATCGAATTTGGCCGCCCCGCCGGTCACCGTCATCGGCTCGAAGCTGAGGCCCGGCACCTGAAGCGGGCCGGCGCCGAAAGCGGGCCGCGCGGCGTTCTGCAAGACCAGCATCGCCTGCACCACCGGCGTCTGCTCCAGGCTGCGCTCCGGCTGGAGCTCTTCGACCAGACGCTCGAACGGCAGTTGCTGGTGGGCGAAGGCGCCGAGCGTGACCTCGCGCACCCGCGCCAGCAGCGCCGCCACCGTCGGCTCGCCGCGCAGGTCGGAGGGCAGCGGCAGGGTGTTGACGAAGAGCCCGACGATCCCTTCGACCTCCGGTTGCAGCCGGTTGGCCACGGCGGTGCCGACCACCAGCCGCGCCTGGCCGGTGAGCCGGTAGAGCAGCATCTGGAAAGCGGCCAGGTAGATCATGAACGGCGTCACACCGGCGCGCCGCGCCAGCCCGGCGATTCGCTCCAGAGACTCCGGCGGCAGTTCGAGGGCGTGCCGGCCCGCGGTCTCTTCCTGATCCGGAGACGCCTGGCGCGGATGGTCGACAGGCAGCTCGATCCGCAACGACACGCCGGCCAGCAGGCCGCGCCAGTACGCCAGCTCCCCTTCGACCTCGCCGCCGGCCAGCCACCGCCTCTGCGCGGCGGCGAAGTCGGCGTACTGCACGGCCAGCTCCGGCATCTCGCGGGCTGATCCCGAGGCGAGCTGCTCGGCGATCTCGCGCATCAGGAGCGCGAGCGACCAGCCGTCGGCGACGATGTGGTGGAGGCAGAGGAGCAGCACCTGCTCGGCCGGCGATGACCGCAAAACAGCGGCGCGCAGCAGAGGCCCGTGGGCGAGATCGAAGGGCAGGCCCGCGACGCGGGAGGCGAGGCGCAGGGCCTCGGGCTCGCCGTGGCCGGCCGGCAGGGCGGAGAGGTCGATGACCGGCAGCGCGGGCGACGCGAGCGCCCCGGGCGGTGCGATCAGTTGGACCGGCTTGCCATCGATCTCCGCGAATGTGGTGCGCAACGCCTCGTGGCGGCGCACCACGGCGCCCAGAGCCGCGGCGCAATCCGGCGCCGAGAGGGTCCCGCGCACGCGCAGCGCCAGGAGGATGTTGTAGGCGGTGCGGTCGGGCTCCAGGCGGTCCAGGAACCACAGGCGCTCCTGGGCGAAGGACGCGGGTAGCGGGCCGGTGCGCGGCACCCGGTGGATCGACAGGGGCGCCGTCCCCGGCTCCGCGACGGCGGCGAGCGCAGCGGCGAGATCGGCCAGCACCGGATAGGCGAAGACGAGCTGCGGCGTGAGCGGCAGGCCTGCCTGGCGGCAGCGGCCCACCACCTGCAACGAGAGCAGGGAGTCGCCGCCGAGAGCGAAGAAGTCGTCCCGCGCACCGACACGATCCCTGCCCAGCACCTGCTCCCAGATGCCGGCGAGCAGCTCTTCCATCGGAGAGCGCAGAAGCACCGAGGCGTCCGCCTCCTGCCCGGGCGCCGCCTCCAGCGCCAGGAGCGCTCGCCGGTCGACCTTGCCGTTGGCGGTCAGCGGCAGGGCGTCGAGCCACATGAACGCCGCGGGCACCTGGTGCTCCGGCAGCTTGCCCAGGAGCAGGCGGCGCAGCACCTCACCCCCGGCCCCTCTCCCATCTCTCTCCCACGCCCCCGCCGGGAGAGGGGGGACAAGATAAGCCGTCAGCCGGACCACGCCGCCCGCGCCGGCGCGCGGCAGGACGACCGCCTGCCGCACTCCCGGGATCTCCAGCAGCGCCGCCTCGATCTCGCCGGGCTCGATGCGGAAGCCGCGGATCTTGACCTGGTGATCGATGCGCCCCAGGTATTCGAGCTCGCCGTTGGACAGATGGCGACCGAGGTCGCCGGAGCGGTAGAGGCGAGATCCGGGCGCGGCGGTCCGGCCGCAGAAGGGATCGGGTACGAAGCGTTCCGCGGTCAGGTCAGGCCGGCCGAGATAGCCGCGGGCGAGACCGGCGCCGCCGACCGCCAGCTCGCCCGGCACCCCGATCGGCGCCAGGCTGCCGGCAGGATCGAGCACGTGGACGGCGAGGTCGGGGATCGGGACGCCGATGACACTGCTCTGCCCGCTCTTCGCATCCGCGGCGCAGAGCGGCCGATAGGTGACATGCACTGTCGTCTCGGTGATGCCGTACATGTTGACCAGGCGCGGATGCTCGTCGCCGTGGCGCTCGAACCAGGCGGCGAGGCTGGACGGCGCGAGCGCTTCGCCGCCGAAGATCACCAGCCGGAGGTCGGGCAAAGAGCCCTCGTCGCGGTCGACCCGCATCAGCTCGGCGAAAGCGGTCGGCGTCTGGTTGAGCACCGTCACCCGTTCGGCGGCCAGCAGCTCATGGAAAGCCTCCGGCGTCCGGCTCACCGTCCAGGGGACGATCACCAGGCGGCCACCGGAGAGCAGCGCGCCCCAGATCTCCCAGACGGAGAAGTCGAAGGCGTAGGAGTGGAACAGTGTCCAGACGTCGTCCGGTCCGAAGCCGAGCCAGGGCTCGGTGGCGCGCAGCAGGCGAACGACGTCGGCGTGCGTCACCACGACACCCTTCGGCCGGCCGGTCGAGCCGGAGGTGTAGATGACGTACGCGGCGTTTGTTCCTCCCCCCTGGGCGGGAGGCGGTTGGGAAAGGGGGGAGGTTAGGAGGGGGGCGCCGCCATCAGGCACACCGCCGAGCATCGAGGGTTTATGGCCGATCGGATCGCCCCCCTCCTGGCCTCCCCCCTGCTCCAACCCTCCCCCTCCCAGGGGGGAGGAAACCGCCGCCCGGTCTACGGAGAGGCGCGCTACCTCGCTCTCCGCTGGAACCGGCAGATTCACCAAAGCCGTCTCTGTCCCCACCACCACCCGCGCGCCGGAATCTTCGACCAAAAACGCCAGCCGCTCCCGCGGATATCCGGGATCGAGCGGCACGTAGGCGCCGCCTGCTTTCACGATGGCGAGCATCCCGACGACCAGCTCCAGCGAGCGCTCGGCACAGAGGCCCACCCGGACCTCCGGCCCGACGCCGAGCCCGCGCAGGCGATGGGCGAGCCCGTCCGTCCAGGCGTCCAGCTCCCCGTACGTCAGATCTCTCCCTTCGCAGCTCACCGCTCGCGCGCCGGGCGCCTGCCGCACCCGCGCCTCGAACAGCGCGGCCAGGGTGTCGCCGGGAGCGCTCTCGGCCTGCTCGCGGGCGCCTCCCCACGCCAGGAGCTGCACCACCTCGGCCGCCGGCAGCAGAGCCAGCTCGGCGACTGCTGTTTCGGGCGCTTCCAGCGCCGCGGTGAGCAGGACCTCGAAGTGATGCGCCAGCCGCTCGACCGTCGCGGTGTCGAAGAGGTCGGTGCTGTGCTCCAGGGCGCCGGCGATCCCGTCCGGGCCGTCCTCCAGGCTCAGCGACAGCTCGAAGCGGGCGCTGCGGATCTCGATCTCTACCGGCCGTAGCGCGAGACCGGGGATCTCCAGCGACTGGTTGAAGCCGTCCTGCAAGGCGAAGAGGACCTGGACCAGGGGGGAACGAGAGGCATGCCGCTCGGCGACGATCTCTTCGACGAGGCGCTCGAAGGGGAGATCCTGATGCGTGAAGGCATCCAGCGCCGCCTCGCGGACCCGCCGCAGGACCGCGGCGAAGCTCGGCGCGCCGGTCAGGTCGGCGCGCAGGACCAGGGTGTTGACGAAGAACCCGATCAGCCCTTCCGTCTCCTGCCGGTTGCGCCCGGCCACCGGCGCGCCGAGCAGCAGATCGTTCTGATTGGCATGGCGGCTCAGCAGGACGGCCCAGGCGGTGAGCAGGGTCATGAAGGGGGTCGCCCCTTCGCGCCGGCTGATCTCCCGCACCGGCGCCGAGAGGCCGGCCGGCAGCGCTACCGGCAAGACGGCACCATGGTAGCTACGCACCGCCGGCCGCGGCCGGTCGGTGGGCAGGTCGATCACCTGCGGCGCTCCGGCAAGCCGGTGACGCCAGGCGGCGAGATGCTCCTCCAGCACGTCGCCGCGTAGCCAGTCCCTTTGCCACACCGCGAAGTCGGCGTACTGCACGGGCAGCCCCGGCAGCGGCGATCCCAGCCCTTGGGAGAAGGCCTGGTAGAGCACCGTCACCTCGCGGATCAGGAGGTCGGTGGACCAGCCGTCCGAGACGATGTGGTGCATCGTCAGGAGCAGGATGTGATCCCGGGCGTCGAGCCGGATCAGGAGCAGGCGCAGGAGCGGCCCGTGCTCCAGATCGAACGGGCGCGCGCTCTCGGCATCCGCGAGAGCGTGCGCGCCGGCCTCCCGATCCGCCGCGGGCAGGTGCGACAGATCGATCAGCGGCAGCTCCGGCCGCATGGGATCGCCCACGATCTGGACCGGTCCTTCCGGGCGGGTGGCGAACGTGGTGCGCAGCACCTCGTGCCGCCGGACCACCTCGGCGAAGATGTCTTCCAGCAGCGCCGGGTCTACCGCGCCGCTCAGGCGGAGCCCCGCGGGGAGGTTGTAGACCGCGGAGCCCGGATCGAGCTGGTCGATCAGCCAGAGGCGGTGCTGCGCGAAGGAGAGCGGCAGGCCGGCCCCCGGAGCTCGCGGCACGGGGACGATGGCCGGCGGCGGCGCGGCTCCCCGGCTCTCCTCGACCGCCCGCGCCAGGCCCGCGATCGTCGGCGTCTCGAACAGGGTGCGCAGCGGCAGGTCCACGCCGAGCAGGCCGCGGATGCGCGACACCACCTGGGTGGCGAGCAGCGAGTGGCCGCCGAGGGCGAAGAAGTCGTCGTCGCGGCCGATCGATTCCCGGCCGAGCACCGCGCTCCAGATCCCCGCCAGCAGCTCCTCGACCGGCGTGCGCGGCGCCTCGCCCTCGCCTCTCTCCCCGCGCGCCGTCCACTCCGGCAGCGGCAGTGCCGCGCGGTCGATCTTGCCGTTGACCGTCCGCGGCAGCGCCGCCAGCTCGACGATCTCCGCCGGCACCATGTGCTCCGGCAGCCGCGCTCCGGCATGGAGGCGCAACGCTTCCCGGCTCACCGCGCAATCGGGGGCGGGCACCACCCAGGCGACCAGCTCCCGGTGCCCCGGCCGGGCCTCGCGCACGGCCACGAACGCCTCGGACACCGCCGGATGCTGCTCCAGAACCGCCGCGATCTCGCCGGGCTCGACACGGAAGCCGCGCACCTTCACCTGCTCATCGATCCGGCCCAGGAAGTCGAGCGTGCCGTCGGCGCGGTAGCGCGCGAGGTCGCCGGTGCGGTAGGCGCGCTCACCGCTCTTCCAGGGATCGGGCACGAAGCGCTCCGCCGTCAGCTCGGGGCGTCCGAGATAGCCGCGCGCCACGCCGGCACCGCCGATGAGCAGCTCGCCCACCACGCCGCAGGGCACCGGCGCGCCTTCGCGGTCGAGCACGTAGATCCACGTATCGCCCACCGGCCGGCCGATCGGCAGCTCCCGGTCCGCCGGCTCACCACCGTCCCGGCGATAGAGCGTCGAGGTCACGGTCGTTTCGGTCAGGCCGAAGACGTGGATCACCGGCACGCCGTGGCGGTCCCACCGCGCGAGCCGCTCCGGCGACGGTTTCTCGCAGCCGAGGAGCAGGCGGCGCAGGGAGCGCGGTGGTGTCTCACCGCGCCTTTCCAGGTCGTCCGCCCACTCGTTCCAGTACGGCGTCGGCAGCTCGAGTCCGGTGACCCCCTGGCTCTCCAGAACACGCTCCAGGCCCGCCGGCGTGAGCAGCTCCTCCTGCGGCGCGAAGACCACCGCGCCGCCCCGCGACCAGACCGGAAACACCTCTTCGATGAGAACGTCGAATCCGGGCGAGGCGAACTGCAGAAAGCGCTCTTCATCCCCCAGCCCACACCGCGTCGCCACCTCCACGGCAAAGCGCACCGCCGCACCATGTCCCACCATGACGCCCTTCGGACGGCCGGTCGATCCCGAGGTGTAGATCACATAGGCGGTCTGCCGCGGGCTCACCGGTGCGATCGCGAAGGGAGCGGCCTCGTCCTCCGGGTCTTCCCGATCGAGGCGCAACATCGCGTCCCAGCCATCGAGGAGCACCCGCGCTCCGGCATCCGCCAGCAGCGCCGCGCGCCGCGCCGCCGGCCAGCGCGGATCGAGCGGCAGGAAGGCGCCGCCGGCTTTGAGGACGCCGAGCATCCCCAGCGCCAGCTCCGGCTTGCCGCTCACCAGCAAGCCCACGACCTGCTCGGCGCCCACGCCCAGGCGGCGCAGCCGTTGCGCCAGCCGGCTCGCCCGTCCGTCCAGCTCCGCGAAGCTCCACGAGCCGCCTTCAAAAAACACCGCCGGCGCGTCGGGCCGCTCTCTCGCCCGGGCCTCGAACAGCCCGTGCAGGCTCGTGCCGGAGACCGGCTCGGCCGCCGTGTCGTTCCACTCGATCAAGACCTGCTGGCGCTCCGCCGGGCTCCACAGCTCCACCTCGTGCGGGCCCGTGTCCGGCGCCGTCGCCAGCGCCTGGAGGACCGCGCGCAGGTACCCTTGCAGGCGCTCCACCGTGGCGGCATCGAAGAGGTCGGTGTTGTATTCGAAGCCGGTCCGCGGCTCTCCGGCGTCGGAGACCGAGAGCGTCAGATCGAACGGCGCGATCCCGGTTCCGCCGCCGTCGAGGGTCTCCAGAGAGAGATCGGGAAGCTCCAGCCGGTGCCCCGCGGTCTCCAGGTTCAACATCACCTGGAAGAGCGCCGTATGGCTGAGACTGCGCCGCGGATTCAGATTTTCGACCAGCAGCTCGAACGGCAGATCCTGGTGCGCGTGTGCCGCGAGCACCGTCTCGCGCGTCCGCTCCAGCAGAGCGCCGAGCGTGGGGCGGTCTTTCAGGGTTCCCCGCAAAGCCAGGGTGTTGACGAAGAAGCCGATGAGCCCCTCCGTCTCCAGGCGGTTGCGGCCGGCGACCGGCGTGCCGATGACGATCTCGGTCTCGCCGGTCACCCTGCCGAGGAGCGCCTGGAAGGCCGTCAGGTGGAACATGAAGAGGGTGGCGGAACGGGCGCGGCTCGCCGCGCGCAGAGCGGTCGCCAGCTCCGCCGGCAGGAGCCGCGAGGAGGTGGCGCCCCGGAAGCTCTGCACCGCCGGGCGCGGCCGGTCCGTGGGCAGCGCGAGCAGCTCCGGAGCGCCTTCCAGGTGCCGCCGCCAGTACGCGAGCTCGGCTTCCAGAGCCTCGCCGTGCAGCCAGGCGCGCTGCCAGACCGCGTAATCCGCGTACTGGACCGGCAGGTCGGGCAGAGACCGGCCGGTCGAGAGAGCCTGAACCTCCCGCACCAGGATGCCCAGCGACCAGGCGTCGGCGACGACGTGGTGCAGGGTCAGCAGCAGCAGGTGCTGCCGGGGCTCGATGCGCAGCAGGGTGACCCGCCACAGTGGCCCGTTCTGGAGATCGAAAGGCCGCCGCGCCTCCGCCGCGGCGAGCCGGCGCGCCTGGGCTTCACGGTGGATCGCCGGCAGGGCCGAGAGATCCACGACGGGAAGAGCCGCAGGGCTCCTGTCGGGAGATGGATGGATCACCTGCACCGGCCGGCCGTCGCGGGACGCGAACGTCGTGCGCAGCACCTCGTGACGGGCGGTGATCGCGGCGAAGACCCGCGCGAGCCGGGGAACGGAGATCTCGCCGGTGAGGCGCACCGCGGCCGGGATGTTGTAGCCCGGCGTGCCCGGCTCGAGCTGGTCGATGAACCAGAGGCGCTGCTGCGCGAACGAGAGCGGCATCTCCGCCGCCCGCGGCACCTGGACGATCGGCGGCAGCGCGGGAGCTTCGCCATGGAGACCCTGCCGCACCGCGCGCGCCAGCGCCGTTACCGTCGGTGCCTCGAACAGCAGGCGCAACGGCAGCTCGACACCCAGGTCCCGGCGGACTCGCGACACGACCTGCGTGGCGAGCAGCGAATGGCCGCCCAGCGCGAAGAAGTCGGCCTCCGCGCCGATCAGCCCGGGCTCTCCGCTCTGCAAGACCTCGGCGAAGATCCCCGCCACCAGCTCCTCGATCGCATCGCGCGGCGGCACGGCGCTCTGATCCACGGACATCGCCGGCCGTGACGCCTCGGCCAGCGCCAGCAGCGCCTTGCGGTCCACCTTGCCATTGGCGGTCAGGGGCAGGGCGTCGAGCGGCACGAACGCCGCCGGCACCATGTGCTCCGGCAGCATGCCTGCCAGCCGGCCGCGCAGCTCCGCAGCGGCCGGTGTGCGATCGGGCGGGGAGACGACGAAGGCGACGAGTCGGTCGCCGCCGGTCTCCTCGGGCTGGACCAGGACGACCGCCTGCTGCACGCCGGGGTGCGCCAGGAGCGCCGCCTCGATCTCGCCGGGCTCGATCCGGAAGCCGCGGACCTTGACCTGCTGGTCGATGCGGCCCAGGTATTCGAGCTCACCCGTGGGCAGGAAGCGGCCCAGGTCTCCGGAGCGGTACAGGCGGGCGCCTGATCTTGAAAAAGGATCGGGGACAAAGCGCTCCGCCGTCAGGTCCGGCCGCCCGAGATAGCCGCGCGCCAAGCCGGCACCGCCGACGGCGAGCTCGCCCGGCACGCCGACAGGCGCCAGCCGGCCGCCGCGGTCGAGCACGCGGACGGCGAGATCGGGGATCGGGAGGCCGATGAGGCTGCGCTGGCCGAGGCCTTTTCCTCCCCCCTGGGCGGGAGGGGGTTGGGAATGGGGGGAGGTTAGGTGGGGGGCGCCGCCTTCGGGCACAACGCTGGAGATTGAAGGTTTGTGGCCGTTCGCATCGCCCCCCTCCTGGCCTCCCCCCTGCTCCAACCCTCCCCCGCCCAGGGGGGAGGAAACCTCCACGCCAACAGAGCTCGACTCAAGTGAGAGCGGTCGATACGTCACATGCACCGTCGTCTCGGTGATGCCATACATGTTGACCAGCCGCGGCCGTTCGGCCCCTCGACGTGCGAGCCAGCCGGCCAGGCGCGCCGGCACGAGCGCCTCGCCGCCGAAGATCACCAGCCGCAGATCGGGCAGAGAACCGGCGCGCGCCGGCTCCGCATCCACCTTCATCAGCTCGCCGAAGGCCGTAGGAGTCTGATTCAGCACCGTCACCCGCTCGGCAGCCAGCAACTCGTGGAAGGCCTCCGGCGTCCGGCTCACTTCCCAGGGGACCACCACCAGCCGTCCCCCCGAGAGCAGTGCCCCCCAGATCTCCCAGACCGAGAAATCGAAAGCGGAGGAGTGGAACAGTGTCCAGACGTCCTCGGAATCGAAACCGAACCAGGGCTGGGTGGCGCGCAGCAGGCGCACGACGTTGGCGTGCGTCACCACGACGCCCTTCGGCCGGCCGGTCGACCCGGACGTGTAGATGACGTACGCGGCGTTCGCCGCGAGGCCGGCGGGGACGCCGGCGGTCCCAGGGGCGGTCGCCGCCTGGGGGGGAGGGTCCACCAAGACCGCGACGACGTCCGCGGAAACGGACAGGCTCGCCAGCGCCGTTTCCGTCCCCAGCACGATCCGCGCTCCCGAATCCTCCATCAGGAACGCCAGCCGCTCGCGCGGATACGCCGGATCGAGCGGCACATAGGCGCCATCGGCTTTCACGATGCCGAGCATCCCCACGATCAGCTCCAGCGAACGCTCGGCGCAGAGACCGACCCGCACCTCTGGCCCGACGCCCATCCGCCGCAGGTGATCAGCCAGCGCGCTCGCCCGGGCGTCGAGCTCGGCGTATGTCAGATGACTGCCCTCACAGCTCACCGCCCGCGCGCCGGGGTCCCGTCGAACCTGTGCCTCGAACAGCGTCGCGATCGTGTCCCTCGGCGCGGGCTCGACCCTCTCTCTGATCCCGCCCCAGTCCAGGAGCTGCCGCTCCTCGGCCGGCGAGAGCAGCGGCAGCTCGCGGACTCTCTGGCTCGGATCGGTAGCGACGGCTTCGAGGAGGCGCAGGTAGCAGGCGGCGAGGCGCTCCACGGTGGCGCCGTCGAAGAGGTCTTCCCGGAACATGAACGAGGTGCGCACCCCTTCGGGCATCTCCTTCATGTTGCAGGCGAGATCGAACGCCGCCGCCCGGCTGGTCGGCGGCATCAGCGTCATGCGGAAGTCCGCCACCTCCATCTCCGGGGAGGGGACGTTCTGCAGCGTGAAGATGACCTGGAAGAGGGGCGTCAGCGTCAGGCTGCGCTCCGGGCGCAGCTCCTCGACGATCTTCTCGAAGGGCAGATCCTGGTGGGCGTAGGCGCCCAGCGTCGTCTTGCGCACCGTCGCCAGCACCGCGCGGAAGGTGGGATCGCCGGAGAAGACCGTGCGCAGGACGAGCGTGTTGACGAAGCAGCCGATCAGCCCCTCGATCTCGGTGCGGTTGCGGTTGGCGATCGGCGAGCCGACGACGACGTCGTCCTGACCGGAGAGGCGGCAGAGCAGGGTCTGCCAGGCGCCGAGCAGGATCATGAACAGCGTCGCCCCCTGCGCCTGGCTGAAGGCGCGGAGCGACTCGGTGAGCGGTTTCGGGAGGAGGAGCTGCCGGCGGTCTCCGCGCTCGCCGGGGCGACCGGACCGCGGCCGGTCGGTGGGCAGCTCCAGCTCCTGCGGCGCTCCGGCGAGCTGCTCCTTCCACCAGCCGAGCTGCTCTTGCAGAACCTCGCCGGTGAGCCACTGCCGCTGCCAGACCGCGAAGTCCACGTATTGCACCGGGAGAGGCGGCAGAGAGGGCTGCGCGCCGCGCGCCAGGGCGTCGTAGATCACTCCCATCTCGCGGAACAGGATGCCGCTCGACCAGCCGTCGCCGATGGTGTGGTGCATCGTGCTCGGCGCCATGAAGTCTTCGGCGTCCAGGCGCAGCAGGAAGACCCGCAGCAGCGGCCCGCGCGCCAGATCGAACGGCACCCGCGCATCCTCCTGCGCCAGACGCCAGGCGACCGCCTCGCGGCGATCGGCCGGCAGGGCGGTGAGATCGACCAGCGGCAGCGGCAGGTTCAGATCCGGCGCCACGGTCTGCACCGGCTCGTTGCTGTTCTGGTCCACCTGGAACGTGGTGCGTAGCGTGCCGTGCCGGCGCACGACCTCGCGGAGGCTCGCGGCCAGCAGCTCGACCTGCACCTTGCCGCGCAGGCGCACGGCGCGCGCGATGTTGTATTCGACGCTCTCCGGGCTGAGCTGCTGGAGGAGCCACAGGCGCTGCTGGGCGAACGAGAGCGGCGGGCGCTCGCGGTGCGCGGCTTCGATCCGTGCCGGCGCTCCGGAGCGGCGGGCGACGTAGCCCTGGCGCAGGAAGCCGAGAAGCTCCGCCTTCCGCTCCTTGATCTCCGCCAGCAGCTCCGGTGTCAGTGCTCCCGGTGGCGCGCTGTAGCGGAGCTTCTCCAGCGCCTCGCCGTCGGCCCACAGCTTGACGCCGAGACCGCGCAGCAGCGAGAGGAGCTGGACCGTCGTCCGCGTCGTGGGCTTCTCTTGATGCGTTTCCAGAAACACCCGGATGCCGCCGAGGATCTGCGGCACCGCCGTCTCCGCGTACTCGCGGATGTGCGGCATGTCCCACAGCCGGCCCGTCATCAGCCGCGCCGAGAAGATGCCGCGCGCGATGAAGAAGGTCTCCAGCAGCTCGGCGTGCTCGTCGGCGAGCGGCCGGACGCGCCGGTAGCCGCGCAGGAAAGCGTCACGCATGGCCGCGAAGCCCGCCTTCTCGCGCAACGGCAGCAGGGCGGCGGCGATGTCGTAGAGATAGTGCCCCCAGCCGAAGTCGGCGAAGTCGATCGCGTGGACGCGGTCACCGTCTTCCAACTCTTCGACCAGCGTATTGTCCGGCTCCAGATCCTTGTGGATCAGACCGAAGACTTCCGGCCCTTCGCCGAGCTCGGCCATCGCCGCCCGCACTACGCCGGCCGCCTCGTCCAGCAGCTCGCGCGAGCGTTCGGTGATCAGTGGCGCGCCCTGTCCGGGCGCCAGCACCGGGCCGTCGCCGAACAGACGGGCCGCGTCCCAGCGCGGGCGCGAGAAGCCGGCCGGCGGCTGCCAATCCTCCGAAAAACGATGCAGCCGGCCCGCGATCTCCCCTACCTGCTCGAGCAGCCGCGGCGACGGAGCGTCCGCGATCATCCGCCCCGGCACCCAGCGGAAGAGCGCGCACCAGCGCGGGCGCTCCAGCTCTCCGGCCTCGGCCCGCACCACCAGAGATCCGTCACGCGTCCGCACCGGCTCCGGCACCACCAGCCCCGTCGCCGCCCGGAGCGCCAGCAGATACTCCAGCTCGGAGAGGATCTCCGCCGCGCCGTAGCCGTCCGGATCACAGACCCGCAGCACATAGCGCTCTCCGCCCGCCTCGACCTTGAAGGTGACGTTCTTCTTGTGCTCCAGGAGCTTGACCACGGGGCGCTCGAGCGGCCAGGCGGCGACCGCGCGCTCGGCGAGCTCCCAGACCGGCTCGAGCAGGGCTTCGCGCGCGATCACGCCAAAGTCCCTTTCTTGCGCAGAGGCAACTGCCGAAGGCGCCGCCCGGTGGCGGCGAAGATTGCGTTGGCCACTGCCGGCGCCACCGTCGGCACGGCGATCTCGCCCATGCCGGTCGGCGCCTCGGTGCTCGACACGACGGAGACCTCGACGAGCGGCGCGTCGCAGTGGCGCAGGAGCAGGTAATCGTGGAAGTTGCCCTGCTCCGTCCGCCCTCCGGCGATCGTGATCTCGGCTTGGAGCGCCGCGTTCAGCCCATCGAGCGTGGCGCCGATCGTCTGCGCCTCGACGCCCAACGGATTGACCGCTGTGCCGCAGTCCACCGCCGCCACCAAGCGATGGATCTTCAGAATCCCATCGGGATCGACAGAGACCTCGGCGACGTGGGCGGCGTACGAGCCGAAGGTGAAATGGCAGGCGATCCCGCGGCCATGGCCCGGCGGCAAAGGCTTGCCCCAGCCGGCTTTGGCGGCGGCGAGGTCTAGCACGGCGCGGAGCCGGCCGGTGTGGAAGGCCGGGCCGCCGTAGTTGCGGTACGCCATTTCCCGCGGCACGCCGAGCATCTCGCGGCGCAGCGCCAGCGGATCGCGGCCCCCCGCGGCGGCCACCTCGTCGAGGAAGCACTGCACGGCGAAGGCGTTCGACGAGTGCAGGGTCGAGCGCCAGGGGCCGGTCGGGATGCGTGTCTGCGCCGCCGTGTGCTCGGCGCGGAAGGCGGTGACGAAGCCGGCCGGGAAGTCGTCGGCGTACATCTCCGAACCTTCGGCCGGCGAATCGCCGCGGAATGCGTAGCGTGAGGTGTTGACGAGGTGGTGGGTCCAGGCGACGAGCTGTCCCGAAGCGTCGAGCCCGGCACGCAGATGGTGGCGGCCGGCGGGGCGGTAGAAGTCGTGCCGCAGATCGTCCTCGCGCGTCCACACCACCTGCACGGGCTGGCCGGCCGTCTTGGCGAGGAACGCCGCCTCGGCCGCGAAGTCGGACGTCAACCGTCGTCCGAAGCCGCCGCCGGCGCGCGTCATGTGGACCGTCACCGCCTCGCCCGGCAACCCGGTGACCCGCGCCGCCAGCCGCCGCGCGCCGACCGGGTCCTGGAGCGGACCCCACACCTCGCAGCGCCCGTCGCGCACCGCGGCCGTGCAGTTGACCGGCTCCATCGCCGCGTGGGCGAGGAACGGCACCGTGTACACCGCCTCCAGGCGTTGCGCGGCATCTGCCAGCGCCGCCTCGGCGTCACCGTCCGCGCGCACCACCGTGCCCGGCCGGCCCGCCAGCTCCTCGATCTGCCGCGCCAGCGCCGCCGTGCTCTCCGCCGCGGCGGGACCGTCGTTCCATTCGACAGTGAGGGCCGCGCGCCCGCGTAGCGCCGCCCAGGTGGAATCGGCGATCACGGCGACGCCGGGCAGCATGTGGGTCGGATTGGGCAGGGGGTCCAAACGCACCACCTGGCGCACGCCCGGGACCGCCAAGGCCGGCGCCGGATCGAAGCGCACCAGGGTGCCGCCGAAGACCGGCGGTTTGGCGATCACCGCGTAGAGCATCTCCGGCAGCCGCACGTCGAGACCGTAGACCGCGCGGCCGGTGAGGATCGCCGGCGTATCGACTCCACGCCGCGGCGTGCCGATCAGCCGGAACTGCCGCGGGTCCTTGAGCTCCACCTTCTCCGGCGCCGGCAGCCGCGCCGCCTCGGCGGCCAGCTCGCCATAGCGCAGCACCCGGCCGCTCGGAACGTGCCGCACCGTGCCGTGCTCCGCCGCGCAGCTCGCCGGCTCCACCCCCCAGCGCCGCGCCGCCGCCGTCACCAGCAGAGTGCGCCCCATCGCTCCCGCCTCGCGCAGCGGCTGCCAGTTGCTGCGCACCGCATCGCTGCCGCCCGCGGCCTGGTCGCCGAAGCTTTCGTCGAGATCGGCCTGGACGATCCGGACCGACTCCCAGTCGATCTCCAGCTCCTCGGCCACGATCATCGGCAGAGCCGTCTTGACCCCCTGCCCGATCTCCGGGTTCTTGGCCCACAGGGTGACGGCGCCGTCGGTGCCGATCTCCAGAAAGGGATTGGGATGGAAGGAGGGCGGCGGGGTGCCGGCGGTCGCCGCGACAGGCTCGACGGCCAGGACGGGCCGGGCGCCGAAGGCGATCAGCAGGCCTCCGGCGGCGCCGGCGCCGATCAGGAAGGCGCGGCGGTCGAGGAGGTTACTCATGGCGCAATGCGCTCACCGGATCGATGCTCGCCGCACGGCGGGCGGGCAGGTAGCTGGAGACCAGGGCGATCACCGCCAGGGTCACGAGAGCGAAGAAGAGCACCGCCGGATCGCGCGGGCTCACCTGGTAAAGCTGGCTCGCCATCAGCTTGGTGAGCGCCAGCGCACCCGCCGCCCCGAGCGCGAGGCCGGTCGCCGCCAGCCGCAGCCCGGAGGCCAGCACCAGCCTGCGCAGCTCGCCCGGCTGCGCTCCCAGCGCGGCGCGGATGCCGATCTCGCGCAGCCGCTGGCTGACGCTGAAGGCGAGCACGCCGTAGATGCCGATCGCCGCCAGCAGCAGGCCGAGGACGCCGAGGGCGGTGTAGATCACCGCGCTGAAGCGCTCCGTCGCCGTGCGCTCCGCGAAGCGCTGCTCCATGGTCATCAGATCGAACACCGGCGTGTCCTTGTCGGCCGCGTGGACGGCGGCGCGCACCGCGGGCGCCAGCGCGAGCGGATCGCCCCGGCGGCCGTCCACCCGCAGCGTGAAGGTCATGCGGTCGAAGTCCTCGACGGACTGCGCGGCGGGGATGTACCAGGCGTCGTCGTTGTCCAGCACCTCGTCGTGCTTCTCTTTGAGCGTGCCGGCGACGCCCACCACCGTCAGCCAGGGCTGCGGCGAGTCGTAGCGTCCGCGCTTGATCCGCTTTCCGAGGGCGCTCTCGCCCGGCCAGTAGCGCTCGGCGAGCGATCGGCTGACCACCACGGCGCGCAGCGAGTCGGCGGTGTCGTGCTCGTCGAAGAAGCGGCCGGCGACGAGCGGCACGCGGAGCGATTCGAGATAGCCGGGCGTGATCACGCGGTGGTGCAGCATGTGATAGCCCTGCTGGTCGGCCGCCGGCGGACGCCCTTCGACGTTGAAGCGCGCCGCCCAGGTGCCGGCATAGAGCGGCTGGGTGGTCGTTGCCCCCACCGCGGCGACTCCCGGGATCGCGCGCAGGCGGTCGAGGGCGGTGCGGAGGAACGCGGCATCGGCAGCATCGGGGAACGGCACGGCGAAGCTCAGCACGCCGCGGCGGTCGAAGCCGCGGTTCTCGCTCCGCAGACGCTCGAAGCTCCGCCCGATCAGCCCGGCGCCGACCAGCAGCACCAGCGACAGTGCCACCTCGGCGACCACCAGGCCGGAGAGCAGCCGGCGGCTCCCGGCGCCGAGCGAGCGCGACCGCCCCGCCTCCTGGAGCGCGCTGCGCAGGCCGCTGCGCGACAGGCGGAGCGCCGGCACCAGGCCGAAGAGGACGCCGGCGGTGACCGCTCCGGCCAGGGTGAAGAGGAGCGTCGCCGGATCGAAGCGCGGCTCGATGTCGAACTCGCCGAGGCCGTAGGAGGGGCTCAGGGCGACCAGCGGCTTCATCGCCCAGGCGGCAAGGAGGGCGCCGAGCGCGGCGCCGAAGAGGGCGAGCAGCAGGCTGTAGGTGAGGATCTGGCGCACCAGCCGGCCGCGGGTGGCGCCGAGCGCGACACGCACCGCCACCTCGTTGCCCTGCCGCGTGCCCTGGGCGAGGAGGAGGTTGGAGACGTTGACGCAGGCGATGAGCAGCACGAAGGCCGCCGCCGCCATCAGCAGAAAAAGCATCGTGTCGAGATCGCCCACCACCTCGCCGCGCATCGGGCTCAGGTCCGCCTGCTGCGGCGCCCCCTCGCGCGGATTCGTTGCGGCGAGCCGGCGCACCAGGCCGTTCATCTCGGTGCGCGCCTGGTCGAGCGTCACGCCCGGCTTGAGGCGCGCCGGCGCGTAGTACTCCTCTTCCATCTCGGGGTCGAAGTGGTAGGCGAGCGGCACCCACAGGTCGGCCTCATAGGGATGATGAAGGCCGCGCGGCATCACCGCGATCACCGTGTACGGGCGGGCGTTGAGCGTCACCGTGCGGCCGATGACTTTCGGATCGCCGCCGAAGGTGCCGTGCCACACGTCGTAGCTCAGGATGACCACCTGGTTGCGCCCCGGCTGGTCTTCCTCTGGCGCGATCTGGCGGCCGAGGAGCGGCTGGATGCCGAGCAGCGGAAAGAAATTCGCGCTCACGCGGGCGGCCGGAAAGCGCGCCGGCTCGCCCGGGCCGGTGAGCGTCAGATTGGTGTCGGAGGCGATCGCGATGCCGGTGAACACCCGTTGCCCGTCGCGCCAGGCGGCGTAGGAGGCCGAGGTCAGGCTGCGCAGGTCGGGCGCCTGGCCGGGGGCGGCGAGGTTCTCGCGCAGGCGCACGACGCGGTCGATGTCGCGGATGGCGAGCGGGCGGAGCAGGAAGGCGTTGAGCACGCTGAACGTGGCGGTGTTGGCGCCCAGGGTCAGGCCGAGCGAGAGCACGACCGCAGCGGTCAGCCCGAAATTCCGGCGCATCGTGCGCAGGCTCCAACGCACGTCCTGGCCCAGCGATCCGGCGAAGCTCATGGCGCGGCGTCCCCCAGGACGCGGTCGAGGCGCGCGGGGCTGATCCCGCGCTCGGCCAGGAAGGCGCGCAGGTTCTCCCGCGCCGCCGGTTGCGGAATGCCGAGGCGCGCCAGCTCGGCTTCGAGCTCGGCGCGGAGCTGCCGGTAGCGCGGCGGCGCCGCGTCTCCGAGACCCGCCAGAAACACGTAGTCCGTCTGCAGCAGCAGTGGGTAGAACTGCTGGCCGATCGACGGTCCATTGGAAACGTCGGCGTTCTTGTAGAGCTTGTACGTCGCGACGCCGTTGACGTGGATGATCTCGTCCGAGAAGCTCGACGCCGAGCCGGTGCCGTCGCGGAGCAGCTCGCGCACGTGGTGCGTCTTGTACCCCAGGGCGTTGGCCACGAGCTGGAAGAGGACGAGGATCTGGAAGTAGCCGTTGCGCAGCGGATACTCCGGCAGGCCGCCGAAGCCGGGTGGCAGGACGCGCCGCAGCAGCGCGACGTGGCGGCGGGTCGGCACCCGATTGTAGAGCGGGCGGTGGGTGACCGTCCGCCCCTTCGGGCCGCCGCGGTAGTTGTAGGCGCACGGCGAGACTTCGATGCCGCGCGCCCGCAGGTCCTGGATCGCCTTGTAATTGAGGAAGACGAACGCCGAGTGCAGGGCCACCTCCCGGCTCCCTTCGATGGGGTGCGACCAGATGCAGTTGGCGACGACGTCGCCGGCGAGCGCCGCCATCTCGGCGAAGAGGCTTGGGTTGAGCACGAAGCAGTCGACGTGCAGCCAGCCGAAGTCGTCCTCCGCCAGCCGGAAGGCGAAATCGAGCACCGTGTTGTCGTCCACCCGCGAGCGGATGTGATGGAACGGCCGGCGGTAACGGCTGCGGATCCAGGCGATCTCGTCGGACGAAAGATCCGAGCCGATCAGCACCAGGTTGACCTCGGGCGGCACGAAGGCGAGGGCGCGGTCGAGCCAGTGCAGAAGATCGGTGGTGAAGAACGTATAGACGATGCCGTCCCGCCGCTCCAGGCTCCGGTAGAACGTCGCGAATTCGCGCCGGTCCTGCCGTTCCGCGAAAGAGCTGGCCGCCTGGCGCCAGACGCCGCGCAGGCGGTGGAGCTCGAGGCGGAGGCGGATCTTGAGGCTCATCGTGAGGCCGGTCTTGAGGTCGGTTGGGATCATGCGGATTCGGCTCCTGGCCGTGAGGGTCTCACAGCTCGCCCTCCTCCAGCTCCGAGCCAGCCATCACCGAACCCGCCACCACCGCCTCGCCGTCCGCCGCTGCCCGCGCCTGCCGCGCCACCTCTTCGGCCCAGCGCGCCAGCTCGATCGCCTGGGCCAGGCCGGCCACGGTCGGGTCCTCGAAGAAGGTCGGCAGCGGCACTTCCAGTTGGAACGCGGCGCGGAGGCGCGAGACGAGCTGGGTGGTGAGGAGCGAGTGGCCGCCGAGATCGAAAAAGTTGTCCTGCGCGCCGACCCGTTCGACCCCCAGCAGCTCGGCCCACATCGCGGCGAGCTGCGCTTCGAGCGGCGTGCGCGGGGCGACGAACGGCTTGTCGCGGCCCGGTGTGGCGATGTCGAGCGCTTCCAGCGCGCGGCGGTCCACCTTGCCGGTCGCGGTGGCGGGCATCGCGTCGAGGAACACGTAGGCGGACGGGATCATGGCCGCGGGGAGCTCGCGGCTCAGGAACATGCGCAGGCGGCTCGCGTCCATCCCCGCCTCCGCCGTCACGAAGGCGGCCAGGCGCTTGTCCGCCGGCGGATTGTCCTTGGCCAGCACCGCCGCTTCACGGATCGACGGGTGGCGCAGCAGCGCGGCCTCGATCTCGCCGAGCTCGATGCGGACGCCGCGGATCTTGACCTGCTCGTCGATGCGGCCGAGGAAGTCCAGGCGGCCGTCGGGCAGCCAGCGGGCGAGGTCGCCGGTGCGGTAGAGGCGGGCGCCGGGCGGCGCCGCGACGCCGCAGAAGGGATCGGGGAGGAAGCGTTCCGCGGTCAGCTCGGGGCGGCCGAGGTAGCCGCGCGCCAGGTTCCCGCCGCCGATCAGGAGCTCGGCGGGCACGCCGGCGGGCACCGGCGCGAGCGCGCAGTCGAGCAGGCGCACCTGCGCTCCGGGGATCGGCCTTCCGATGGGCAAGCCGGCATCGCGCGCCGGGCCGTCGACGGTCGCCCAGACGGTCGCCTCGGTCGGCCCGTATTCGTTGTACAGCCCGGCGCCGGGGAGGATCGCGTGATGCGCCTGCACGAGGTCGCCGGTGCAGGCCTCGCCGGCGACGATCACGGCGCGCAGCGAGGTCAGATCGCCGGGGTCCGCATGCGCCAGCAGCAGCGCGTAGAGGCGCGGGATGCTCAGCCAGTGGGAGACGCCGTGCCGCGCGATCAGCCGGGTGAGATGGGCCGGATCGGACCGCTTCTCCTCTTCGGGGATCACCAGGCAGCCACCCTGGCAGAGCGTCCAGAAGACCACCGCCACCGAGCTGTCGAAGGCGAGTGACGGGAGGAGCAGAAAGGCGGCGACGGGGCCTTCCGTATATCCATGGAGCCGTGCGCGCGTCGAGCGCAGCAGCGTGCGGTGGGAGATGACGACGCCCTTCGGACGGCCGGTGGAGCCGGAGGTATAGATCACATAGGCGGGGTGGTCCGGGAGCGGGCGCGCGGGCGGCATGTTGGAATGAATGTCGCTGAAGAGCTCCGCTTCTTTCTCTTCATCCAGCACCAGCTTCACCCCGGCATCCGCGGCCATGTACGCCAGCCGTTCGGCGGGATAGGCGGGATCGAGCGGCACGTAGCCGCCGCCGGCTTCGAGAACCGCCAGGATGGCCACGATCGCGCCGGGGCCGCGCTCCATCCGCAGGCCCACCAGGACCTCGGGACCCACGCCTTCCGCGCGGAGATAAACCGCGAGCCGCCGGGCGCGCTTCGCCAGCTCGCCGTAGGTCAGCAGCTCGCCTCCCCAGGCCACGGCCGGTGCTCCGGGCGTCCGCGCCGCCTGTTCCACGATCAGCTCATGGATCAGGGCTCCGTCCTCTGTCATTTCCTCGATCGCGCCGCCCTCTCCCCAGGCGCCGAGGATCTGCTCGCGCTCGCCCGGCAGATCGAACGCGAGCCGCGAGACCGGCGTCTCGGGCTCCGCGGCGGCGGCGGCGAGGAGCGCCGCGTAGTGGCCCATCAGGCGCTGCATGGTCGGATCGTCGAAGAGATCCGTGCTGTAGTCCGCGGAAAAATGGAGGCTGCCGTCCGCTTCGTAGATCGAAAAAATCAGATCGAACTGCACCGCTCCGCTGTGATTCGCCTCCGGCGTCAACGTCAGCTCCGGCAGCTCCAGGGCGATCGGCTGATAGTTGGTCAGAAAGTTGAACAGGATCTGGAACAGCGGCTGGCGCGCCGCGTCACGGCTCGGCCGCAGCTCGCCCACCAACTGCTCGAAGGCGAGGTCCTGGTGCGCGTAGGCGGCGAGCGCCGTCTCCCGCACGCGCCCCATCAGTTGGCGCAGCGACGGATCGCCGTCGAGCCGCGTGCGCAGCACCTGGGTGTTGACGAAGAAGCCGATCAGCGGCTCGGTCTCCGCGCGGTTGCGGTTGGCGATCGGCGAGCCGACCACGATGTCGTCCTCTCCTGTATAGCGGTGGAGGAGTATCTCGAAGCCGGCGAGGAGTGTCATGAAGAGAGTGGTGCCGTGCTTGCGGCCGAGGTCCTTGAGCGCGGCGGTGAGGCGCGGCGGCACGTCGAGCAGCCGGCGCCGGCCGCGGAAGCTCTGGAGCGGTGGACGCGGCCGGTCGGCCGGCAGCTCGGTGCCTGACGTTGTTCCCGACGGACCGCCCGCGAGCTGCTGCTTCCAGTAGTCGAGCTGCGCCGTCAGCACCTCGCCGCGCAGCCAGCGCCGCTGCCAGTGCGCGAAGTCGGCATACTGGATCGCCAGCTCGGGAAGCGGCGAAGGGCGGCGATGCCAGAACGCTTCGTACAGAACGCCCAGCTCGCGGATCAACAGCTCGCGCGACCAGACGTCGTAGACGATGTGATGAGCGGTCACCGCCAGAATGTGATCGTCGTCCGCCAGCCGCAGCAGCACGCCGCGGATCAGCGGCCCGCGCGCCAGGTCGAACGGCCGCCGGGCTTCTTCGTTTTTCAAGCGCTCCGCCAGGTCACCGCTGTCCGGCAGACCGCGCAGATCCACGCGCTGAATCGGCAGACCGTCCGCCGGACCGATCACCTGCATCGGCCGGCCGTCGAACGCCGCGAGTGTTGTGAAGGTTGAGCGCAGCACCTCATGCCGCCGCACCAGCTCGTCGAACGAGAGCTGAAGCACCGCCGCGTCGAGCTTTCCGCGCATGCGCACGGCGCCGAAGATGTTGTACGCCGTCATCCCCGGGCGGAGCTGATCGATGAACCAGAAGCGCTCCTGGCCGAACGAGGTCTCGAGCGGCCCGCCGCGCTCCGCCTCCGGAATCCGCGTCATCGGAGGCGCCGGCCCCGTCGCCGATAGACCGCCACGGCCGTGCAGCAGCGCCGTTTCCAGGCTCTCCGCGAAGCCCGCGATCGTCGGCTTCTGGAACAGCGTGCGCACCGGCAGATCCACTCCGAACGCCTCGCGCACCCGCGTCACCACCTGCGTCGCCAGGAGCGACTGCCCCCCCGCCGCGAAGAAGTCGTCATACACCCCGATCGCCGGAATCTTCAAGACTTCGATCCAGATCCCCGCCAGCGACTCCTCGACCGGATTGCGCGGCGCCACCCGGTCACTCAGGGAAGCGCCGGCCTGGAAAGCCGCCAGAGCCCGCCGGTCGAGCTTGCCGTTCGGCGTCAGAGGCATCGCCTCGTGCCACACGAAAGCAGCCGGGACCATGTACTCCGGCAGGCGAGCGTGAAGATCCTCTCGAGCCGCGCGTTCGATCGCAGCGAGATCCAGGGGGTCGGCGGTGCAATGCGCCACCAGCACCTGCGATCCCGCCCCGGACCCTTCGAGCTGCGCCAGCACCACCGCCTGGCGAATACCCTCCACCTGGAGCAGCGCCGCCTCGATCTCCCCCAGCTCGATCCGGAAACCGCGCACCTTGACCTGATGATCGATCCGCCCCAGAAAATCGATCCGTCCGTCGGAAAGCCACCGGGCGAGGTCACCGGTGCGATACAGGCGCGCGCCGTCGCCGTCCGGATCGGGAACGAAAGACACCGCGGTGCGCACCGGATCGTGCAGATAGCCGCGCCCCACCCCCGAGCCGCCGACGCACAGCTCGCCCGCCACGCCGATCGGCACGGCGCGCAGGCTCGAATCGATCACGATCAGACGCGTGTTGCGGAGCGGCCGGCCGATCGAGATCCGTGCAACGTTCGCTGCTCCATCGATCACTTGGTGCGTCACATCGTCCGAGCACTCCGTCGGACCATACGCGTTGAGCAGCGGCACCCCGGGATAGATCGCCAGCCACGCGGCGCACAGCTCCGACGGCAGCACCTCGCCGGTCGGCACCAGCCAGCGCAGGCGAGCCAGAGGCCGCGGCGCCTCGTCGAGCATCAGCCGCAGCAGTGACGGCACCGTTTCGAGAACCGTGATCCCTGCCGCTTCGACCGCATCGAGCAGGCGCGCCGGATCGTGCGCAATCTCGTCGGACAGCACGCGGACACGCCCGCCGGCGAGGAGCGCAGCGAGCATCTGCCAGACCGAGATGTCGAAGCACTGCGACGCCGTCTGCGCCACCACGTCGCGCGAACCGAGCCCGAGCGCCGCGATCTTGGCGGCGAGGTGATTCAGCATGCCGCGGTGCTCGATCGCCGCGCCTTTCGGCTGCCCTGTCGAGCCGGAGGTGAAGATCACGTAGGCGAGATCGGACGGAGCGGACCGATCCGACCGATCGGACCGATCCAACCGATCGGACGTGGCCGGCAGCTCGCTGAACCGGACGATGCGCGGCGCTCCGGCCTCCGCCAAGGCAGGCAGGAGCTCGTCCTCGGCGATCACCAGGCCGGCCCGCGCCTGCGTGAGCACCTGCGCATGGCGGCGCGGCGGATGCTCGGGATCGAGGGGCAGCCAGGCGGCGCCGGCTTCCAGCACGCCGAGGAACAGCGCCACCAGATCGGCCGAACGTCGCGCCAGGACGCCGACCAGATCGCCGCGCCGTACGCCGGCGCCGGCCAGGAAACGGGCGATGCCGGAAGAGCGCTCCGCCAGCTCGCGATAGGTGAGCGCTCGCGAGCCATCTTCGACCGCGAGCGCTTCCGGCGTCCGCGCCGCCTGCGCCGCGATCAGATCGGCCGCGCTCACGGTGATCTCCGGGGTCTCCGGCTCCGCGGTGTCATTCCACTCATGGCGCAACGCCTGCGCCTCCGCCTCGGTGAGCAGCGGCAGCTCGTCCAGCCGGCTGTCCGGGCGCGCGGCGATCCCTTCCAGCAGCCGCCCGAAATGGCTCGCGATGCGCTCCACCGTCGGCACGTCGAACAGCGCCTCGTCGTAGCCGAACCAGCCGGCCAGACCGTCCGGCGTCTCGCGCAGGTCGAGCTCCAGATCCTCGCGCGAGGTGCTCTCCATCACCTCGTAGCGGCTGAGGCTCAAACCCCGCGCCGCCATCGCCGACGGCGGCACGTTCTGGAACGCGAAGAGGACCTGATAGATCGGGTTGCGGCTCATGTCCCGCTCCACCCGCAGCTCCTCGACCAGCCCCTCGAACGGCAGATCCTGGTGCTGGATCGCGCCGAGCGTCCGCTCGCGCACCTGGCCGAGCAGCGCGCGCACCGTCGTCGCGCCGTCGAGATCGGCGCGCAGCACGAGAGCGTTGAACAGCAGGCCGATCAGCCCTTCGAGCTCCAGCCGGCTGCGGTTCGCCATCGGCACGCCGACCAGGATCGAGCGTCGGCCGGTGAGCCGGAAGAGGAGCGCATCCAGCGCCGCGAGCAGGATCATGTACAGGCTGGCGTCCTGCTCCTTGGCAACGGCCTTCAAACGGCCCGTGAGCTCCGCCGGAAACGTCATGTAGCGCCGCCCGCCGCTGAAGCTCTGGAGCGGCGGCCTCGGATGGTCCGTCGGCAGATCGATCACCAGCGGCGCCCCCTCGATCTGCCCCTTCCAATAATCGAGCAGCGCCCGCCGCCCCTCGCCCTGGAGCAGGCGCTGCTGCCACGCCGCGTAGTCGGTGTATTGCACCGGCAGCTCCGGCAGCGGCGACGGAAGCCCGGCCGAGAAGGCGTCGTAGAGGGCCATGGTGTTGCGGAAGAACACGCCCACCGACCAGATGTCGCTGATGATGTGCTGGAGGATGAGCAGGAAGATCGACTCCTCCCGATCCCCATCCCAATGACCGAGCCGCACCAGGCTCGTCCGCGCCAGAGGAGACCGCGTGAGATCGAACGGCGTCAGCACTTGCGCGTTGACCACCACTGCCGCCTCCCTCTCGCGCCGCGCCTCGGGCAGCACCGAGAGATCGACGATGGGCAACGGCAGGCGCGGCACGTCCGCGATCACCGCCGCCGGCTCGCCATCGCGCACCTGGAATCCCGTGCGCAGGATCTCGTGTCGGCGGGCCACCTCCACCAGGCAGCGCTCCAGCACACCGACGTCGAGCCCACCGCGAAGGCGCACCGCGCCGGGCACGTGGTAGGCCGCGCTGCCGGGCTGGAGCTGCTCGATGAACCAGAGCCGCTTCTGCCCGAAGGAGAGCACAGGCTCCTCCCCCGGCCCGCGCCGCGGAATCGCCGGCGCCGCCGCGGTGCGCGCCGCCAGCCGCTGCTGCTGTTGCATCAGCTCCAGCAGTCTGCGCTGCCGGGCCGACAGGGCCTCGGCTGTGGCGACAGCCTCAGCCATGCGCGGTCGCCTCGCGGGGCACCCAATGTCCCCCCAACGCCCTGCCCAGCCGTAACAGCCCCTCCTGGAGATCCGCCGTACCGCCACCGAAACCCAGCCGCACGTGCTGCGGGCAGCCAAAGCAGTGCCCCGGCACGAGCAAAACCCGCTCGGTCTCCGCGAAGCACCGGCAGAAATCGACGACGTCGGGGACGCCGTTCAGGCGCGGAAAGGCGCTCACTCCGCCCGACGGCCGCACCCATTCCACCTGCCCGCCGCTCCCCTCGATCCAACGCTCGACGATCTGGCGGTTCACGCTGGCCTGCTTGCGCCGCGGCGCCAGGAGAAGATCGCCGTTCTCGATCGCCCGCTGCGCGATGAGCTCCACCAGCGGCGACAGGTGGAGGGTGAGGTAGTCGCGCAGGCGCAGAAAGCGCGCCAGAACCTCCTCGGCGGCGATGCACCAGCCGAGGCGGAGGCCGGGCAGGCCGAAGGCTTTCGAGAGCGTGCCCATGGAGACCGCGCGCTCGTAGAAGCGGCCGGGGTCCGGCAGCGGCTCATCGTCATAGGTCAGATCGGCGAAGGCGCGGTCCCAGACGAGATAGGCGCCCGCGCGCTCGGCGAGCCGGATCAGCTCCATCTGCTGCTCCGGGGTCAGCGACGCGCCGGTCGGGTTGTGCGGGAAGTTCACCACGATCATCCGCGTGCGCGGGCCGATGATGGACGCGGCTTCCTGGAAATCGGGCACCCAGCCGTTCTCGAAACGCAGCGGCAGGCGCTTCAGGCGGCAGCCGAGGGACTCGGCGATCGAGTAGAGCTGCTGGTAGAGCGGATCGAGGACGACGACCTCGTCGCCCGGCTCGAGCAGCGCGTGCATCACCAGGAAGTTGGCCTCGGTGGCGCCGTGGGTGACGGCGACGCGGCCAAAGCTTCCGTCGGCCCAGCGGTCGGCGATGGCCTGGCGGAGCTCGGGGCCGCCGAGCGTCCGGCTGTCGTGAAAGACGACCTCGTCGAGATCGTCGTGGGTGAGGCCGAGGAGGCTCCGCAGCTCGCGGAACGAATAGTCCTCGACGCCGCTGCTGCCGATGTCGATGTCGGTCTCGAAGTAGAAATCCCGCATCCACTCTTCGAGCAGGGCGGGTGGCAACCCCTTCACAAGCCCCTCACAGGATCAGCCGCGATTCCGCCGACGGCCGGGCCGGCCGCGACAGGCGCAGGTTGCGCGTGACGTTCACCCGCTTCAGCCAGCGGTCCGTGCCGTCGAAGCGGGCCTTGAAGGGACGCCGCCCGTGGACGGCCTTGAAGTTGTCGATGAAGCAGAATTCACCCGCTTCCAGCACCATGTCCTCCAGGCGGGCGTCGACCAGGGCGATGAGCCGGTCCATCGCCTCGCGCGCGGCGGGGAGCTCCGGCGGGTCCATGAAGTACGGATCGAGACGGCAGTAGGGCGAGTCGGGGCTGCCGGAGAAGATCGGGATCTTTTCGGGGCGCGCTTTCATCGCCTCGATCCGGTCGTGCGCCGCCTCCAGAGTCTCTCCGTCCTCGAGGTCGACCCGGTTCTTGCGCAGGTGGGACTCGTCCGGGCGGATCGTGAAGTGCGGTTCGAAGAGGAGCGCCAGGTGCTCCGGAGACAGGCCCGCGGCCTCGACGGGGGCGAACGTCGTCGGCACGCGGTCCTGGTTGCGCAGGCACAGCATGGCGATGTAGTCACCGCGGAACGGATGGAAGGCGTCCTCGGTGTGCCAGGTGAGCTCCTGCGCGCTGCCGCTGCCGAGCTGCTCGTTCTCGTGCGCCTGGATGGGCGCGATGTCGTGCACCAGGGCGCCGTCCTGCTGCGTCGCCCAGGCGATGGGATCGCCCAGGAGCGAGCTGAGGAGGACGAGGAGGATCTCTTCCTTGACCGGAATGCAGTGGCTCTGCCGTTCCTTCCAGTGTGCCGGTGTCGGCCCGATCTCGTCATCCTTGATCGCGTATCCTCCGATCCGGCAAACCGCCGAGGCCGGCTCCTGGAGGCGGAAGTCGTTCAGCGTCCGTCGTACCCGGCGCGGCAGCTCATGAGAGAGCACCGACGCCTCGGCGAGAAGCTCAGGATTCTCGACCGAGCCGTAGCGGGCAACGAGCTCGCCCAGGAGCTCGGTGATCGCGGCGTTCTCTTCTGCGCTCAGGAAAATCTTCAAAGTGTCGACCCTTTCTGCGGTAACAGCCAAGGAACAATCTATAAGGTGCGCTCTGCCAGCAGAAACGAGCCGTGGAAAGGCGGCATCGAGTGAGTGGACCAGCCCGGCTAACCGCGGCTAACCGCTGGGTGCCGCACCAGATGGCCCCGGAGCTGCTCCCGGAAGACCACCGCTCCGCCGTGCGCCGGGTGGCGGAGCGCCGGCGCCTCGATGCCGAGCTCGCCGAGGGCCGCCTGGGCCGTTCGTCCCACCGCCAGCGTCCGCCCCCCTCCGATCTCTCCGATTTCCGCGAAAAGTGCCTCCAGCACGTGGAGATTGGCCTTCCAGAGGCCGGGCTCGGGTGTGCGGTTGGAGAGCGGGCCGGCCTTGCCGTAAGGATGCCAGGGGAACGAGTTCCAGAGCAGCACGCCCGCGGCATCTTCGCCCAGCGCGCCCCACACGATGCTCCCCGAGGGCTCCAGCCAGAGAGCCGGATTGCGGCTGGACGGAGCGAAGGGGACCGTGGCCGTCCAGCTCAGCCGCCGGCCGTCCGCGCCGCAGAGCTGGCGCTCGCTGGTGAACGCGATCCCCGAGAAGCGCCCGCCGCGGAAGCCGAGCGCCTCGCCCACCAGCACCACCCGCGGCCGCCCCACCCACTCCAGATACGCCTCCAGATTCGCCCGCCGCACCTTCGCCGCACCGGGCACGTCCAGCTCGGGATCGGCATCGCGGTACGGATTCACCACCCCGGGCGCGGAGCCGCGCGGGCCGCGGTAGAGCAGGCGGAGGACGGGCGAGAGATCCATGCGGAGCGCAGCATATAGGAGGCTGCCGGCTCGCTTGCACCTCCTGCCAGCACCAGGGATTTAGAGACACTTTGGACGGAGGAATCGAATGTGGTCGAACCGGAGAGGCGGGTGCGTCAAAGCCCCGTAGCTACTCCGCCGCCGAGAGGTGGGATTCTTGGGAGACTGCCATGGTGATCGCTCACCCGCGGTCGCCAAGAGCAGTCCAGCTCGCAAGACCTGCGAGTAGTCTCAAGAATTTGGAGGTCTGGAATTTACTGCCCGGGTCCGTCTCAAAGAGGTGACCTCATGAGATGGGCTCGCCCCTTGGTCACTCACTCAGCCTGATGGTCAGCATCAAGCGCTGGCCCAGGAGGAAGCTGCCAATGTGGTTGGGCACCAGAAAGGAGCCAACAGTGGCTGATCCCCTCTATGAGCCTTCACAGCTCGTCGTCGAAAGCCCTCATGCCTATCCCGAGCCTTCACCTTCACAGGCCGACCTCGAGTCGACCCGGAAAGCCAGCCAGGCTCGTCCTCGTCGGATGGCGGTCCTCACGGTGCATGGCATGGGGCAGCAGGTCGAGTTCGAAACCCTTGACGGCGTCGCCCAGGGGCTACGGGAAGAGGCGAGGCGGCGGGGGCAGGAGCCCAAGCCACCTTCCCTGCGCCAAGTGGAGATCGAGGGGGAGATCTTCCGCCGGGTCGAGATGGAGTTGCTCGATCCCGTGGGGGACGTTTCCGAGGAGGTCCATGTCTATGAGGCCTATTGGGCGCCGCGCACCGAGGGCCGGGTGACCCTGCGCGATGTGGTGTCGTTCCTCAAGGATGCGGGCTTCAATGGAATCGCGCACTCCTTCGGACCATTCCGCCGCTGGGTGTTCAACAAACGGGTGGATTTCCCGCGGTCGGTGCTCAGCCTCGTCGCTCTGGCCGGCGTGCTCGCCGTCGTCCTCTCCCTGAGTGCCGTAAGCGCCATCCTCACCGCGGTGGGCGCCGCCAGGGCCTCCTTCAGCGGGCCTCCGAAGTGGCTGACCAAGGAGCTGTTCTCCGACCTCACGGCCGTAGCAGGAATCTTCTGCCTGGGTGCCGTCTGCTTCGGGGTGCTGCTGGGGCTGGCGATGTTCCGCAGGAAGGCGGCGCCCCTTGGAAAACCGTGGTCGCTCCCTGCTCCAAGCCGGGCCACCATCTGGCTCTTCTTTCTGCTCACCTGCGCCATGGCGATCATGGCCTCGCTGGCGATGGTCTGGCTGGTCCGGCACCAGCTCGGCCACCCTAATGTCTCTGTGATTCTGGGCCGCATTGGTTCAGAAGGAGATCTATCGGCCCTGGTGACCGCCGGCTGTGGATTGGCTCTGTTGGCAGCTCTCCTCGGCGCGCTCGTGCAGCGCCACGGCACTGTCCGGCCGGCTCGCTGGCGGGGTTTCCTCCTGAGTGGCCTGTTCTATCTGACAATGGCCGGCCTGGTGCTCTCGCTGAGCGCAGTGGCGGCACTCTTCGCGGGACGTCCGGTCGCTCTGGCCGGCCTGCTACCGCCGCTCGATTGGGTGGCCGCCCGCTGGGAATTCTGGGTGTGGGCCCTGCTCCTCATGGTGAGTGCCAAAGTGCGGACATTTCTCATCCAGTTTTTGGGGGACGTTGCCGTCTACGTCTCTCCTTTCAAGCTCGACCGCTTCGACGCCCTCCGGTCTGAAATCAAGACGCTGGTCTGCAAGACCGCCACGGCGGTTTATCGTGCAAAAGAGGCGGACGGAAGCTGGACCTATGATCGCATCGCGCTGGTCGGGCACTCGCTCGGCTCGGTGATCGTGTACGACACGCTCAACCACCTGATCAACCAAGATCTGCTGCACCAAGGTGAGCTGGACGCCGTTGACAGGACGAAACTGCTCCTTACGTTCGGTTCTCCTCTCGACAAGATCGCCTTCCTCTTCGCCTCCCAGGGGAGCCGCGCTTCGGAGGTGCAGGAGGGCCTGCGCGCGGTGGTGCAGCCACTCATTCAGAGCTATGCCAATCGGACTTTCGACTGGATCAACGTGTACTCGAGGAACGACATCATCAGCGGCTCCCTTGAGTTCTTTGATGACGACAGCTCAAACCCGCAGAGGGTGAAGAACGTCATCGACCCGGAGTCGAGCATCCCGCTGGTGGCTCACACGGAGTACTGGAAAAACCGTTTGATCTGGCGCTATCTCTACAACTCGATCTGTCACCTGCCCTGGAACGAGGAGGGCACGGTGAAAGAACCCTCTCGTGAGCGACGTCCCACGAGCCGTCCTTCTGCCGCGAGCCAGCCGAGCTCGCCTCGGTTTCTATCGCGGCTGCTCCGGCCGATAGAGCTGATCGGCCTCGCGCGGCGCCGACTTACGCGCGCGAAAGTCGACGAGCGGCCCCAGTCGTGACGAGGTCTCCGGGGGAAGCTGGGGTATCGCAGCTCCGTCGTGAGCAAGGTCCTCTTCGGGGCCATTCGGCCGCAGATCAGCTACTGGACGCCCGGATCGAAGCGGCCACCCGCGATCTGGAGGAGGCCGCTGACCTCATCGCCCGCGACTCCCGGTACTACGCGGCCGCCTTGGTCTGAGACGCCCGCGCTGACCTCCGCCACGGAGGTGGCCGCCGCCGAGACACGAGTCAGGTCTGTAGAGACGGAGGAAGGCCCTGTCGGGATTGAGTGAGGTGCCGCCGCGGCGGACTTCATTCCCGTCTCGACGGCATCAAGCTCCGCCGCGACCTGGCCGAGGCCCGCCGCGACAGGGAGCGGTCCGCCGCGAGCCGGCTCATTCCTGCCGCGACGGGAGTGAGGTCCGTCCTGACCTGGCTCACTCCTGTCGCTTCAGGATCGGCCCCTGCCGATTCCGCCGTCCCCTCCAGGCGTTCAGTGACGGCCCAACGCCCTCAACGAGATCGTGCTCGGCATCCTGGGCCGCGCCTCTTGCTGCTGGTCGACACCGCCAAGCAGCTCGCGGACTTCATGGGCTACTTCAATTCCAACCTCGCCCGGGAGGCGGGCCGCCTCGTGGACTGGAGGGAGAAGTTCTGGTCCCGGCGCTACCGGGCGATCGTGATCAGCGGCGAGGAAGGCGCCCAACGTGAACGGCTTAAATATGTCCTCAGCCACGGAGCCAAGGAGGGCTTGGTCGGAGACCCGCGGGAGTGGCCCGGCGTCCACGCCATCCGTCCGCTGCTCGACGGCGAGCCGAGCCAGGGGATCTGGTTCGATCGGACCCAGGAGTATGCCGCCCGCCGACGCGGCGAAGAGTTTGAGCGCCTGCGCTACACCACTCCGTACTCGGTGACGCTTTCGCCGCTGCCGTGCTGGGAGGACCTGTCGACGGAGCTCCAGAGACAACGCATCGCCGAGATCGCGGAGGAGATCGGCGCCGAAGCGGCAGCTCGGCGGGAGGAGAAGGGAGTCGCCCCGATGGGAGCGGACGCCGTTCGCCGCCAGGATCCTCACCAGCGCCCCAAGAAGACCAAGAAGTCCTCCGCGCCGCTCTTCCACGCCGCGACCAAGCGCGTCCGGGAAGATCTCCTCAACACCTACTACGCCTTCGTCGCCGCCTTCCGCGAGGCGGCGGAGAAGCTGAAGGCGGGGAATCGGAACGCTGCGTTCCCGATCGGCAGCTTTCCACCTGGGTTGCCGTTTGTGAGCGGGTGACCGGGGCGCCGGCCAGACTGCCTGATGACCGTGGGTGGGTGCCGTTTCGGCTGATCGAGCTCGGCCGGAGGGCCGAAGTCTGTCCTGGGGACGAAATGAAGGCCGATTTGAGGGGGAGAATCCGGTCAGAGGTCGGCTGGAGGAGGGCTTGATAGCCCTTACAGGGGGCATTGCCGCCGGCGATTCGGGAATGCGGCGCCGCGGAGAGGGGAGATCTTCTTGAAACGGCTGGCTCTCCGAGGTCGGAGAAGTGGGGATTCTCTGCTCGGCAGGCACCTACTCCGGGCCCCCATCCGGATAGGTGACACCAGCCTCCTCGCGATAAGATCTTCCGCCATGCCCTCGCTGCCGCGCATGAAGAGCGAAGAAGAGCAGATTCTTCGGGTGCTCAAGAATCTCCTCAAAGCCGTGGGCTCCAGCTACCGCAAGGCGGAAGCCGCCATGGGCCTGAGCCGCGGCACCCTGAGCCGACTCTTCCAAGGCAGAGCTCCTTTGAAGCTCAGCCACATCACCGGGATCTGTCGCCTGGCCGGCCTCGACCCAGGAGAATTCTTCCGCCTCGTCTATCTCCGGCCGTCCAGCTCGCTCCTCTCCACCGATCCAGAGCCCCCTGCCGACCCGCCCCTCCCCAAGCACCGCGACGTCCTCGCCGACTTCTTTGAGCCCCACCCCCTGAACAGGCTCCTCCGCGTCTCTCGAGAAGAACAGGTGGAGGCCCAGGAGCTGTTCCGGGTGGTCTGCTCCTCGATGACCACCGCTCGGTGGGTTCTCTGGTGGCTGGAGGACGAGACCCGCCTCAGAAGTCTCCGGAGCGCCTTCAGGACAAGCATGGGCATGGGCGGCGGCTGCTTTGACCCAAACGGTTGAGCGCTGCCAGCGGGTGATCGGGGCGCCGGCAGGCTGCCCGGGCAATCGCCTGACCCCGCCGGGTGCTGATCAACTCACCCTCCTGGTCGACGAGCTGGTCCAACTGCCCGCGAGCTCCACGCATTTCACGGATGGAGAGGGTCTTGCAGTCCTCCTTGCCTTTACTTCACAGCGCGCTCAGCGACGGGTGAAGCGAGTCCTCTGCGCCATTCTGCCAGGCGGCTGCACTGTCGAAGGTTCCAGAAGTGGCGCCGTGGAGGCCGCCTCGTGCGCCTTTATGTCGCGAATGATCGCGTCGAAGTCGTACTGAAAGCGCTCCATGTACTCTTCGCGCTGCTTGTGGAGCTGTTCTACAACCGGGTCAGTGAGCATTTTCAACTCCTAAGAGCTCTTCGGGAGTGCAGATAATCGGAAGCAGGAGGCCCAGTTCCTCGCAGAGGTCTGCGATGCGAGGTAAACTCCACGTTGGCGATGTGCTTGCAGTTCCACGTGAGAAGGTATTCGATTTGATGAGCTGTGGCGATCGCGATGTGGAGTGCATCGGGGAAAGCCTTCTGAGGTAGAAACCCTTTGGAAAGGATGTTGCGGGCCAGGGCCGTAGCCTCATCCGTCACAAGGAGGCGGGGTAGAGACGCAACAACCTCCAGTGTGCAGCCGTGATCGGGTCTCGGCCCTCGCGGGGAGCCGCCGTGAGGTAGCTGACAAACGAGCTCTCCAGGTAGACGCGAGCCATGACGCCTGCATTCTACTCCAACTCCATCAAACCGTCAGTGCGCCGACAACAGGCCTGCTTTCCTGGGAAATAGGCCGCCCCCGAGATCGCGGACGAGATCGGCGCCGAGTCCGCAACCCGGCAGAAGGAGAAGGGACTCGCCCCGATGGGAGCGGACGCCGTTCGCCGCCGGAATCCTCACACGGGCCCCGCGAAGACCAAGAAGTTCTCCGCGCCGCTTTTCCACGCCGCGACCCAGCGGGTTCGGGACTGAGGCGGCAGAGAAGCTGAAGGCGGGGAATCGGAACGCTGCGTTCCTGATCGGCAGCTTCCCGCCTGGGTTGCCGTTTGTGAGCGGGTGACCGGCTGCCGGCCAGACTGCCTGATGACCGTGAGTGGGTGACGTTTCGGCTGATCGAGCTCGGCCGGGAGGGACGAAGTCTGCCCTGCCGGAAAAGTGCCAGCCGCTTCGTGGCTTTGACACTCTCTCAGGCGTCCAGCGTTACACCTATACGCACCACCCTCGGGCAGACGGGCAGATCGGGCGCCGTGCGCACGCCCCAGCGCGCCGCCGCCCCGGCGAGCGGTGTCCACCGCCCGGGCCAGCCCAGCTCTTCCAGGTAGGGAGAAGGGCATCTCGGTCCATCCGGAGTCGACACACCCGCGCCGCCCGCCCCCGCCCACCCCGCCGCACACTTCCTTTTAGGGGCCCGCTCTCTCCAGCCGTGGTGACCCCGCCGCTGAGCGTGTCCCGCTGGCCGGACGAAATCCGGCCCGCTTTTCGCTAGACGCAATGCAATCTCTCGGTTACAGTACGCAAAACCACGAGATCGCGCCGGAAGGAGAGGAAAGCATGGAGCACAAGCATCTCGATGCCGCCGCCCTGGAACGCCTGCTCGCCGTCGACCGCTCCGCCGAGAGAGAGCCAGGGGGTGAGGGAGCATGGCGACTCGGACCGGATCGGACGTACCATCACGATGTCCGGTGATGCTGTCTTTGAGCTTGTTGCTGATCGTAAACTTCTTTTCCGGATTCGCGATCAAACCCGAATCCGACCACAGAGGAGGTTCCCCTTGACCGCATTGCGCAAAGTCGTGACCGCAAGCACCCTCGCCCTCGCCCTGTCGGCTGCCGTGCCAATCCATCTCCTGGCCGCCGAGAGGGAAGCTCCAGCCACCAAGCGGGCCCCCGCCGTCGAATGGTTCTCCAGCCTCTGGCACGATCTCGCCGCCCTCTTCGCCGCCGACTCCACGCCACCGTACATCGGGTCAGGGGGAGGACCCACGACCCAAGGGAGCTGCGCCGTCGATCCCTATGGCGGCTGCACTAACGGTGGATAACTCTGGCCCGGCGCTCCCGCTCCTGGTACCATATCGTCGCCGCTTGCAGTCTTTCTTAGGAGGGTGCGCGATCTTGGTAGAGTTTTCTGGTCCAGGAGCTGCCCGGCTGTACTTGGCCAACTCCTCATCAATCCCCGACTGCGATCGGCTGGCTATCGCCGAGCGCGGATACGCTCTTCGCTACACAGACCCGGCGGCTATGCTCGCATGGTGTGAGGCCGCCGCGGTCAACCTCCCGCTGACTCTGCCTCCCTCTGAGGCCGCCGTGCTGCTCGCCCACGTAGGGAATGCGCACCGAGTCTCTTCCGACTTCAGTGAAGCTGAGAACTACCTTCGCCAAGCCCTGAAGTTGGCCCCA
>Ga0307506_10000065_pt1 | contig 45551 bp, 37 predicted proteins | sample 25_S_MG_FD_202175 | JGI IMG/M metagenome (GOLD analysis project Ga0307506, IMG submission 202175) | Soil microbial communities from Populus trichocarpa stands in riparian zone in the Pacific Northwest, United States - 25_S | ecosystem: Environmental > Terrestrial > Soil > Riparian zone > Trees... | reverse complement strand
CCTCTCCCGTGTCCGCGTTGACCACCGGCACCGTCGCGCCGCAATAGTCGACGAACAGCTTCTCCCCGGGCCGGTGCACCTGCCGCATGCACACATCCAGCTTCCCGCGCCACGCCCGGTACAGATCACAGAATCGGCTGTACTGGTAGCCGTCCGGATGCTGTTCCCGGTACTCCTGCCAGATCAAGCTCAGCGTCATGTCCCGGCGCTTGAGCTCCTCATGCACCGCCGCCCAGTCCGCCTCCGGACGCTCGCTCTGCGCCACCACTTTGTGGGCCGGCGGATACAGCCGGCACTCCAACTCCTCCTGACTCAAGCTCTCCCAGGTCTCCAGCAGGCCGGCCTTCTGCGCCCGCTCGACATACTCCGCCACGGTCGCCCTCCCGACTCCACTCGCACGGCTCGCCTGCCGCTGGCTCAAGCCGCACACACAAAACAATCGCAACACCTCTTGCACCTTCCGCATACTGAGTCTCCTTGCCGGCATCTGTCTCCCTTCGGAGACCAGAGTGTCACGGCGTCGGAGCCCTCCTCGCCGACCGTTCCGACAGCAAGCCGGCCACCCTTTCCGACGACCCTCAAAAAGTGGCCGCCTTCAGCTCGGAATGGGTGGCCGCCTTCGCCTCGGAATGGGTGGCCGCCTTCCCCTCGGAATCACTGGCCGGATTCGCTCGGAATCCGCACGCGTCCCCTGTAGTGGGTCGAGTCGCCAGCCCAGAGGCTCAGATAAGCTGCCAGGCGCCTTGGTGTTGGTCGGACTGCTTGAGCACGACCGCGAAGCAAAGGTGAGGGCGTGCGGAAGTAGCCGTGCAATCGGGCAGAGACGAGTGGCGCGTTGCCTTCAGAAAGGCGGAGCCTCTAGGTGAACTATTCAGGCCAGCCAGGGCGGCGTCCTGGAGAACTAAGTAGCCACGAACGGCTCAGCCGGCCCGGCGCCGAGCTCCCCTGCGAGCTGCCTTTACCCCCGAGTGACCCGGGGGCGCTGTCAAAAAATAAAGCCTATGAAAACAAAGAGCTTACGAGATCTGCCCGGGAGAGGGGAGAAAGGCAAAAGCAAAAACAGACGCGCAGGAAGTTTCTTCTGGTTTTGCTGGTCTCCCCTCTCCCAGCGGGGGCGTGGGCGGGAGAGGGGAGAGGGGCCGGGGGTGAGGTGCTCCTTTCGCCGCCGCGTATAATGACCCCACATGGCCGGCTGGGCTCTCGATCTGGGGACCACGAACTCGGGGATTGCGTTCTGGGACGACGCTCTGGGGAAGCCGCGCCTCGTCGAGCTGCCCGCGGTCTGCCGCAAGGTCGAGGCGAAGGATCCACTCGAGGCGCCGCGGCTGGTGCCTTCGGCGGTCCACTTCCTGGAGCAGCCGGGGCTGCTCGACCGGCTGGGGAGCTGGCCTCCGCTGGCGCGCCGGTTCTTCCTCGGCCAACGGGCGCTGATCGGCCGGCCGGCGCTCGAACGCAATGACGGGGTGTCCCATCCGTCGTTCATCCCGACGTTCAAGCCCGGCCTGAGCGGCGAGGCGCTACGTCCCTTGGCGCGGCTGGGACGGGAGAGCCTCACGGCGCGCGATGCGGCGCATGCGTACCTGCGCGAGCTGCTGCGCGAGGTCAAGCGGGTGACGGGGCAGCGGGTGCGCGATCTCGTCGTCACCTCGCCGGTGACGGCGTTCGAGACGTACCGCGCGGAGGTGCAGCAGGCGCTGCGCCAGCTCGGCGTGCGGCGGGTGCGCTTCGTCGACGAGCCGGTGGCGGCGGCGCTCGGCTATGGGATCAGTCTCGGCCAGGAGCGCACCGTCCTCGTCGCCGACGTCGGCGGCGGCACGATGCACGTCGTCCTCGTCCGCCTCTCGCCGCAAGGGGCGGTCAGCGGCCAGGCGACGGTGCTCGCCAAGCGCGGGCGCCCGCTGGGCGGCAACGCGGTGGACGGCTGGGTGCTCACCGAAATGTGCCGCCAGCTCGGGCACGACCTCGGGGCGGAGGACGATGAGATCAACCGGCTGTGGCGGCGGCTGATGCTCGCCGAAGCCTGCCGCGTCAAGGAGGCCGTGTTCTTCGAGGACAACGCGGCGTTCCTGATGAGCCCCGGAGGGATGGCGTTCCGCGCGCCGACGCGGCCCGGCTACGCCTCGCTCACCCGCGAGCGGCTGCGCGAGATCCTGGACGCGTACGGCTTCTACCGCAGCCTCGCCGCTTCCGTCGAGGAGGTGCTGGAGCAGGGCGGCGTGGAGGCGGGCGCCATCGACGACGTGCTGCTGGTGGGGGGCTCGACGCTGCTGCCCGGCTTCTTCTCGTGGTTCGAAGAGCGCTTCGAACGCCGCCGGGTGCGCGCCTGGCAGCCTTTCGAAGCGGTGGCCTACGGCGCCGCGTGCTTTGCCGGGGACCGCATGGACGCGCTCGATTTCATCGTCCACGACTACGCCTTCGTCACCCACGATCCGAAGACGGGCGAGCCGCAGCACACGGTCATCGTCCCCAAGGGGACGCGCTTCCCGACGAGCCCCGAGCTGTGGAAGCGGCAGTTGGTGCCGACCTGCGCGCTCGGCGAGCCGGAGAGCCTGTTCAAGCTGCTCATCTGCGAAGTGTCGCGCGCCGACGGCGACGAGCGGCGCTTCGTCTGGGATGCCGCGGGCGACGTGCACAAGGTGGGCGGCACGGGCGGCGACGCGCAGATCGTGGTGCCCTTGAACGCCGCGAGCCCGACGCTCGGCTATCTCGATCCGCCGCACTCGCCGCGCGACCGCCGCCCGCGCCTCGAAATCGCCTTCGGCGTGAGCGCCGAGCGCTGGCTGATGGCGACCGTCCGCGACCTCCTCACGCAACGCGACCTGATGCGCGACGAGCCGGTCGTGCGGCTGGTCTGAGGTCGTGCCATGTGGGAAGTCCTGGCCATTCCCGCCTGGGCCGGCGTGCAGGCCCTCCTGATCCACTGGATCCAGCGCCACCATCTGCGGGAATGGAAGGCGGCCATCGAGCCGCTCGGCCTGCCCCCGGAAGAGACTTCCGGCCTCTGGGGCGGGCGTTTGACGCTCCAGACGCGGGAGGGGCCTCTTCTGGTGGAAATCTCCCTTTCTTCGCGCAAAGGCAGCCGGCCTCAAATCGAGGTCACGGCTCCGTGGCCGCGGGATTTCACCGAGATCCGCATCCGCCCCGAAGCAGATAAGCCGCCCGGAGCGCGCGAGATCGAGATCGGCGATGATCGTTTCGACCAGGCGTTCTATCTGGTCGGCCCGGCGCAGCTTCTCTTCGCTCTCCTCGACGCGGAGGCGCGCCGGCTCCTGCTCGCCTTCCCCGCAAACATGATGAGAGTCTCCGGCGGAGCCCTGTGGGCCGAGGCGAGCCCGGCCAAACCATCCAACCTGGGGGATCTCGTGCGCCAGCTCCTCGATCTCGCCCGGCATCTCTCCCAGCCTCTGGACGTCGTGCAGCGCGTAGCCCGGAACGCCCGCGAGGACCCGATCTCCGAGGTGCGGCTGCAGAATCTGCTCCTCCTCGTGCGCGAGCTGCCCGGCCAGGAGGTGACCACCGAGGCGCTGCGCGCCGCCTGTGAAGACCCCAGCCCCAAGGTGCGGCTGCGGGCGGCCAAGGTGCTGGGCGCTGAAACGCGCGGCCTGCTCCTCGAGCTGGCGGCGAGCGCGGAGGACGACAGCGCGAGCGCCCAGGCGGTCGTCATCCTGGGCGCCGGCCTGCCTCCGGAGCGCCGGCGGGAGATCCTCGTCCAGGCCCTGCGCCGCCGCCTCTTCAAGACCGCCCACGCTTGCCTGGAGGCGCTCGGCGCCGGGGGCGAGCCCGCGGACGTCGACATCCTGGCCAAGATCCTGGCGCGCGAGAAGAACGACCTGGCCGTCACCGCAGCCCAGGCCCTGGGAGCATCCGGAAAACCGGCGGCCGGCAACCCGGCCGCCGAGCCGCCGCTGCTCGCCGCCCTCCGCCACAGCCGGCCCGATGTCCGCGTCGCCGCGGCGAAAGCCCTCGCCCGCGCCGGCACCGCGGCGGCCGTGCTTCCCTTGAAAGAAGCCGCCGAGCGCACACCCGATCCGGACCTGCTCCGCGCCACACGCCAATCCATCGCCGAGATCCAGTCCCGCCTCCAGGGCGCCTCGCCCGGCCAGCTTTCGCTGGCCGACGCCGAAATCGGCAAGCTGTCGCTCGCCGAGACCGAGGCGGGCCAACTGTCACTGGCCGACGACAGAGGCGGTCAGCTTTCGCTCCCTGCGGAAGACTCTCCGCCGCCCGCCTGAGACCGGCCGATGTGGGAGCTCCTCGTGTACGTCGCCCTGGGCACCGGTGTCAATCTCTGGCGGGAGCGGCGCAAGCGGCGCCTCCCTTTTCGGGAATGGAAGGAGGCCGCTGCATCGCTCGGCCTGCACCTGGAGGAGACCTCCGGCTCCTTGCGCGGCCAACTGCGGCTCCCGGCGCGGGAAGAATCGATCCAGGTGCGGATCTCTCCTTCCCGGCACAGCGGCCAGGGGCCTCAAATCGCGATCGTCGCCCCGTGGCCGCGGGGTTTCTTCCACATCCGGCTCCGTCCCGCGGCGGAGAAGCCTGCCGAGGCGGCGGGCGCGATCGAAATCGGTGAGGATCGCTTCGACCAGGCGTTCTACGTCGAGGGGCCGGCACCGCTTCTGTTCGCTCTCCTCGATGCGGAGGCGCGCCGGCTCCTGATCGCCGTCCCCGAGAACGCCCTGAGAATCGCCCATGGGGAGCTGCGGGCCAAGGCGGGCCTTGCAAGCTTCACCGAGACCCTGCGCCTCCTCCTCGATCTCGCCCGGCACCTCTCCCAGCCCCTGGACGTCGCGCAGCGCCTGGCCCGGAACGCCCGCGAGGATGCGAGCTCCGAAGCACGGCTGCGCAATCTGCTCGTCCTGGTCCGCGAGCTTCCCGGCGAGACGGTGACCCGCGAGGCGCTGCGCGCCGCCTGCACGGACCCGAGCCCCAAAGTGCGGCTGCGGGCCGCCGAGGTGCTGGGCGCCGATACGCACAGCCTGCTCCTCGAGCTGGCGGCGAGCACGGAGGACGACACCGCCGGCGCCCGGGCGGTCGCGCTCCTGGGCCGGGAGCTGCCTCCGGAGCGCACGCGGGAGATCCTCGGCCAAGCCCTGCGCCACAGTCTCTTCAAGACCGCCCGCGCCTGCCTGGAGGCGCTCGGCGGCAGCAGCGACCCTGCCGACATCGACCTTTTGGCGAAGGCGCTGATGCGCGAGACCGGCGACCGGCTCGCCACCGTCGTCCAGGCCCTGGAAGCGACCCACAGCCCCGCCGCCGAGCCGCCGCTGCTCGCGGCTCTCCGGCACATCCGGACCGACGTCCGCGTCGCCGCGGCGAGAACGCTGGGCCGCATCGGCACCGCGGCGGCCGTGCTCCCCTTGCAGGAGACCGCCGCGCAGACGCGCGAACAGGATCTCCGCCGCGCCGCGCTTCAAGCCGTCGCCGAGATCCAGTCCCGCCTCCCGGGCGCCTCGCCCGGCCAGCTCTCCCTGGCCCCGCCCGACGCGGGCCAGCTCTCGCTGGCCGAGACCGAGGCGGGCCAATTGTCACTGGCCGACGCCGCGAGCGGGCAGCTTTCGATCCCTCCGGAGAGCGGCCCTCCGCGTCCGGTCTGAGCACTTTCATGCTGGAGATCCTCTCTTTCCTCGCACTGGTCGGCGGCTTCGGCGTGTGGGCCGGTCTGCGGTCCAGCCGCAGCATCCTGGAGGGTTGGCGGACAGCCGCGAAGGCGCATGGTCTGGGGGTGGAAGAGGCCTCCATTCTCTGGGGAGGACGCCTGAGGCTCAAGGCACGCAAGGGACCGTTTCAGGTGCGCATCGAAAATCCTCAACGCAAAGGAAGCCCGGCTCGAATCGTGCTGGTGGCTCCGTGGCCGCCGGATTTCGCCGGCATCAGGATTCATTCCGGGCCGGACAAGCTTGCCGGGGCGGACGAGACCGGAGATGAGCTCTTCGACCAGGCGTTCTCCATCGCAGGTCCGCAGCGGCTCCTGTTCGCTCTGCTGGATCGGAAGACGCGCCTTCTCATGGTCACCTTGAACGCCGACTATCCTTTGGAAATCATGGACGGCGAGCTGCGGGCGGAGATGCTCTATCCGGACCTCCCTGACCTCCTGGAGCTCCTCTTCGAGCTCGCCCACCGCCTCGTAAAGCCCATGGACCGCGCACAGCGTCTGGCCCAAAACGTCCGCCGGGACCCCAACGCCGGGATGCGGCTCGGGAGCCTGCTCCTCCTGGCGCGAGAATTTCCTGGAGAGCCGAGGACGATGACGGCTCTGCACACCGCCTGCGCGGACGCGAGCCCCAAGATCCGCCTGCGGGCCGCCCAGGAGCTGGGTGCCGAAGGGCGCGGCATCCTCCGCCAACTGGCAGAAAGCAATGAGGACGACGCCCTGCGTGCCGAGGCCGTGACCAGCCTGGGCGGGGAGCTGCCCCCCGAGCACACCCGAGAGATTCTCGTCCAGGCCTTGCGCCGCCGCCTCCACCAGACCGCCCGCGCCTGCCTGGAGAGGCTCGGAGGTAGTCCCACCCCCGAAGACATCAGCACGCTGGCGAAGGTGCTGGCGCTCGAAAAGAGCGAGCTGGCCGCCGCCGCCGCCCAGGCCTTGGGGGCGACCGGCAGCCCGGCCGCCGAGCCGCCGCTGATCGAGGCTCTCCAGCACGAGCGGCCGGACGCCTGCGTCGCCGCGGCGAAAGCGCTGGGAGCCATCGGTACCGCGGCGGCCGTGCTCCCCTTGGAAGAAACCGCCGGGCAAGCGCTCCACCAGGAGCTCCGCGGCGCCGTACGCCAGGCCATCGCCGAGATCCAATCCCGCCTCCAGGGCGCATCCCCCGGCCAGCTCTCGCTGGCCCAGCCCGCCGGGGGCGAATTGTCGTTGGCCGAAGCCGAAGCGGGCGAGCTGTCGCTGGCCGATCCCGCGGATGATGCGAAGGGGCGGCTGTCGCTGCCTGCGGAGGAATCGAGGGAATAGCTCGGTGGGTGGTATTGTCGCAAGTATGGCCGAACCAAACCCAGAGCAACAACTCGTGCTGGAGCTCGCGGACGTCGCCCAGGGCCTCCCGCCGCGGAGCCAGTCCTATCTCCAGGTGCCTGACCTCGTCGCTTCCCTCGGCGGGCAGGGGTCGCAAAATTGGCCGGTCCTGGGCGCGGCCGTGAGCTACTGCCTGGGCTCCCCGGGATTCAGCGAGAAATGGCAGGCGTTTTTCGCCAAGAGCCAGGGCGGCCTGTTCATGGGCTCCGAGGGCTGGAGCACGACCTATGGGCTCTGGGGACACATGTTGGGGGTCGCCGTCGTCCACACGCATGCGGCCGGCAAGGGCGACACGGCGGTCGCCGGCGGAGCGCTCGACTGGCTGCGCATCTTCTGGGGCGTCTACCGCGCCTGCACGGCGCCGGACGGGACGATTCTGACCGTGGGGATGCGCAGCTCTCCATGGCACAACCCGGTGCAAGCCTCCACCTGGCTGGCCTGGGTGCGGGCCATGGCGCTGGGAGAGGATCAGAGCCGGTGGCAAGCCCTCGGGCGCACCGTCGGGCTCGGCATGGGCCAGAGCTTCATCACCCCCACGGCGACCGCGGTGAAGGCTTCGCTGGCGGCGGCGATGTCCCCCTCGGAACCCATCCCGGCCTTCACGTGTCTCACGCCGGTACACGTGCTGCGCGGCGACGGATTCCTCGCCGTGTGGGTGGATCAAAACGTCAATGGCAACACTCCACCGCTGGCGGCGGCAGCCTGGGTCGACGGCACCGTCACCTATCTCCCCGGCCCTTTCTCGCAGGTGCAAAAAATCCGACAGAAGCTCGACAAGATCACCGTGACGCGGTCCGCCACGGGATTGGATTACACGTCCAGCCTCTATCCGGCAGGACACATCTCCTTGCCGGCCGGTGGCGTGGAGACGGTCTATGGAGACGGCGCGGCGAGCCCGGGAGGCATGATTCCGATTGCTCTGCCGGTCGTGTCCGAACCGGTGGTGACTCCTCCGGTCGTTCCTGCCGATCCGGTCGTTCCGATCGATCCGGTCGTTCCCGTCGTTCCGGTCGTTCCTCCACCGGAGCCGGTCACCCCCGAGCCCGTCGACCTCGGACGCGTCGCGGACCTCATCGCGGGCCTGCTGCTTCCCCGTCGCCAGGCGGGCGACCAGCAGCGCCTCGTCGCCGAGCTGCGAGCCGGCCCTTCGCGTCCACTGACCGCGATCGCCGACGAGGTGGCGGCGTTCGGCATCGGCCCGGGTCAGCCGCAGGCGGTGCCGTGGCAAGAGGCGATCAGGATACTCCGCGGCGGAAGCGCGACAGATACGGCGCCGTCCGGCTCTCCGGCTCCGTAGAGACCTGGGAGGGCGTGCCGGTCGCCACCACCCGGCCGCCTTCGTCGCCCGCGCCGGGGCCGATGTCGATCACCCAGTCGCTGCCGGCGATGACGCGCATGTCGTGCTCCACCACGATGACCGTATTGCCGGATTGGACCAGGCCGTCGAGCTGCGCCATGAGCTTCTCGACGTCCGACGGATGGAGGCCGGTCGTCGGCTCGTCGAGGACATAGAGCGTGTTGCCCCGCCCGATCCGTTGCAGCTCGGTGGCGAGCTTGATGCGCTGCGCCTCGCCGCCGGAAAGCTCGGTCGCCGGCTGGCCGAGGCGCAGGTAGCCCAGGCCGACTTCGCGCAGGACATGGAGCGAACGGCTGACGCGCGGCTCTTCCGCGAAAAACTCGAAGGCACCGTGGACGGTCATTCCCAGCACCTCGGCGATGTTCTTGCCCTGGACTTTGATCTCCAGCGTCTTCTCGTTGTACCGCGCGCCGTGACAGGTCGGACACGGCGCATAGACGCTGGGCAGGAAGAGCAGCTCGACCATGACGAAGCCTTCCCCTTCGCACGTCGCGCAACGGCCTTTGGATACATTGAACGAAAAGCGTCCGGCATCGTAATGCCGTGCACGGGCCGCCTTGGTCGCAGCGAAAAGCTTGCGGACGTGATCGAACAGGCCGGTGTAGGTGGCCAGATTGGAGCGCGGCGTGCGGCCGATCGGTTTCTGATCGACCTGCACCAGACGCTTGATCCCTTCCATTCCGCTCGTGATCTCACCGCCGACGGGCACCGCCACCGCGCGCTCCAGCTCTTCGCCCTCTTCCGCTTCGACCGGGATTTCATGACCGAGCTGCTTCGCCACCAATTCCACCAGCACCTGGCTCACCAGGCTCGACTTGCCCGAGCCGGAGACTCCGGTCACCGCGGTCAGCACGCCCAGAGGAAACGCGACGTCGAGATCTTCCAGATTATTGCGCGTCACGCCGGCCAGACGCAGCCAGCCTTGCGGCGGCCGCGGAGCTCGAACGGGAGGATGATCGTTCCCGAATAGATAACGCCGCGTCTGGGACTCTTCGATCTCCGCCAGCCCCGCGGGCGGACCGCTGTAGAGCACGCAGCCGCCGCCTTCCCCCGCCGCCGGCCCGACGTCGACCAGCCAGTCCGCATGGCGGATCACATCGACCTCGTGCTCGACGACGAACAGCGAATTCCCGGAAGCCTTCAAGCGCGCGAGCGCGACCAGGAGCGCCTCCGTGTCCGCCGGATGGAGACCCGCCGAGGGCTCGTCCAGCACATAGACCACGCCGAACAGATTGGAGCGCACCTGCGTCGCCAGCCGCAGGCGTTGCAGCTCGCCCGGCGAGAGCGTCGGCGTGCTCCGGTCCAGTGACAGATAGCCCAGCCCGAGATCGAGCAACACCGCGAGCCGCCCGGACAGATCCTGAGCGATCCGCTGGGCGACCACCACTTTTTCCGGATGCTCGGCGGCCATCCGCGCCAGACCGTCCGCCGTCCCCTCCGCATAAGGGCGCAGAAGCCCGGCCAGACGTTTCAGAGGCTCCCGCGAGATGTCCGCGATATCGAAACCGGCAAATTTCACCGAGAGCGACTCGCGGCGCAGCCGTTTCCCTTCGCACAGCGGGCACTCCGTGCTCACCATGTACTGCGAGACCCGCTTCTTCATCGCCGCGCTTTCCGTGTTGGCGAACGTCTGCATCACATAGCGCTGCGCGCTGGTGAACGTCCCCTGGTAGCTCGGCTCCTCCTTCCGCTTGAGAGCCCGCCGCGCCTCCGCCGGAGACACTCCGGCGTACACCGGCACCACCGGCTGCTCCTCGGTGAACAGAATCCAGTCGCGGTCCTTCCGCGTCATCTCGCGCCACGGCCGGTCGACGTCATAGCCGAGCGTCACCAGAATGTCGCGCAGATTCTGCCCATGCCAGGCCGGCGGCCAGGCGGCGACCGCCCGCTCCCGGATCGTCAAAGAATCGTCCGGCACCATCGAGCGCTCGGTCACCTCATAGATCCGCCCCAGCCCATGGCACCGCGGACAAGCGCCCGCCGGTGTATTCGGCGAGAACGACTCCGCCTCCAGATGCGCCTGCCCGCGCGGATACACACCGGTCCGCGAGTAGAGCATCCGCAACAGGTTGGACAGCGTCGTCACGCTGCCGACAGACGACCGCGTCGTCGGCGCCCCGCGCTGCTGCTGCAAAGCCACCGCCGGAGGCAGCCCCTCGATCTCGTCGACCTCCGGCACCGCCATCTGATGGAACAGCCGCCGGGCATAGGGAGACACCGATTCGAGATACCGCCGCTGCGCCTCCGCGTAGAGCGTGCCGAAGGCGAGCGACGACTTGCCCGAGCCGGAGACGCCGGTGAAGACGACCAGCGCATCGCGCGGAATGTCGAGGTCGACGTTCTTGAGGTTGTGCTCGCGGGCCCCGCGGACGTGGACGAAGCCGGTGAAGTGTGGGTCGGCCATGGCGGGGAGGGTAGCAGTGCAAGGGGCGGGCCGGGGTACAGAAAAACACCTCACCCCCGGCCCCTCTCCCATCTCCCTCCCAGGCCCCCGCCGGGAGAGGGGGGAGATTCAGGATGAAGCCTGCGCGAGGTCGTCCTGGGAGGCTCGCGGTCCGAGCCTCACTTGCGCTCAGTGCGCAGTGGCGGCGTGCAACCTGAGGCCCAGCGCACGCACGACCTTGAGCACAGTGGCAAACTCGGGGTTGCCCTCGGGCGAGAGGGCCTTGTAGAGACTCTCGCGGCCCAGCCCGGACTCGCGTGCGATTTGCGTCATGCCCTTGGCGCGTGCGATGTCGCCCAGCGCGGCAGCGATGAGATTGGGGTCGCCGTCCTCCAGCGCGGCCTCCAGATAAGCCGCCATATCCTCATCGGTTTCCAGGTGCTCTGCTGGGTCCCATGGATGGGTTTCCGTCTTTTCCATGATGTGTTCCTATAAGTTGCGCGCCAAAGCGAGAGCCGACTTGTGTCGGTGTCCTGGGTGTTTTTGTCGCCGCCGGCGAGCTAAACGGATCAAGCTATGTGCTCTCCCTCGCAGGCTGCCCTCGGAACGAGGGCAGCTCACTGGCCGGAAACCTCCAGTGAGCTTTTATGTAGTTCCTCAGCACCGTTGTGGCACCGAGATCAACAGTGCCCCGCCTCACTTCCTCCTCTAGATTACGCCACACCATCCGCATTTGGTCACGCGCGGACTCGCCGCTTCCTTCCTCCTCTTCCACGCAGCAGATGCCGATGCGCCCGCTTCGAGGAGAACTTCCAGAAAACTCAGGGTGTGAAGTGAGCGCGTGAGCCGTACCTTGTCTCTCCTAGCCTTAGGAGTGAGAGACTTTATTTCTATCCAGGCTGCTTGTGCTTCCAGCCATTCTTCCAGCCTAGATTGCTCCATTTCGTGCAATTCAATGAGCGGCCTAAGCGGGCCTTGAACGGCTATCCCTCCGCCTGCCTTTTGGACGGCAATCGCTCGGCTGGCGAGTAGCCAACATTCGCGGCAACCCGGTCAAGTGAGCCGCAACCCTCTCCTCCTCACCAAGGGAAGCCCCACCGGCGAACGCCCGATGCAAACTCTCAAGGTTCTCGTGAGCCTCTTCGAACATTTTAGGCATCCCTTAGCAAAGCTGTCAGTGGGCCATATTTCATGGAACTGTAAGATGTTACGTTCTTAGTATAGCCAGAAAGAGCGGGGCCGCAGAAGCTACGGCCCCGCCTTGAGGAGCTACCCGAGGGGGTCCGCGCTGCCGCCCTGGTCGGTCTCAGTCTGGGGCGGCGGCGTCTTGAGGCCCAAGGGATCTATCCCCCCGCCCTGCTTGGTTTGCGTGGAAGACGACGCGATGAGGTAAAGCAAGAGTAGAACGAGACGAAGCATCTGCTTCTCCCTTCTCGAGGGACAAGTGACCGCACACACGAGCGCCATTGCCCGTTGAGGGTGTCCCCGTGGCCGAAGTGTCTGCCTCTCCTGTTCCAAAGGACAAGCCACTGCTACGTCCAGACAAAGGAAGGATGCCATGGACGATTTACCTTGGCTTCGCGAGTACTTGGCACGAGCACGAGCGAGATCGGCGGCGCGGGTCTTCAGGGCGAGGCGGACCGGCAGAGGAGGCGTTGGTGCCGGCGGGACGCCGGCGGTCCCAGATCGACATTGCCACCTGGCAGATCGACGTTGCCCAGCGGGTCGGCGGTGGCGATGAAGACCGTCGCGTCTTCCCCCACGAGGCCCACCACTTCGGCCCAGTGGGCCTTCTGGATGGCCAGAGCGACGACCTTGGCCGCGCCGGAGTCGGTGAAGAGGATGGCCAGGCTCGTTCCGGCAGCCTGGGCCCGGGGGGCCGGCGGATCACCGCTGTGATACTTTTCTCCGCCATGTCCGACAGCACCCCTACCCCTCCCAGCCGCGACTTCATCCGTGACATGGTCGACCGCGACCGCGCCGCCGGCAGGCATGGCGGCAAGGTGGTCACCCGGTTCCCTCCGGAGCCCAACGGCTACCTCCACATCGGCCACGCCAAGTCGATCTGCCTCAACTTCGGCCTCGCGCTGGAGTACGGCGGCACCTGCCACCTCCGCCTCGACGACACCAATCCGGAGACCGAGCAGCAGGAGTACGTGGAATCGATCCAGCAGGGCGTGCGCTGGCTGGGCTTCGAGTGGGGGGAGAATTTCTTCCACACGTCGGACTACTTCGAGCAGCTCTACGACTTCGCCGTCGAGCTGATCCGCCGCGGCAAGGCCTACGTCTGCAGCCTCACCGAGGACGAGATCCGCGCGTACCGGGGCACGGTCACCGAGCCGGGCCGCAACAGCCCGTACCGCGACCGCGGCGTCGCGGAGAACCTCGATCTCTTCGCCCGCATGCGGGCCGGCGAATTCGCCGACGGCGCGCATGTGCTGCGCGGCAAGATCGACATGGCGGCGCCCAACATGAAGCTGCGCGATCCGCTGTTCTACCGCATCAAGCGCGCCACGCACTACCACCGTGGCGACGCCTGGTGCATCTATCCTTTCTATGACTTCGCCCACCCGCTCTCGGACGCCATCGAAGGGATCACCCACTCACTCTGCACGCTGGAGTTCGAGAACAACCGGGACATCTACGACTGGCTGATGGAATCCCTGGCGATTCCCGATCCGCCGCGGCAGACCGAGTTCGCCCGCCTCAATCTCACCTACACGCTGATGAGCAAGCGCAAGCTTTTGGAGCTCGTCGAGCGCAAGCTCGTGGCGGGCTGGGACGATCCGCGCCTGCCCACCCTCGCCGGCTTCCGCCGCCGCGGCTTCACCCCCGCGGCCATCCGCGACTTCTGCGACCGCATCGGCGTCGCCAAGGCGAACAGCACGGTGGACGTCACCCTCCTGGAGCACTGCCAGCGCGAGGATCTCAATCCCCAGGTCCCGCGCGTGCTCGCCGTGCTGCGTCCGCTGAAGATCGTGATCGAGAATTATCCCGAAGATCAAACCGAGGAGCTCGACGCGCCGTTCTATCCGCACGACGTGCCCAAGGAGGGAAGCCGCAAGGTGCCCTTCTCGCGCGTCCTCTATATTGATCGGGACGACTTCGCCGAGATCCCTCCGAAAGGTTTTCATCGCCTCTCCCCCGGCCGCGAGGTGCGGCTGCGCTACGCCTACCTCGTCCGCTGCGAGAGCGTCGTCAAAGACCCCGCGACGGGCGAGATCGTCGAGCTGCGCTGCACCTACGACCCCGCCACCCGCGGCGGCTCGGCCCCGGACGGCCGCAAGGTGCCGGGCACCCTACACTGGGTCGACGCGGACCATTCGGTGCCCATCGAGGTGCGGATCTACGACCGCCTGTTCAAGGTCGAAAGGCCGGACCTGGCGGAGGGCGGCTTCGAGACGGTCCTCAATCCGCAGTCCCTCGAAGCCCTCACCGGCCGCATCGAGCCGGCGGCGCTGGACCCGGCGCTCGGCGAGCGCTTGCAGTTCGAGAGGCAGGGCTACTTCTTCCGCGACCCGATCGCTTCGAGCGCGGACCGTCCCGTCTTCAACCGCATCGTGCCGCTCCGCGACTCCTGGGCGCAGGAAGCCCAGAAGACCGCCGCGCCGGCTCCCCCCAAAGCTCCTGAGCCCAAAGCGCCCAAGGAGAAGGAAGAGAAAGCCCCCGAGCCGCTCTCCGCCGAGGAGCTGGCCGAGATCGAGCAGATGCGCCCCACGCTCCAGCCGATCATTCAGGCCGTGCTCGCCGCGCATCCCGGCCAGGTCGCCCTCTATCGCGGCGGCAAGACGGGCCTCCTCGGATTTCTCGTCGCGCAGGTGATGAAGCAGGTGGCGGCGGGCGGGGGGAAGGTCAATCCGAAGCTGGTGAATGCGATGCTGGTGCAGGAAATCGGGTAGGGAAGCCCAAGGTTCAATCGGCGCCCGCCAGCTCCCAGTCCCGTCAGGATGACGATGGCCCTGCCACGGGCACCTTCCCCCGGTCCCGAGCCTCGCCATCCATTCTATACGCATACAAATGGACGAAACCCCCTTGACAACGTACATCGGGAGGCTGGGCGAATGGCAGCAGCTTCTCGTGGCGCTGATGGCGAGCCTTGTGGAGCTCGCGCATCTCGAGGTGCCGCGCGCCAAGCTCGCGGCACTGCTGGCGCGGGCCATCGAGATCACCAACATTCAGGCGGCCCAGAAGGCCGCGAAGCAGGAAACGTCACAAGAGCTCAAGGACGTCATGGCCGAGGGCCAGCGGCTGGCGAACATGTTGCGCACGACCCTCAAGGAGCACTACGGCCCCACGTCGGAGAAGCTGACGTCGTTCGGCGTGCAGCCGTTCCGCGGCCGCTCCCCCAAGGCGAAGACGGACCCCGGGCCGGCCGCCGGGCAGTAAAACTCTGCCCTACCTCTCATCGATCTCCGCGGGGCGTGCCTGGCACGCCCCCTTTTTTTGTCCGCATTTCAGCCCGGAAACGGTCTGTCCGCGTGGAGACAGACCATTTTCTCCAGGATCAGACCGTTTCTTCCAGAGACAGAGCGTTTTCTCTGGAGACAGACCGTTTTCCCCAGGATCAGACCGTTTCTTCGGGATACAGAGCGTTTTCTCTGGAGACAGACCGTTTTCCCCAGGATCAGACCGTTTCTTCGGAATACAGAGAGTTTTCTCTGGAGACAGACCGTTTTCTCCAGGAATAGACTGTTTCTTCCAGAGACAGACCGTTTTCTCCAGGAATAGACTGTTTTCCCCAGGAATAGACCGTTTCTTCGGGATACAGAGCGTTTTCTCCAGAGGCAGACCGTTTTCTCCCAGGGGAAATCCGTCCTCCGCTTCAATGACCAGCAAGAGTTGGCCGCGGTGACCGACGCGGTTGTGGCTCAACCGGTCTGTGGGTGCTCTTACCCGTCCGTTTGCACCATCAACACCTGCGCGTGGAGACAGAACGGTGATCAGATCCTGTGTCTGGGGGGTTGCTACCGCTCGGACGGAACCGCTTGCGTCAGTTGCGTAGCGTCGCTCCAGGAACCGCAGACTCCGCAATAGAACGTGCTCCATCTTTCTGCGTGATACCTGCCGATGCCCAAATGAAGGCTGGCCGGTCCCCTCACTCCGCCCGCAACGCGATGACCGGATCGATCCGGCTCGCGTGGCGGGCCGGGAGCCAGACGGCGAGGAAGGAGACGGCGCCGAGCAGCCAGCGACTTTACCCATGATCTGGCGCTCGGGCTCGGCTAGCTATTTTTATATGGCATAGTTTTCGCAATCACCCTTGGCCAGGGTAGGTAATCAGACCTCCCTCTGGCGAAGGAGAAGTACGATGTACCAACGCAGTCGAGTTGTTCGTCTCTTCAGCATCCTGGGGTTACTCACCGCCATTACTTTCCTGATTTCTTCCGGTCCGGTCTCTAGCGCATCCGTGGAGACCAAGCCCTTCCTGACCCCGTCCCAATCTCTCCTCCTCGATGCCCGCTCCTATGCGGCCGAATTCAACGTCGGTGTCGATGAAGGCTTGCGCCGGCTACGGATTCAACAGAGCTTGGGCGATGTGATCGAGCTGTTGCAGAGAGCCACCCGTCAGCGGTTCGCCGGTCTCTGGATCGAGCATCAACCAGAGTTTCGGCTCGTCGTTCGCCTGGTGGGTGATGCTCCCGCCCCGCGCGGCCTCGGCGCCGCAGTCGCAGGCTCCCCGATCCCGATCGTGTTCCAAACCGGCGCCGCAGCGACGCAGGCGGAGCTTCTCGCCAAAATCCATTCGTCGCTGCCTCAATTACAAGCTGCCCTGCCGGATATGGCGGGAACGGACGTAGACGTGCGGACCGGTGACATCGTGTTGACGGTCTACGCCGTCGGCGCGGCGGGCGAGGCGGCGCAGGCCAAGGCTCCCGATCTCACTCGGCAGCTTGGCCATCCCGTGCGGATCGCTCTGATCGACGCCCCAGTGGAGGATGGGCACACCCGCGGCGGCGCAAACATCACGGGCTGCACCTCCGGCTTCGTCGTCGCCGATAGCGCCGGTACACGCGGCGTCCTGACCGCCGGCCACTGTGACGACGCACAGACATACAACGAGTTTGGGGGAGTGAGCTACGCCATGACCTTCGTGTCCGAGATCCGCGACGCGGATCAAGACGTGCAATGGCACACGACGCCGCACGACGAGTATCCGGAGTTTTATGCCGACTCGACCACGACCCCGCGCATTCTCACCGGCCGGCGCCTCCGCAGCAGCACGGCACCCGGCGACGCTGTCTGCCATCGCGGCCTGACGACCGGATATAGCTGCGGGACGGTCCAGAGCACCACATACCAGCCGACCTACACCAATGCTTGCAACGGCTTCACGTGCAGCAGCACCTGGATCACGGTTACCGGACCGAACCTGGCCTGCTATCCTGGCGACAGCGGCGGCCCATGGTTCAACGGCCAGACCGCCTTCGGAATTCTGAAGGGAACGTCACAAACAGGGACAGCCCAAGGACAGTGCAACTTTGCGATCTACATGTCGACAGACTACATCTCGGGGCTGGGGGTCTCTCTGGTCTACGGCTAAGAGGTGCACCGGCCTTGGGTGCCTCGCGCTCTTCGGCCTGGCTGCCTCCTGCGGGTCCGGTGCTGCGGTGAGCCCGCTCGTGCTCTACCCGGCCAGCCCGGAAGGAGACAGCGCCCGGCTCCGAGGTACCCTTCAAATGGATGGCTCATGCCTCTACATCAGCGGCGAAGGCGGCGAGCGATGGCTCGCCGCCTTTCCGTCACCCGGGACAGCATGGGATTCCGCGAGCCGGTCGGTCCAGGTGGGAGACAAGACCCTGAAGGTCGGCTCTATGGGCGAATTCGCCGGTGGGGAGACGAAGCGGGGACCGGGCGTCCTCTCCTGGGTGCAAGCGCCGCGCGCCGAGTGCGACGGCGCGAAGATCTGGCTGGTCACCGCCCTCGTCGATCTTTAGCTGTTGTGCTGGCGAAGCGTCGTGATCGCCCCTCACTCCGCCCGCAACGCGATCACCGGATCGACCCGGCTCGCGTGGCGGGCCGGGAGCCAGACGGCGAGGAAGGAGACGGCGCCGAGCAGCAGGGGGACGCCGAGGAAGGCGAGCGGATCCCACGCCGTCACGCCGAAGAGAAAGCCGGCGAGGAGCTTCGCGAGGCCGAAGGAGGCGGCGACGCCGAGGAGGAGGCCGACGGCGGCCAGGCGCATCCCCTGGAGCACGACCATGTTGCGCACCTGGTCCGCCTGCGCGCCGAGGGCGACGCGGATGCCGATCTCGTGCGTCCTCTGCTCCACCGAATAGGCCATCAGGCCGTAGACGCCGATCGCCGCCAGCAGCAGCGCGGAGAGGCCGAAGATGGTCATCAGCCACATGTTGAAGCGCCGGCGGGAGGTCGAGAGGGAGACGACGTCGCCCATCGAACGCACGTCGGAGACGGGCAGGCCGGTCGACTGCCGGACCTGCTCCTCGACGGTATGGCTCACGGAGTGGGGATCGGCCTTTGTGCGGATGACCCAGGCGATCGGCGAAATGCGGACGTTGAGCGCGTTGGCGGCGTCCGGCACCTGGGCCTGGGGGACGTACATCGTCGGCCCCGGATCGCTGTCGAGGCCGCCGTCGCGCGTGTCGCCGACGATGCCGATGACCTGCCGCTCGGGCTCGGTGGCGAACTCGCTCATGACGCCGCGCCCGATGATCAAACGGTCATGGAGAGGATCACTTTTCGGCCAGTACTGCTTCGCCATGGCTTCGTTGATGATGACCGCGGCCGGCGCGCCGCTGTCGTCGCGGTCCTGGAAGGTCCGCCCATGCTGGACGGGGATCTTGAACACCTCGAAATAGCCCGGCGAAACGGTCTTCCAGGCGCCGCCGCCGTGGAAGGGGCCGCCGTCGTCGGTCGGCCGGCCCACGATGCGGAAAGGCAGGCCGTAGCCGCCTTCCAGGGGCACGCAGCAGGTGGCGCTCGCGTCGACCACGCCGGGCACGGCGCGCAGCCGGGCGACGCCGTCGCGGACGAGCTGCTGCACGCTCTCGGATTTCTGGAAGCGCGGCCCGGTCAGCGACATCCGCATCGTCAGGACGTTCTTCGCATCGAAGCCCGGGACCACGCGGCCGAGCTCGATCGAGGTGCGGATCAGCAGCGTCGAGCCGATGAGCAGGACCAGCGCCAGCGCGACCTCGGTGACGACCAGCAGCGAGCGCGCCTTGTTCTGGCGGAAACCGGAGCCCGAGCGGCCGCCGCTCTCCTTGAGCGCCGTGGTGAGATCGGTGCGCGAGCTCTGCAGCGCCGGGATGAGGCCGAACAGGATGCCCGTGCCGAGGGAGACGGCGAGGGTGAAGGCGAGCACGCGCCAGTCCAGGCTCACCTGGGCGCCGTTCTCGCCGACGAAGGGGAGATCGGCCGTGTTGACGGCCAGCAGCGCGCGCATGCCGAGCATGCCCAGGAGGAGGCCCAGCGAGCCGCCGGCCAGCGCGAGGACGACGCTCTCGGTCAACAGTTGGCGGATGATCCGTCCGCGCGAGCCGCCGATCGCCGCCCGGATCGCCATCTCGCGCCGCCGGCCCGTCGCCCGCACGAGGAGGAGGTTGGCGACGTTGGCGCAGGCGATCAGCAGAACGCAGCTCACCGCGCCGGCGAGCACGAGGAGGGACGAGCGGACGTCGCTGACCAGGGCGTCGCGGATCGGTTGCACCGTGAAGCCGCCCTTCGGCCCGAGGCTGCCGGCGAATTTGCGCCGGAACGCCTCGGCGGAAAACCGCATCCTCTCGCGCGCCTGCCCGAGGGTGACGCCGGGCTTCAGCCGGCCCGCGCACATGAAATAGTGGCCCTGATCGGTCGTATGAGGGTCGAGCTGATACGGCGTCCAGACTTGCGGCGTGGGACCGAATTCCGCGAAATTGAACTCGCGCAGGACACCGATGATCGTGTACGGCTCGCCGCTCAGGGAGATCGGCTTGCCGAGGACGTTCGGATCGCTGCCGAAGCGCTTGGCCCAGAAGCGGCTGTCGAGGACAGCCACCCGCGGCCCGCCGGGAAGATCCTCCTCGATCGTGAACGTCCTGCCGTGGAGCAGCCTGGCGCCGAACAGGCGGAAGAATCCTTCGGAGACCTGGCCCCGCGTGAGCTGCTCCGGGAAGCTGCCGCCGGTGTAGTTGACGACGCCTGTATCGAACGCCGTGACGTCCTGAACGATGGCGGTCTGCTCGCGGTAGTGCTGAAACTTCGCCGGCGACGCCGCCGGCCCGTTTCCATTCGGGGAGGTGTTCAGGAACATCACGAGACGGTCCGGGTCCGGCATCCCCACGGGCCGCAGCAGGACCGCATTCACCACCGAGAAGATCGCGGTGTTGGCACCGATGCCGAGAGCCAGCGTGGCGACGGCCGCCAGCGTGAACGCCGGGCTCCGCGCAAACATCCGTAGCGAGTGCTTCAGGTCTTTCATGTTGACATCTCCCAAGGTCCGGATCTACACTAGGTTTGCGATGCAGACCAGTTGGCAAAGAGTACCACAGGAGGAGGACCCGATGGAGACCCGAGACCTCGATCGCATCCGCTTCGTCACGCGGCACTTCCACAGCCTTCAGGGGCTCCGGCACCTGGTGCCCCTGGGGCTGATCACCTTGAGCGCGGTGGCTTGGCTCACGAGGGGGCCGCTGCTGTTGCTCGGAGCCGTGGCGCTCCCGGGAGCCGTTCTCCTGATGCTCGGTGCGCGGCGCTACTACAGAAATTTTGGCCTGGCCGAGCCGCGGCAGGCGGCCCATCCCGCCGCGGAGCCCGTTTGTGTTTCGATCTACCGCTCGACCGGCCCGGCGCCGTGGCTCGAAAGCTCGCCGTCTCCGATCTCCACGCTGCAGCGGACCTTGCTCCTCATCGCCCTGGCTCCTGCTCTCTACCTCCTCTTCCAGAACATCATCGCGCCGCCCTGGGTCACGTTTCCCTCCGGAACGACCGTGCCCCGGCCGATCGAGTGGCATGCGTTCGGAACCTTTCCCTCCCTGCTGCTGTACGCCCTCCATGGCTCGCTTCTTCTCAGCATCTGGTGGTTGCAGGAGCGCCGCCTGTCCCAGAGCCACCATCTGGGTCTCGGTGTCCTGTTGCTGGGGTTTTCAGCTCTCTCCCTTCCGCCCTGGGCCGCCCCGCTCCTCTGCGGCTCCGCGATGATCCTGGCGGGGCTTCTCGATCATGGCCGGCTCGTCCGGGCGCTGAGACAGCCCCCCGCCGCGCTGGAGGAGGATCAACCATGAGCACCACCCCCTTCGAGCAGCTCGCGAATCTCGACCGGACCGTCCACGATCCCGCCCGCCTCGCCATCCTGACGGCGCTCTCGGCGTGCGAACGGGCTGACTTCCTGTTCCTGCAACGGATCACCGGCCTCACCAAAGGAAACCTTTCCTCCCATCTCTCGAAGCTCGAAGAGGCCGGACTGGTGGAGATCGAAAAGCGATTCGTGGAAAAGAAGACCCAGACCCTGGTCCGCCTGAGTGATTCCGGCCGCAAGACGATCGAGAGCTATTGGCAAGAGATCGAAGCTCTCCGCAAGAGCGCCACCGGCTGGCGGTCGCAGAACGCCGCGCTGGCGCTAGCCTAGAAAAACGTTTCTCAAAAGGAGCACGTCATGAGAAATCAGCGAGCTGTCCTCGCTGTCTTCACTGCCATTGCCGTGTCTGCCTGTTTCCACGCGGGCGCCGTGGAGCCGCCTCGCTCTTCCCTGCTCAAACCCTGCAAGGAGCCGGGTGTGCCGTTGCCGCCGGAGGCGCTCTGCGGCACCTATGAGGTTTTCGAGAACCGCGCCGCCCGGAGCGGAAGGAAGATCCCGCTGCGCCTCCTCGTGCTCCCGGCCACGGGCCCCGGCCGCCTCCCCGATCCGTTCGTCTATTTCGCCGGTGGACCGGGAGACGCCTCGATCCTCGAGGGACTGTCCATCGCCCAGGAGCTCGCCTCCCTGCGCCGCCGGCGCGACGTGCTGCTCGTCGACCTGCGCGGCACCGGCCGGTCCGGGGGTCTCTTCTGTACGGAGCTCCAGGAGGACGTCCAGGGATTCCTGGACGACTTCCTGCCCACCGAGAAGATCCGCGCCTGCCGGGACCGCCTGAAGAAGGAGGCGGACCTCTCCTGGTACACCACCGACGCCGCGGTCGACGACGTCGAAGAGGTGCGCGCCGCGCTCGGCTACGGCCGGCTCAACCTGATGGGCATCTCCTACGGCACCCGCGCCGTGCTGACCTATCTGCGGCGCCATCCGCAGAGCGTGCGGACCGCCGTGATGGAGGGCGTCCTGGCCCCCGAGGAGCGCTATCCCCTGGGCATGGCCCGCGCCACGCAGGAGGCGCTCGACGGCCTGATCGCCGAGTGCGCGGGAGATCCCGCCTGCCACGGCGCCTTCCCTGCGCTACGGCAGGAGCTGGAGACCATCCTGAGCCGCGCCGCCGCCGAGCCGGTCCTGGTGAAGCTGACCAACCCGGGCACTCGCCGAGCCATGGAGCTGCACCTGACCCGCTCCGGGGTGGCCCAGCTTCTCCGCTACCGGCTCTATTCGCCGGTCGAGGCTGCGCTGTTGCCCCTGAGAATCCATCAGGCGGCCCAGGGGGACTGGAAGCCGCTCGCCCGGTCGGCCCTGCACGACGGCATGAACTTGGGCTCGGTGGCGGAGGGTTTCTACCAGTCGGTCACCTGCGCCGAGGACGTGGCTTTCATCCGCGACGAGGAGATCGCGCCGGCCGTGGCCGGCACGTTCCTGGGGGATTTCCGGGTCCGCCGGCAGAAGGCCGCCTGCGAAGGGTGGCCGGTCCGCGCCCCGGGACCGGACGTCCACGCTCCGGTCGTCGCGGACGTGCCCTCCCTGCTGATCGCGGGAGAGCGCGATCCGGCCACTCCGGCCTCCGGCGCCGAGCGGGTCGCCCGGACTCTGCAGCGGTCGCGCCGCCTGGTCATCGCGGACGGCGGCCATGACACCGTGGGGATGCAGGGCGAGGCCTGCCTCTCCGGCCTCACCGCCGCCTTCATCGAGGCCGGCACGGCGGACGGGCTCGACACCTCCTGCGTCGCCCAGATACGGCGGCCCGCGTTCGAGCTGCCCGCGGTCACGGTCGCCCAGGCCGACCTCGAACGGCTCCCCGGCTCGTACGCCAACACCGAGATGGGCTACGCGGTGAAAGTGAATCTCCAGGACAGCCGCGTGCGCCTCTCCATCACGCAAGGCCCACCCTTTCCGCCCGCCCTGCTGGAGGCGACCTCGCCGACCCGCTTCCGCTGGGAAGGCGACGGGCTGGCGCCCGGGCTGGCCGTCGCCTTCGAGGCCAGCGGAGAGAAAGCCGGCTCGCTGACTGTGATCCAGCCCAACAAACCGGAAGGGGTCGTGATGAAGCGCACCGACTGATCGGCCGGCTCCCTCAGCGCGCGCCGCCCGGTCACCAGTTGCAGGTAGGACCATGGATCGCGCCGGATCTCGATGATGCTCGTAATGAGAACGAACGCACCCACCGCGCCCGTGGAGATCAGGATGCCCGGCTGGGTGTCGTGCGTGATGAAGAGATAGGCGGCCAATCCCGCGAGAGTGACCATGAAGAGCAACATCAGCTTGGCCGCCTGCGCTTCCTGACTTTGCCTCATGGCCCCAGCTTATCGCGAAGGCGCTCACGTCTTGACGAGCCGCTTGAGCCGCTGGAGCAGCAGGCGGCTGTCGAAGACGTTGTCCGTGGCGACGAAAAGGGTGTCGTCCTCGGCCAGGATTCCCTGCACCTCCGGCCAGGCGGCGCTCTTGAGGGAGACGGCCACGGCCTTGGCCATCCCCGGGCGCGTCTCGAAGACGAGCATGTAGGGCCCGGCGCTGCGGACGCTGCGGATGAACTGCTCCATCGTCCCCAACGCGCTCTCATCGCCCTCCAGGCTCGGAGGGCTGTAGACGCCCTCCCGGCGCACGACTCCCATGGCTTCCAGATCCCGGCTGATGGTCGACTGGGTCACCTTGAAGCCCATCTTGCGCAAGGCGCGTCCGATTTCGATCTGCCGTTTCATCGGCTGCTCCGTCAGGAGCTTCAGGATGGTCTTGCGCCGATGGTCCTGGTACTCACGCTCTATAGGCATCTCCACCTCCTCGATATGCGTTAGCTTGCCGGGTGCGGAAGAAATTGTCAACTTGCCTCTTGACAAGGCGATGCACTTCGTAGATTCTATGCGCACCTCACCTGCCAATTCTGGCGCGGTGGGATCGGAGCCGGAAGGCTCCAGAAAGCAGGGAATTTTATGTCGAACGAAATGTCGTACTCCGGGATTCTGGGGGATCTGCAGAGCTTTCAGGCGTCCATGGAAGCGAAGATCAACGAGGTTCCACATCTTGGGGCTACCCGCGTTCTGCTGGTCGAGACTCTCGGCCAGATTCAGGATCTGGCCAAGCGGCAAGCGGCGGTGATCGCTGAGAAGCAGGACCTCTCGCAGCAGCTCCAGGCCGCCGTGTCGGACGGGCGGCGGCTGGCAACCTTGTTGCGGAAGGGCCTGCAGCATCACTACGGCATCCGCTCCGAGGCTCTGGCCGAGTTTGGCCTGCAGCCCTTCCGCGGTCGCAAGCTCAGCAGCAAGAAGAAGGCGGCGAAGCCCGCTCCCACAACGCCGGCGGAGGCGGCTCCCTCCGTCGAGTAAGCAACAACCGCAAAATCTCGGCCTCGTTCTTAGGGGGGCGTGCCTGGCACGCCCCCTCTTTTTTTCTCCCCCGCCTCCTCAAAATTCTCGACAGCCTCTCTGGCCGTTTGCCGGCGAGACGCCGGCGTCTTCTTCAGCGCATCCTCAAATTGAGAGACCCCCACCAGGAAGGGAGAGCTACCCTCAAGGACGGCGCTTCCCACAATTTTCGGTGAGACGCTGTTCAATGGGGGGACTCTCCGCGAAGAAGGAGAGCCTCTCTAAAGTGTGCCGGCTCCAATCCTTCAACGACGAGACGTCGATGATTGGCGGGAGACGCCCTCATGAACCGAGCTCGCCGCCAAACGGGCCGGCCGGCACAAAAGTGGGGAAGCCGCCGTATCTGGCGAGAGACGCTGATAACCGGCGGAAAGCGTCTTCTTCTTATCGAGGCGACAATCCGAGCAGGCGCAACGACTCTTCCCACAAGCGATCGGCGTTCCCGGGATCGAGGGCATAGGCCGCGACGCCGCTCATGTCTCCGCCGCCGTCCTCGGGAAGGACCTCGTTGCAGTCTTCGAAGTACCGGCCGCCGATGCCCTTGAGGAGGGGCGAGGTGGCGAGGAGGACGGAGGTGGCGGCGCCTTGCTCCGGCGTCTTCCGCCGCTCGGGCGGAGTTTTCATTCCACCGGTATGGCGCTGGAGGTTGGTCGGAATGGCGCCCGGCATCAGGGCGTTGGCGGTGATGCCGTCGCCCGCCCAGCGCGCGGTGGCGCCGACGGCGAAGAGGACGTTGGCAGTCTTGGACTGCGCGTAGGCCAGGATGGGCACGTAAGGACGGCGGGCGAAGTGGATGTCCTCGAAGACGACCGGCGACCGCAGGTGTGCGCTGGAGCTGGCCGGTGATGATCACCCGCTTACCGGAGAGATCGATTCCCGCGACGACTTCGGCGGCGGTGGATTTCGGCCCGAAGGGTGTGGTGATGCGTGCCATGGCTTTCATTGTCTCACCAGGAGCTTCATTCCGCCCACCGCATGGCGAGCCGCCCATGTTCCATCACGCTTCCTCTTTCTTGAGACCGGTAATTTCTCGAACTTTAGAGACGATGAATTCCGCTTGTTCTTTTTTGGAAATCCCCGAGGTAAAACTTCTCTCCTTCAGAGAACGATCTACGTACATGACCACATAGGAAATACTTCCCTTGTTCCCTGAACGTTCTCGCACAATGATGTCTGTGATGTCTGCGACTTCAACTCTCTTGTTTCCGAACCATGGGAATGGCCCGGTGACATTCGCGATGGAGGACGGTGCAATGGTGATATCCGTTTTGTTTACGAACGACGCAATGATATAGTAGGTGAGGCCGATCCCGACCGCCAGATGCCCGATCGGAAAAAGTATCTGCATGAGCGGAGCGCCATGCGGCATCAGGAGAGCCTTCCTATACCAAGAGAAGAGAAATCCATCCCAGACCACCGCGAAGAGAATAAGCGGAGCAATCGTCCATGAGAGCCAGATCTTGCGGATGATCACACCAGATGGCGTCGGCAGTAGTTCAAAACCTTCAGGTATTGTCTGCGATTTCATTGAGCCTCCTCTTTCTTGAGCCCGGTAATTTCTCGAACTTTAGAGACGATGAACTCCGCTTGCTCCTTTTTGGAAATCTGCGAGGTAAAACTTCTTTCCTTCAGGGCACGATCTACATATATGACCACATAGTAAATATTATCATTGTTCCCTGAACGTTCTCGCACCATGATGTCCGTGATGTCTGCGACTTCAACTCTCTTGTTTCCGAACCATGGAAATGGCCCGGTGACCTTCGCGATGGAGGACGGGGTAATGGTAATATCAGTTTTATTTACGAACGATGCAATGACATAGTAGGTGAGGCCGATCCCGATCGCCAGCGGAAAAAGCATCTGCATGAGCGGAGCTCCACGCGGCATCAGGAGAGCCTTCCTGTACGAAGAGAAGAGAATTCCATACCAGACCACCGCGAAGAAAATAGGTGGAACAATCGCTCTTGAGAGCCAGACCTTGCGGATGATCACGCCAGATGGCGTGGTCAGTAGATCAAGACCTTCAGGTATTGTCTGTGATCTCATTGCCGATCCTCCTTTGTCAGAGAGTCCCCGCTCGTGCCATGGCCTTCATTATCTCACCCCTTAAAGCCTCGGCGAGAGCTTATCGACAAATCCAACTATGCCAGCTTGCACATGTCGGGCAGCACGCCCTGCGCGATTGAAAGGAGTCGTTCAGAAATCCGCACGACTCGCTCGTCAACGTCTTTCCGGATGATCCGTGATCACTCCGGAGAGGCCGAGCTCTTTGCAGCGCGCGTGCTCCGCCGGAGTGGACGCGCCGTAGACGAAGGTTTCGATCCCATGGCTGGCGCAAACCGGCAGGAGGGCGGGGTCGAGGATCTCGTAGTCCCAGACGACGGCGGCCAGGCGGGGAATCGCGCGGAGGGTGGCGAGGAAGGCATCCGTGGTGGCGGGGCGGTCCGCGAAAAGGAGGCCGTAGGGCAGGCGGCTGTTCTGATGGTGCTCCTCGATGGCGCTGTGCCAGAAGGAGGTGACCAGGATATCGGCTGCTTTCGGGTGGCTCTCCATCAGCCGGAGGGCGGGAGAGAACGCCTGCGGAACCTTGATCTCGATGTTCCACAGAATCTTCCCGGGCAGAGCGAGCGCCTCGGCGAGCGTGGGGACGGAGTGGCCGAGAGCCGCCGCGAGCTCGCGCCGAGTCAGCGAGGCGACCTCGCGGCCATCGGGCGCGACACGGTCGTGGCAGAGAATGAGCTCGCCGTCGCGGCTCAGGCGGACATCGGTCTCGATCCCGTCGACGCCGAGCGAGAGAGCGGCCTGGAAGGCGTCGAGCGTGTTCTCCGGGAGGTTCTTGTGGTAGCCGCGGTGGCTGATCACGAGCATGAGGCAGTATAGCGGCCGGCCCTTTCTAGGCCCGAGGGCTCTTCGGCTTGCTTCCAGCTCGCCTCTTTCCCGAATGCTCTGGCTTCTGGGCAACGGGCGCCTTGGGCTCTACCAGGGCACCCAAGGGACCCTGGGTGTGGGTTGAGGCTTCAAGAACGGTAATGCCTACCAACTCTTTACCGTGATAGCGGAGGAGAAGGCCGTCTTCAGTCATTTGGGTATCCGATGCTCGCTGGGGCCTTCGAAAGCTGATGTAGAGGACATCAGCCTCTTGATCGTAGTCCACCCAAAATCGCTTCTTGGAGAAATCCGAATGCGCGGCCAAGCTCATGAGCTCAGTCTAACAGCGGGAACGGAAAGGACTATCCCCCCAGCGACATGATCTCGTCCAGCGTCTTGCGGATGATCGGCAGGTCCTCCGGCAGCCAGGCCTGGAAGCCGGAGCCGGCGAAGAGGATGTGATCTCCGGGATAGGTGGGGACGACGTAGAGCGGGAAGCGCGCGAAGATCTCGCGATCGGAGCGCTTGCGGCGCTTCTGGACGGCGGCGCGGCGGGCGGCGGCGTGGTCGAGGTTGCCGAGGAGCCAGGAGAGGGCGCGGAGCTGGGCGATGGTGCGCTCGTCGGTGAGGCGCGGCGTTTCGGGGACGGGTTGGGAGGACGGGGCCGCGGAGGCTCCGAAGAGCTTGCGGGCGCCGCGGCGGAGGAAATCCAGGGGGCCGTAGCCTCGCCAGCGCATTTTGAAGCCGTTCCAGGTCCAGGCCGGCGGCAGAGATGCGGCGGCAGGGTACGGGGTTGGCGCCGGGCCTTTGCCGGGAGCGGTGTTGGCGATGTGGCCGGCGTAGGGATCGAGGATCAACGTGGCGCCGCCGGGGTTGTGCTCGACGAGGAGGGCCTGGGTGCGCGAGACGAGCGTGAGCAGCAGGGCCGGCATGATCCGCTCCCAGAGGCCGGCCTCGTAGTTCTTGTAGGCCGTCAGGAAGGCGTTGCGCTCGAAGAGAAAGCCGCGGTTGTAGAGACCCAGGAGGTCGCTGGTGGCGCTGGAGCGGTGGTGGACGACGGCATCGGGGACGAAGGTGATCCTCTCGCCGCCGGACCACAGGCGCCAGCCCAGGTCCACGTCCTCCAGATAGGCGAAGTACTCCTCGTCGAAACCCCCGGCGGCGAGGAACGAGGCGCGGCGGATGAGCATGTTGCCGCCGCAGGCGAAGAGGAGCTCCTCGCCGGCGGCCGGCACCCTCGCCGTGGCGAGCGGGCGGCGGAAGTCGAGCTGGAAGGCGTGGCCGTCGAAGGTCATGACGCCGCGGCCGAAGTCGAGACAGGTGCCTTCCCAGTCGATGATCTTGCCGGAGACGGCGGCGACGTCCGGCGGCGCGGCGGCGAGGGCGGCGACGAGGGCCTTCAGCCAGCCGCGCCGCGGGCGGGTGTCGTTGTTGAGGAAGGCGACGGCGTCTCCCGCGGACTCGGCCACGAGGCGGTTGTTGCCGGCGCAGAAGCCGAGATTGACCGGGCTCGCGATCAGGCGCACGCGGGAGCGTCGGGAACCGTGCGGCAGGATCTCGGCGCGCAGCCAGTCGGCCGTGCCGTCCGTCGAGCCGTTGTCGAGGACCAGGATCTCCCAGTCGACCCCCGGATCGTCCTGCTCCTCCAGGGCTTCGAGACAGGTCTCGAGATGCCGCCGGCCGTTCCAGGAGAGCAGCGCGACGGAGACTTTCGCGAAGGCCGGAGAAAGACTCAAGGCATCAGCCCCCAGGCGCGGAGGCGCCGGCGGATGCGCAGGAGGAGCGGATCGGTCGGCGCGGCGGTGCCGGGGCGGTGGACGAAGCGCTCCTTGGTGGCGTCGGTCCGCGGCTCGCGGCAGAAGCGGAGGAGCGGCGCGAGCGCGCGGTCCCAGCGGAAATCGGCCAGCAGCTCCCGGGCGCCGGCGCGGCGGACCTCGCGCGCCGCGGCATCGTCCACCGCCTCCGCGAGCGCCGCGGCGAGGGCGTGCGGATCGCCCGGCGGCACCACCCAGCCGGCACCGTGCTCGCGGAGCATGCGGCTCATGGCGCCGCCGGCGCTGGTGACCACCGGGCAGCCGGCGGCCATGGCGTCCAGAAAACGGGTGCGCAGGGACAGCCGGGTCTCCAGGCTCGGGCGGTGCGGCGCCACGACGAGATCGACGTCGCGCAGCAGATCGTAGCGGCGGCCGGCGGGAATCCAGTCGAGAATCCGGACCCTGTGACTTTCCGAGCCCAGCCAGCCGAGGCGGCGGCAGCGCGCCTCCACCTCGGCCATCAGGCGCTGCGGCGTGCTCTCCGGGTTGGGATTGCGGATGAAGAACAGGCGCCAGTCCGGCCGGTCCGCGATCTCCAGCGCGTCGAGGAGAGTCCAAGGATCGTACCAATCGTAGAGACCGCCGAAGAGCAGGCGCTTCTCCCCCGCCTCGCGCGCCGGCAGCACCGGCCGGTGCTCAGGCAGCTCGTCCGGCACGCCGAAGGGGACCGGCGCGATGAGCGTTTCGAGATCCGGATCGGCAGCGAGGCGCTCCGGATTCACCCGGCCGAGAGCGGTGAGAAAGCCGAGATAGAACGTCCGCTGCTCCTCGGACGAGCAGAGGAAGAAATCGCCGCGCGACAGTTGCAGCACCCAGGTGGCGTGATCGTTGCGGAACGGCCCGTAGCCGAGCGTCCCGGCGTAGGTGAGATTTTCGATCAGCCAGGGATCGTAGAGATCGATCGCCACCGGCAGCCCGGGCATCTCCAGCAGCAGGTCGTTGGCGAGCTGTCCCTGGGCCACGCCGGCCTGGCAATCGCCGAGAATCTCCCGCAGCCGGCCGCGCTCGAAGCGGCGGATGGAGACCGCACGGGCATCCAGACCGAGGGAAGAGGCTTCTTCGGGATCGGCCGGCGAGACGAGAACCGTCTCGAATCCATCGGCGGGCAGCCGGCGGGCGAGCTCCAGATAGCGGATGCCGATCCCGGCCATGAGAGGGCGGATGGGCTCGCTGGAGAGGAGGGCGATGCGGCCCGTCATCGCCGCCGCTGCCACCACGCGTGCGCCCGCCAGGCGCGGGTGGACTCCATGGCGCGGATCAGGCCGTTCAGGCGCTCGATCTCGGCGTAGGTGCGGCCGAGGTGGTCCGACTGCTCCGCTCCCCGCGCGGCGTGCTCGGCGAGGGCGGCGCGCAGCCTGGTCTCCTCATCGTAGAGGCGCTGGATCTCGGTCTCGATCCGCCGGCGGTCTTCTTGCATCAGCGCCAGATCGCCGTTCACGGCATGGAAGCGCTCCTCCCACTGGAAGCGCTCGCGCGACAGGGCCTGGTGCTCGGCGGCGAGGGCGTCCAGGGCGGCCTGGCGGCGGCCGTTCTCTTCGCGCGCCGCGGCCAGCTCCCGGCGGGCGGTGGCGTGCCCTTCGCGCTCTTCGACGATCTCGGCGCGCAGCGTGTCGACCGCGCGGGCCAGGACCTCCGGGCGGAGACGGCCGGCGTGCTTGGCGAGCACCCGGGCCTTGACCTCCAGAAAGTCGGCGCGCTCCCGCGGACGCTCTCCGAAGACGTGATGGCCGCCGCCGCGGAAGTGCCGGTACTCGCAGGTCACCTGGCGCAGATGGTGGAACGGTGTGCGCGCCGCGAGGCGGATCAGGAAGTCCCAGTCCTCGAAAAACGGCAGCGTGGGATCGAACGGCCCGGCCTCCGCGAACAGGGCGCGCTCGATGAGCAGAGTATTGAACGGGATGTAGTTGTCGATCAGCAGGACGTCCGGATCGAAATCGCGACTGTAGGGCAGGCGGCGCTCGCGGCAGCTCCAGCCGTTCGCGGCAAGGCCGTCCAGCTCGTAAAGAGCAACGGCGGCGTCCGTATAGGCGACGCGCACGCCGGCCGAGCCGACCAGGCCGGCCAAGGTGGCCAGGTGCTCCGGAGCGGCCAGATCGTCGTCGTCCAGAAAGGCGATGAAGTCGCCGGAGGCGGCGGCGATCCCCGCTTCGGCGGCGCCGGCCCGGCCGCGGCTCTGGGCCAGATCGACGCGCGTCACCTCCAGGGGAAATGCCCCCGGCACCGTCGGCGGCGCGCCGCCGTCGTTGACCAGCACCACCTCGGCACGGCGGTATGAGCCCACGGCGAGACTCTCCAGCGCCTCGGCGAGGAGAGCCGGGCGGTCGCGGGTGCGCACGATCACCGAGATCCGCGGCCCGGCTTCCACCAGCGCCACCTCGGGCAAGCCGCCGAGATGGCGGACGAGCTGCGCCGGGCTGCGGGTGGTGAAATCGTCGAGGCGCAGCCGGCGGTAGCCCTCGGCCAGCTTCACGCCGGGGCCGAGGCTCAGCGTGCGGAAGCGGCGCAGGCCGAGCCCGGCGTTCCAGTACGGATGGCGCTCCTCCTGGCTGGCGTAGACCGCCATCGCCTTTTCGAGCACGCTCTCCTGGGCGGAGACGTCGACCAGCAGGTCGGGATGGAGGGGATGATTGACCTCGTAGAGCAGGATGCGCAGATCGCGCAGCGCCTCATCGGCCGGATGCCGGCCTTCCGCACCCTCCGCAGAATCGCGCAACGGCGCCAGCAGCCGGTGGAGCGCCGCGAAGGCGGCGCGGTGGTCGCGGGTCACTTCGAGCGGCGAGGGGCAGAGGACGAGCTCGGGGCGCTGGGTGAGGATCGCCCGCCGGATTCCCTGCTCCGCTGCGTCCGGATGCTGATCGAGAGCGCCGTCGGGCAGATCGAGAGCGTCCCAGCCGGCGACGCCGAGGACCGCGACGGCCCGGGCGGCTTCCTCGCGGCGGCGCCGGCGGTAGGCCTCGCGCGCTTCCCTGTCGCCGGCCTCCGCCGCGCCTCCCCCGCCGTCGGTGAGAAAGAGCACGCGCACGGCGGCGCCGGCGGCGGCGAGCTGGGCGAGGAGACCGCCGCAGCCCAGCACCTCATCGTCGAAATGCGGCGCCAGCACCAGGGCGCTCGCGGCGCGCACGGTCTCGGTCCAGCCGGGGGGGCGGCGGTCTTCGCTCACGGTGTCTTCTGTTTTTTCCTGGCTCCGATATAGCCCAGCGTGGTCAGCCGTTTTTCCGTCTCCGCGTCCGCCGCCGTCCGCCGCTCCGTGCTTTTCTTCACCGTCCACAGCCGCAGCAGGGGTGTCGGCGACCGGTTGCCCCAGGGGGCCTCGGCGCCGATCCGCACCGCGCCCGGCGGCAGCGGATGTCCATCGAGAACCGCCTCGACGGCGAGGACCTTGCCGACATCCCCCTGGATCCGCAGACCCTTGGTGAGCTGCTCGCCCACGAGATCGAACCGGACCTTTCCGCCGCTCAGCTCCGCGCGGTCCGCGGGGCCGAGAAAATAGGGGGTCCAGAGAGCGGGCGCGCGCTCGAAGGTGATGCTACCACTCAGGCGGGCGCCCTCGGGCAGGCCGTCCGGGATCACCCAGAGCCCTTCCAGCTCCCGGCTGAGCTGATGGTTGATGAGCGGCTGGAGCAGCTCGAGACCGGCGGTGAGATCGTGGTGCTCCCCGGGGTCGCGGGCGAGGTCGTAGAGCTCGGCGCGCTGGAAGCGGCCGAGGTCCCGGTGCCAGAGGAAGTCCTGCAGCTCGTCGTTCGGGTGGAACGGCTCCTCGCGGTTGAACAGCATGAGCTTCTGCCCGTCGAGCACCACTGCGGCGCGCAGCGGTCCGCCGCTCAGCCCTTCCGAGAAAGCAGGCCGGCGCGGCGCCGGCGCCTTGCCGGTGAGGGCGGGCAGCAGATTCACCCCTTCCCAGGCGGGATCGGCCGCGGCGCCGGCGGCGGCCATCAGCGTCGGCACCAGGTCGAGGAGACTCACCGTCCCGGACAGCCGCCTGCCCGCCGGGATGTGGCCGTCCCAGCGGAAGATCAGGGGGACGTGGATCTGCTCCTGGTAGAGCGTCTGCCCGTGCTTCCAGCCGCCGTGGTCGAAGTGCTCCTCGCCGTGGTCGGCGGTGAGCACGATGAGCGTGTTCTTCAAGACCTCGGGATCGATCTCGTCGAGCAGAGCACCGATGTGGCGGTCGACGTAGTGGACCTCGCCGTCGTACAGGGCCTTGACATAGGTGAGGTCCAGCGCGGGATCGGCGAGCTGGAGCTTGCCGGAGTAGATGCCGTGAATCCATTCGCCGGAGACGTTCCCCTTGTAGTCCGGCATGAACTGCGCCCGGCCGGCGATCATGTCCGGGTTCTCGTAGGGGTCGTGCGGGTCGACGTAATGAAGATAGAGGAAGAACGGCCGGCGCTGATGCGCCCGCTGGTAAGCCCGCAGCCAGGGCACCGCGCGGCGGTTCAGGTCGTCGGCGTGGTGGCGCATCCACTCGATGTCGGCGGGCGGCGCGTACGAGGTGTGGAAGCCGCGCTCGTAGCCGGCGCCTTCGTGGAGGACCGGATTGGCGATGAAGCCGCCCGTCTCGTAGCCGGCGGCAGCCATCCGTTCCGCCAGCGTCTTCACGCCCGCGGGGATGCCGAACGATGCCGCGTCGTCGCCGAGCAGCTCGCCCGGGTAGCGGCTGGTCATGAACGACACCACCGACGGGAGCGTCCACGGCGCCTGGCTGTAGGCGTTCTCGACGACCGTGCCGGGGCCGGCCAGGCGGCGCTGGATCTCGGGCGTGGTGTCGCGCACCTTGTAGTCATAGGGTGTGAGATGGTCGGCGCGCAGGGTGTCCACGACGATGAAGAGGACGTTCGGGCGGGTTGATCCGGTGGATCCCATTCCCTCCCGCCCCTCTAGAACCACAGGGCTCCATGCCACCAGGTTGGCGTCGCGGTAGGACGGCGGCAGGCCGGCCAGCGAGGCGGAGAATTCGAGCGTCACCTCACGGCCGGCCCAGGGCGCGAGATCGATCTCCATGTCGAGCCAGCGCGGAGTGTTCGGCGGGGGCGGCTGGGTCGGATCTTGGACGTCTTTGGCCACGTCTAGAATCTCGCGGGTGTCACCGTGGCGGAGCGAGACCTCGGCATCGAGGCGGCTCACGGTGCGCCAGACGGCGGGGAGAGCCTGCACGCCGACATGCAAGAGCGCCTGCGCGGGCACCTCGCCGTGCCACGTCCAGGTGCCGGCGGCGGTGAGCACGGCGGGCCGGCGCTCGTTGTCGATCTTCAGAAAAGTGATCTCGGGAGGGCGGCGAAAGGTCAGGCCGGTGAGGCTCTTCGCCTGGACCTGAGGCAGGAGAGCGAACCCGGGCTCGCGGTGACCGCAGCTCGCTGCCATGAGGCTGACGAATAGGAGGGTGAGGAGTGGGCGCGTTGGCTTAGACCAGGTCATAGTCACCCATCGAGTATGGAAAGCCGGCCGCGGCGAGAGCCGGCTCCGACGTTCCCCGGCAGCCGATGAGCTGGCTTTCGCCGGTCGAACGGAGGCCGAGCTGCGCGGCGAGCGCCGGATCGAGCCCGGGGCCGGGCCAGAAGCGCCAGGAACGGAAACCGGCGGCGCGGAGATCGGCGGCCACGGCGAGCATCGAAGGGTACCATTCCTGCCCTCCCTCCGCTCGCTCCGTCGCGGGCAGCCACAGCTCGGCGGCCAGGGCCTCGCCGCCCACGAAGGCGAAGACAGCGAATGCTTCTGCGTCTCCGGAGAACATACGGTAGAAGCGGTAATAGCGCCGGGGCCGGGCGTAATAGCGCCAGTTGAGAAAGGCGGCCGAGCGCTTCACGCCGAGGCCGCCGCAGCGTTCCCAGACCGCTTCGGCCCAGTCGCCGCAGGAATCGCCGATCTCGATGCGGACCTCCGCGAGCGGAGCAGGGACCGGATCGGGCAGCTCTCCCGCCAGCGGCTCGACCGTGTTCAGCGGCTGGTAGCCGAAGACCTTTTCTCCCAGGCGGAAGTGGCGGTCGCTGGGGAAGCCGTAGGTCCAGGAAGCGTCACCCTCTCCCGGCAGATCGGTGAAAAGCTCCTTCCCGAGATCGACCAGCGCGGCGCGCAGCCCCCGGCCGCGGGTCGTGCCGGCGAAGTCGACGATCTGCCAGATGCGTCCCTCGCCGCCAAGCCAGCGCGCCGGCAGCGCCAGGGCTCCGGTGTGGGCAAGAACAATATCCGGGGCCGCCGATTCGACAGCGATCAGGCTGCGCCCTTCTCCAGGGATCTGGCGATACTTCCACTGCCACTCCTCGGCCGTCAGGCCGTGGCCGAAACGGTCTGCGAACAGCGCGCTCAGCGCCGGGAGGTCCTCCGGCCGGGTCGGGCGGATCTCAGGCATGGCGGCGGATCGCCGACCCCAGCAGCATCGTGAGAGCGAGAGCGGAAAGCCACGCTCCGATCACCAGCCCCGGCGGCCGGTAGCGCAGCTCGATGCGGCCCGCGCCCGGGCCGAGAGACACGCCGAGGAGACCGCCGTCCGCGGGCAGGACGGCGAGCCGCCGGCCTCCGTCCCGCGCGCTCCAGCCACGGTCCCAGGTCTCGGCGACGACCAGGACGGCCGGCGCGGAAGCTTTCCAGGCGATGTCCCAGAGGCCGGGCGTACGGCGTTCCACGGACAGGTCTCCCTTCGCTTCGGCGGCCCAGCGCACCAGCGGCAGCGCGCCGGGTCTTTCGTAGACCCGTCCTTCGGTCCCGGCGTAGGCGAGGCGCCAGCGTGGATCGGGAGAGGCTTCCCGCGGTCCGGCCACCACCCAGCGGACACTCAAGCGGTCGAGCCAGGGCTCGCCCCAGCGCTGGATGGGCTGGAAGTAGACCGGATCGCCTGCGGCGAACGTGCGATAGACGGCCTCATAGCGTTCGAGCTTCACCGGATCGTCGCCGCGCGGATCGGAGAGCCCGTAGACCAGGGCGGCGTTCGGCCGCAGCGCCTCGCCGAGCCCCGCGACCCTCCCCTCCCGGGCCTGAAGAAAGCGTACGGCGCCGGTCTCCGGATAGAGCCGCTCCAACGGCAGGGCGCGGTTGATGCCGCCGTGCGCCGCGAGCAGGTCGCAGAGGACGACGGCGGGCAGCAGCGGCCAGACCGCCCAGCGCCGCTCCCGGTCCCAGCGCAGGGAGAGCGCCAGGAAGAGCGCGGCGGCGAGGGCGCCGGCGGTCCACGCGAGCTGTCCGCCGGTGAGGCCGCGCCGCGCCCACTCCCCGGCGAAGACGAGCCAGGCGGCGCCGAGGAGGACGGCGGCCAGGCCGGCGCCGGCGAGCAGGCCGCGCCCGCGCCCTTCCAGCCAGCGGTCGCAGCCGGCGCCGGCGAGCAGGGCGAGGCCGAGCTCCATGCCGAAGATCAGCCGGTGGTGCGCGGCGCGTCCGAGGATCGGCAGCGCATCCATCACGTCCCGTATCCCCGGCCAGTGATAGGCGGCCAGGAGGGAAAAAACGAGCACCGCCGCCACCGCCCGCCACCGCCGGTCGGCACGGCAGCGGGCAAGCCCGGCGGCGGCGAGCGGCAGGGCGAGCGCCCCGGCGTAGACCGCCGTCGCCGAGTAGTTGAACGGCCCCCACCAGGTTCCCGCCGCGGGATGCCCGTACATCTGCGGCAGCACCAGGCGCAGCGGCTGCTTGAGGAGCGTGAGCAGCTCCGGCTCGCCTCCGCCGCCACGGCTCTGCCAGCGGCTGGTCGCCGGCAGCGCCAGCACGAAAGGGATGATCTGCACCGCCGCGAGACCCGCCGCCGCGAGCCAACCGCCGGCGAGGCGCAGCCAGGCACCGAGCGGCTTCTCACTGCCGCGCACCAGGAGCCAGAGCGCCGAGAGGAGCGCCGTGTGCGCCGCCGTCTCCGGATGGCCGGCCAGGAGCTGGAGCCCGCCGGTCAATCCAAGGGCGGCCCAGCCGCCGCGCTCCTCCGCCGCGATCCGCTCCACCGCCCAGAGCACCCAGGGGACCAGCGCCAGCGCGTTGCCCATGGGATAAAGGAGAAAGCTCACCAGCATCCCGGAGAGCGGGAAGATCAAGGCGCTCAGGAGAGCGCCGGGGCGGCTCAGGCCGAGCTTCCTGGCCAGGAGCCAGGCGCCGCAGCCGCCGGCCACCAAGCGCAGCCAGGGGAGGAGGACGAAGCCGAGCTGGAGCGGTAGCGCGGCGAACAGAAGATGCAGCGGAAAGAGCGGCGCCGCCTGTCCGTTGCTCCAGAACGGAGCGCCGGAAAACTGGTGCGGGTTCCACAGCGGCAGGCGTCCCGCGCGCAGCTCACGGCGGACGAAAAGCTGCCAGGGCTGGATCTGATACGTCACGTCGCGCAGCAGCGGATTACCCTCCGCCGGATTCCCGGTGCTTCGCCAGGGCGCCTCGGCGGCGAGCGTGGCCGCCGGGCTCGGGATGCCGGTCGGCAGGGCGAGAGCCGGCGCCAGGAGCGCCGTCGCGGCGAACGCCAGGGCAGCCCAGGCGAGGGCGGCTTCGCGGCTTGGCCGTGATCCCGGCCGGCCGGCCAGGAGCCCCGCCACGCCCAGGAATGCCAGGAGCGGCAGGGCCGGATTCAGGCTCAACGGCGGTGCCTCAGCCGCATGAGGATTACGTCGCGGAGCATCTGCAGCGAAGAGCGCACCGGCGCCACCCGCGAGTCGGGAGAGTTCACCCAGACGACGCCCACCTCGCTCACCCGGTAGCCGTGCCGCTGCGCCAGCCACACCATCTCGACGTCATAGGCGAAACCGTCGATCGTCATCTCGCTGAACAGGCTGCGCGCCACGTCGCCGCGCAGAAGCTTGAAACCGCACTGCGTGTCGTGCAGCCCGCGCACGCCGCAGAGGCGGATGATCCGGTTGAACGTCTTGCCCATGACCTCGCGGTAGAACGGCTGGTGCTGCTCGATCGAGGCGCCGGCGACGGCGCGGCTGCCCAGCACCACCGGGCTGTCGGGGAGGCGCGCCTCCAGCTTCTCCACCTCCTCGATCGGCGTCGAGAAGTCGGCGTCCGAGAGCAGCACCCGGCCGCCGCGGCTGGCCAGGACCCCGGCCGTGACGGCGGCGCCCTTGCCGCGGTTGCGTTCGAGGCGCAGCACCGTCACCCCCTCCGCGGCGAAGCCCGCGGCGACCTGCACCGTGGCGTCCCGGCTGCCGTCGTCCACCACCAGCAGCTCATAGGCGACGCCGCGCCGCCGCAGGTAGTCCACCGCCTTGCGCAGGCCCGGCCCGATCCGTCCCGCCTCGTTGTAGGCCGGGATGATCAGGGAGAGCTCCGGGGAGGTCTCATTCACCAGGTGTCGTCCTCAGGCGTCTTCCTGAAGATCGTGTCGTGGGGCGCCGAGCGCTCCTCCTCGGGCCTGCCGTTGGTGTAGTAATAGAAGGAGACCGACTTGCGGGTCCTCCCCTCCGGACAGGCGAGAGGGGTCGGATGGCCGTGAAAGGAGATGTCCGTGGTGCTGAAGACCACCGTCCGGTTGAAGACGGGCAGGATCTTCGCGCCACACTGGCTGACGTCCCGGTTCCACAGCTCCAGGTGGCCGCCGTACTCCTCCCGCCAGTCGTGATTGAGATAGACCAGCAGATTGAGCCGGCGGTCGAGCTTCAGCAGCGGATGCCAGTTGAAGTCGACGTGCATCTTGAGAAAACCGCCGGGGACGATCTGGTGCGGTCCCGCGCCGCCGAAGTAGGGGTCCGGGATCAGCCCTTCGATGCCGGTCAGCGCCTCCAGGAACTGGAGGACCGGCGCCGAGCTCATGGTCCACAGAAACTCGCGGACGTTGTCGCGCACGGGTGTCTCGTAGGTGTAGCCGAGCTTCTTCTCGGTCGCATTGTCGAAGCGCGCCTTCATCTCTTCGGGGCGCGGGAAGTCGGCCAGCACGCCCTCCAGAACCGCGTCGGGGAACAGGCCGTCGAGGACGATGTGAGGGAAAGGATGCGCCGCGGTGTACCGCTCCTGCAGCGCTCTGGGGTCTGCGTTCAGCTTCATCGCCGAGAGTTTAAGCTGAGCCGGCGAGGGAATCCACGGCGGCCATCGCCGCGGCATCGAGCACGCAGCCCAGCGCGTCCAGATTTTCGGCGATGTGGACCGGATCGGCGCTCGACGGCAGCGGCACCAGCCCGCGTTGCACATGCCAGCGCAGCACGATCTGCGCGGGGGAGCGCCGGAGCTGCTCCGCCAGCTCCGCCAGCTTCAGCCGCGCGCCGTCCGAGAGCGCCGAGAGAGCCGAAAGGGGTGAATGAGCCAGCAGGCTGATCCCCCGTTCCCGGCACCACGCCACCGTGGCGGCGTTGGGCTCCGCGGGAGAGCCGGCGATCTGGTTCGCCGCGGGCGGCTCCGCGCCCGCAGCGGTCAGCTCCGCGATCTGCGCCGGCGTGAAATTGCTCACCCCCACCGCGCCGGCGAGACCGCGCCGCACCAGCTCCAGCATCGCCTCCCAGGTCTCCGCGAGCGGCACATCGTCGAGCGCCGGGTCACCCTGCGCGTCGCGCGGCAGCGCCCGCCTCTCGAGCTCCTCCCATCCCGCCTCTTCAGGATCCACCAGTGCTCCGTCGTGCCGCCAACCCTCGGGAGCGTGCAGGAGATAGAGATCGAAGGCGTCGCGGCCGAGGCGCAGGAGAGAGGCCTCGCAAGCTTGCCGCAGCGCCTCCGGCCGGAAATTCGTCCGCCAGACTTTGCCGACGAGGAACAGCTCGGCCCAAGGGAGCGATGAATGCAGCGCTCGCCCCACGGCACGCTCGTTGCCATAGATCTCCGCCGTATCGAACAGGCGATAGCCCACCTCGGCCGCCGTCCGCACCGCCGCCTCGAGGTCGATGCGCCTCCCCCCGGCACGAAACGGGGAGCAGCCGAAGCCCAGGGTCGGCATTCTCATAGGTGCGTCGCGAAGAACCGCCCGAGAGCTTCCGCCGTGATCTCCGGCCGGAACGCCGCCGCCGTGCTCCGGCCTCCCGCCCGTAGTCGCTCCAGATCGATCGGCCGGATCTCATCCACCAGCTCGCAGACCCGTTCGACCAGCTCATAGACGTCATGGTTCGCGAAGACCACCGCGTTCTCGCCGCCGCGCAGGAAATCGCGCCCGCCCACGGCCTCGTAGCAGACCGGGATGCAGCCGGCGGCCATCGCCTCGGGCACCGTCGTGTTGAACGCTTCGAGCGAGTTGACGTTCACCAGGAACAGCGAGGTCTGCATCAGCTCCGCGACCTCGCGGTGGGTCTTCCCCTCCAGGCGCACCAGCGACCAGTCCGGCCGGCTGGCGAGCTCCTTGGCGAGCAGGGCGCCGGCGATCTCTTCGTCCGGGATGCCGGCGAGCCGGTAGCCCTCCTTGACCGCGAGCAGGATGCGCCGCCGCCGGGGCGGCTCGCCCGCGGCGAAGAAATACGGTGCCACATACGGCGGCACGATCTCGGCGGAGAGGCCGAAATGCCGCTCGACGACGCGCGCCACGTGCGGGAGCACCGCCATCGCCGCCTCGTAACCGAGAGTGGCGTAGTCGACTGCATGGCCCTCGCTTCCCATGCCGCGCAGAATCAGGAAGCTCCCCTGCACGAACACCCAGCGCCGCCAGGGATGGCGGAGCGCCGCCGGGCTGCCGGCCAGAACCTCCGGCACCACCACCACATCGCGCGCGGTGGGCGCGAAGCCCGGCTCGTCGAGATAGCGGACCGGCACCTCCAGCTCCCGCCAAGCCGGCCGGTAGGGCGCCCAATGGTGCAGCACGCAGGCATCGTACCCCTGCTCGCGGAGCAGGCGGACGTGCTCGTAGAGCATCCCCGTGCCCCAGCTCGGCTCGGGATGGTCGGCGATCAGGTAGTAAATCATCCCTAGGGCGTGAGCGCGTAGATGCACTGCCGGCAGATGAAGTCCGCGGGTGCCGGCTCGACCCCGTAGACCCAGCGGCGCAGGAGGGCCATCCGCGGGCCCGACAGGATCGCGTCGAGCGACTCCTCGTGGAGATCGCCGACGACGTACTGGTCGTGGTAGTCCTGGCAGCAGAGGACGCACTGCCCCAGCGGGTTGACATGAACCCACTGCACCGGCCGCGACCCCGTCTGCTCGCAGCCGCACAGGCGCTGGTGCCGCTCCGCCGGGTGGAGGCCGATGGGGACCGCTCCGGCGCGGTCCATCACCTCGTAGAAGTGAATCTGGAAGCGGGAGCCGCTGAAGCGGTCGCGGATCTCCTCGAAGTCCTTGCGGTGCGTCTCGTCGCCCGCGCCGAGCACCGCGACGTCCATCTGCGGCGCGAGCGGCTTGTCCTTCACGTAGTCCATGTGGCGCAGGACGATCGGCAGATGGTCGCCGCCACGGTCGCGGTTGTAGCGGTCGCGGTCGAGCGTCGAAAGGTTGATCGACAGATAGCGCAGCCCGCCCATCTCGAGGATGGCGTCGACCCGCTGCGGGGTCAGCCCCGTGGCATTGGTCAGCACGGCCGGCGGCAACCCGTAGCGCTTGAGGAGGCGCACCTGATCGAGAAACCGCTTGTCGGCGGTCGGCTCGTTGTAGTGGATCATGGAGACGCCTTCGAGCGTGTCGCGATGCGCCGCGAGCTGCGCCACGATCTCCTCGTAGAAGTCCATGCCCATGACATGGTCTTCCCGGCGCGCCACGGAAACGGGACAGAAATAGCACGCCTGGTTGCACACCGTGCTGGCTTCGAGCGAGACGTACTTCAGGCGGAAGCGCGCCGCGAGATCCGGGGAGGACTCGACGAGCCAACCCTCAGTGAAAAGCTTGCTCCGCAGGTCGGCCGGCAGATCGGCGAGCGCCTGGACGCCGTTGCGCAATCCGTGCAGCTCGTTGAAGCCCGGCTCGCCGCTGGACAGGGAGAGATCGGTCAGATTGTTGTAGATCCGGTCCGGGCTGAAATGGAGGAACGGCTCCATCTCCAGCCGGTCCGCCGCGGGAGCTCTCTCCACAGTCCGTTCCACGAGTTGCTCTATCATTCCTGACTCCCGCTGCTCCTGGCGCGATTCGACGTCGGGCATGGCTCTGGAGATCTATACGTCCGGAGGCTCCAAGCCGTCGCGAAACACTATACCTTACCGATCGACCCGCCCGGGAGCGGGCCGGACAAGAGCAGCTTGCGGCGGTCGAGCTCCCTGCCTTCCTCGTCGACCACCTGCAGGAACAGCTCTCCTGGAGGCAACCGCTCCAGGATCTCGGCCGGGAGCCGCCAAGGCTCGTCCGGAGACGCGGCCAGCCATTCGGCGGCGGCGGGGAATCCTGCCGGGTTCGGCGAGATCTCGATCCAGAGAGGAAACGGAAAGGCGGTGAGGTCCGGAGCGCCGGCGGCCGGCGCGGCGGCGAGGACCTCATCCCGGGCGCGGGGAAGGAATCGATCGAGACTTTGCAACAAACCGGCGAACCACACTCCGTAATGCTTCTCGCGGAAGCGGCGGGCCGAGTCCTCGAACCACTGCTGCGACTGCGGCTCGCGCACCGAGCTCTGGGCATGGAGATGGACCGCTTCCGCCGCCGGCAGGTAGACCGCCGGCAAGCCCTGGGCCGCGGCCCGCCGCAGCCAGTCGGTCTCCTCGAAGTACAGGCGAAATCCCTCGTCGAAAGGCCCCACCCGTTCCCACGCGGAGCGTTGCAGCGCCAGCAGGCTGCCGCTCAAAGAGAGGCTCGGCAGAGGCCCGCGAGCCCGCCAATGCCGGCGCGCGTGCCGGCGCCAGTGACGGCGCGCCCGCGCCGCCCCCCGCGGGCCATGCGCGGCGAGCAGGGCGCGCAGCTCGGCGCTCCGGCTCTGCAGGTCTGCCGGCGGCAGGAGCAGCCGCCGGCTGTGGTCCCACCAGAAGCGTGGCCCGGCGACCGCCGCTCCGTCACGCAACGCCGCGACCAGGGCCGGCACACAACCGGGCAGCACCATCACGTCCGGATTCATCAGCAGGATCCATTCGGCCCGCGAGCGGGCCACTCCCAGATTGACACCACCGGCATAGCCCAGATTGGCGCCGGGATCGATGCGCTCGACGGGCAGACTGTCGAGGAGAGCCCGCCCTCTCCCGTCGCTGCCGTTGTCGACCAGGAGCCACTCGACGTCGAGGCCGGCGGCGGCAAGGTCGGCGCGCAACGCCGACACCGCCGCCGCCGCGAGCTCGGGAGTGTGGTAGTGAATCAGGATGACCGCTAGGCGCACCGGCTCAGCTCCCCCGAAAGCGCGATGCTAGACTTCGCATCATGCCGCACCCGATCCCTCCCCATGAGACGCGCACCGTCGAGCAGCTTCGGGAGCAGCTCACCGTGGAACGGGATCTCGCCCGGCGGCTTCGCGAGGCACCGGAGACGCGCGGGCTCTACAGCGCGGTGTACGACGAATTCCTGCGCCGTGTTCCGCATCACCCGTCCCTGACGTTGAAGGAAAATCCGGCCGCCCAGACCGAGCTGGTCAGCCTCCAGCTCCGCCTTCTCGAGCCCTTCCTGACGCCCCGGGCTCGCTGCCTCGAAGTCGGCGGCGGAGATTGCGCCCTCGCCGTCGAGCTGAGCCGCCGCGTGGCCCAGGTGATCGCGATCGAAGCGGGGACGGAGATCTCGACCGGAGCGTCCGCCGTCCCCAATCTGACCGTCCTCGTCTGCGACTCGCCGCCCTATGCGCTGCCCGACGGTATCGCGGACCTGGCCTTCAGCTCTCATTTCATCGAGCACCTGCGCCCGGATGACGCGCTCTTGCATCTGCGCGAGATGCACAGGCTCCTGGCCCCGGGCGGGCGCTATGTCTGCGTCACCCCCAACCGCCTCTGGGGGCCCCATGACATATCCCGCTACTTCTCCGACGTCCCTGAGGGCCTGCACCTGCACGAGTACTCCCACAACGAGCTTCTCCGGCTCCTGCGGCGAGCCGGCTTTCGACGGGCTCGCGTGATCTCCCGCATCGGCGCCTCCGACAGATGGCTTCCCCATCTCGGTTATCGCTTGCTGGAGGCACTGTTGAGCGCCCCCCCGCACGGCGTGCGGCGACGGGCGCTGCCGGCGCTCTCCGGCGCCAGGCGGCAGCCCCTGCGCCTGCTCGAGCAGGTCATCGTGACCGCTTCGCGCTGACCAGCGCGGGCAGCGCCTCCACTTCCCAGCAGTGCGCGGCCCGCACGAGGCCGACGACGAACTCGGGGTTGTCGATGATCATCGCGCCCCGCAAGACGCGGCGATCGAACACATGCAGAGCACTTTCGTCGAGGAGAAAGACGTAGAGCGTAAACGCGCCCTTGAGGAGAGGCATCTCCGGCACCACGAGCCGCGCACGATGGCCGCGACGGCCGGTGAACGGGGCGAGCCCCTGCTGGCGGCTGCCGAACGACAGCACCTGGACGTCGTCGACCCGGTCGATGCCGACGGCGAGATGAAACTCCTGCGCCGCGTCGTCGCACTCCCAGTCGACCTCCAGGACGAACGGGTCGAAGGGCTGGTAGTGGCCTCCCTCGCCTTGCGGTCCGATCTGCCGCACATCGATGATCCGCGCCGGCCCGGGCGCCGCATCGTGGGGAGAAGGCTCGGCTTCACTGCTCCGCGCGCTCTTGGCGAGCAGGAAGCTCTCATAGGCACGGACCACGTCGAGCACCGGCCCGAGCGCCTCGGCACGGCCGTTGCGCATCCAGAGGGCGCGCTGGCAGAACGACGAGACGTAGTACATGGCATGGGAGCAGAAGAGGAGCGTCCCTCCCGCTTCGACGAAGCGCAGCAGGCGGTCCATGCACTTCTTCTGGAAATAGCCGTCACCCACCGACAGCGCCTCGTCGATGATCAGGACGTCCGGCTCGACTTGGGTGGCGATCGAAAAACCGAGCCGCATCGCCATGCCCGTCGAATAGACCTTGACCGGCTGGTCGATGAACTCGCCGAGCTCGCTGAACGAGATGATGTCCGGCATCTTGCGCCGCAGCTCGTCCTCCGAGAGGCCCAGCATGGCAGCGTTCAGCACGATGTTCTGCCGGCCGGTGAATTCCGGATGGAAGCCGGAGCCGAGCTCCAGGATGGAGGCGACCTTGCCGCGTACGGCCATCGAGCCGGCACTCGGCGCCGTGATACCGGCCAGGATCTTGAGCAGAGTGCTCTTGCCCGCGCCGTTCTCCCCGATGATGGCCAGCCCTTCGCCCCGCGGCAGTGAGAAAGAGACTTTCTCGAGAGCGTGGAACTCCCGATGGCGGGGCTTGCGGGTCACCAGCTCGCGCAGCCGGTCCCAGGGAGAGGAGTAAACCCGGTAGACCTTGGACAGGTCCTGGGAGACGACGGCGAGATCGCGCATGCGCCTGCGATTGTACCCCGCCCGCCAAAAACAAAACCGGGTGGGCTCGTGAGGGCCCACCCGGCGGGAGTAGAGGGAGAAACCGGCTTACGGGATCAGGACGACGCCGCCGGGCACGGTGGCCGAGGCGTTGTCGAGCTGAATCGCGTCATAACCGACCTCATACCGGCCCTCGGCCGACATGGCGGTCGTCACCCAGGCCTGCGCCACACCCGGGTACGGATCGCCCACGATGGAGTGGTTCAGGTTCAGGTACAGCCAGCCGAACGGAGCCGGCG
>Ga0307506_10000064_pt1 | contig 46336 bp, 45 predicted proteins | sample 25_S_MG_FD_202175 | JGI IMG/M metagenome (GOLD analysis project Ga0307506, IMG submission 202175) | Soil microbial communities from Populus trichocarpa stands in riparian zone in the Pacific Northwest, United States - 25_S | ecosystem: Environmental > Terrestrial > Soil > Riparian zone > Trees... | reverse complement strand
CTTCAAGCCCGGCCCCGCCTTCGTCCGGCGCGGCGCCCCCCCGAGCCTGCTCCCCGCCCTGCGCAGCCGTCTCGGCGGCACGCGCGCCGCTCTCGCCTTCGTGCTCCTCGCCGGGCTGGCGCTCGCCATCCCGGGCATGGTGGTCCCCGTCTTCTCCAAGATCTTCATCGACGGCATCCTCCTGGGAGGCCACCGCGACTGGCTCTCGCCGCTCCTCCTCGGCATGGGCGCCGCCGGCCTGCTCCTGGGCGCGCTGACCCTGTTGCAGCAGAGCTACCTCCTGCGCCTCGAAACCCGCATGGCGGTGGGGGGATCGAGCCGCTTCCTCTGGCACGTCCTCCGCCTGCCCTCCGAGTTCTTCAGCCAGCGCTTCGCCGGCGATATCAGCTCCCGCGTCGCCATCAACGACCGCGTCGCCCAGCTCCTCTCGCGCGACCTGGCGACCAACGTCCTGGGCGCCTTGATGATCGCGTTCTACGCCGTCCTCCTCTTCCAGTACGACGCCGTCCTGACGCTCGTCGGCATCGCCGTCGCCTCCCTCAACGTGGCCGCCCTGCGCTATGTCTCGCGGCGGCGGGTGGACGGCAGCCGCCGTCTCGCCCAGGACCAGGGCAAGCTCCAGGGGACCGCGATCGGCGGCTTGCAGACCATCGAGACTCTCAAGGCGACGGGCGGAGAAGCGGACCTCTTCACCCGCTGGGCGGGCTACCAGGCCAAGGTGGTCAACGGGCAGCAGGAGCTGGAACGCTACACGCAATTCCTCGACGCCGTGCCGCCGCTGCTCTCCGCCGTCAACACCGCGCTGATCCTCGGCCTCGGCGGCTTGCGGGTGATGAACGGCGCGCTGACCCTGGGCGGCCTGGTCGCCTTCCAGCTCCTCATGGCGGCGTTCATCGCGCCGATCAACCGCCTGGTCAGCCTCGGCGGGCGCCTGCAGACGGCCGAGGGGGACATGAACCGGCTCGACGACGTGCTGCGCTACCGCCTGGAGCCGGCGGCCGGGACGGCCCTGGGCAGCACGGTCGCCGCGGACGAGCCGGTGAAGCTCTCCGGCCGCCTGGAGCTGCGCGACGTCTCCTTCGGCTACAGCCGGCTCGACGCGCCGCTGATCGCGGGCTTGAGCCTGACCCTCGCGCCCGGCTCCCGCGTCGCCCTGGTCGGCGGCTCGGGGAGCGGCAAGTCGACGCTCGCCAAGCTGGTCACCGGCCTCTATCCGCCGTGGAGCGGCGAGATCCTCTTCGACGGCCGGCCGCGCGATGAGGTGCCGCCCCGCGTGATGACCAATTCCGTCGCCGCCGTCGACCAGAGCATCTTCCTGTTCGAAGGCACCGTGCGGGAGAACCTGACTCTCTGGGACCCGACGATGTCCCTGCCGGAGGTCGTCGCCGCGGCCAAGGACGCCTGCATCCACGAGGACGTCGCGGCGCGCTCCGGGGGGTACGACAGCCCGGTCGAAGAAGGCGGCGCGAACTGGAGCGGCGGCCAGCGGCAGCGCCTGGAGATCGCGCGCGCCCTGGCCGGCCGGCCGGTGCTCCTCGTCCTCGACGAGGCGACCAGCGCGCTCGACGCGACGACCGAGAGCCGGATCGATCAGAATCTGCGGCGGCGGGGCTGCACCTGCCTGATCGTGGCGCACCGCCTGAGCACCATCCGCGACGCCGACGAGATCATCGTCCTCGAAAAAGGCAAGGTGGTCCAGCGCGGCAAGCACGACGATCTCAAGGAAGTCGAGGGTCCCTACGCGCGGCTCATCAGCATCGAGTAGCGGCGAGATGACGGCGAGCTCTCCCCTGGACCTGAGCGCCACCCGCGACGTCTGGTGGGTCGAGGAGGGGACGGTCGAGATCTTCGCGGTGCCGCGGAGCTCCGCCGGCGCGCGGATCCATCTCTGCACCATCGCCGCCGGAGGTGCCTTGTGCGGTGTCGACGCGGAGGCGCGCGGCGAGCGGCCGGTGGAGCTGGGCCTGCTCGCCGTCGGCTTGCCGGGCGCCCGCCTGCGCCGGCTGCCGCAGGCGGCCGCCGCGGATCTCGCCGCCGGGATCGACGGCTGGACCTCCAGTCTGTGCGGAGGGCTCACCCGGCCCGCCGCGCCCAAGGTGTACGACGAGCTGCGCCCCGGCGAGGAGGTGCTCTGGAGCACGGCGGGCCGGACGGCGCGGGCGCGGGAGGGCGTCGTCTGGGTCCGTCAGATGGAGGGGCAATCCCGGCTGCTGGGTGAAGAGGGCCTGACCTTGAGCGCCGGCGATCTCGTGCCCGTTCCGGAGATCCTCTGGCTGGTGAGCACGGGGGAGGCGCGGCTCTCTTGTCTCACTGCTCTCGATCTGATGGCCGGCGAAGGTGAAGGTGAAGAACTATGGCGGGGGCTCGCCCGCTTCCACCAGCTCCTGCTCGCCGGTGTCGCCCTGCAGAACGCGAAGAGCGAAAGCCGGGAACGCGAGCGCCTCGGCCGCCGGGTCGACCTCGACAGCGCCTTGATGCGCGGCGCCTACGCCCGCCTCGCCTCTCTCCTCCAGCCGCGCTCCCAGGAAGGCGATGCGCTGGACGAGACCGGCGAGCCGCTGCTGGCCGCCTGCCAGCTCGTCGCGCAGTCCCAGGGCATCGTCCTGCGCGTCAATCCCGAGGGGCTGCCCGGAGCGAAGCAGGGAGACCTCCTGGCCCGCATCTGCGCCGCCTCGCGCATCCGTTCCCGGCGGGTCATCCTGCGCGACGACTGGTGGCGCCGCGACAACGGTCCGCTGGTGGCCTTCCGCGCCCTCGACACCGAGCAGAAGATCCGCCGGCCCGTCGCCCTGCTGCCGACCTCTCCCCGCGGCTACGACCTCGTCGATCCTGTGGAGCGCACCCGGGTGCCGGTCGACGCCGCCGTCGCCGAGGGGCTGAGCGGCGATGCGCACATGCTCTACACGCCGCTGCCCGAGCGCCCGCTCGAAGCCGGAGATCTGCTGCGCCTGGCCTTCCGGGACCGCCGCCGCGACCTGACGTCCGTTCTGCTCATGGGGCTCGGCGGCGGGCTCCTCGGCCTGCTGGTCCCCATCCTCTCCGGACAGGTCTTCGGCAGCGTCATCCCCGGAGCGGACCGCGGCCAACTGCTCCAGATCACCCTCGCCCTGATCCTGAGCGCGGCGGCGGGCGCCATCTTTCAGGTGACTCGGAGCATCGCCGTCCTGCGCCTCGGCGGCAAGGTCGACGGCGTCCTCCAATCCGCCGTCTGGGACCGCCTGCTGACCCTGCCCGCCACCTTCTTCCGCCGCTTCACCGTCGGCGACCTGGCGAACCGCGCCCTGGGCATCAACACCATCCGGGACATGCTCACCGGCAACATCCTGACCCTGGCGCTGGCGTCCCTCTTTTCGCTCTTCAGCTTCGCGCTCCTCTTCTACTACAGTTGGCGCCTCGCCCTCGTCGCCGCCGCCCTGGTGCTCCTCCTCATGGCGGTGACCGGGGGGCTGGTCTACCTCCAGCTCCGCCATCAACGCGAGATCCTCCGCCTCCAGGGCCGCATCTCCAGCCTGCTCTTCGGCCTCATCCATGGCATCGCGAAGCTCCGCATCGCCGGCGCCGAAACGCGCGCCTACGCGCGCTGGGCCGACCGTTTCGCCGAGCAGCGGCGGCGCACCCTCGCCGCGCAGCGCGTCGCCAACTACCAGGCCGCCTTCAACGCGGTCTACGGCGTGCTGACGTCGCTCACCGTCTTCGCCGTCGTCGCCGCCTCCACGCAGGAGTCGCTCTCGATCGGCGAGTTCCTGGCCTTCAACGCCGCCTTCGGCCAGTTCCTCTCCGCCGCGCTCTCGGTCGTCGCGGTCTTCTCCAGCGTCCTCGCCGTCGTTCCCGTCTACGAGCGCCTGAAGCCCATCCTCGAGACCGTGCCCGAGGTCGACGCGTCAAAGGCAGAGCCGGGGGAGCTGACCGGGGAGATCGAATTCAGCCACGTCTCCTTCCGCTATCACGAGGACAGCCCGCCGGTCCTGCACGACGTCTCCTTCCGCGCCGGCCCGGGCGAGCTCATCGGCCTCGTCGGGCCGTCGGGAGCGGGGAAGTCCACCTGCCTCCGTCTCATCCTCGGCTTCGAGAAAGCCACCGCCGGTTCCATCTATTTCGACGGCCAGGATCTGGCCGGGCTCGCCGTCCAGGCCGTGCGCCGCCAGATCGGCGTCGTCCTTCAAAGCGGCCGGCCGATGGCGGGGAGCATCTTTTCGAATATAGTCGGAAGCTCTATTCTAGGAATCGACGATGCCTGGGACGCCGCGCAGGCCGCCGGCCTGGAGGACGACATCAAAGCCATGCCGATGGGGATGCACACCGTGATCAGCGAGGGAGCGGAGACCTTCTCGGGAGGCCAGAAGCAGCGGATACTCATCGCCCGCGCCATCGTCAACCGGCCGCGCATCATCCTCTTCGACGAAGCCACCAGCGCTCTCGACAACCGCACCCAGGAGATCGTCAGCCGCAGCCTCGAGCGCCTGAAAGCCACCCGTATCATCATCGCCCACCGCCTGAGCACGATCCGGAACGCCGACCGCATCTACGTCATCGAGGGTGGGAGGGTCGTCGAGGAGGGGACCTATCAGGAGCTGCTGCGGCGCGGCGGTTCCTTCGCCCGTCTCGCCGAGAGGCAGATCGCCTGAATCGACCTCATCAGACCGGAGCCCACTATGCGCAAGGTTCTCTTCCTCTTTGGCCAGCTCAACGATGACGACGTGGAGTGGATGCTCGGCGCCGGAGCGAGGAGAATCGTCTCCGCCGGAGAGATCATCATCGAGCAGGGGGTGCCGGTCGATGCCGTCTTCATCCTCCTGGAAGGCCGGCTCGCCGTCTGGCTCCGGCCCCGCAAGGGTGGCTCGGAGAGGGAGATCGCCCAGCTCCAGGCAGGGGAGATCGTCGGCGAGATGTCCTTCGTGGATTCCAGGCCGCCCTCCGCGACGGTCAAAGCCCTCAAGGAGTCGACCGTGTTCGCGATCTCCAAGGCCGCCCTGAACGCCAAGCTGGCCGCCGACCAGGGCTTCGGCGCCCGCTTCTACCGGGCGCTGGCGATCTACCTCTCCACCACCGTCCGCGAGCGCCACCGGGCGCTGGGAGGCGCCGGCGTCGTGGCGGACCAGGAGGAGGAGGACGAGGCCGACGAGCTCGACACCACCGTGCTCGACGGCGTCTATCTGGCGGGGGAGCGGTTCGACCGGATGGTGAAGCGGGTGTTGGTGACGTAGGTCTCGAATCCGCTTATCTCGTGCGGAGGATTCTAGTCGTCTGACTAGAACGACAGGAGATCGTCAGCCGCAGCCTCGATCGAGCCGGGTTTTGGACTCCTCCTCGATCTCGTGGGCGATCTCCTCGATACGTTTCTTCTGGAGATCCGGCGGTAGATCCTCCCAGCAAGGGAGCGGAGAGAGCGCGATCGTGTAAGGCGTTGCGTAGCGCAGGTGCATGGAGACTTTCGCGGGTGAAGCAAAATCGCTCCGAGGATTTCTTGATCGCGGAGCTCAGTGCTGCGCCAATCGCGTAGGTCGTCACTCATCGTTGCCTGCCATGAGGGCCGAGAAACGTTCTTCATATCCGAGCACGTTCCCATAACGTGCGAAAGCTGGATTCCAAATCTCTTTCGCCCTGACAAAGGCTTGCCACGCACCCGGGAGATCACCCGATTTCCGCCGAGCATGCACCAGGTGTGCCCAGGAATAGCCGCGAAGAAGCTCAATCCAGTCGCCGTCGTCCCATCCTGGAATCCGCATGCCGACTTCTACAGCCAGCTCGGCAGTCGCCAAGGCCGCCGCAGGATCATGAGGCGCCCTCTCCAAAGTGCGCTCGCACAAAAACTCGGTAAGGCCCCAGGTGCGGAAACGTTTTTCCGTCTTGACGATCGCTTTTCTTTCCTCCGGCAGCTCGTCTTCGAGCTCCTTCCAGAGCGCTGGAGCGTCTGAGCGGGACTTGCATAGGTAGATGTCGAGACCTTCGAGATTCTCTTCGATTTTGCCCGCCGCCACCCCCTCCAGGATGAAGCCTCCCACGGCACGGCACTCGGGACAGACGCGCAGGAGATGGAGAAGCAAACGCGCGAAAACTTCCTCGCGATCCGATTTCATCAAGAGACCGACATCTTTCGGCGCCAAGTGGGAATCCTTCATAGGTTCGCCCCCTCCTCCTTAATAACCCGCGAGAAAAGGCTCCAGACGTCCTGTGCCACCGCGTCCTCGCCTGATCCCTTTTCAAGGGCCGCCAGGGCGGCGGCCATTCGGTGAAGCCTTGAGCCCACAGCGTTGGCGTCCGGGGTCTCCGCGGCGGCTGCGGTGGCGTAGGCGCGTGCCTTCAGGTCTGCCACGGAGTCCGGATGATAGGTGGTCCCCAAGGTCTCCGCGATCCTCGCCGCCAGGAGCGCCAGGTCTCGGGCTCGCGGCCTGGAGGCTGCGGTGAGCTGCTCTCTCGCCTGCTCCAGTGCGACCCAGGCCACCCCCCACGTCTGGAAGTCCACTTTCTCGTCAACTTGCGCGAGCCAACTTGCGCCATCGTGCCCCGCCGCCATGATCGTGGCGAAGAGGTCCTCCGCCGGGAGACCCTCCAGCACCGCAACCTCAGGGTCCCAGTGCTGGAAACGCTTCATCAGGGCCTCGACCTGCTGGAGCTGTTCTCCGCAGATCGGACAAACCTCGGCGAGATGCCGGCAGGTCGGGGGATCGACGGAGAGCAGCCTGGCGATCTCGGCGAGCTCCAGGTGCTTCATTGCGAGCCGCCCCCGGAGCGCGCCCGCCGGACGAGCAGGAGCAGAAATTCCCTGAGGGCTTCGACCAGGCGGCTGACGGCTTCCTCGATCTCGGATTCATCCGTGCGTTGGGGCATCGGCGATCTCCTTTCAACGGCAATCGGTAAGCTTCATGACAATTTCGCGGTGGAGGGCGAACACGCCTTGAGTCAATCGGGTGAAGCGATCGTCGATTTCTTCCCGAGTGAGCGGCGGCGCGCTGGTCTCTCCACGGTCGACGACATCCAGCATTCTGAAAAACTCGAAGTAGCCGACGCCCAAGGCGACGAGCACGCGCTCCAGAGATTCGAGCTTCGGCAGCTCCCTGCTGTTCTCGTACTTGGAAAGCTGGCTCTTGCCCATACCCGCCGCCCGGGCCACGGCCGCTTGAGACTTCCCGGCCCGCATCCGCAGGCGGGTGAGGGTGCGCCCGAAGTTATGGAACATTGCTTACGCCTGACCCGAGCGCCAGCCCGGCCGCGCTGGAAACCACTCGGGCGCAGGCAGGACAGCGGCCCAGAAGGTGGGCGACCACCTGCCGGCCTTCCTCGCGCGTGGCTGCGCCACGGGCAAACCGGCGGAGAGCTTCGGCGCAAGGATGGCGAGCCCGCAGCCGCGGGTACCATTCTCTTTCGCAAGTGGCTGCGGAGATCATGATCCTCCTCGCCTCAAAGGGCGCCGCCGGCTCGCCACAACGTCCTGCGGGCATGGGGAGACACGGTGAAACGCGACCATGGAGGCGGGGCTCCGGTTGGAATGATTTCAGGCAGGACATGGGAGGCGGCCTTCGCCCGGCTCACCAGCTTCGCGATGAGCGCTCTCTCCCGCTCGCAATAGAGCACCGCTCCGGAGGGAGTGAGCTCCGGGTCGCGAGGGGAAGCGAACTGGAGCTGGTTCGCATGCAGCATCTCCCGCGGTCTGCCGGTGTCGGTGATGACCGCCACCTCCACCAGAGCCGGCGTGGAATCCATACCCTCGGGAACGAGGACATAGAGAAGAGGACAAGAGCCCAGCACAATGGCCGCCACATGGAACTGGTGCCACGCCAGATGAAACCGGCGGCCCGTCAGCTCGCTCCCGGGCCATGTCAATACTTCCCGACGGAGGATGCGAGCGCTCATCGCTGGTGGGCTCCGAGGGTTCGGTGAGCGCTTCCATCGGATGGGTGGTCCAGCGGCATGCCGAGACTGTATGAACGATCCTTCGGTGACGCGATATGCTTCGACTCGGCGAGAGAGAGCGGCTGTTTTTACGGCCTGAGAAGACGAATGTGCCCGGTTAATGTCACGCTTTCTTGCTCCGCGGCACCCTCTCTCTTGAAGATGACCTGGAGGGATTGATGAGCCGACACCGCCGGACCGCGCCGCCCGTGCCGCCGCCGAAGCGCGACAGACTCCCTGCCAACCGTGCCCTTTCGGCCCTGGCGGAGCTCCTCGACCTCAGTCAGCAGCAGATGGCCGAGAAACTCCACATTGAACGCGGCACCGTCTCCGACCTGGTCAGCGGCAAGAAGAAGCTCAAGCCTGACAACTTCCGGCGCAAGTGCGCGGCCTTCGGGAGGAAGGCGGAGGCGGCGGGTGAGCAGCTCCTGGGTCTCGCGGAAGGGTTCGCCGCCGAAGCCGATCTCTGCCAGGCCACCCCCACCGCGGCCGGCGTGATCTCCGAGATCGGCGGTGAGGCCGAGCGGCTGGCCGCCGCGCTGCCGGCGAAGGTGCGGGAGAGGGCCGCCGCGAAGGCCCGGCAGCAGGCGGCGGCCCTGTGGAAAGACATCAAGAAGCTGGAGGTCCCCGAATGGCGCCTGATCGCCGCCGCGCCCGAGGTGCGGAGCTGGGCCTTCGTGAAGCTGGTGGGCGAAGAGAGCGAGCGGGCGGCGTCCGTCGACGCCGGGCACGCGCTGGAGCTGGCGAGCTTCGCCCTCTGGGTCGCGGAACGGGTCTCCGGCCACGAGGGCTGGGTGAGCCGGGTCTTCGGCTGGGCGATCCTGTCCAACGCCCGGCGCGTGGGAAGCGACCTCGGCGGAGCGGAGGAAGCCCTCGCCTGCTCGGCGCGCCTTCAGGCGGACCCGCCGGAAGGACGGCCCGAGCTCCCCGAGCTCTGGCGCCTTCTCGATCTCGAAGCCTCGCTGCGGATCGACTTGCGGCAGTTGCCGGAGGCCCTGCGGCTGCTGGACCAAGCCGCCGAGGTGGCACCCCGGACGGGCCCGATCCGGGCACGTATCCTGTGCAAGCGTTCGATCGCTCTGGACCGGATGGGAGACCTGGAAGGATCGATCGCGGTACTGCGGGAGGCGCTGGCTGAGATCGACCACGAAGCCGAGCCGCACCTCTTCTGCATGCTCCAATTCAACCTCGCTGACTGCCTGACCGGCGTCGGGAAGGCCGCCGAGGCGGCGGAGATGCTTCCCCTGCTGCGGCGTCTTCAGGCTCAGCTCGGCAACGGCCTCAATCAGATTCGCATGCGGTGGTTGGAAGGGAAGATCGACGCCGGCCTCGGACGGCTCGACCGGGCGATCGAAGCCCTCTCCTGGGTGCGGGCGGCTTTCGTCCGGGAAGACGTGCGCTATGACGAAGCGCAGGCGGGCATGGAGCTGGCCGGGCTCTATCTCAAGAAAGGGCGGACGGCTGACGTCAAGCGGCTGGTGCTCCGGATGGAGCCGGTGTTCCGGGCCAAGGGCGTACACGCGGAGGCGAAGAAGGCGCTCGATCTATTCCGCCGGGCGGTCGAAATGGAGACGGCCACCCCCGAGCTCGCCGGGCGGGTCGCGGGCTACCTGCGCCGCGCGCGGTACGATCCCGAGCTGATCTTTGAGGAGGCGGCGTGAGGGCGCCCCGGCTGCCGGGCCGCGGTCGACCGCGCAGAACGGCAGCCGGAGACAAGACAAGGGAGCGCCGCGGTTTAGCTGCCCGGGAGGCAGCCGCCACTCGGGTCCATCTTGCAGCCGGAGTCCGGAGTGATGGCCGGCGCCGGAACGGCGCTTCCCGTGGCGCAGCGGCCGTCCGGGTCCATATGGCAGCCGGAGTCCGGGGTGATGGCCGGCACCGGAACGGCGCTCCCCGGGAGACAGTGGCCGCTCGGGTCCCACTTGCAGCCGGAGTCCGGGGTCACGCCGGTGCCCCAGACGTTGGTCAGGACGAGCCAGATCTGGCCCAGGAGACCGGGCCCGGCCGGTTGCCGGCTGGCTCCGGGAGCGGCGGCCGCCGCCCAGGGGACCGCGAGCACTGCCGCGAGGACGAGAGCTGTGATTCTCAGGCGGAGATTGAAACGAGGCATGGGTGTTCCTTTCGGCGAGGCCGCTCCGGGACGAGGGGCCTGCATGGCCCCACCGGGCGCCTCTCCGGCAGTATGTTCCTCCGGCAGGGCTGAAAAATCAGCCTTCTTCTATGCAGGGCTCGAACCGGAAGGATGGGGAGACTTTCGATGACCGACAGACCAGAGACTGAAAAATTCTACGGCGCCGCCATTCTCCTGCTCCGTTGGTGGGTGCTGGGGTGGACGCGGGAGGAGCTCGCGGAGGAATCGGGTCTCTCCGCCGCGTCCATCTACAACTACGAGAAAGGAAAGACGGTGCCGGGACCGGAGCGGCGCAAGAAGATCGCCGAGGCCCTGGGCGTCTCTCTCGCGGAGCTCGACGGCCTGGCCGCCGCCGTGCGGCGCCGCCTGCTCGGGCTGGGTGACCGGGGCTTCGCGGCGAGCGGGCGCCTCGCCGCCGAGGTCGCCGCCGCCCTGGCCGCCGACTTTCACCGTGCCATCTTCCCCCTTGTCGAGCGGCTCGTCGCCGCGGAGGCCGCTCCTCCGCCGCAGGCCGCCACAGAGGAGGAGATCGGTGCTCTCGCACCGGTCGTGGCAGACCTTGGCGCTCCCGAGCTCCAGTCCCTGGTGGAAAAGCTGCCGAGCCTCTGGAGATGGGCCTTCGTGAAATTGGTGGGCGAGGAGAGCGCTCGAGCGGCGTCTGTCGACGCCGGGCGTGCCCTGGAGTTGGCGCGCTTCGCCCTCTGGATCGCGGAACGGGTCTCCGGCGGCGAGGGCTGGGTGAGCCTGGTCTTCGCCTGGGCGTTTCTGTCCAACGCCCAACGCGTGGGAAGCGACCTGGCCGGAGCGGAAGAGGCCCTCGCCTGCTCGGCACGCCTCCAGGCGGACCCGCCGGAAGGGCGGCCCGAGCTCCCCGAGCCCTGGCGCCTTCTCGATCTCGAAGCCTCGCTGCGGATCGACTTGCGGCAGTTACCGGAGGCCCTGCGGCTGCTGGACCAGGCGGCAGAGGTGGCGCCTCGGACGGGTCCGATCCGGGCACATCTTCTTTGTATTCGGTCGATCGCTCTGGACCGGATGGGAGACCTGGAAGGATCGATCGCGGTGCTGCGGGAGGCTCTGGCCGAGATCGGTCACGAAGCCGAGTCGAATCTGCTCTGTATGCTCCAATTCAACCTCGCGGACTGCCTGACCAGCGTCGGGAAGGCCGCCGAGGCGGCGGAGATGCTTCCCGAGTTGCGGCGGCTGCAGGCCCAGGTCGGCGACGGCCTCAACCAGATTCGCATGCGGTGGTTGGAAGGGAAGATCGACGCCGGCCTCGGGCGGCTCGACCGGGCGATCGAAGCCCTCTCCTGGGTGCGGGCGGCTTTCGCCAAGGAAGACGTGCGCTATGACGAAGCGCAGGCAAGCATGGAGCTGGCCGGCCTCTATCTCAAGAAAGGGCGGACGGCTGACGTCAAGCGGCTGGTGCTCCGGATGGAGCCGGTGTTCCGGGCCAAGGGCGTACACGCGGAGGCGAAGAAAGCGCTCGCCCTCTTCCGCCGGGCGGTCGAGATGGAGACGGCCACCCCCGAGCTCGCCGGGCGGGTCGCGGGCTACCTGCGCCGCGCGCGGTACGATCCCGAGCTGATCTTTGAGGAGGCGGCGTGACGGCGCTCCGGCTGCCGGGCCGCGGTCGGCGGAGCAGCACGGCAGCCAGAGAGAAGAGCGCAAAATCAGCCTTCTTCTATGCAGGGCTCGAACCGGAAGGATGGGAGACTTTCGATGACCGACACACCAGGAATTGAAAAATTCTACGGCGCCGCCATTCTCCTGCTCCGTTGGTGGGTGCTCGGGTGGACGCGGGAGGAGCTCGCGGAGGAATCGGGTGTCTCCGCCGCGTCCATCTACAACTACGAGAAAGGCAAGACCGCGCCTGGGCTGGAGCGGCGCAAGAAGATCGCCGGTATATCCAGGGTGACGATCGCCTGGGGGCCGAGCGTGGGGCCTATGCGAGCCACCATCGCGAAGATGGGCGTCCGTTTGGCAAGCGAAGACAAGTGCCAAGAGAAGATGAGATAGAGTGCCGGCCGGCTGGCGATAGAGCCCACGATCCTCAACGATCGTCACGCTTCCAGGGGGTCTTGTCGATGTCACCGAAGCCCGTGCTCGCGATGTTGCTTGGGTTCCTGGCTGCCGCCGCCGTACCTCTCGCGGCCGAGCCCTTCTCCTTCGTGGTGGTGGGGGACACCACCTACTCGCCGCCCGCCGACTACCCGCTGTACGAGAAGCTGATCGCCGCCATCAATGGGGTATCGCCGGTCTTCACCATCCATGTCGGCGACACCAAGGGCCGCGGCGACTGCTGGAAAGCCAACCGCGGCTCCGCCGACCCGGTGAAGATCCTGGCGGTGATGCGAGAGGTGTTCTGGGCCAAGCCCGAGAGCATGGGCAAGGCCCGCATGCCGCTGGTGCGCCAGGCCGACGCCGACCCGGCCTTTCCCGAATTCGTCGAGAACGCGCGCTGGCGCCACGGCGGTGCCACCTTCGCCACCCTCAACCTCGCCGGCAGCCACAACAACCAGGAGCTACGGGTGGAGTCGTCGTGGCAGGAGCTCATCCGCCGCGAGGAGGCCAACGTCGCCTGGGTGAAGGCCACCTTCGCCGCAGCGAAGGCCGCCGGCGACCGCGCCATCGTGCTCGCTTTCCATCCCAACCCGTTCAAAGAAGAGGTGCGCTACGAAAATGGGCCCTTCGACAAGCCAGGCGTCAAGCACCCCAACGTCACCCGCTTGCAGACCTACGGCTGGCCCGACATGAAGGCAGTGCGGGTGAGCGTCGACATCGGCAAGCGTTGGGTCTTCGGCTTCGAGCCGGTCTACGCCGACGAGTCGGTGTCGACCAACCCCCTGAAGTAGTCGCGACCGGGCTCGGCATCCGTCGCCTCATGTTCGCTGTCGAAGTTTGAGCGGGACCACCGTCATGACTAGCATACCGTTCGTTGCATTGGAGCAAGCGCCACCCTCGTGGCGGCTTGGCGCTTGCGCCCTTCGACCGATGCGGCACTCCGACTCGGCCACGTGGTCCGCGTATCTCGCTGATCCGCGCGTGATCGAGCACACCAGCTTTCCGGAGCTCACTCTTACCCTGGTCGAAGCCTTCGTCATGACCACCAACGTGCCATCCATTCGTCTTCTTGAGGCGGTGGGCTTCGCGCGGGAGGGCACTCTCCACGGCTATCGAGTCGCCCGAGGGGTTCCGCGAGACTTTCATGTCTATGCGGTGCTGCGCCCATTTGATCAGGGATCGTATGAGCCTGCTTGCCCAACTTGACGATGTAGCCTGACGGGAGCTGAGAAGCCAGGGGGAAAACATGAGACGCTGCCTCCAAGGAGCTTGGCGATGGCAAATTCTGACTCTCGCGTAACGATCCACATGGTGGCGAGCCTCGACGGCTTTATCGCTCGCAAGGACGGAGGCGTCGACTGGCTCGAGACCTCGGACGAATTCGCCGGCGGAGACACCCTGGACCAGGGATTCGTCGAGGCCTTCCTCAAGACGATCGACTGCTACGTCATGGGGTCGAGGACCTATGAGACCGCGTTGGGCTTTGAAGCCAAAGGGTTTGGGTGGGCGTACGGCGACAAGCCCACGTTCGTCCTCACGAGCCGCGAGCTGCCGCGGCTCCGGGATACCGTCGAGCTCTTCTCAGGCGATCTCGCGCAGCTCGTGAATGGGCGCCTGCGGCCCACGTTCCGTAGTATCTGGTTTGTCGGGGGCGGTATGGTTTCCGGCGAATGTCTGCGTCTCGGGTTGGCCGACGAAGTGCGCTATTCGATCCTGCCGATCTTGATCGGCGATGGAATCCCGTTCTTCGAGAAGCTCGACAGAGACATCGCCTTCCATCTGGCGGAGGTCAAAGCCTACAAGAGCGGCATGGTGGAGCTTCGTTACGAGGTCTGGAGACCACCGCAATCATGATCCGCCTCGCCACCGCGCTCGACGCCCCCGCCTGCCTCCGCATTTATGCGCCGGTGGTCGAGCAGACCACCACCTCCTTCGAATTCGAGGTCCCCGCGGTCGAGGAGATGGAGCGGCGGATCGCCGACACCTTGATCCAGTTCCCGTGGCTCGTCCTGGAAGAGGCGGGAGGAGTGCAGGGCTACGCCTACGGCGGTCTCCACCGGAAGCGTTCGGGCTATCAGTGGTCGGTGGAGGTCTCGGTCTACGTCGCGGCCGAGGCGCGGGGGAGGGGAGCCGGCCGGCGGCTCTACACCGCGCTGTTCGATCTGCTGCGCCGGCAGGGGTATGTCACCGCCTTCGCCGGCATCGCGCTGCCGAACGAGGCGAGCGTGGGGCTGCACGAAGCCCTGGGCTTCCGTCCCATCGGCATCTTCCGCGACATCGGCTTCAAGCTCGGCCGCTGGGTGGACGTCGGCTGGTGGCAGCTCCCGTTGCGGGAGCCGCCGAGCCAGCCGGCGGCTCCGTTACCGTTCGCCGATCTGCCACACAAGTGAGAGGTCGCGCCGGGGCCTCGGCGAGAGATCCGGCAGCCCCCGCTCGAACACCTGCCACGCCTCCCTCCTGGCCCCTTTCCCGCTCCATCCGCGATCTCGGTCACATTCGTGGAGATTTCCGTCTCTTCCTTCGCCATTCTTGTCACGTCGGCCACGAATTGAGTCACCAAATTCGCGAGCTCCCAGAAATTTGCCGAAATTTTGCTGACTTTTTTCGCGACTCCGCTGATGATTTTCGAGATTTCGCTCACTTCTGCCGCGAGCTCACGGAGTGAGCTCGCGGCTCCACGGACTGTTATGGCGACTTCAGTCACCGGATTCGAGACCGCGGTGACCGCGGTCTCGACTTCACTGACTGTAGTCGCGACCCCGGAGTCCGGGATCGTGATCTCACGGAGTGGAGTCGCTACCGAGATGAGCGGGGTCTCGGATTCACTGAGTGGAGTCGCTACAGAGGTGAGTGAGATCTCGGCGGAAATTGACGGTTTGCCGAGGTTGGCGACGTGCCAGAAGCCCCCGGCGGGGACGCCGCCGAATTTGTAGCGACCGTCGGGGGAGAAGGCGACCCAGCCTTCGGGGAGGGAGAAGAGAACCGAAAGGCAGCGGTCGTTTGATCTGGCGTCCGCTGTCCATCTGCCAGAGGCGGACGGTTTTGTCTTCGGAGCCGCTACAAACCCACAGCCCCGGAGGGGCGACAGAATAGAGCCTGGGGCGTGAGCCCCAGGTGAGGGGCAACCATGATCCCCAGCCCTGAAAGGGCGGCAGCAGGGGGGCGGCGAGGAGCCGGCGGAAAGCGCGAAGGTTGTAGCGAGGGTGGGCGTATTCCGGCGGTCCGCTGCCGCCCCTTCGGGGCTTTCTGATCGTGGGGGGGCCCGTTACCTGGGGCTCACGCCCCAGGCTGTATTCTGTCGCCCCTTCGGGGCTGGATTTCGTGGCGGCGGGGTTTTCACCCCACCTCCGGCACGACCACCTCGGGCTGCCACGGTGGCAGATCGAAGAACGAAGCCTCATCCGCCAGGCGCAGACCCGGAACCCAGTCGTCGAGCTCTCCAATCTCGAACCGGCAAAGGCTGGCGACGTGCCAGAAGCCTCCGGCGGGAACGCCGCCGAATTTGTAGCGGCCGTCTGGAGAGTAGGCGACCCAGCCTTCGGGGAGGGAAAGGAGAACGGCTAGACAGCGGCCATCGGCTATGTTCCAGAGACGGATTGTCCCGTCGGCGGAGCTGCTGGCGAGGCTGCGGCCGTCCGGGCTGAAGGCGACGGCGTCGCATTCACCGATCACGCTGCGTTGCGGGCCGAGCTCGTAGAGATCCGCCGTAGACGAGCGAGGAGCGGCTGGCCGTCGAGAGGGCGCGCCTGGATCTCGCGCAGCCATTCGATCTCCTGCCAGGCGCACGAACGGATGATCACGGGGATGACGGTCAGCCCTTCCTGCGCCCGCCGGGCGAGAAGCTCGGGGACTTCCTTGGAGAGGATGAACGCCGAGGTCAGGAAATCGGCGGAGATGAGGAGCACGGCGAGACTGGCGCGGGCGATCACCGCCTCGACGTTCTCGCGCCAGTCCGCTCCGGCGTCGACGCGGCGGTCGTCCCAGACGTCGAGGAGCCCTTGCGCCTCGAGGACGCCGAGGTGGGTGTTCAGACGGTCCTTCCAGATCTCGTCCTTGTGGCTGTAGCTCAGGAAGACCGTGGACACGCGCGAGGCCTCCGGAGTGGGGGGGGAGTTTTGAGCATTGCGGCAAGTATTGCCGCGCACGCTGGAGCGGCGCTCCGCCCATGCAGTAGACTCCGCGGCGAGCACAGCCATGACGGACGCCGGCGAGCAGAAAACCACGCGGACGGTCGACGAGCCCGGCACGGCGGAGTCGTTGCGCCTCCGCGTGCCGGGGCTCGTGATCCTCTGCCATCCCGATCCGCGCCGGGTGGGCGAGGAGGCGGCGTTGATCAAGGTGGTGTCGGGGCAGGAGGTGAGGCTCTCGCGCCACGAGCCCGATTTCGCGCCGCCCGGCCAGGAGGGCTTCCGCCCTCTCGACGATCCCTACCTGAGCCGCAGCCCTTTACTTCTCAAGGCCGGGCCCGAGCCCGGGAGCGTGACGCTCGACCGCGCGCAGAGCTCGACGGCGGTCACCGCCGGCGGCGAGGAGATCGCGGCGCGGCGCACCTTCAGCGCCGCCGAGATCGAGCGCGGAGCGGTGCTGGTGATCGGCCGGCGCATCGGCCTTTTCCTGCATCTGATCGATCCGCTGCCTCCCGCGGTGCCCGGCTATGGCCTGGTGGGGGAGTCGGCCGCGACGCTGCGCCTGCGCCAGGAGATCCGTTCGGCGGCCGGCCTCGACGTCCCGGTCCTGCTGCGCGGCGAGACCGGCACCGGCAAGGAGCTCGCGGCGCGCGCGCTCCACGAGGCGGGCAAACGCCGGAAGGGGCCGTACGTGACGGTCAACATGGCGGCGCTGCCCCCGTCGCTCGCCGCCGCGGAGCTCTTCGGAGCCGTGCGCGGCGCGTACACCGGCGCGGACCGCACGAAGATGGGCTTTTTCCAGAGCGCCCAGGGCGGAACGCTCTTTCTCGACGAGGTCGGCGAAATGCCCCCCGAGGTGCAGGTGCTGCTCCTGCGCGCGCTCGAAACTCGCGAGATCCAGCCGGTGGGGAGCGTCGAGGCTGTGCCGGTCGACGTCCGCATCGTCGCCGCCACCGATGCCGCGCTCGAAGCGGCGATCGCCGAGGGGCGCTTCCGGGCGCCGCTCCTGCACCGCCTCGCCGGTTTCGAGATCCGCCTGCCGGCGCTGCGCGAGCGGCGCGACGACATCGCCCGCCTCTTCTTTCATTTCCTGGATCAGGAGTGCGAGACGTGGGGGAGCCTCGGCACCGCGGAACGGCCGTGGCCGCCGGCCGAGCTGATGGTCCGCCTGATGGAGGACGGCTGGCCGGGCAATGTCCGCCAACTGCGCAACGTCACCCGGCGGTTGCTGATCGCCCGTCAAGGCGGCATGGGAAGGAAGGATCTCGGACGCCTGGTGGACCAACTGCTCGCTGAGCCGGCGCCTCACCCCCCTGACCCCCCTCTCCCATCGCCCTCCCAACCTCCGGGAGAGGGGGGAATGGCGAGCCCGGCCAAGCTTTACCGCAGATCTGCCGAGGTGAGCGAAGAAGAGCTTCTCGAAGCGCTCGAAGCCCACAACTGGCAGGTCAACACCGCCGCCGAGGCGCTGGGCATCTCGCGCGGTGCGCTCTACCGGTTGATCGCCAGCTCGAAGGTCCGCAAGGCGGTGGATCTCGAGATCTCGGAGATTGAAGGAGCTCTCACCCGCTGCGCTGGAGATGCCGGCGCAGCGGCCCGTGATCTCAAGGTTTCACCGCAGGGGTTGAAACGGCGGATCACGGCGCTGCGCCTGGAAAGCTGAGAGGAGCTCAGCCCGGGAACGGCGCGGAGATGGCGACCGCCACGTAAACGCCGGCCGCGTTCTTGATGATGTAGGCCGCCACCATGCCCGCCTGCAGTGCGACGCCCGATACGAAGGGGCCTCCCGAGCTTGCCAGCGCCCAGCCCCTGGCACCGCCGAGATAGTTGCTGTTGGGATTCACGAGCGCCTGGTTGCTGTTGGTGAAGACGCCGACCCAGTCGGATAGCTGGGTGCAATACGACTGAAGGGAATTGCTCACCTGCCAGCCGATCTTCGCGAAGCCGCCGCCGTTATCGGAAATCCCGATGCCGTAGGTGCTCGTGCCTGTACCGTTGAACAAGGCCGTCGCCACGGCGGCGGCGGCGGTGTTCAGCTTCTCTTGCTCCGCGAAGGCGGCGGCGCGCGCCTGCTGATCCGTGCTCAACGAAGCCTGCGACGCGACCTGATCCATGACCTGTGCGCTCATGATTCTCTCCTTTTGAAATGTGCAGCCTGTGAGCTTGATGCTCTTGCCGTCATTACGATCACATTTCACGAGTCGTGCCAAGCCGGAGAAGAGGGGGGAGCGAGCCGCCAGGACGTCCGCGGACATCTTTGAGAGTGTCCGCGGACGTCTTGCGATGTCCACGAGCGTCTTTTGATCGATTGCAGGCTGCCGCTGGTGCTTGGCGCGATTTTTGATAGGCTCATCAGGAAACGACGCGACGCCAAGGAGAAAATAATGAATACCGTCTACGGCCCGGGCTCCTATGTCATCAAGCTCAACGGCTTCGGCAAACCTTCCTTATATACCGACGGCGGCACGACGCCTCTCGACGATCCGACGTTTCAAACCATCGGCGATGCCCGTCTCGTCTTCGCGATCCTGGACACCAGCGAGATCCCCGATGCGCTCATCTTCAGCGATCCGCCCATGACCTGGGGAGACGAGGAGAAGCCTCTGGGCAACAGCCATGCGGTGGAGGGGAAGACGACGCTGACGCTCGATGTCAGACCCCCGGCGGGAGCGCCGTTGACCGTGACCTACCACTTCAAGCTGCACCTCGACCTAGGCGGGCTCCGTCATGATCTCTGGTCGCACGACGGCAAGAGGCGGGTCGATCCGACGATTATCGAGAAGCCTCCCGAAGAATCGAATGAGAAGTCGAAGGCGAAGAAGAAGAAAGCTGGGCACGCAGCGCATTGAACCAGGGGAAGGCGAACCAGCGCCGGTCGAAGCCGCGATCGAGTGCCCGCCGGGCATTCCACAGGGCGGACTCCCGATCCCCGATCAGGGCGAAGACCAGCGAGGCTTCATAGGCCTTGAAAGGGTTTTCCGGGTCGAGGCGCAAAGCCTCCTGCACGGCGGTTACCGCTTCCGGGGCACGGTGCAGATGAGCGAGTGCCTGGGCGCGGACGGTGAGGAGCTTCTCGGGTTGCGGATCCTTGTCGATCTGCTCCAGTACCTGCCGGTAGAGGGCCGCTGCTTCCTGGGTCCGGCCGGTCAGCAGCTCGGCGTCGGCCAGGTTGAGCAGCGCGGAAGGCGAGCCCGGCGTCTGCGCCAAAGCTTCCCGGAAGCGGCGCGCGGCGTCGGCGTAACGTCCGGCAAGGAGGTAGGCGGTCCCCAGATTGCTCAGCTCGGTGGTCTCCGGAGAGCGGCGCACCAGCTTCTCGTAGAGCTCCGCCGCGCGTAGCGGATCGCCGCTGGCCAGCTCGAGCTGCGCCAGCGAGGAGAGACCGTTGTAGTGCTCCGGCGCCAGCGCCAGCCCGGCCTCCATCTCGCGGCGCGCGCCGGCGACGTCGCCATGGCGGTAGAGCATGCTGCCGAGGTTGAAATGAAAGCCGGCCGACGGAAGCTGCCGCACCGCTTCACGCAGGAGAGCGACAGCCTCCGGCCGCCGGCCCTTGCGTTCGAGAAGCAAAGCTTTCTGTTGCAGACGCTGCGCATTGCCCGGCTCCAGCCGCCGCAGGCGTTCGAGAGCGGCCTCCGCATCGTCCAGCCGGCCGGCGGCGCGCGCCACGGTGGCCTGTTGCACCAGAACCCGCGGATCGTCCGGCGCGATGGCGCGGGCGCGTTCCACCTCCTGCGCGGCGCGTTCGAGATCGGCGCGGTCGCGCGTCACCTCGAAGCGTTTGGCCAGGGCCGCCGCAGCGTAGAGAGGCAGGTCGAGAAACCGCGGCGACGTGCGTTCCAGCCGCTCCAGCGCGGCGAGAGCCTCGTCGGTGGAGAAGCCCTTCTCGCGGGCATCGAAACGTTTTTTCAGGCGCAGATACGCCTCGTAGTCCTCGGGCCGCACCTCCAGGTCCGGAACGCCGGGCCGCATCCGGGCTTCCGGGTAGGCGGCGCGCAGATGCTCGATGGACGCCAGGCCGATCTCCAGAAGACCGCCGGTGTCGACCGTGAAGCCTTCCGTCCACAGCAGGCGCCCATCCGCGCCCCGGAGACGGCGCAGCTCCAGCCGGCAGGTCCGCGAGCCGCACTCCAGCCGCGAGGTGAGCACCTCCTCGGCGGCGAGAGCGCGGGCCAGGGCGACGGGATCGCTCAGGGCGGCTTCGTCGCGGGACGGCTCCAGAGCTGCCACGTTCTCAAAGCGCAGCAAGCCTTGCAGGAGCGCCGTCCGCACCGCGCTCGCCGCCAAGCCGAGATCCTGGCTGGAATCAGCAGCAATCACGGTTTCCGGCACCGCCACGTACAGCGTCCGCGGCGGCTTCTGGATCTGGAAGCCCACCGCCGCCAGGATCGCCAGCAGCGCAACGCCGGCTGCGGCGCGCCACCTCACCTTGGCGCGGTGGCCGGTTGGAAGCTGGACGGTCGGAGTCTCGTCATGAGAGGCCGGCGTGCCGACAGCGCTGGCGGGAAAACCCCCCTCGTCCGCGGGAAGCTCGCGCAAGATTTGATCGAGCTCGGCCAGGGCCTGACCGGCGCTCGCGGGCCGCTGCCGCGGATCTTTTTCGAGCAGCCGGCCGATGAGCGCCGACAGCGCCTCGGGCACCGCCGGACGGAGCGAGCGCGCCGGCGGCGGGTCCCAGGTGCAGATGCGCTGCAGGATCTCCGCGGCGCTCTCGCCGCGGAACGGCGTGACGCCGGTCACCATCTCGTAGAGCAGGCTGCCGAGAGCGAAGAGATCGGAGCGCGGGCCAATCTCACGTCCGCGCACCTGCTCCGGCGACATCGCGGAGAGCGTGCCGACCAGCTTGCCCTCCGCCGAGATCCGCGTCTCGTCGGTCTCGGCCTCGAATCGCTTGGCGAGGCCGAAGTCGAGAATCTTCGCCTGCTCCACCTTGCCCGGCGAGCTGTCCGCCGTGACCATGACGTTCTCGGCCTTGAGATCGCGGTGGATGATCCCGCCGGCATGCGCGACGGCGAGCCCGACGAGGATGTCGCGAGTGAGACGCGCCGCGCGGCCGGGTCCCAGCGGACCCTCGTGCAGCAGGTTGCGCAGCGACCGCCCCTCGACCAGCTCCATGACGATCCAGTCGCCGTCCCCGGATTCCACCCAGTCGTAAATCTGCACGATCGCCGGATGGTGGAGCCGGGCGACCGCGCGCGCCTCGCGCTGGAAGCGCAGGCGTGCCGTGCCGTCCTCCTCCTCCTCCTGACCCGGCCAGATCCGCTTCAGAGCCACCGGCCGGTCGAGACGCTCGTCGAACCCCGCGTACACCTCACCCATCCCGCCGCGGCCGAGGCGGCGGTCGATGCGGTACGGCCCGGCAAAACCGGCGCTCTCTCCCGGGGGATGTGCCGCGGTGGTCAAATCGTCGCCCTCAGAGATCTGGCTTCCGCAGGCGAGAATACTCCGAGCGCAGGTGGGACGAAAGCGCAGGCTGCACGACTATGCTATGGTGTCCGCCACACCCTTCCGCGAGGAGAACACCACGATGCCGTCCCGTTTCTCCGAGTTTCTTCTGGAAGTTTCCCACAGCCCCGAGCTCGCCGCTCTCTGCCAGGACCGCGAAGGCCTTCAGGCGGCCATGGACAGCTACGGCCTGACCGACGCCGAGCGCCGCCTGGTCCTGCAGGCCGCGAATGCCGCGAACGCCGCGAAGCCGGCTGGACGGTCCGAGGATGTCGTCAGGGCCTATCGCAAGGCGGACGAGATCGTCAAAGCCTACCGCAAAGCCGTGGGCGCCCCGGTTCAGTCCTTTCCGTGAGCCGCAAGGGACGGCTGACTGTCGTCGGCACCGGTATCCAGGCCGTCGCCCACTGCACCCTGGAGGCGAAGCTCGCCATCGAGCGGGCGGATGTGGTGTTCACCCAGGTCCCCGATCCCCTGGCTCTGCACTGGGTGCGCGAGCTCAACGACAAGGTCATCCCGCTGAACGATCTCTATGACCGCGAGCCCGACCGCGCCCACGCCTACGTCGCCATGGCCGACCGCATCCTCGCCGCCCTGCGCGAGGGCAAAGAAGTCTGCGCGGCCTTCTACGGCCATCCGGGCGTCTTCGTCGACCCCTCGCACGCCGCCGTGGCGCGCGCCCGCGCCGAAGGCTTCGAGGCCCGGATGCTCCCGGGGATCTCGGCCGAGGACTGCCTCTTCGCCGATCTCGGAGTGGACCCGGCGGAGGTCGGATGCCAGGCCTTCGAGGCCACCAGCTTCCTGTTCTACCGCCGGGCATGGGATCCGGCGGCCTGCCTCGTCCTCTGGCAGATCGGCGTCACCGGCGACCATACCCTGAGACATCGCGAGCCCGCCCCGGGCGCCCTGGCGGCTCTGCGGGACAAGCTGCTGGCGAGCTATCCGGCCGAGCACCAGGTGGCCGTCTACGAAGCGGCGACCAGCCCCTTCATCTCGCCCCGCATCGAATGGATGGTCCTCGGCGAGCTCGCCGAGGCGACCTTCTCCGGCATCTCCACGCTCTTCATCCCCGCCTATGGCCGGCCGCTTCTCGACGAGGCGGCTCTGGCGCGGCTGCATCTCTCCCCCGGCGAGGTCTGAGACCCCGGGCTCGCGCCCAAGGTTGAGCTCCTGATGCGTCTGGTGAGTTGGAACTGTTGCCGCGGACGGCTGGCTGCCAAGGGAGCGCGCGTCAAAGCGCTCCGACCGGATCTGGCTGTCGTGCAGGAGTGCGCCAGACCGCAGGCCGAAAGGGGCTGGCGGTGGTTCGGAGACAATCCACGCCAAGGGGTCGGCGTCTGGGCGGCATCCAGATATGAAGCACGCGCGCTGCCGTGCGCCGTCGACGTCCCCCGCTACGCCATTCCTCTTCAGGTCACCGGCGCCCGGTCCTTCCTTCTCTTGGCCATCTGGGCACAAAACGATCCGGCGCACCCCTATGTCCAAGCGGTCATCCGGGCCGTCGAGCTCTACCGCGACTTGATCGCCGCGCAGCCCACAGTCCTCCTCGGCGACTTCAACTCGAACGCCATCTGGAATCGAACACGCCAGGACGCCCGGGATCACAGCTACCTCGTGAATCTCCTGGCGGAGCTTGGCCTCGTGAGCAGCTATCACCAGTTCTACGGCGAAGCGCCCGGCGCGGAAAGCAAGCCGACGTTCTACTTCCAGTGGAACAAAAAGAAGCCGTATCACATCGACTATTGCTTCATCCCGGAAGCCTGGAGCCCGCGGCTCAGCAAGGTTCGCGTCGGCGGCTACGCCCGATGGAAGGCGTGGAGCGACCACCGGCCCCTCGTGGTGGATCTGGCGGATGTTTGAGGGTTCCGTCCGCCAGGATGGACGAGCTCGACGCGAAGGTCCGTCCCCCTGCTGCGTTACGTCGCTGCGTCGTCGGAGGCCGCTGCGGGGCTGGGTTCGCCTCTTTCCACGCGCAGTGCTGCAAGCCTGGACTCCCCAGCTTCGAGGAACTGTCGAGCACCGGGCGTTTCTCCATAGAGCTTGAAGTGCCTTCCAACCAGACTCAAGGCTTCTTCAAAAGCGGAGATCGCTCCTGCCAGGTCTCCGCTTTTCTGAAGCACGACGCCGATTCGGTCGAGGCTGACGGAGAGGTCTCTGAGGCTCTGTGGCGTCTCGCCGTAGAGATCGAGCAACCGCCTTCGAATCTGGAGGCTTTCCTGGTAGGCGGCCGTGGCCTCTGCCAGGTCGCCCGCTCCCCCCCGGACATCGCCCAGCTTATTCAGGCTGACGGAGAGGTCTCTGAGGCTCTGTGGTGTCTCGCCGTAGAGATCGAGCAACCGCCTTCGAATCTGGAGGCTTTCCTGGTAGGCGGCTGTGGCCTCCGGGTCTCCTGCCTCCCTCCGGACATCGCCGAGGTTGTCGAGGCTGACGGAGAGGTCTCTGAGGCTCTGTGGCGTCTCGCCGTAGAGATCGAGCAACCGCCTGGCAATCTGGAGGCTTTCTTCGCGGCTTGTGATGGCTCGCTGGATCTCGCCGCCTTCACCGGCGAGATTCCCTAGCTGATCGAGCCACTCGAGCGTCTCCCGAGAAGGGGTGGCCCGTTGGAGCCGATAGGCTTCTTCAAGGTGTTCCGTGGCAGCTCCGGGGTCTCCGGATGCGGCCTCTAAGCGAGCCAGCAGCGCCAAGGCGTGAGCGAGATCCACCTCACCTCTCGCAGCTCCGGTCTGGCGCAACAGCGCCACTGCTTCCAGGGCGGGCTCCCTGGCTTGGCCGGGTTCTTTCAGGGAAAGGAAACCTTGAGCCTCTCGAAGGAGAAGCGCCGCCCGCTCCAGTGCTTCTTTCGTCTCCGGCTCTTCGACGCCGGTCTTCGCGGGGACGGGCCGCTCGGCGGGGCGGGTGAGTTGGAGAGCGGAGGGCTGATCCTTCGAGATCTTGCCGGCCTGGACCGGCTCGGCAGGCCGTCTCACCAGAGGGGGCTCCAGAACGATGCCGCGGATCGACCACAGATCGGGAGCGGCTTCACGCACACGAGGCTTGATCGCGACCGGCGCCGTCAGGACGAGACCGCCCTGAGCGTAACGGATGAGCCTTTCTCTCCGTTCATTCAGGCGGAGAAAGAAAGAATCCCAGGCCAGAGTCCATGGTCCGGCGCTCGCCGCTCCTCGGTCCACCTCCAGAGCCTCCACCCAGACGCATCCAGCCTCCAGCGATGCCGGCTCGAAGAGCTCCTGCAGCACCTCGCGGAGGGCTTCTGGAGAGCCGGGGCGAATCAGCCGCAGCGACCGCACCCGGGAGCGCAGGAATCTTTCGGTCCTGGCGCGGAAAACCGTGGCTGCCGGGGGAGAGGAGGTAAAGAGGAAGCCCAACCAGAATCCCTCGGCCAATTCGAGATAGCGATGGAGGCGGCGCCACTCGGCTTCACCACCAGGGCCCAGCGGATCGGGAGAATCAGGTTGCACGGAATGGCTCTGCGTCAACTCTCGCCGTTTGGAAACTCGCGTTGGAGGCGCTCCACTTGAGCCCGGATGTGATCGAGGACCAAGGGATGAACGTCGTACCAGAGCTTGCCGTTCTGGTAACAGAGAATCAAGTGGGTGTCGAGAAAACGGGCGAGGTCGGGGAGGCGCGAAGGCTCGATCAGCGACGGATCGTGGCTCCGCGAGACGCGTTCCAGCCAGCGGGCGTCGCTCTCGGCGATGGGAAGAAACTCATTCCGGACCTGATTGAGAGCCGTGTTGACGACCTTTTCAGGAACAGGAAGAGTCGTAGCCCGCAGGACGACCTCGGCCACGATCCGCAGCAGGTCCCGGAGATGGCCGCCCGATGCGGCGCTCAATCGGTCGAGAGTCTCTCGGCTTCCCAAAAGTCTTTTCCAGTCTCCGCGAGCCGCCACGATCTTTTCCAGCGCCTCGATGCCCGGAGAGGACAACGCTCCGCTCTCCGCGTCGCGCACCTTGACGGCGGACAACAGCTTGACCCCTCCGGGCGCATACAGAACCCCCAGGTTCGGATATCTGACCGCCAGATACGGATGCACCGTGTAGATGACATGGAGGAGCGGCAGGTGCAGCTTGTCCGCGTGCGTGGCGAAAAGAGTCTCGACCGAGGACTGCACGGCGTCCGCGTTCACCGAGGTCCCCCGGATGTGCTCCACCGAATCGACGAGGAGGACAACTTCCTTGATCAACCCGTGCTTTCTCTTGAGCCGGGTGACGCACTCCTCGAGATAGGCCCGGACATCCGCGACCAGCGAGCCCAGGTGCCCCGCCATCTTCTCCTGAAGCGTCTGTTTGAACGTGGGATCGCTCTTCAGAGTCGCCTTGAGGCCGACCGAAAAGCCTTCGCCGCCCTCGGCCGAGATCTCGTCCATCGAGACCTTGGTGCGGGTGAAAAAAGCTTTCAGGCGCTCCCAGTAGCTCTCATGAGAAGGATCGAACCCGAGCAGATCGTCCGACTTCGCGAGCTCGTCTCCGAAGGCACCGGCGAGAACGATCAGAAAGTCGCTGACGTCGATCGGGACCGACGTATTGAGATAGTCCTCGATGTCGAGAAGGACGACCAGGTAGCCGGCGGCTCGCAGCTCTTTGCGCAGCCGGCGGAGCTCCGTGCTCTTGCCCGTGCCGCGAAAGCCGGAAAGAAGCTGGACACTTTTGCCCGGCGTCCATTCGATGGCCCGTGCCATGAGCTGGACCGGATCGTTGGCCGCCAGCCGCTCATCCTCATAGATGGGAACATAGAGCGGATCTTCCGGATCGAGAGGGCGATAGTGCAGCGCGCGAAAAAAATCGCGGAGAAAGATGGGGTCGGGAGAGCTCATGGGCGCCATTGTAGCCGAGGGATCGGCCGCCGCTTCAGCTAGTGCAGCACCTTCGGCCGCTTCGGCCCGCTCCGATACGCCAGAATGTCCTCCGTCCGCTTCAACAGCGTCCCCACGAACGGAATCGTCTTCAGCCGCTCCGGCGTGATCTTCGCGTGCTGCAAGGCGCCGAGCCAGTTCAGCAGCTCGCTGGTCGCCGGGGGCTTCTCGTAGCCGCGCTGGCGGAGCTCGTAGAAGAGGCCGAGGGCGGCGTCGAGGAGACCTTTCTCGATGTCGGGGAAGTGGAGGTGGACGATCTCGCGCATCTGGTCGGGGGTGGGGAAGGCGATGTGGTGGCAGTAGCAGCGGCGGAGGAAGGGATCGGAGAGCTCGCGCTTGGCGTTCGAGGTGACGAGGATGAAGGGGCGGAGGCGGGCCTGGATGGTCTCGTTCACCTCGCGGATGGTGAACTGGCAGTCTTCCAGGACGTCGAGGAGGTTGTCCTGGACGTCGGACTCGGTCTTGTCGATCTCGTCGAAGAGGAGGACGACGCGTTCCGGGCTGCGGAAGGCGCGGCCGATGGGTCCCCAGATCACGTAGTCGAAGAAGTTGTTGACGCTGCGCCCGGTCTCGGCGGTGCCGAAGCGGGCGTCGTTGAGGCGGAGGACGGTGTCCTGGACGTAGCAGGCTTCTTCGCCCTTGATCGTCGACTTGCAGCGCAGGGTCTCGATGGGCATGCCGAGCGCGCGGCTGACCTCGAAGGCGAGCTGGGTCTTGCCGGTGCCGGCCTCGCCGGTGAGCAGCAGCGGCTTCTCCATGACCAGCGCCATGTTGACGATCGCCCCGAGCTCGGGGTCGAGGTAGTAACGGTCGGTGCCCTGGAATTCCATGCGCGGGAGCATAGCAAAGGGGCGGCCGTCAGCCTCCGGCGGTAGCTCTGCCGGCAGGGCCGACCAGCGGCAGGTCGAAGAAGAAGGTGGTGCCTTCGCCGATCAGGGTGGTGAAGAAGATGAAGCCTCCCATCCGTTCGATCAGGGCCTTGCAGATGCTCAGGCCCAGACCGGCTCCGCCTCTTTCGCGCGTGTTTGACGAGTCGGCCTGGGCGAAGCGGCTGAAGATGCGCGACCGGAACTCCGCCGGGATGCCCCGCCCGTGGTCGTGGACCGAGACGCGAGCCCAGCCGGCGTGGCGTTCGACGCCGATCTCGACCGTCCCCTGCTGGGGCGAGAACTTGGCGGCGTTGGAGAGCAGGTTGGCCATGAGCTGGAGGAGCCGGTTGGGGTCGACCAGCACGTCCAGGCCGGCCTCGCCGTGGAGCAGCCGGAAGGTCACGCCGAGCTGGGAGGCGAAGGCGTTGTTGTCCTCCAGCGCCTGCTCGACCAGCGGCGTCAGCTCCAGCTCCTGCAGGTTGAGCTCCATGTTGCCCGATTCGAGCCGCTGGATGTCCAGCAGGTCGTTGATCAGGGTGAGCAGGCGCTCGCTGTTGCGGAGCGCGATCTCGACCAGCGGACGGATTTTCTCGGGGAGCGGTCCGGCGACGCCGCCGACGAGGAGGGCGAGGGAGCCGCGGATGGAGGTGAAGGGCGTCCGCAGCTCGTGGCTCACGGTGGAGATGAAATCGCTCTGCGCCGCCGCGAGCTGCCGCTGGGCGGTCATGTCCATGAAAACGGTCACGGCGAGCTCCGGCACGCCCGCGGCGTCGACGACCGGCGAGCCGGTGAGGAGCAGGGGGACGGGACCCTCCGGCGTCAGCACCTCGACGTCCTCGGTCTGCGAGATCTCTCCCAGGAGCGCCCGCGCCGTGGGCAGCAAGGCGACGGGATAGGCTTCGTACGTGCCCGCCCGTACGATCGGCAGGATGGTGCCGCCGCGGTAGAGGAGCTGGCGTGCCAGGAGGTTCACCGACAGCAGCTTGCCGGCCCGGCTGGTGACGGTCACGCCCACCGGCATCGCCTCCAGGATCTGGCGCAGCCGGTTCTCGCTCTCGTGGAGACTCTGGGCCAGCTTTCTGTAGAGCTCCTCGCTTTCGCGCAGGGCGCGGTCGGCCTCCGCCCAGGCGGTATTGTCCCAGGCCATGATCACCACGGCGGCCACGTCGCCCTGCTCGTCGTGGATGGGGAAGAAGGTCTCATTGATCACGATCCGGTGATGCTTGATGTCCCAGACGTTCTCGGGATGACCGAGCTCGACGACATGATCCTTGTGCTCGACCACCTGCCCGGCGAGGACTTGCCGGAAGCAGTCGGCGACGCCGAGATCGTTCGCCAGCTTGTCGGTGAGCATGTTGTAGACACCGATTCCGTAGTCGAGGCCGGGCATGCCGAAGAGCCGGCGTTGCGCTTCGTTGAAGCGCCGTGAGGTGCCGTCGGGGTCGAAGATGTGGAGACCCACCGGCGAGTGCTCGAAGATCTTGTTGGCGAGCTGCTCGGTATGGCGCAGGGCCAGATAGGCTTGCCGGCTCTCCGTCACGTCGACGTAGTTGACGGTGAGCCCGTCGCCGAGCTTCACCATGGAGACCATGCTCCAGCGGGGCAGCCCGTCGCGCTGGAAGTGTTGCTCGTGGGTCGCCGGCTCTCCCGTCTCGACGACGCGGGCATAGCGGTCGAACAGGCCGAGAGGCCAGCTCTCGGGATAGTGCTCGGACAGCCGGTGGCCGAGGAGCTCGGAAAGCGGCCGTCCGCTCGAGCGGACGGCCGCCGGATTGGCCAGGGTCCACTCGAAGTCCGTGATGGCTCCCGTTTCGCCGCGCACGGCCTTGAAGCTCATCGTGCCGGAGAGAGAGCTTTCGAGAACGCTCGCGAGGACAGCCCGGCTTTCCCGCAGCTCGGTCTCGAGCTCGGCGATCCTGGCGCGCAGCGACTCGGAATCCGGCGCTGAAGGGCTTCCTCGGCCTTCGGAAGAGATGACAGCCTCCTTGGATTGCAAGAGGATATACGAAACCGGTACACAATTCGATTGACCCGGAGGCCATGGGTCGCGTAAGTTGGCGGGGAAGCATGTTCTCAAGGAGAATGGTCTCGGAGATGAAGGTCTGTCCACGCTGCCGTGCCTCTCATCCGGACGAGTTTGCTTTCTGTCCGCGGGATGCCACGCCGCTGGTCGAGGTCGAGCCCTGGTCCTTCGGCAGCCTGCACGGCGGCTATCAGATCCTCGAGACTGTCGAGGGGGACGGTCCGGGCGAGAGATTCCGGGCGCTGCACCGCGAGTCGGGAGAGCGGTGCATCGTGCGTGTGCTGGAGGGATGGTGGCTGGCCAGCTCGCCCTCGGCGGAGCGCTTCCGGCAGGAGATCGCCCGCGCGCCGCTGCTCCAGCACCCGCACGCCGCGCGGGTGGAGGGGCTGTTCGAGCCGGCCGGCGACCGGCCCTTCGTGATCGAGGAAGAGGTCTGGGGGCCGTCGCTGCGCCAGATCCTCGACGCGGCGGCGCGGCCGGCCGCGCTCCCCTGGGTCTGCCTCCTGGCGCGGCAGATCGCCGGCGCGCTGGAGGCGGCCCACGCTCTCGGGCTCGTCCGCGGCGCGCTCCGGCCGCGGGACGTGGTCTTCCTGGACGCGGCGGAGCCGATGGAATGCAAAGTCCTCGGCTTCGGCACCGGCGCGCTGCACGCCTGCGAGGAGCGCAACGGCCTGGCGGGACCCGATCCGCGCTCCGACCTCTTCGCCCTCGGCGCCCTGCTCGCCGAGATCCTCGCCGGCCAGGCGGCTCCGGCGCCGCTCGCCGTCCTGGTGGACCGTCTCCGCGAGCCCGACCCGGACCGCCGCCCGCGCAGCGCGCGCGAGGTGCTCGCCGAGCTGGCGGCCGTGGAGGAGGAGGTGCGGCTGGGTGAGCTCCGTGTACGGGGCCGGCGCGCCGGCAGCCCTCCCGTCCTCGACACGCCGGCGGCGGGCCGGCCGCGAGAACGCTCGGAGGTGGGCGCGGTGGGGAGCGTCGTCGCCGGCCGTTTCCGCATCGAGCGGCGCATCGGCGGCGGCGGCCTCGGCCAGGTGTTCGCCGTCACCGATCTCGCCGCCGGCGGGCGCTGGGCGCTCAAGCTGTTGCACCGCGAGCGTCTCGGCGCGGTGACGGTGGACCGCGTCCTGCGCGCCGTCGAGCCGCTGACCCGCCTGCGCCATCCGGGCGTGGTGGCTCTGCGCGAGGCGGGCGAGGCGGAGGACGGCTCGCCGTTCCTCCTCCTCGAGCCGGTGGAGGGGCCCGACCTGCAGGAGCTGACCTTTCCGGTCTCCCTCGAAGCGCTCTGCACCGTGGCCCGGGACGTCGCCGAAGCTCTCGGCGCCATTCACGCGCTGGGCGGCATTCACGGCGACCTCAAGCCGCGCCATGCCCGCCTGGCCTGCACCCAGGGCGGGCGGCGCTGGCGCCTCCTCGACGCCGGGCTCGCCGCCACCCTGGCCGGCCTGATCCCCGGTTTGGTCTCCGGCGCAGTCCCCGGCATGGCGGGCACGCCGGGCACCCCGGGATACGCGGCGCCCGAACGGGAGCGGGACCCGCGCTCCGACCTCTATTCCCTGGGCGTCATCCTCCATGAGCTGATCTGCGGCCGGCTGCCGGACGGCGGCCGGGCGGAGAGCCTCGCTCCGCGCTCCGGCGCCCATCTCTCCGAACGCCTCCAGCTCCTCGTCCTGCGTCTCGTCGAGCCCGATCCCTCGTGGCGGCCGGCGAGCGCCCGCGAGGTCATCGAAGAGCTCGCCGCCATCGAGGCCGGCATGCCCGCCGAGGAGCTCTGCGACACCACCGCCGTGCTGCGCTCGCCTCTCCTCAAGACCGGCGTCCTCAAGACCAGCGTGCTCGCGCCGCGCACCGGCCGTCTCCTCGCCGCGCGCGCCCTGCAGCGGCAGAAGATGGACCGGCCAGCCGAGGAGAGCTACCGCGCCGCTCTGCTCGGCGATCCGCGGAACCCGTTCCTCCACGCTTTCCTGGGCCGCTCCCTGGGCCGCCAGGAGAAGTGGAGCGAAGCCGCCGAAGCCTACCGCCAGGCGCTCTATCTCGATCCCGGCCTCGGTCCCGCCTGGGGCCGGCTGCACGAAGCCCTGCGCGCGCTGGGAGACGAAGCCGGAGCCCGGGCGGTCCGCGAAAGGGGGCACGACGCCTGGTGGAGCCTCGCCGATCCTGTCCGCCGGCGGATCGAAGGCGACGCCGCGAAGCTCGCCGCGGTCACCTTCTCGCCGGACGGCTGCCGCCTCGCCGGCGCCGGGAGCGACGGCGCCGTGTGGCTCTGGAACGCCGGCACGGGGAGAGCCGAGCAGGTCCTCCGCGGCGGCCACGGGCCGGGCGGCATCCAGGCCCTCGCCTTTTCGCCGCGGGCACCGCTCGTCGCCAGCGCCGGCCGGAACGGCACGGTCTGCCTCTGGAACCTGAGCGCCGGCGCCCTCGCCGCCCGCTTGACCGGCACCGGCGCCCTGCGCGCCGTCGCCTTCTCGCGCGACGGGAGAGCCGTGGCGAGCGGCGGCGCCGGCGGCGAGGTGCGGGTGTGGGGGAGCGCCGACCATCGCCCGCGCTCCGCCTCCACCTTCCGCAGCCCGGTCAACGCCGTCGCCTTCGGCCCCGAAGGCGAGCTCCTCGTCGGCGGAGCGGACGGGACTCTGGAGATCCTCAGCCTCCCGGATCGCGGCCGGCCGGAGCGCCGGCTCACCGTGCGTGCCCACGCCGAGCCCGTCACCACCGCCGCCTTCTGCGCCGACGGCGGTCTCGTGGCGAGCGGCAGCGTCGACCGCACCGTCAAGCTCTGGGACGCCGCCACCGGCGACCACGTCGCCACCCTGCGCGGCCACGACGCCGCCGTCTCCGCCGTCGCCTTCCTTCCCGGCGGCCTCCTCCTCGCCAGCGCCGGCTTCGACGCCACCGTCCGCCTCTGGGATCTCTTCGAAGGCAAGCTCCGCGACACCTTCACCACCGAAGCCGGCTTCCTCACCTCCCTGGCGGTCTCACCCGACGGCACCACCCTGGCCGCCGGCACGGATCTGCCGCGGATCGAGGTGTGGGGAGGCGCCACCCGCCCCCTCCCCTAGCCCTGCCCCAACGCCGCCCGCACCTCGCCCACCAGCTCCCCGCCCGCCGCGAGCCACTGGAGCGCCTCCTCCTCGCCGGCGCCGAGCACCGCCTCCGGCGTGCCGCGCAACGCGGCGATCAGCGGCAGCCGCCGGGGCAGAGCGCTCTCGACCCAGGTGATCGGCACCGGCTCGCCGTCCACCGGCGCCGCGCCTTCGAGCCGTCCTTCGAGCTGAAACCGGGAGCGTAGCGCCGTCTCCACCCCCTCGCGGAGCGCCGGCAGGGCTTCGACCGGAAACCCGCCGCCGGCGAGGACGGTGGCCATCCGCATCTTCCGCTCCGCCTGCGCGAACGTCTCCCGGGCGCGGGCGAGGCGGGCCGCACGGTCGTCCGGCGGCGCAGTCGGACCGCCCAGCAGCTTCTGCCCGCGGGCGGTGAGCTGGAGCACGCCGGCATCGATCAGGCGCTGGACGGCGTCCATCGCCGCGGGATCGATCCCCAGAGCCGTGAGCTGCTGCTTCGACACCGCCGGCGTGGCGGGCTTCTGCGCCTCCGGAGGCGCTTGCGGCGCGCTCCCGCCCATCAGCCGCTCCAGGCGCTCGACGAGCTGCTTGCGGCCGGAGGGGAGAGGCATCGCGGTCAGATCGCCGCGGCCGTCCAGCACGCCGTCGGCCAGGGCCTGCTTGCCGGCCAGCAGGGGGATCATCCGGTGCTCGATGCTGCCCTCCGTCACCAGGTCGATCACCTGCACCGGCCGTGTCTGGTGCTTGCGCCAGGCGCGGGCGATGCGCTGCTCCAGGCGCGCCGGATTCCAGGGCAGATCGAGATTGATCACCACGTTCGCGGCTTGCAGATTGAGCCCGACACCGCCGGAATCCGTCGACAGGAACAGGCGGCAGTCCGGGCTCTCCTTGAAACGGCGGATCTCGCGCCGCCGGCTCTCCTGCGGCACCGAGCCGGTGTGCCAGGCGAAGCCGACGTCCATGTCCTGCGCCAGATCGCGCACCAGGTCGAGCATGCGCTCCCATTCCGAAAAGATGAGGATTTTCGCGCTCGGATCGGTCAGGATCTCGCGCAGGATCTCCTCGAGCTCGGTGAGCTTGGGACAGATCCGGCACTCGGGGTCCAGGATGTACGGCGTGTCACAGATCATCCGCATGCACGAGAGCCACATTTGCAGCTTCTTCATCTCGTCGGGCGACAGCGGCCGGCGCCGGGCCGCGGCGGCGAGGCGGGCGACGCGGTCGTGGTATTCGAAATAGCGGGCGGACTGCTCGGGATCCATCGGCACGAAATAGTGCTTGTCCGTGCGCGCCGGGAGCTGCCCTTCCACCTCGTCCTTGCGGCGCCGCAACAGGATGGGGGAGAGGCGGCGGTGGAGCTCGTCTAGATTCTTGTAGCCCACCGGCTTGCCGCGCTCGTCGAGCTGATAGAACTCGCGGTTGAAACGGAAGAGCGGGCCGAAGAGGGACGGATCGAGAAACTGGACGATCGAATAGATTTCGTCGATCCGGTTTTCGAGTGGCGTGCCGGTGAGGACGAACGCATACGGGCTCTGCAGACGCTTCACCGCCTGCGCCGTCCGGCTCTGCCAATTCTTGATCCGTTGCGCCTCGTCGAGAACGATCACATCGGGAGCGAGCAAGCGCTGCACCTCCTCGCCGTCGCTCAGGATCTGCTCGTAATTGGCGAGATAGAAAAACGTGCCGCTCTCGGAGGCTTCCGAATACAACCGCAGCCGCTCCGCGCGCGTCCCCAGGACGAGGCGCACCGGCAGGTCGGTGAAGCGGGCGATCTGCTCTTCCCATTCCGTCTTCAAGGAAGCGGGGCTGATCACCAGCACCCGCTCGACGCCGCGCAGCCGGCGCAGCAGCACGCAGGCGGCGATCGCCTGGATCGTCTTGCCGAGCCCCATCTCGTCCGCCAGCAGCGCCCGTTCGCCAAAGGCGAGGTGGAGCATCCCCTCGCGCTGGTAGGGATAGAGCGGGTGATGCAGCACGTCGAACGTCGCCCGGCCGCTCTCCACCTCGGACACGAACTGCGCCCTGGCCGTCCGCCGCGCCGCCTGCCGCCGCTGCTCCTCCGCCCAGGGGAGCAGATGGCGGGAGATCCGGATCCACCGGCGCACCTCCGGCGGCGCCCCGGAGACCGCGCGGGCGATCTCGGGCAGAACCGTGACGGCATCGCCGCGCAGGCGTCCCGAGGCCGTGAAGTACGGCGTCAGCAGGTTGCGCACAGGGGCGGGAGGAACAGCCGTCGGCCGCCGCATCCGCACCTCCGGAGCCGCCCCGCCGGCGCGGCGCAGAAAGACCTCGAGGCGCGGCGCCGACGCCCGGCGCATTCTGTCGATTCCTTTCTGCGCGGACAGGTGGGCGAGCACCGCCTCCACGTGCTTGCACGTCCCCAGCCCGTTCACCTGGTAATCCGGGCAGCCGCAGGAGTTTTCCCCCGGCTCGGTGAGCGTCCGGATCTCGACCTCATACGTCCCGCGGCCCGCGGCGCCGACCTGGAACGCTCCGAGCACCGGCCGCCCGGGCTCGATCGCCTCGATCGTGAACACCTCATCCGCCGCCCGCTGCCGCCGGCGCTCGATCTCCTCCTCATCGGTGCTGAGCCATCCCAGCGGGCGGGGCATACGCTTGACGTCCTTCGGAGCTGTTCTCTGCATACGGAATGTTCTACCACAACTCCACGAGAAGTCTGCCAAGCAGTCTCTCCGGCCCCGGCTTTTCTTCGCCTTTGGGTGGCGGCGGATGGGCGGCAGCCGGCCCATGCTAATCTCACCCCCATGCTCGCGCCCGAGGCCTTCAGCCGCGCCAGCCAGGTCTCCGCCTCCCTGCTCGCGCCGGACAATTCTTCTGCCTTGAAGCTCCTCGCGCAGTGGAAGCGCCTCGACTTCCCGCCGGGCACGCGGCAGGACTACAGCAACACCGGCTACGACGCCCCCACTCGGGCGCCTGGATGGGCTTCAGCTCCTACTACCTCCATTATCCGCAGGCCAAGCTCTCCGTGATCGTCCTCTCCAACAGCGCCGAGACCGAAGCGGAAGCGCTCGCCTTCGAGACGGCCGAGGTTTTCCGATGAAGCTCCACAGATACGCGATCCTCTGTCTCCTGCTCGCCATCCTTCCGGTGGCCGCCCGCGCGTCCGAATCCTGGTACGTCGTCACCATCGCCGGCCAGCCCGTCGGCTCGATGCACGAGAAGGTCACCGAGGCGAGCCGTGCGGACGCTGCGGTCCATGTCGCCAGCGACGTCAAGCTGGCGCTCAACCGCATGGGCAGCAAGGTCGAGATGGCGATGGGCGAGACCAGCCGGGAGACGAAGGACGGCCAGCTTCTGGGCATGGACCTCACCATCAAGCTGTCCGATCAGACCACCGCGACGAATCTCGCCCTCGATTCCGGCATCGTGAAGATCCGCGAGACCGCCGGAGGCCGCACGTTCGAGCGCACCGTCCCCTATACCGGCGAGGTCCTGGGACCGGAAGGCATCCGCAAGCTCTCGGCGGCGCGCCTGCGCAAGCCCGGGGACAGCGTCGAGGTGCAGACCTGGGTCGCCGACCAGGGCGGGGTACGCAAGGTGACCCGCACCGTCGTCGCCGGCGAAGAAGCCGTCAAGGGATTTTCCGCCCGCGCCCTGCGGGTGGAGGAGATCACCGACGGAAACCCGGCGAAGCGCATCCTCTGGCTGGACGCCGAGGGGCGCATCGTCCAATCCTCCGATTCCGGACCCTTCGGGGAGATGAGGAGCCTGCGCGTGGATGAAGCGACCGCACACCGCGCCGAATCCGGCGGCGAGCTGCCGGCGGAGAGCTACGGCAAGACCTTGATCCACGCCCAGGTGCGCATCCCGCACCCCCGCCGCGCCGAGCGCGTCGTCCTCCGCCTGCGCCACCGCGATCCCGGCCTCGGTTGGCCGGACTTCACCGGCCCGGGCCAGAAAGTCCTCGACAAGAGCGCCGACACGCTCACCCTGGAGATCACCCGGCCGCAGCCGCGGCACGGCCTGCCGTTCCCGGTCGCCGCCACGGGCGAAGACAAGGTTGATCTCGAGCCCACCGCCTACATCCAGTCGGACGATCCGAAGATCCGCGCCGCCGCAGAGGAGATCGTGGCCGGGGAGAAGGACGTTTACGAAGCCGGCCGGAAGCTCCAGCTCTGGGTGACCAAGCACATGGATTTCGATCTCGGCATCATCTTCGCGCCCTCCACCGAAATCTTCGCCAATCGCCGCGGCACTTGCGCCGGCTACGCCATGCTCCTCACCACCATGGCGCGCGCCGTCGGCATTCCGGCGCGCTACGTCCTCGGCTACGTCTACATGGACGGCATCTTCGGCGGCCATGCCTGGACCGAGATCAAAGTCGGCGACGACTGGATTCCGCTCGACTCCGCCGTGCCCGCCGACGGCCCGGCCGACGCCACCCACATCGCCCTCCTCCGCACGTCTCTTTCCGAGGGGATCGCCGGCTTGAGCTCCGGCGCCATGCTCCAGATGGTCGGCCACGTCGACGTCGACGTGGTCTCCGTGCAGGAGGCCGGCCGGCCGCCGATGGCCGTGCCTCCCAAGGCGGGCCTCTACACCGTCGAAGGCGACCTCTACCGCAACACCGGCCTCGGCATCGAAATCACCAAGCCGACCAACTACCGCTTCGTCGGTCTCGACGAAGTCTGGCCCGAGAGCCGCATCGTCGGCATGGAAGGCCCGGACTGGCGCCGCGTCGACCTGCGCCGGCTCACCGTCTATCCCGGAGACAACGCGGAAAAAGTCGCGACGACCGAGCTCGACCATGTCGTCCCCGGAGGCCATCACAGCCAGATCCAGGCCGCCGGCCGCCCTGCCTGGTCGAGCGAGAGCGAAAAACAGGCCGCCCTGGCCTGGCAGGACGGCGAGGACGTCTGGCTCCTCACCGTGGAGGCCAAGGACGCGCCCGACCTCCTGCGCCGCATCGCGGAGACCGTCAAGCTGCCGCAGTGAACGGTGGAGGAGCGCTGCCCAGCGAAGTCATCTGATCTCAGCCTGACCGCGGCTGGCAGATTCTTCGGCGGAGAGTTCCTTCCATTGGACACAAATCGACCGGAATCGGGCCGAAAGCTGAGCTGGAGCCGTGCCCGCGGGTGGCCGCCTTGATTCCTCGAACGAGCCGTTGCAACGGACGGTTGAGCTAACCTTGGAGCCGTCCGCGCTATACTTCCGCCATGGAAACCTCCGAAGACCATCAGAAGGAATCCCGGCGCCTCGCCGCCCTCCTGCTTCTCCTCGTCCGTCTCTCCGGCCGCAACGTCCGGTCCATCGAAGAACAGCTCGGCGTCGGCAACGGTGCGCTCGGCAAGGTGCTCAACGGGACCGTGCGTCTCCAGGTCGAGCACATTCTCCTGATCCTCGACGTTCTCGGCATCACGCCGGCGCAGTTCTTCCATCGCGCCTATTCGCGCGAAGAGAGGGTGAAGCCGCATCCTCTCGACGATCTGCTGAACGAGAGCCGCGGGCACGAGATCACGGAGGAAGAGGAGACCAGGCGCACCGAAAAAATCGTGCGCCGCGTGATCCGCGACATCTTCGGCAAGGCGATGAGCGATCCGGAGCCCTCCGGGGATTAGCCCGGATGAGCCCGTTTCGTTCAGGCTCAGGGCACGAACCGCAGGGTGGGGTTGCTTTCGAGCCGCTGGAGGTGGTGGACGACGCGCAACGCCAGCTCCGCCGTCGCCACCCTCCTGCGGCAGGCGTCCTCGAGATGGCGCACCGCCCGTTTCGCCTCATAGCTGACCCCGAGAGTCTCGAACGTCTCCAAGGCTGATGCCGCTCCCGCCGCGGCCTCCGCGTCTTTGCCCTGGCGCAGATAGACCGCCGTCAGCTCCAGGTCGACCATCGCGGCGACGTAGTGCCGGTCACGGCGGACAAACTTGGCGCGGACGTCGAGGAAGAGGGCCTCCGCCTGCTCGAGATTTCCCAGGCCGAAGTAGATCTTGCCTTCGAGCCAGCGCAGCTTCAGCTCGTTCAGGGGGTCCGCGGCGAAGGCCTGGCGCAGGCCGCTCCGGAACAGCACGGTGCGCGCCTCCCGGAACTGCTCGATTTCGATGAGGGTGCCCAGCAAGTTGTGCTGGGTGTTGATCGCGAGCTGCGGGTCCCGCTCCAGATCGATCAGCGCGAGCCCCTGGCGGAAGAGCACCGCTGCCTCCTCGGGGCTCTCCTCGTAAGTGGCCCCCACGCCCTTCTTGATCAGCGCGCGGCCGGCGAGGTGGGTCTCTCCTACCCCCATATAGCGCCTGTAGACCTCGTCGAGCAGGTCGAAGGCCGGCGCGAGCCGCCGCTGGTCCAGAAAGAGGGAAGCCCAGACGTCCATCAGGCGGACTGCCAGCATCGGCTCGCTGCTGTCCTGCGCTTCAAACTGCTCCCAGGCCTGGACGAGCGTCTCGTCGGCCGTCGCGAAGTCGTAGTTGCGCCGTTGGGCGTTCGCGAGCTCGATCAAGGCACGGATCTGGAGATCGCTGCGCTGGACGGCACTGTAGCGGCCCCGATCTACCGACCGGGAGCCGAGGCTCATGGCTCTGGCGACCGCCACGAAGGCCAGGTTCTCCATCGCCTTCGGATCGCGGTAGCGCTCTTGCTCGCTCAAGGCGAGGAGAGCCTCCACGACGGCCAAGCCCGGCGCGCGGCGGGCGAGGCCACGGAAGAGCCGAGGCACGCTGCTGGCCTCTAACCGGAAAGGCGGAGCACCCTGGGCGGCCGCGAGGAGGCGATCACGCCACCAGCTCTCCCGCTCCCTGCGCTTGGCCCAACGCCGGGCGGCCACGATCGCCGCTTCACACGCTTTGTCATAGGCGGCTTCGGGAAGAGTCCGCGCCGGTACGCGGTCATCAAGCACCGCCCCCAGCGCGGCGAGGAAGGGGCGCTTGCGCTCGCGGCAGCTCGGGCAGTAGAGAAGGTGCCGCGCGGCGCGCCGGAGCTCGTCGGGCGCAGCCGTGCCGGCGACGATCCGCTCGATCTCCACATCCGTAACATGGCTCTCCGGGTCCGTGCTCATCTCGTGCTTCCTCCGTCAACCTTCACGCCGATTGCGGAATCTTTTCACAGATCCGCACTCTTGGGTAGCGCGAAGAAAGAAAACCCGAAGGCGGCAGGGGATCCGCCTCCGGGTGCGGACCGGCCTAGCCGTTCGGATCGATGTACAAGCTCTGATCCGAGCTCGGAAGATCCGCCGCCGTGCTGCCATCCGGATCGATGGCCCAGCCCTCATCCGGTGCCGCCGTGCTGCCGTTCGGGTCGATGGCCCAGCCCTCATCCGGCGTCTCCTGGATGGGGAGCCGTTCGGCGATCCAGGCCCAGACGCCGGCGAGAGCCTGCCCTGCGGATGGGCTGCGGTCCTCCTGGCCGGCCGCCGCGGCCGGCAGGGCGGCGAGCCCCAACGTGAGCACGAGCGCCGCCGTGAGTCGTTGTCTTTTTCTCATCTCTGCCTCCAGCTCCGCGGAGCATCTGCCGGCCGCCAGTGGCCGGGAGCCCGCGCGAGCGCCTCCAGTCTGCCTGTTTTGACATGGGATCGTTGTCCCTTTGACAACGCGGCACCTCGGCAACTGGAACAGGTGCCGTCATCCCGCTATTTGGCACGCCTTTCGAAGCTTTGGCAAATCTTTTCAGAAACGGTACGGCGAATCACCGCCGGCGGCCTCCCTGAAGATCAGAGCCGGCAAGCTGTGTCGTCAGAATCGACAAATTGGAAAAAAATAGAGGCGGATGGCGTGAGCCCGCCTCCGCTACAATCCTCCGCATGCCTGCCCACCGCAGTAGCCGCTTCCTTCCTCTCGCCGCCCTCGCGCTGCTCAGCTTCGCCTGCGGCACCGGCCAGCCCGCGCACACCGCGCCACCCGAGGAGACTCCCGGCATGAACGACAGCCCAGCCCCCGCGAATTGCTACCGGTCGACGGAGCTCTCTCCCAAGCAGGTGAGGATCGACTGCACCAATGGCCACAGCTTCGTGGTACGCCAGGGCGAGGATGGCAAGTGGCGGGAAGAGGCGAAGGCGCGCGCCGGCAGTCTTCCGGACTTCGCCAGCCTGGACGAGGCGGCGCGCTTCCGCTGCGGCTGCTCCTGAGGAGGTGGTCGCCGTGGGCGGGGATGAGCGCCTACCTGCCCAAGCCCATCCAGCTCTCCGGCCTGGCGGCCGTGCTCGATCGCTGGCTGTTGTGAGCCGCGAGCTCCGCGAGCCTGCTCCAGGACGGCGGCGAAATCGCCGCGCTGGAGATAGATGCCGCGCAGGTTTGTTGAGGATGCGCTGGAGGATCTGGCGCGGACCGGCGGGGCGCAGCAGCCGCGCGTCGAATTCCTTGCAGGGCGAAGCAGACGAGGACCGTGGCGAACCCCGCGCCCGTGCTGCTCTTCCCAGCCTCGCTGCGCCTGGTCATCCGCTCCAGCATCTCCTCGCAGTCGCGCACCGTGAGCAGCCGGCCGCGGTCGTCTCCTGCACTTTCAGCAGTCTTCTTTCGGCGATCATCTTCACGGTCAATGGCGCAGCTACACAGACGATCAACATGCCCAACGGTTTTCTCGATGCCAATGGAGAGAGGCAGACCGGCTGGATTCCCATGAATATCCGCTTCACCTCCAGCATTCGGGTACAGATTCAACAGGGCAGTGGCGCTACTAGCCAGCTCAACTGCGACGTGAGCTGGGCCTTGGACTAGGGAGAACCTCGGCGCGAGGTGTTGGTTTGTCCGAGCCAGACGTTGCACTTCGGACAGGTCGGGCGCTATGCGCAGGCCCAGAGAGCTGCGGAGAGAGACCGGGCTCTTCACAGCTGCCGCCTGTAGTCCCGTGGTTTCTTTCTAACGGGGCCTATCTGCGTCAGAGAGATGCCTTCAGATTGGAAGAATGCGAACCCTGAAGTCTTCGGGGTCGATGACAATCAAGGCTCCAGATTGGAGAGCTTCTTGATTTTCCCGCAGAGCGCGGAGGACAACCGGTCCGATGGTCTCCGGCAGAAGGTCCTTGGAACGAACCTGAATAACGCTCGGCCCTGAAGCGTGCGTGAGGGCGAGGAGATGGCCAAAATCTAAATCGTTCGTGAAGACGATGTAGCTGTTCTTTCGCGCCCAGCTCATGAGCTCCCGGTCCTTGGCCCGTGAGTCACCGACTTCCGACCAGTGGAGAGCTTCCCAGCCGTTCTCGTTGAATGTATCGATCCAAAGCGGAGAAAGGTTCATGTCGACGAGAATCTTCATCCTCGCCCCACCGGCACCTCGCTCTCTTCGACCCTCCAGGTCGCATAGGTAAGAGCTGCCCGGATGTCCTCTCCCTCGAGATAGGGATAGGCTTTCAGGATCTCCTCCTCGGAGTGGCCGGAAGCCAGGAGGCCAAGGATGGTGCCGACAGTGACTCTCATTCCCCGAATACAGGGCTTGCCTCCCATGACTTCCGGGTCGAGAGTGATACGGTCGAATCCTGGCATGGCGGTTCCTCCCTTACGCGACCGGACGATCGTACCACCGGTTGGCATCGGACGGTCGTGCGCCTGAGCTTCCTCGGCGTGCTGCCGTCGAGATGCCGCCTCAAACCCCGCGATAGACCGGGGGCGCTTTGGTGACGCCGCGCAGGCCGAGCTTGAAGGCGGCCTGGCCGGCTCCGGCGGCGAGGCGGGCGCGGGCGGCGGTCCAGAGCCAGGGGTTTGCTCTTCGCGCACCAATTATGGTACATTTTTGGTGTGACGGAAGAAGCGGGGGAGAGCAAAGGGTCTGTTCTGCGGGTGGTCTTCTACTGCACGGAGTCTGGCAACGAACCTGTGCGCCAATGGCTCAAAGATCTGGAGCGGTCGGACCGCAAAGCCGTGGGTGAAGATCTCAAGACAGCTCAATATGGTTGGCCTTTGGGGATGCCGCTGATTCGAAAATTGGAGCCCGGCCTTTGGGAGGTCCGCTCCCACATCGGTCAAGGCATCGCGCGCGTCATCTTCACTGTCGACAAGGGCTCGATGGTGTTACTGCACGGTTTCGTCAAAAAGACCCAGAAGATGCCGCTGACGGACTTGAAGACGGCTCGGCAGCGTCTGGCGAGCCTTAAGGAGTGACGTGATGAAGAAGGAGCATCTCGGTAGTGATCTCGATGACTTCCTGTGTGAAGAGAATCTCCTCGAAGTCGCTGAAGCGACGGCTGCAAAGCGAGTCATCGCCTTTCAAATTGCCCAGGAGATGCGACGGCGCAGCCTGTCCAAGTCGGAGATGGCGAGCCGGATGAAGACGAGCCGGCCGGCGCTGGAGCGTCTGCTGGATCCCGCCAATCCGTCAGTCACGTTAGGCACCTTGGAGCGGGCGGCCTCGGCTCTCGGCAAGAAGCTGAAAGTCGAGTTGGCATAGGGCGACGGGCGCGGAGCCCGGGGGCCAGGGGATGAGGGTCCCACGAAGCCGGCTTCCGAGCTGCCGGGGATCTCGCTTCACCGAAGAGTATTGCGTTGAGCCGGCTCCGGAGCCTCCCTCACCGCCTGGGCTTGTACCAATAGCGGTCCGTGAATTCAGTCGTGTCCCGCTTCAGCAGATGCCGCAGTCCTTCCGCCATCAGCGGAAAGTAATGCCAGTCGCCGAATTCGTCGAATTTCCGCATCGAGGCGATGATTTTGGCGCTCGTCACTCGGGCCAATCGCTGGCCCCGGGTTTTGCCCAGGCGACGGAGGGCGACCAGAAACATCACGTCCTCGGCGACCAGGCGGCTCTCGTCGTAGCCGCCGATGGCCGCGAAGTCGTCTTTCGCGCAGAAGACCACGCCGGTGTCGATGCGCGAGAGCACCACCATCGGGACGATGGTGAGGTAGGTCAGGGCGATCCCCAGAGACCAACGTTCCACGCGGGCGCCGGTCGCTCCCGCCACCACGTTTCCCGGGGCCAGGATCCGGTCGATCGCGCGGAAGGTCCCTGGATGGACCTGGGCGTCGGCGTCGACGAAGGCCAGGATCTCCCCCTGCGCGACGGCGGCGCCGCCGTTGCGCGCCGCCGCGATCACGCGCTTCTCGATGTGGACCACGCGGCAGCCCCGGTCCTCGGCGATCTCCGCCGTCCGGTCGGTGGACCCGTTGTCGGCCACGATCACCTCGACGGCGCCATGGTCGCCATAGGAAGCGCGCGCGATGTCGAGCGAGTCGAGCAGCCGGGGCAGGAGCCGCTCTTCGTTATAGGCGGGGATGATCAGCGAATACCGCGGCTGCACGTCTCGACGCTCCTCGGATGAGTTTGGCGGTATCATGACATCATCATGATGCGCCACCTCAGCCGTTCCGGCGAGTTTCTCCTTCTCGGCCTTCTCGGCTTGGCCCTGCTCGGCAGCGCTCCGGCGCGCGATGACAAGGAGAACGAGACCGCCGCCCTCCGCGCTTACGCCTCGTGGAGCGAGATCACCCACGGACCCTACAAGGTCTCTCCCGCCGTCTCGGCGCTCTGCATGCCGCCGCTGCCGCAGGCCATTCATCCCGGCGATGTCGATCCGGGCGGCGCGGATCCGTTCATCCGGGTCTATGCGAACGCGGAGGCGGCCCCTCTGCTGCGGAGCCATGGCGGCGAGAGGTACCCGGTGGGCGCGGTGATCGCCAAGGCCAAGCTGCTGCAGGGCAAGGACGCTCCGGTCTCCGTCGCGTTCATGGTCAAACGGAAAGCCGGTTTTCATCCCGCGTCTCTGGATTGGGAGTTTCTCTTTTTTGACGGCTCGGTGAAGCGCCGGGTATCCGCCGGCTCGGCCTGCCAGGGATGCCACGGCAACCGGAAAGAGACCGACGGCGTCTTCGGCAGCTATCTGTCATAAGCACGCTGTCAGAGCGCTCTCGCCTGCCGCGCCATCCACTCCCATTCCATCCTGAAGTAGCCCGGCACGTAGCGCGTGGCCACGCGCTTGCCGTTCCTGATCGCGAATTCGCGGAGGCCGTGGTCGGCGGTGGGGAAGATGACCATTTCGACCGGCCGGCCCGCCTGGTGAAGTTGGCGGAGCCGCTCGATGGTGACCTCGTTCGGCGCTTCCGCGTCCTGGCCGGCGATGAGCCAGAGCATGGGGACGTCCAGATGGGCGAGGACGGGCTGCGGATCGTAGAACCAGGAGGCGGTGAGCTGGGGGTTGTGGTTGTTATAGGCACGGAGGGCCCAGTGCGGATATTTGAGCAGGCTTCCGGTGAGACCGCCGCGCTCTTTGATCACGTCGATCCAGGGTTGATCGGCGTCCTTGTCCGCCAGGGCGTCGAGGCGGTCCCAGCCGGACGCGAGATGGCTGCGCAGGATCTCCTGCGTGGCGTCGACGATGGCGTTGGCGCGGCGTTGCTCTTCTTCTCCGAAGCCCTTGGCGCGGAGCGCGTTGCGGACTTCCCAGCGCTCCTCCTGGGCCGGCGGCTCGGCCATGCCGAATTCCACCAGCACGAACTTCACGGCACCCTGGCTGCGGGAGGCGGCGAGAGGGGCCACCCAGCCGCCCTGGCTGTAGCCGGCGAGGCCGATGCGCCCGGGATCGATCAGCGGCTGCCGGCGCACCCAGGCGACGCCGGCGAGGACGTCGCCGGCCAACTGGTCGAAGTCCTGGCCGTACTCCCCGCCGGACTTTCCGGTGCCCCGTTTGTCGAAGACGAGCACCGCGAGGCCATGCGCCGCGTAGCGGTACGGCTCGTCGTAGAGCACGGTCGCGGCGTCCTTTTCGGAGCCGTGGACGAGCACGACGGCGGGGAACGGGCCGTCGCCCTCCGGCAGCACCAGCTTGGCGAAGAGATCGATGGCGCCGCTGTGGAAGGTGGCCGTCCGCACGCGGAGCGGCAGCTTGACCGCGGTCTGCGCGATGCTCCCGGTCTCGTTCCACATGAGCTTCGTCCCGGAAGCGCCCGGCTCGAAGCGGACGCGCAGGTTGACCGGCGCTTCCGTGGCCCAGCCGGCGCCTGAGTGATAGCTCCCTGCGCTGCCTGAAGGATAGAGCCTCTGCGAGCGGCCCGACTCCATGTCGCTGAAGCGCAGGGACTTCCCCTCGCTGGAGGAGACCGTGATCACCCGGCCGTCCGGGAACTGGTAGGCGCCGAAGAAAGGGGAGGGCGCGGGATTTTTGGAGCAGCCGGCGGCCAGGCCGGCGAGCAGGCCGGCCAATAGGAAGGGCAGTGACGATTTCATACCTACAGGACGAGGCGGCGGCCGGAAAGGTTCCACGTCTCGCTGCGTCTTGGATGAGTTGGCGGTATCATGACGTCACGATGCCGCGGTGCCGAGCGGCAGGAGCGTCAAGTCAGCTTCGCCGGCTGGCCGGTTTTGGCAAGGACGGACTTCCAGAAGATCCCGCCATCAGGAATGCGCTTGCGGCCGAGGACGACGAGATCGAGGGGGACCAGGACGTATTCGGTCAGCCACTGACCAATCATGCAGTCCGTGTATCCGGCCATCGCATTGTCGACGGCGAGCGTGCCCAGGCGGTGGCCGATGATGATGTCGGAGGAGCTCGGGGGGATGGCGCGCAGGAGATGGCGTGGCTCGTTGGTAAAACCGCGGAGCTTCGACCAGTCGGTGGCGCCACCATACAGGTTCTGGGAACCGTGCTCCAGAAGCATTTTTTCGAGGCCGCGGCTGACGATCTTCAAACCGGCGGTGCGCAGCAGATCGTTCGTCTGCCCCTGAATGCGCAGCTTCTTGTCGCGCATCGCCTGAAAGGTGCGGATGGCGGCCTTCTCCTCGCCGCTCAGCTCGATTTCGATCTCGGGCTTCGCGCCCTCGGCGCCGACGTATTTCATGGCGTCGACCGGGATGGCGGTCTCGGCGAGGACGACCAGCGCGTGCGGCAGGTGCTGGTTGCGCTCGGAAATCTTCCGCGCGAGATAGCCGGCGATGAATTCCATGCTGAACTCGACCTCGGGGATGAGCGCGAGATCGCAGTGGCCGGTGCCGCTCGCCAGCACGGCGTGGCTCACCACGAATCCCGA
>Ga0307506_10000063_pt1 | contig 47417 bp, 36 predicted proteins | sample 25_S_MG_FD_202175 | JGI IMG/M metagenome (GOLD analysis project Ga0307506, IMG submission 202175) | Soil microbial communities from Populus trichocarpa stands in riparian zone in the Pacific Northwest, United States - 25_S | ecosystem: Environmental > Terrestrial > Soil > Riparian zone > Trees... | reverse complement strand
CACTTGCTGCTGGTCGACACCGCCAAGCAGCTCGCGGACTTCATGGGCTACTTCAACTCCAACCTCGCCCGCGAGGCGGGCCGCCTCGTGGACTGGAGGGAAAAGTTCTGGTCGCGCCGCTACCGGGCGATCGTGGTCAGCGGCGAGGAAGGCGCTCAACGCGAAAGACTCAAGTACGTCCTCAGCCACGGCGCCAAGGAGGGCTTGGTCGGAGACCCGCGCCAGTGGCCCGGCGTCCACGCCATTCGTCCGCTGCTCGACGGCGATCCCGCCCAGGGCATCTGGTTCGATCGCACGCAGGAGTATGCCGCCCGCCGGCGCGGGGAAGAGTTTGAGCGACTCCGTTTCACGACGCCGTACTCCGTGAGGCTCTCGCCTCTGCCTTGCTGGGAAGACCTGCCGCCGGAGATCCAAAGGCGACGCATCGCCGAGATCGCGGAGGAGATCAGCGCCGAAGCCGCGGCTCGGCAAGAGGAAAAGGGAGTCGCCCCTATGGGAGCGGACGCCATTCGCCGCCAGAATCCTCACCAGCGACCTGCGAAGACCAAGAAGTCTCCTGCGCCGCTCTTCCACGCCGCGACCAAGCGCGTCCGTGAAGGTCTCTTCAACGTCTACTACGCCTTCGTCGCCGCCTTCCGCGAGGCGGCAGAGAAGCTGAAGGCAGGGAATCGGAACGCTGCGTTTCCGATCGGCAGCTTCCCGCCTGGGATGCCGTTTGTGAGTGGGTGAGCGGGCACCGGCCAGACTGCCTGATGACCATCGGTAGGTGTCGTTTCGGCTGATCGAGCTCAGCCGGAGAGGACGAAGTCTGCCCTGGGGACGAAATGAAGGCCGATTTGAGGGGGAGAATCCGGTCAGAGGTCGGCCGGAGGAGGGCTCGATAGCCCTTACGGGGGGCATTGCCGTCCGGCGATTCGGGAATGCGGCGCGGCGGAGAGGGGAGATTTTCTTGAAATGGCTGGCTCTCCGGGGTCGGAGAAGTGGGGGTTCTCCTTTCGGCAGGCACTTTCTCCGGCAGCACGACCGGGACCATGACGGCGACGACCACCACCACTGAGCCGCGCTGAGCCGCAAATCGAACGCGGGGCGGGCCGTGTGACCCGCCCTCGCGGTTTACTTCTTCCGCGATCTTTTCCGTCTCAGTGCTTTCCGGCAGCCGTGGCTTGCCGCCGCGGCTCAAGGTTCTGCCGAACCTGCGCGGCATGCTGCTCAATGTAAGCCCTTTGCTCCTCGAACGTCATGCCGAGCATCTCTGTCGTTATCTTGTCGCGCGCTTGGCGCATGAACTGGACTGCGTCGAATTCTTTATTCTTCATACCGTAAGGCCTCCTGCGGGCTTCTGATCTCCAGAAGGGTATATCCAAGGCGAAGGTTCACTGAGTTGTAACCGTGGATCCGGTCAAGATTTACAATATGCTTGAAGTTCCAGCTCACCAGAACGTCGACCCGACGAACTGTTGCCGTTGCAATGTGCCCTGGCGCCGCGGTCGCTCCATCGGTGCCGGCGAGGAGCTCGAGGCGGGCGGCGAGCGGATGGTCGCCCCCCGCCGCGGCGGTGTTGCCGATGTCCACGGATTCGGCTGGCGCTCCGGCCGGCACGCCCTCCGCCACGGCGGTGCCGTCGACCACCGGAAAGACGTTCTGGAGGCGCCCTCGCCCCGAAACGCCGCAAGGCCCTGCGCCCACGGCCCCGGCGCCGGCAGCAGACGCACCCGCGCGCCGGGCACCGCGGCGCCTTCCGGTCCCGTCACCCGGCCGGAGACAGGGATCGGCGCGGCCCGAGCCGGAAGGGCAGGCGCGGCAAAGCCGAGAACCGCGAGGCCGGCGAGGAGCCGGCGCTGTCGGCGCGAAATCATCTTTGAAGATATACGGATGCGGACGGATTTCGTTGGGGGCGACTTGATGGATTGCGAGCGTTGCTCGCGCCGCTTCACGGACCTGGGATTGGAGCTGCAAGAAGCGGAATTGGCTGGGAGGCAGGGATTCGAACCCCGATTCTGCGGGTCAGAGCCGCATGTCCTACCGTTGAACGACCTCCCAGCAGGACGGAGCGCTAGGGTACAAAATCAGACCCGTGAGGTCAACTGCGGGCCTCACCGGCTTTCAAGAAAGCGATGAACCGGCCGAGGCGATGCAGGCTGGTGTCCCGGCCCATGGTTTCGACGAGGTCGAAGAGCGGCGGACCGGCGGTGGCGGCGGAGAGGGCCATGCGGGCGGGGTGGATGAGGACTCCCGCCTTGATGGCGCGGGTCTCCGAGACGGCGCGCAGCTCGGCCTCCAGTGCGTCCTTGGTGAAGGCGGGCAGGGCGGTATATCGGTCTCGCAGGGCCTCCAGGTGGCCGGGCAGGTCGGCGTCCTTGAAGAACTTGGCGCTGGCCGCGGGGTCGTAGGCCAGGGTGTCCTGAAAGTAAGGAAGGACCTGCTCGGCGAGCTCTTTCAGGGTGCGGGAGCGCGGGCGATGGAGCTCCAGGGCGGCGGCGAGACGGGCCGGATCGGCGTCCGCCAGGCCGGCCTGCTCCAGGAAGGGCTGGAGGTAGGGGCGCAGCTCTTCGACGGTTTGCTTCAACATGTACTGCGAATTCATCCAGAGCAGCTTCTCGCGGTCGAAGACGGCGGCCGAGGCGTTCAGCCGGTTGACGTCGAAGAGGGCGATCATCTCGTCCCGCGAGAGGATCTCGCGGTCCTCGCCGGGGCTCCAGCCGAGGAGTGCCATGAAGTTGTAGAGCGCCTGCGGCAGGACGCCCTCGTTCTGGAATTCCTCCACGGAGGTGGCGCCGTAGCGCTTCGACAGCCTCTTCTTGTCCGGGCCGAGGATCAGCGGCAGGTGGGCGAAGGCCGGCACGCTGCCGCCGAGGGCCTGGAAGAGGGGGATGTGCTTCGGCGTGTTCGACAGGTGGTCCTCGCCGCGGATGACGTGGGTGACCTTCATGTCGATGTCGTCGACCACCACGGACATGTGGTAGGTCGGCGTGCCGTCGGAGCGCAGGAGGATGAAGTCGTCCAGGGCGTCCGGCGGGAAGTCCATGGCGCCGCGCACGATGTCGGTGAAGCGGATGTGGTCGTCCGGCATCTGGAAGCGCACGGCGAAGGAGGTGCCGGCGGCGAGCAGGGCGGCGGTATCCACCGGGGCGCGCTGGAGGCAGGTGCGCGGATAGCGGAAGGCGACGCCCTGGGCCTGCGCCTCGGCGCGCTGGCGGTCCAGGTCTTCCGGGGTGCAGAAGCAGCGGTAGGCCTTGCCCGCGGCGAGGAGCTCCTCGGCGCGCTCGCGGTGGCGCGCCAGCCGCTCGCTCTGCAGGAACGGCCCCTCGTCCCAGACCACACCGACCCAGGAGAGGGCGGACTGGATCTGGCGCGTCATGGCCTCGTCCGAGCGCTCCTTGTCGGTGTCTTCGATGCGCAGGATGAAGCTGCCTCCGGCGCTCTGCCGCAGCAGGTCGTTGTAGATGGCGGTGCGGACACCGCCGAGATGGAGAAAGCCGGTCGGCGACGGCGCGAAGCGGACCCGGACGGGGCCGCGGATTTCAATATTCATGGCGAAAACGCTATCACGCGCCCGCTATACTCAGCGCATGGAAACTGAAACCCGGACCTCGCCTCGCCCCGTGATCATCGTGGGGACCGACTTCTCCGCCACGGCGGCGGCGGCCGTGGACTGGGCCGCGGAGCTGGCGCGCCAGCAGGGGGCGCGGATCGAGCTCGTGCACGCCGTCACGATGCCCCTCTCTCCCACCCCTTCCTCTGCTCCGGGCTTCGTTTCTCCGGGCGACCAGCTCTCCGCGGAGATCCAGCAGGGGGCCCGCGACAGACTCGGTGAGGCGGCGGAGGCCCTGCGCCAGAGAGGGATCGCCGTCGACACCCATCTCGGCCTGGGCACGCCGGCGCAGGTGATCCTGGAGCGCGCCGAAGCGACGGCCGCCGAGCTGGTGACCGTGGGGACCCGGGGTCTTTCCGGATTGAGCCACCTCCTGTTGGGCAGCACGGCCCAGCGCGTCATCCAGGGCTCAACCTGTCCGGTGCTGTCCGTCCACCCGGGGGATCTCGACCGCCACCGCCCGATCCGCACCATCCTGGTTCCCACCGATTTTTCGGACGAGGCCGAGCGCGCCGTCCATACCGCCCTCCAGCTTCTCGCGCCGCTGGAGCAGGAGGCGCGGCTGACCCTCGTCCACGCCTTCAATCTGCCCATCGAATACACCGCCTACGGGCCGATCCCCACCTCGATCCACTTCCTGCGCGATACCGGGCTGGAGGCGGAGCGGCGGCTTCAGGAGAAGGCGGAGGTCCTGGAGAGGGAAGGGCTGACGGTGGACTGGGTCGCCAAAGAGGGCGATCCCGCCGCGGTGATCGCCGCCGTGGCGGAGGAGCGCGGCGCCGATCTGATCGCCCTCGGCACCCATGGGCGCTCGGGGCTGATGCACCTGCTTCTCGGCAGCACCGCCGAGCGGGTGGTGCAGCATGCTCCCTGTCCGGTGATGACGGTGCGGCGGCCGAAATAGGGCCTCACCCCCCGGCCCGGGCGAGCCGACTGGTGTCGGCAAGCTGGCCGAAACCTATCATCCAGCCCGAGAATTCCGTGACTCAGCTCGCGAGTGCGGCCACTCATCTCGCCAGTTGCGTCACCCGTCAGAGCGAGCTCTCACTGCGCCACGAGCTCAGCCATCGCGCCAGCCCGTTGGGTCACTGAGCTCGCGAGCTGAGTGACCCATCTCACGAGATGTGTCACTGCCCACCACGCGCGGTCAAACAAATCCCGGGGGCGGTGAAACAACTGGCGAGCTGAGTCACTGATCTGGCGAATTGCGTCATCGCGCCGGGGATTTGCGGGACCGCGCGCGCGGTTTGGCGACCGAGCTGGCGGTTTGCGTGACGGCATTGGCGAATGGAGACTCTGCACCGGGAGGCGGAGCACGGAAAAGCGCCGCTGGGGACGGGGGTGAGGCCTCCCTACTTGACCCAGACCGTCTTGATGTTCACGAATTCGCGGATGCCGACCGCCGAGAGCTCGCGGCCGTAGCCGGAAGCCTTGATGCCTCCGAAGGGGAGGCGGGGGTCGGATTTGACGATGCCGTTGACGAAGACGGAGCCGGCCTCGATCTCGGAGGCCAGGGCCTCGGCGCGCACGGTGTCGCCGGTCCACAGGCTGGCGCCCAGGCCGAAGGCGGAGCGGTTGGCGAGCTCGATGGCGTGGTCGGTGCCGTCGGCGCGGATGACCGCCGCCACCGGCCCGAAGGTCTCTTCCTCGAACGCCGCCATGCCCGGCCGCACGCCGGTGAGGACGGTCGGCAGGTAGTACCAGCCCTTGCCCGCGCGGCGCTCACCGCCGGTGCGCAGCACGGCGCCGGCCGCGACCGTCCGCCGCACCTGATCGTCCAGGTCGTCCAGCAGGTCGGCCCGCGCCAGGGGGCCGACCTCGGTGGCGCGGTCCAGCGGATCGCCGATCTTCAGCCCTTCCATCCGCTGGATGAATTCCTCCTCGAAGGCGTCGGCGATCGTCTCGGCGACGATGAAGCGCTTGGCGGCGATGCAGCTCTGCCCGGAATTGAGGGTGCGCGCCCGCGTCGCCTGGCGGGCCGCTTCGACCGGATCGGCGTCCGCGAGGACGATGAACGGGTCCGAGCCGCCGAGCTCGAGGACGCTCTTCTTGAGATGGCGGCCGGCCTCGGCGGCCACCTCCCGGCCGGCCCGTTCGCTGCCGGTGAGGGTCACGGCGCGCACGACCGGATGGCGGATCAGGGACGCCACGCGGTCCGAGCCGACGAGGAGGGTCGTGAAGGCGCCGTCGGGGAAGCCGGCGTCGCTGAAGACCTCCTCGAGGGCGAGCGCGGTGCCGGGGACGTTGCCGGCGTGCTTCAGGATGCCGACGTTGCCCGCCATCAGCGCCGGCGCGGCGAAGCGGATGACCTGCCAGAAAGGGAAGTTCCACGGCATGATGGCGAGGACCGGCCCCAGCGGATCATAGCGGATGGAGCTGCGCGAGGCGTCGGTCGCCACCGCCTCGGTGGCCAGGAAGGTCTCGGCGTGCTCGGCGTAGAAGTCGCAGACCCAGGCGCACTTGTCGACCTCGCCTTCGGCGGCGGCGAGCGGCTTGCCCATCTCCTCGGTCATCAGCCGGCCGTACTCGCCGCGGCGCTCGCGCAGGAGGTCGGCGGCGGCGCTCATCAGCCGGCCGCGTTCGGCGAAGGGGACCTTGCGCCAGGCGGCGAAGGTCTGCTCCGCGGTGGCCAGACACGCTGCCACCTCGCCCTCGTCGGGCTCGGGGTAGTCGCGAATCAGCTCTTCTGTGGCGGGGTTGATCGCTTTCATGACTCTGAAATCGATGGCGGAGAGGGAGGGATTCGAACCCTCGGTCCGGGTTTACCCCGGACAACTGCTTAGCAGGCAGCCCTGTTCGGCCACTCCAGCACCTCTCCGTAGGTGGTGCAACAGGGGAGGTCATTGTAGAGGCGAGAAGCCCGAGAGTCAAAAAAATTGCCCGCGCGGATCGGCGTGTAAACTAGGGCTCCCCTGGGCAGGGGGCTTCTGGAGGGAGAATCATGGCGGAGAATGAGACGAAGAGCACCCCTGAGATCGACCAGACCGCGATCAACACCGTCCGCTTCCTCGCGGTGGACATGGTCGAGAAGGCGAATTCAGGCCACCCGGGCGCCCCCCTCGGCCAGGCACCGCTCGCCTATCTCCTGTGGACGCGGCACATGCGCCACAACCCGGAGAATCCGGACTGGCCGAACCGGGACCGCTTCGTCCTCTCCTGCGGCCACGCCTCGGCGCTGCTCTACTCCTTGCTCCATCTCGCGGGCTACGGCCTGTCCATGGACGAGCTGCAACGCTTCCGCCAGATCGGCTCGAAGACGCCGGGGCACCCCGAGCACGAGCTGACGCGCGGCGTCGAGACCACCACCGGCCCGCTCGGCCAGGGGATCGGCAACGCCGTCGGCATGGCCATCGCCGAGCGCCTCTCCGCCGCGCGCTTCAACCGCGACGGCTTCCCGCTCCTCGACTATCGCATCTGGGCGATCGCCAGCGACGGCGACATGATGGAAGGGATCAGCCACGAAGCCTGCTCCCTGGCCGGCCATCAGCGGCTCTCCCAGATCAAGCTCTTCTACGACGACAACCACATCTCCATCGACGGCCCGACGGACCTGGCCTTCTCGGAAGACGTCAGCAAGCGCTTCGAGGCCTACGGCTGGCGCGTCCTGCACGTGGACGACGGCAACGACCTCGCCGCCCTGGAGACCGCGATCGCCGCGGCCGAAGCGGAGACCGAGCGTCCCACCCTGGTGCGGGTGCGCACGGTCATCGGCTACGGCAGCCCGAAGAAAGCCGGCACCGCCGAGGCGCACGGCTCGCCGCTCGGTCCCGACGAGGTCATCGCCACCAAGAAGGCCCTCGGCTGGCCGACGGAGCCGGCCTTCCTGATTCCCGACGAAGCCCGCCGTCCCTTTGCGGCGGCGCTGGAGCGCGGCAAGAAGCTGGAAGCGGAGTGGAACGATCTGCTCCGGAAGTACCGGCAGGCCCACGCCGAGGACGCCGCGGACTTCGAGCGCCGCCTGGCCGGTGAGCTGCCGGACGGCTGGGAAGCGGCGCTGCCGGTCTTCAAGCCCGGCGACAAGCCGATCGCCACCCGCGCCGCTTCCGGGCAGGTGATCAACGCCATCGTCCCGCATCTCCCGGAGCTGGTCGGCGGCTCGGCGGACCTGGCGCCGTCGAACAACACCCTGGTCAAAGGCGAGAAAAATTTCTCGGCGGAAAACCCCGGCGGCCACAACTTCCACTTCGGCGTCCGCGAGCACGGCATGGGCTCGGCGATGAACGGCATGGCCCTGTCGCGCCTGTGGATCCCCTACGGCGGCACCTTCCTGATCTTCTCGGACTACATGCGCCCGCCCATCCGCCTCGCGGCGCTGATGCGGCTCCAGGTGATCTACGTCTTCACCCACGACTCGATCTTCCTCGGCGAGGACGGCCCCACCCACCAGCCGATCGAGCAGCTCGCCGCCCTGCGCGCCATCCACAATCTGACCGTCCTGCGCCCGGCCGACGCCATCGAGACCGCCGAAGCCTGGCGCGTCGCCGTCGGCCACCGCCACGGTCCGGTCGCCCTGGCGCTCACCCGCCAGAACCTGCCGATCCTGGCCGAGACCGCGGAGAGGGCGCGCGCAGGAGTCGAGAAGGGCGCCTACGTCCTCCACGATCCGGCGGACGGCGCGCCGGAGATCCTCCTCCTCGCCACCGGCTCCGAGGTCTCGCTGGCCCTCGATTCCGCCAGGAAGCTGGCGGAAGAAGGCATCCGCGCCCGCGTCGTCAGCATGCCCTCCTGGGAGCTCTTCGACGCCCAGCCGAAGGAGTACCAGGACTCCGTGCTGCCGCCCACCGTCCGCAAGCGCCTCGCCATCGAAGCCGGCATCCCCTTCGGCTGGCACAAATGGGTCGGCACCGAAGGCGAGATCCACGGCATCGACCGCTTCGGAGCCTCCGCCGCCTACAAAGACCTCCTCCCCTATTTCGGATTCACCCCGGAAGCGGTGATCGAGCAGGTGAAGAAGCTGCTGGGCAGGTGACGCCCCTCTAAACCGTCGGACAGAATCCGTCGTCCTTGTTCGTGAAAGGGGGAGTTGCCATGCAACCCACGAAGAAGGAAAAACGGCGTCTGTCGATAGCGAGCGCTCTGCTGCTCGGACTGCTCTTCGCCCTGTTTCTCGCGGCCTCTCCGGCGTCCGCCCAGCTCGATCCGGGGACCCGGTGGATTTTGCTCACCGGCAAATGGACGCGGGATGCGGCCGATACGCCCGCCTGGTTCGATCTCTCGACCTGGACGTTGGCGACGAAATTCGAAGGCCCGCCGCCACGAATCGCCTTCGATCCCGAGCCGCAGCCCTGGGTTCCGGTCGCCGGCGATTTCGACGGCGACGGCGTCGACACGGTGATGATGTTCGACCCGGCCACTTGGAAAATCGTCCCCGCGGAGGGCCGTCCTCTCGAGGGCTCGTCCGATCCTGAGCCTCAGCCCTGGATTCCGGTCGCCGGCGACTGGGATGGCCGCGGCATCGACACCGTTCGTGTTTTCGACGTGCGCGACGGCGCGCTGCACCGCCTGGAGGAAGGGCCGATCAAGGTCGAGCGCTACGATCCCGAGCCGAACCCGTGGCGCCCGCTGATCGGCGACTTCGACGGCCACGGCGTCGATACTCTGGCCACCTGGCGCGACGACGAGAAGATTGGCGCGAGCACGGTCTGGGCGCAGGTGGCCGGTGACTGGGACGGCGACGGCATCGACACCTTCGGCGCGGTGCACGTCCCCACGGGGCAGCTCGTGTCCGGCACGGCCGGCCCGCAGGCCCCGGAGTCGATCTCCGGCAAGGCATACAGCGGCAACGGGTGCTGGACGTTCACCAGCAACTACCACCAGACGGTCAAGGTGATCAACATCGGCGGAGCCTGCATGTATATCGTCATCAAGACCTGGGAGGAGTGGTCCTGCTGCGCTTTCACGGCCTATCCGGGTGGTCCAGCCGCCTGCAGCATGAAGACGAAGTTCGGCCAGCAGGTGGTGACGGGCGCTTGCTGAAGCCTTCGGCCTCTTCAGCCGCCTGTCAGCTCCAGCCCGATCTGCTTCAGGAGATGATCGAGATCGTCTCCTGAAGCAGGGATGCAAGGGATGAGGCGGGCGGCATGTTTGCGCACCCAGGCGGAGGTGGCCGGTCCCGGCTGCGGCTGGCCTCCGGCGCCGAGGAGCCGGCGCCATTCGTGGCGGTGTTTGGCGGCGTTGCGCTCCAACACCTCGAAGGGGTAGTCGTCGCGCAGCACCCAGTCGAGATCCCGCGCCAGATCCCAGGCTTCCCGGAGGCCGACGTTCATGCTCTGCGCTCCGACCGGGCTCGCCAGGTGGGCGGCGTCGCCGGCGAGCCAGGCGTTCTCGCGACCGAAGCGGCCGGCCAGCCGGTGCTCGAAGGACACCACCATGGACCAGAGGATCTCCCCGATTTCCGCGGTGAGCCAGGGCGCGCGCGCGGCGATCAGCTCGGTCAGGCGCTCGCGGATCAGGTACGGGAATGGCTCGTCGGCGACCTGGGGAAAGCGCCGGCTCTTGTGGCGTGACTCTTCGAAGCCCTCCCAACCGTCGATCTGAAAGCTCCAGCGCGCGCGGTGCGGACCCAGAGGCCAGAGCACGCTCGACCCGCCTTTGTCCAGAGTCACCCGCACCTCGGTGCCCAAAGGGCGGTCGACGGTCATCTCGAAGACGGCGAACAACTCGGCGGGGGACATCTCGACCCAGGAGACATGGAGCGCCTTGCGCACGATCGAGCCGTGGCCGTCTGCGCCGATCACGTGCCGGGGGCGGACGACGTAGCGCTCGGTCACGGCGACCGGCGAGTCCTCCGTGCGATCCAGGCGCTCGACCCGCTCGACGCCGGCGACGGCTGCACCGCCGCCCAGGGCCAGCTCGGCGACGCGATGGTTCCAGAGCACGCGCCCGCCCGCCGCCTCGAGGCGGCTCTCCAGAGCCGACTCCAGGAGCTGCTGCGGCAGGACGGCGACGCATGGCGACTCGGCAGACCCGGAAGAGAGCGCAGACAGATCGAGAGCGGCGCAGCGCTCGGCGCCTTCATAGAAGGCCAGGGTCTCCACGCGCTGGGAACGTTCCAGCAGATCCGCGGCGAAGCCGACCTCGGCGAGCAGGCGCAGAGTCGCCGCATGGAGCGCGAGGGCATAGCTGCGGGCCGCCGGCCGCCGCTCCTGGTCGACGATCTCGACGCGGATACCGCGGTCGGCCAGGAGCAGCCCGGTGAACAGGCCGACCGGGCCGGCGCCGATGATCAGCACCTCCGGCTCCAGGTCGGGCTCGGAGCTGGGCGCGAAACGGGTTTCCTCTCCGGCCAGCAGCTCGGAGCCAGTCTGCGAGACGACGCGTGCCATCTTTACACCTCCAGACACCAGAGTGCGGCCGGAGGCGGGGTCGGGGCCAGACCCCGAAAGGTGGGCAGAGACCGGGCGCCAGGGTGGGAAACCTGCACCAACCCGCCCTCTCTTGAGGTATGGCGCCGGTTGCCGGATCGGTCTTCAATAGCCTCATGAGAGGAGTCTGACCATGAGCAAGAAAAGCAACAGAGAGCTGAAGCTCCTGATCCTCATCACCGTCGCGGGGCTCGCCGCGCTCTGGCCGCTGAGCGACCGTTCCGCCCCGGCCGAGGAAAACCCGGCAGAGAGCCGGCCGGAAGGGAACGTCGCCCGCGGCCGGGTCTCTTTCCGCATCTACTGCGCGAGCTGCCACGGCGCATTGGCCCAGGGAGACGGCCCCGTCGGCGGCTATTTGAAGATCCCGCCGGCCGATCTGACCCAGCTCGCGGCGAAGAACAAGGGTGAGTTTCCGGTCGACCGCGTCACGGCCAGCATCGACGGCCGTGAAGTGCCGAGCCATGGCCCGCGCGACATGCCGGTCTGGGGACTGAGCTTCCAGGTGCCGGGAAAAGACTCCAATCAGGAGGCCGAGGTGCGCGCCCGGATTCTCGATCTCACGGCGTTCCTGCGCTCGATCCAGACGACGAAGTGACCTCGAACTGCGTCCGGCGGGCGGCGGACGCCGCGGCCAGCCGCGCCACGGAGAATCGCGCCAAGGGCTTGCCTTCGCCCAGCACCAACCCGGCGGTGTGCTCGCCCACCGCCGGGCCGAGCTTGAAGCCATGGCCGGAGCCGCCGCCCGCGAGCCAGACGTTGCCGGCTTCCGGGTGGCGGTCGATCAGGAAGTCGCCGTCCGGGCTGTTCTCGTACTGGCAGACCCGCGACTCGACGAGCGGCGCGCCGGCGAGAGCGGGAAAGCGGAGGGCGAGATACCGGCGCGCCTTCTCGACCAGCTCGGGCGTCGGCGTGCGGTCGGCGGACGTCGGATCGATCGGCGCGCCGCGGGCGTCGTCGGCCATCTTGAAACCGCGGTGCTCGTTGCCCGGAATTCCATAAAAAGAGTGCTCGCCGAGCTCCAGCCACACCGGCAGCGCCCCCTCCTCGAACCGTGGATCGTCCGCCGGCGTGCCAAAGAATTGGATCTCTTGCCGCGTTGGCCGGATCGCGTCGCCGATCACTTCGGGAAACAGGCTGCCGAGCCACGGTCCGCAGGCGAAGACGTAAGCGTCCGCCTCCACGCTCGAAGCGCCCGACAGCTCCAGCCGTTCCATTCGGCCCCAGCGCACCAAGCCGGGGCGGACCTCCGCCTGGAGCATCTCGCCGCCCTCGGCGACGAACGCCGCCGCCACGGCCTGGCAAGCCCGGCGCGCCGCGAGCCAGCCCGCCGTCTCCTCGAAGAAGACAGTGCGGATCCCCGCGAAATCGATCTGCGGATAACGGCGCCGGGCCTCCGCGACCGTCATCTCGCGGACCGGCATCCCGGCCTCCGCCAGCAGAGGGATCGAGCTGCGGGCGTAAGCATCGTCGCCGCTGAACATCCAGAGCACGCCGGTCGGCTGATAGAGCCGCGTTCCCCAGCGCGCCTCGCTCTCCCGCCACACCGCGAACGAGCGCACCACCCAGTCGACATACACCTGATCCGGCCCATACACACCGCGGATCACTCGGCTCTCACCCCCCGAGCTGGACCGCGAGTGGCCCGGACCCCAGGCGTCGATCAGAGTCACGCGGCAGCCACGGCGGCGCAACCAGAGAGCGGTCCAGCCGCCGAAGGCGCCGGCTCCGACGACGGCGATGTGGAGAGGCTGGGGAAAGCGGGTGGTCATCGGTCTTCAATCCTCCTCGCGCTGAAGGCGGAAGCTCCTCGGGCTCTTGAGGACATATCCCTTGCCTTCGCGCACGAGATCGCCTTCGCAGGCGATAGGGAGCCGCTCTCTGTGCGCGGTGATCGCGAGATCATAGTCGGCGGAATCCAGGTCGATCCGGACCTTGCGGAACCGGTCCTCGACGACCGCGGAAACAGTGATGGTTCCCACCCGCGAATCCGCGCGGTGGAGATCGGTCACGAATCCTTGCAGAGTAAGCTCCTCGAAGGAGACGACCTGCTTGAAGACGCGGGCCGCTTCCTGGAGCACAGGAGACACATCACGCGGGAGGCGGATGCAGCTCCGGATCGTCTCTTCCGCCATACGCCGCGCCGGCGCCCAACTGACTCCGACTTCAAGCCAGTCGGAATCGGTGCCTTCCTGAAGGCCGACGAGGGCGTCGCACAGGTTGGCGCTCACGCCGAGTGGGACCGCCTCGCGAAACGGCCGGATGTCGCCGGTGGCCGCGCTCTCATCTGTCGCTTCGCGGAGCGCGGCGATTGCCCGCATCAGCGTTTTACTTACCCGCCGCTCGAACGGCTCGCTCGATTCGGGGAGATCCTCTTCGGAGAAGAGAGCTCCTTGCAGCGCCGGCGGCACAGGGGATTGAATCGTCATCACATAGCTGCCCCGTTCCGTCTGTCCCATCCGGAGCTTCTCGACGTAGTGGATCGCCGCGTCCGGCTTGCGGGTCGGAAAATAGGCCCGCTTGGAGACGGTGGCGCAGGCCGCGGCGAGCAGCAGGTCCCGCGCGTTCTCGACCAGCGAGACCCCGCCCGCGAGGGACAGGCTGCCGTCTCTGGAACCCTCGTGTTGCGAACGGATTCGAATCACATCGGCGAACGTCGTCGAGATGTCACGCAGGATGACGGTTTGAGATCTCTGCTCCACCAGCTCGAGGGTGGCCAGGAGCTCGGCCATCCGGAGGGCATAATCCCGGAAGCTGCGGTCCAGCGGAAGCAGGACCTCGAAGTTTTCCTGGCCCAGGCTCTTCACCCACACAGCCTGCCGGAGATCGATGCGCTCGACCTCGTGCCAGCCGTGGGTGCGCAAGTAGGCCGCCGTATCCACGGGCACGAGCGTGGTGAAGGCCATTTCGTCCCGGATCGCGGATCTCATACGGTCTCCATCAGGCTCCGGAGCGCCTCGACACCGAAGACGTTTCGCCGCGGGATGTCCACTGTGACCGATTGGGCATTGTCCGACGCGGGGGCATCCCGCAGCGAGAGCCAATAACCGCAATGTCTGAGAATCATCTCCTCTTCGGACTGGGAAAGCCAGTCCTCGACAGCCGCCGGGACGGTCATCACCACCAGGATGCGCGGCACCAGGAAGCCCTCGCCCCGGAGGTCGTCATAGTTCTTCCGCTTCAGGGGGAAGCGGACTTCCTGCTCCGTCATCCAGTCCCGGGCCGTGCATTTGACCTGGATGTCCAGTCGTGGCGAACGATACGAGCCCAACGGGCCGCGGGCGCTGACCACGAGGTCGACACTGTCATCGTCCGGCTCCGGGCGATGGACGCCGTAGCCGGCGACGCAGGCCACGGCACGCACATACGCGTAGCTGAACATTTCCTTCTGCTGGTTTTCATCCATAGGCGTCATCTGAGATAGAAAACGGCTCATCCTAACGAACTTTTCCGGAAAATGCACCGCCTTGTCCACATGTCTTTTCGCACAGACTTGAGCTAGTCTCGAAGCCCCACGGGTGCCGAGACTGCCGAGCCACGGGCGAAGACATCGGGCGTCGGCCTCCAGCGTCGCCCCCGTCGGCCATCTCCAGCCATCCAGAGCACGCCGGTTGGCTGTGAAGCTCTACTTGCCGGAGGGACGGCCAAGGTTCGGGACCCGGAACTGTATGTCCTCGAAGAGCTCCGCCCGTGGATCGACAATGCCCCTGATCTTCTCGAGCTCCTGGTCCGAGACATCCTGGACGATCACATCGGGAAGGAGCTCCCCAAATTGAACGTGATCCGCGACCTTCCCGGCGAGAGAGCTTTGGAGCTCGTCCCGGGAGCGTTGATCCGGAAACCGGATAATGAAAGAGTGGCTCGACATCGTAGCGGTCTCCTCTTGGCGTTAGAGACTCCGGACCGCGGCCTCGCAGTCGAATATACCAGCCCCCACGCACGTCCTCGGGGCAGGCAGGCTCCGAGCCGAAAAGCTCCTCACCCCCGTCCCCTCTCCCATCGCCCACCCATCCTCCGGGAGAGGGGCGCCGCCACCCTGCCCTCTCCTCCACAGAAAGACTCTGCTTTTCTCCCCCCTCTCCCGGGTGGAGGGAGGGCGATGGGAGAGGGGGGCTGGGGGGGTGAGGTCCACATGTCTTTTCGCACAGACTTGAGCTAGTCTCGAAGCCCCACAGGTCGTACCCGACCGCAGATAAGGAAACAAGGGATGCGAAACAGCAGTGCCTTCCCCGCCCACCGCGCCGTGCTGCTCGTTGTCGCGATGGTTGCCGTCCTGCTCCTGGGCGGCAGCGCCGGCCAGGAGCAAAACGACCTCTGGTCTTCGGGAGACTGATCCCGTGCTGTGCTCTGCAACGTTTTCGGAACAGGAGGTTTTCTGATGCATCCCAGTGAGTCTCGACATCGGGGCGTAGTGCTTTCCGCCCTCCTCCTTCTTTTCTCCGTGCTGTCCGGCCTGCCGGCTTTCGGGTCGGACACGCCGAACCCGGCCAGCGTCACGCTCGCTGGCAGCCTGCAGTCCGAGCTCGGCTGCTCCGACGACTGGCAGCCGGCCTGCGCGGCGACGCACCTCGCCTTCGATGCCGGCGACAACGTCTGGCAGAAGACGTTCGATCTCCCCGCCGGGAGCTTCGAGTACAAGGCGCCGCTCAACGACGCATGGACGGAGAACTACGGCCTCCACGCGCAATTCAACGGCGCCAACATCCCGCTCAACCTGGCCGCCGCGAAGACGGTCAAGTTCTACTACGATCACGAGACTCACTGGATCACCGACAACCAGAGCTCGATCATCGTCACCGCGGCCGGCAGCTTCCAGTCCGAGCTCGGCTGCCCGGGCGACTGGCAGCCCGACTGCCTGCGCTCCTGGCTCAAGGACCCCGACGGCGACGGGATCTACACCTTCACCACCCGCTCGCTCCCGGCCGGCAGCTATGAGGTGAAGGCTGCGCTCAACGAGAGCTGGGACGTGAACTACGGCGCCAATGGTGAGCAGAACGGCGCCAATATCCCGTTCACCGTGACGGCGGACTGCGCCGCGACGGTGTTCAGCTACAACTCGACGACCCACGTGCTGACGGTCGCAGCCAGCGCCACGGCGGCGCAGCCGAACAGCGTCACGGTGGCCGGCAGCCTCCAGTCCGAGCTCGGCTGCCCGGACGACTGGCAGCCCGCCTGCGCCACGACGCACCTGAGCTTCGACGCCGCCGACCAGGTCTGGCAAGGGACGTTCAACGTCCCGGCCGGCAATTTTGAGTACAAGGCGCCGCTCAACGATTCCTGGGACGTGAACTACGGCCTCCATGCGCAGTCCAACGGCGCCAACATCCCGCTCAATCTGTCGTCCGCCAAGGCGGTCAAATTCTACTTCGACAACGGGACGCACTGGATCACCGATGACCAGAGCTCGGTGATCGCCACCGCCGCCGGCAGCTTCCAGTCCGAGCTCGGTTGCCCGGGCGACTGGCAGCCAGACTGCCTGCGCTCCTGGCTCCAGGACCCCGACGGCGACGGCATCTACACCTTCACCACCAGCGCCCTGCCGGCCGGCAGCTACGAGGTCAAGGTCGCCCTCAACGAGAGCTGGGACGTCAACTACGGCGCCAACGGCGTGCTGAACGGCGCCAATATCGGGTTCTCCGTGCCGCAGGCGTGCGGCGAGATCTTCTTCCGCTACGATTCCGTCTCGCACGTGCTCACCGTCAGCGCCACCGGCGCCCCGAAGGGAGACATCACCCGCGCCCAGGCCTACTGGGTGACGCGGGATACGATCGCCTGGAAGCCCGGTTCGGTCCAGTCCGATTGGGCGGTCACCCTCCACTATGACGCCAACGGCGCTCTGGTCCTGGAGCCCTCCGGCGTCACCGGCGGCACGACCATCCCACTGACCCAGGATCCGGCCGGCCTGTCCGCCGCGGTCCTCGAGAAATTCCCGCACCTCGCCGGCTTCCTCGCCTTCAAGATCCCGGCGGACCGTCTCGGCGAGGTTCCGGCGGCGCTCAAGGGGCAGGTCGCCGTGTCGGCGAAGACCGGTGACGGCACCCTGGTGGACGCCACCGCGCTCCAGATCCAGGGCGTGCTCGACGACGTCTATACCTACAACGGCGCGCTCGGCGTCACCTTCGACAGCACGACTCCCACTCTGCGCGTCTGGGCACCGACCGCGAAGTCGGTCAAGCTCCATCTCTTCGACAGCTCAACCGCAACGGCGGACACCACGGTCGCCATGATCGTCGATCCCGTCAGCGGCGTGTGGACCGCGGCCGGCTCGCCCTCCTGGGACGGCAAGTACTACCTCTACGAGGTGCAGGTCTTCGTCCGCTCGACGGGTAAGGTCGAGACCAACCTGGTGACCGATCCGTACTCCATCAGCCTGTCGCGCAACAGCCAGCGCAGCCAGATCGTCGACCTGGCGAACGCCTCGCTCAAGCCCGCCGGCTGGGACAGCCTGGCCAAGCCGCGCCTCGACGATCCGGCCGACATCGTCCTCTACGAGCTGCACATCCGCGACTTCAGCGTCAACGACGCCAAGGTGCCGGCGGATCTCAAGGGGACGTACAAGGCCTTCACCCTCACCGACTCGAACGGCATGAAGCACCTGCGCTCGCTGGCCGAGGCCGGCCTGACGCACGTCCATCTGCTGCCGCTGTTCGACATCGCCACCATCGACGAGGACAAATCGCACTGGCAGCAGCCGGCGGGCGACCTCGCGAGCTTCCCGCCCGACTCCGAGGAGCAGCAGGCCCGCGTGACGGCGGTCGCCGACCAGGACGGCTTCAACTGGGGCTATGACCCCTGGCACTACACGACGCCCGAAGGGAGCTACTCGACCAATCCGGACGGCCCGACCCGCATCGAGGAATTCCGTGAGATGGTCCAGGGTCTGAGCCAGTCCGGCCTGCGGGTGGTGATGGACGTCGTCTACAACCACACCAACGCCGCCGGCCAGAACGACCACTCGGTGCTCGACAAGGTCGTCCCCGGCTACTACCACCGCCTCAACGCCGACGGCAACATCGAGACCAGCTCCTGCTGCCAGAACACGGCGTCCGAATTCAACATGATGGAGAAGCTCCTCATCGACTCGGTGCTCACCTGGACGACGCAGTACAAGGTGGACGGCTTCCGCTTCGACCTGATGGGCCACCATATGAAGCGCAACATGACCAAGCTGCGCGACGTCCTCGACGCCCTGACTCCGGCGAACAGCGGGGTCGACGGCAAGAAGGTCTACCTCTACGGCGAGGGCTGGAACTTCGGCGAGGTGGCCGACAACGCCCGCGGCGTCAACGCCATCCAGCGCAACATGGCCGGCACCGGCATCGGCACCTTCAACGACCGTCTGCGCGACGGCGCGCGCGGCGGCGGACCGTTCAGCGGTATCCAGGAGCAGGGCTTCCTGACCGGCCTCTACACCGACCCGAACGCCACCGACCAGGGCTCCGGGGAAACCCAGCGCACCAGGCTCCTCCAGGAGAGCGACTGGGTGCGCTCCGGGCTCGCCGGCGGCCTCGCCGGCTACATCTTCAAGAACGCCTCGGGCGACGAGGTCCCGGCCTCCGAGATCGACTACAACGGCCAGCACACCGGCTACACCGCCGATCCGCAGGAGCTCATCAACTACATCGAGGCGCACGACAACGACACGCTGTTCGACGCCATCCAGGCCAAGCTGCCGGTCGGCACCTCGATGGCGGACCGCGTGCGCGTCCAGAACCTGGGCATGAGCCTGCTCGCGCTCGGCCAGGGCATCCCCTTCTACCATGCCGGCGTCGAGCTGCTGCGCTCCAAGTCGATGGACCGCAACAGCTACAACTCGGGCGACTGGTTCAACAAGCTCGACTTCACCTACCTGGACGACAACTGGGGCGTCGGCCTGCCGCCGGCCCGCGACAACAGCGCGAGCTGGCCGATCCAGCGCCCGCTGCTCGCCAATCCCGCCCTCCATCCGAGCACGGGCGACATCCAGTCAGCCGTCGCCCACTTCCACGAGGCGCTCGCCATCCGCAAGAGCTCCCGCCTCTTCCGCCTGCGCACCGCGGCCGAGGTCGAAGGGCGTCTGCGCTTCCACAACACCGGTCCGGACCAGATCCCGGGCCTCATCGTGATGACGCTCAGCGACGTCCCGGCGAACCTGGATCACCAGCACAGCCTGATCGTGACGCTGATCAACGCCCGCGACGAGGCGGTGGACTATCACTTCACCGTCTTCCCCTGCCCGGGCCTGACGCTGCACCCGGTCGTGGCCGGCTCGGCGGACCCGGTGGCGCACACCTCCAGCCTCGACGCGGAGACCTGCATCTTCCACATACCGGCGCGCACGGCGACGGTCTACTGGATCGTCCGCTCGGCGGAGGAGCAGATCCTCCTCCTGACCGGCGAGATCGACAAGCTGCAAGCCGCCGGCACGCTGAGCTTCGGCCAGGCGCAATCGCTGCGCGCCAAGCTGAATTCCGCCTTCCGGTCGGTCCAGCGCGGCAACACGACCGCTGCCAAAAACCAGCTCGACGCCTTCATCAACGAAGTCCAGGACAAGGTGGCCGCCGGCACCCTGTCACCGACGCAGGGCGACGACCTGATCGCCGACGCCGAAGCCGTGCTCGACAAGCTCGGCGTCTAAAACCGCAGGAACACCAGACCACGGCCGCCGTCCCGCGAGGGGCGGCGGCCTTTTTGTTGGACAAAGGGCGATCCGAACGCGGCCCCCCCCTGGGACCGTTGGCGTCTCGCCGGCATTCCTACACACTCCCGCGCGGCACGACCCACTCCACCGGCTGGCCGGTGATCGAGGCGATGAGGTCGTAGTCGCCGTCGTAGTGGAGAACGGTCAGGCCGGCCGCCTCGCCCGCGGCGGCGATGAGGAGGTCGGGGATGGGCACGCGGTGCCGGCCGGTCTTGGCGAGCTCGCCCTGGACGGCGACGGCGCGCTGGAGGATCTCCTCGGTCAAGGGCACCGTTTGATAGGCGAGGGAACGGCGCAGCCGGATCTTCTCGTGATCCTCGCCGTTGCGGGCGCTGAACAGCACCTCCAGGTCGATGACCGCGCAGGTGGCCGCCTCGCCGGCCTCGATGATCGGGGCCAGGCGTTTGCGGACCGGCTCGAGAGGCATCCGCGCCAGCGCGCTCTTGTCGACCAGGTAGCGCGCCCTCACGGGCGCCATGCCCCAGCCATGATCGCCGGATCCGACAGGTCCAAGCCGCCCAGGGTCGCCAAGCCGGCATCCGGCGCTCCATCCAGTGGAGCAGACGGTTCGTCGGATCAGCGGCGTCCTGCTCGGCGGCCTCCGCGCGCGAGGAGGTCCCCCCGGGAGCGACCAGCGGAGGCGCCGCGAGTGCCTGCTCGAAGCGTGTCTTGCCCGGGGGCGGCTGAGGAGCGTGCGATGCCTCGGTGGCATAGCGGACGGGAGGGAGAGAGGGGGACTCCGAAAAAGCGGAGCCGAAAGCGTTCCCTGCTCTTCCCGGTTCGGAGGAAGCTTCCTTCTCGTCCGGTGCGTCGGAGGAGCCGCGGAAGGGATCGAACGGCGCTGGCCGCTCCTGCTGCGCGGCGAGCTTCTTCTGCATCTCCTGGGCGACCCGGAGGCGCTCGGCGAGGTTCGCGAGAGAGTCGAGATTGGGCGCCGCGTCCTGGACCTGCGGCGGCGCGGGTGGCTTGGTCTGCGGGTGGCGGCTGGTGACGGTGAAAGTCACCACCCAGATGACGATGAGGCCGAAGATCGCCGCGGCGTAGAGAATGCGCGAGTTGACGCGGGTGATCGGCGGCAGCGCCGGGCGGGCCGGGTCGGGCACCGGCTCAGGAGACAGCGGTTTCATGTCGTCGGTTGGCTCGGTAGTCATGGGCTCTCCGCTTAGTTCTACTTTGTCAGACTACCTCCCGGGCAGGCGGTGTCCGCCCGCCGTCAGTCCTGCGCAAAACCCAGGAGGCTCTGCGAGCACTCGCCAACGCCCCCTTCACGACTCTACCGTGCCTTCTGACTGCGGCGAGACGCCGCAGGTTCTCGACCAGCACCGCCTGTTGCAGGGGTTGTAGGGGTAGTCGAGCCATAGAAGATCCACCCGAAGTTTCTCCGGGGTCGCCGACAACTCCCTTTGAGACTCGACTCTCTCTTGCTGTCAGGCCGCTGCTTGAGCCCACTCCCCTGTGTCGGCGAGTCGTTGTCGTCGATAAGCGGATTCGATCGCTTTCTGCCGAGCCTTGTGTCGTACATCCATCTGGCGAACCACTTCTCTCTTGGTCCCGCCTCGCTTTGGGAGAAAGCAAGCCAAGAGAAACTCGATGTCCGAACAGCTCAACAGAGGATGGCTTTCCTTGTGCGAGAGCTTCTCCTCCAGCATGAAGAGCATCGCCATCATGACCAGAGCCATGTGGTGATGCCAGGCGCTCCAGCCGCGCACCTGGTAGTCGGCCATTCCGCTCTCGCTCTTGGCATCCTCGAACGAGCGCTCGATCCAAAACCGCTGCCTCTGCATTTGCACCAGACGCTTCAGAGAAACCTCTGCAGGAGCGTTGCTCAGGACGTACTTGATCGTCTCGCGAGAGCTCACCTCGCGAATGACCACGATGTGCCATAAGCGAGCCTTCGGCTCGCTGCCGTCCCACAGCCACACACGACCGTGCAAGGCCTCCACCCTCACCTCCCCTTTGGTGCCAGGGCGGACCACGACTTTCTGCCAAAGCTCTGACGGTTGAGCCGCCGCCCAGGCGTCCACTCGCTGGCTGGCACTCTGCGCTTTCAGGCGCGTCGGCTTCTTGCCGCGGGGCGTTTCCCTCTCAGGCACGCGGGGATCAGGGTCTTCCACAAAGATCTTCTGATCCTTGTGCACGTCGGCCACGAAGACTTCCCCCTCATCCGCCAAGCGACGCAGAAAGGCAGGCTCCTTGCCGTATCCACCATCGACTCCAACCCAACTGAAGCGCACACCGTTCTGGCGCGCCTGCAAGACCATCTCGAAGGCCAGATCCGCCTTGCTCTTCAAGACCACCTCGGACTCAGGAACACCGGCCGCCAGGCACCTCTCCGAATCCTGAATCCACTTCTGGGGAAGGTACAAACGGGTGTCGATCAAGGTCGAATACTTCCCTTGCGTCAGGGAGGCGAAAACCGCGACCTGAGAGTTTTCTACCTTGCCCAGGCGGCCGGACCATTGGCGCTCCACTCCGACGGAGCTCTTGCCCTTTTTCTCGAAGGAGCTCTCGTCAATCAGCAAGCAGGAATTCTCCGACCCGCCAAGAAGGCGATCCGCTTCCACGGCGATCTGATCCAGCACAGCACGAGCCTCCCACTCGGACTCGGAGATGAAGTGATGGAGAGGCTGATAGCTACAGTCCGGGACGACCTCCTCCATGCGCTCGATGTTTTTGCGGCCTGCCTGCATCAAACCTTGCAGGTACATCTGAGCTTGGAGGGCAACGGAGCGGGTGCCGCGAAGAAAGTGCTTCCCGAAGCGTTTTGAGAAGCGCTGAAACCGAGACCCCATCTCCTCAATCGGGGATGGGGCATCGGTAATCTCCTTGGGCTTACGTCTCTTTAAGTAGGGCGCTGGGAGTCAACGGTGTCTCCCATGGGTGTCCGCGTGGCGCCCGACAACAACTCTACCTCTCTGAGTACTCGAAATCAAGACCGGGACACTGGAAGGGGGCAACGGAGGCTGGCGAGAGGGGGGCCAGGCTGGTCTGACAAAGTAGAACTAGGCCTTTCCTGGCCTGGGAGATGGAGAGACACCGGATGTCAAAGCGCGCGATGGCGATCGCCGAGGAGTCGGACATGGGCACGAGCACGACTGTCCCACCAGAGGCCATGGAGCAAAGAAAGCGCGTGGCAGGGCTGATTCGTGCCCGCATGGCCAATCCCGCAACGGCCACGGAGGAAAAGCTCTGGCACGAGCTCAAGGCAGAGCTCGAGAAAGAGCGCTTGACCTTCCGGTCTTGAGACATGCCCGTCCTCTTCTTCTCGACAGCAACATCCTCAATTGCATCGTTCGGCCAGATGTCGCCGACCGGCGGCCAGGTAGTGACCTTGAACGAGAAGCACTTCAGAGACTTGGCCAGCGTGTTTGACTGGCGCCCCTACCGGCAGCCCTGAGCGGATACGAGGGTCCTCACTCCGCCCTGCCACGGCGTTGACACATCGCCGACACGTGGAGTAGCGTACGCGGGATGTAAGCGGTTACATTCCAATGACGCAAGACCACCCGCCATCACGAAGGTCCCGCCGCCACGGCCGTTCGGCCGCGACGATCCGTGACGTCGCCGCCCAGGCGGGGGTGTCGGTGGCCACCGTGTCGCGGGTGCTCAACGGGAAGGAAGTGGTGCGCGAGGAGACGCTGCGGCAGGTGCTGGACGCGGCGAAGGCGCTGAGCTACGTGCCGAACGTCGCCGCCCGGGCTCTCAGCATCCGGCGCAGCCAGACGGTCGGCATCGTGCTGCCGGACGTCCACGGCGAGTTCTTCTCCGAGCTGATCCGCGGCATCGACGTGGCGGCGCGCGGCGAGGGGTACCACATCCTGGTCTCCGGATCGCACAGCGACGTCGGCGAGATGCTCGACGTCCTCGAGGCGATGCGCGGGCGGGTCGACGGGCTCATCGTCATGGCGCCGGACGTCGCCCTTGCCGCGCTGTACGAGACGCTCCCTTCCGACCTGCCGCTCGTCCTGCTCAATTCCACCGCCGACGGACGGGACGCGATCACCATCGACAACTATGGCGGCGCTCAGGCGATGATGCACCATCTCGCGGACCTCGGGCACACCCGTATCGCCTTCATCGCGGGACCGCCCCAGAACGCCGACGCGCGCGAGCGGCTGCGCGGCTTCCGCGATGCGATGCGCGGCCTCGGCCCCGGCCTCAAAACCATGGCGCCCGCGGAGCTCCGCCCCCTGGAGATCGCCGGTGAGTTCACCGAGGAGTCGGGCCATGCGGCGGCGCTCCAGATCCTCAAGCTCAAGCCGCGGCCGACGGCGATCTTCGCGGCCAACGATTCGATGGCCGTCGGCGCGCTCGCGGCGCTCGCCGAGGCCTGGGTGTCGGTGCCGGTCGCGATGTCGGTGGCCGGCTTCGACGACATCCCGATCGCCCGCTACATCGCGCCGCCGCTCACCACCATCCGCGTCGACATCGCCGACCTGGGACGCCGCGCGTTCGGCCTCCTGCTCGGCGCGATCGATCAGCCCGCCGCCGCCCGGCGATGCGACTGTATCGCCACGACGCTCGTCGTCCGCAAATCTTCCTGTAGTCCTGAAATCCGTACGATGACCGGCACGCGACCCGAACGGAAGCTGCCTGGCCGAAGAAAAGGAGAGGAGTCATGAAACGAACGTACATGTCGTGCCTGTTCGCGCTGCTCGCCGGTCTGTTGGCAGTCTCCGTGATCGCCCAGTCGACGACGGCAACAATCCGCGGCAAGGTGACCGACGACAAAGGAGCGGCGCTCGCCAATGCTGAGGTCAATGCGATCGGCACCGCGTCGGGCTTCGTCAAGACCGTCACCGCCGGCCCCGACGGCACTTTCCAGCTCGGCGGCCTGACGCCGGGTGAGTACAACGTCGTGATCTCGGCCACCGGCTTCGAGCCGCGCACGGAGACGCTGACCGTGCTCGTCGGGCAGAACCTGAACATCACGTTCGAGATGGCGGGAACGGCATCGCTCAGCGAATCGATCACGGTGACCGGCGAGCAGACGGTCGACCTGCGTACCTCGGAGGCGGCGACCAATGTCACGACGCAGCAGATCGAAAATCTGCCGCAGGACGACCGCAACTTCCTCAACTTCGCGGCGCTCGCACCCGGTATCCGGCTGTCGACCGATCCGCAGCGCAAGACGATCGCCAGCGACGCTCAGCCCGCCGAGCAGACCAACGTGTTCATCGACGGCGTGAGCTTCAAGAACGACGTGCTGCAAGGCGGCGTCGCCGGACAGGACTCGAGCCGCGGCAACCCGTTCCCGCAGAACGCCGTACAGGAGTTCCGCGTCATCACCCAGAACTACAGCGCCCAGTATGAAAAGGCGTCGAGCGCGATCATCACCGCCGTCACCAAGTCGGGCGGCAATGAGATCCATGGCCAGGCCTTCTGGTTCTACCAGCCGCGCCAGTGGGTCTCGGACCTGCCCGCGAATTTCCAGTTCTCGACCCTGAGCACGAACAAGGACTACACCCGCAACCAGCCCGGCCTCTCGATCGGCGGGCCGATCATCAAGGACAAGCTCCACTATTTCCTCTCCTACGAGCGCGACGATGAAGACGCGACGACGCCGGTCACGATCGGCAACGCGAATTTCGCCGGACAGTTCAGCCAATACCTCGGCACCTTCCCCAGCCCCTTCAAGTCGGATCTGGGGTTCGGCAAGCTGAGCTGGCAGCCGACGGAGAACCAGCTCGTCAACTTCAGCGGCAGCTATCGCAAAGAGAAGGAAACGCGCGATTTCGGCTCTCAGACCTCGTTCGAGTCGGCGACGGATATTAAAAACACGGTGAACGGCGCGACACTGCGCCACCAGTGGAACAACAGCGATTCCCTCAACCAGGCGACGCTGAGCTGGCAGAATTACTCCTGGAACCCGACACCGCGCAACCAGAGCCTCGTCGGGCTCAACTACGAAGGCGTCATCCGGATCGGCGGCAACAGCTCGTTTCAGAAATTCGAGCAGGAGCGCATCGAGCTCCGGGACGATTACAACTTCACCGTGAGCCAGTGGGGAGGCGACCACAACTTCCAGGTCGGCGCCAATGCCGACTTCCTGCGCTATGACATCAACAAGAGCCTGAACGGCAATCCGGTCTTCCTCTTCCGAAACGATCCGGCGAACGGCATCACCTTCGCTCAACCGATCGAAGCGCAGTACGGCTTCGGCAATCCGCGGCTCTCGCTGGACAACAAAGAGTACGGCATCTACGGCCAGGACAACTGGGTGGTCAATCAGCGCCTGACGGTGAGCCTCGGCCTCCGCTGGGACTATGAATCCGACCAGCTCGACCAGGATTACAGGACGCCGGCGAACATCGCGGCGGCGCTCGCCGGCAAGGTGGATTCGAGCTATTTCTCGACCGGCAACCAGCGCAAGCCGTACACGAATGCCTTCCAGCCGCGTCTCGGCTTCTCCTACGACCTGAAGGGCGACGGCCGGTCGACCGTCTTCGGCGGCCTCGGCCGCTACTACGACCGCCTCTTCCTCAACGCGACGCTGGACGAACGGTACCGCCTGCAATTCCCGGTCTACCGCATCAACTTTTCACCCGACGGGCGTCCGGGCACGATCAAGTTCGAGCCGCGATTCCTGACGGTCGCCGGCCTCAACGAGCTCATCGGGTCGGGGCAGACCAGCCCGGAGATCTTCCTCCTCAACAACAACACGAAGCCGCCCTACTCGAACCAGTGGAACCTCGGCTTCCGCCAAGCGCTCGGCAAGTGGAATGGCTCGATCAGCTACAACGGCGTCCGCGGCTACCGCGGCTTTACCTGGCTGTCGGCGAGCGGCCTCTGCTGCCAGGCGCTCGTGCCCGGTTTCGGCAACGTGATCATCTCGGACCCGGAAGGCAAGAAATATAAGTATGATGGGCTCTTCCTGACCCTCGACCGTCCATTCACCGGCCGTTGGGGAATGCATTTCGCCTGGACGCACGCCAAGGCGACGCAGAACGGCAATGATCTCTTCAGCCTCGACTATCCGAGCGCTGCCCAGTACCCAGAGCACGAGGTGCCGGGAACGGAGCGCGACCGGATCGTCGCCAACGCGATGTTCGGGCTCCCGTGGGATGTGCGCTTCTCCACCAACCTCGCGTTCGGCACCGGCGGCGCCACCAATGTCCTCGACTTCTCTCAAGGCTTCGACCTTCCGGCGCGCCAGAGGACGCACCCGTTCAAAGAGTCGATCCGGCCGCCCAAGACCTGGGGCTTCGCGGACCGTACGATCGATTTCCGCCTGGAGAAAGGCTTCCCGATCGGTAACACCTCGGTCAGCGTGGTCGGCGAGATCTTCAACGCCTTCAACTGGGCGAGCTACGGCTGCTTGAACAACTTCGTCCCGCCGGAGGGGAACCCGACCTTCGGCGACGCGACCTGCGTGATCCGGCTCGGACGCCGCGAGCAGGTCGGGCTCAAATTCAACTTCTGATCGATCAGTGAACAGGGGCGGGCCGCACGGCCCGCCCCACCTTTTAGATTGGGACCTATGATCCGAAGAACCACCGCCGCTTTCCTGCTCGCCCTCTCCTTCCTCTCCTGCGCAGCACCGCAGGCTCCTCCCCGCGCCGCATCTCTTGCAACACCCGCTTCCCTCTCCTCTCTCTCCGACAGCGCGCTCCTCGACGATCTGCAACACCGCAGCTTCCAATATTTCTGGGATCTCGCCGACCCGCACACTCTACTCATTCCGGACCGTGCGCCGACGCCCGCTTTCTCGAGCATCGCCGCCGTCGGCTTCGGCCTCACCGCCTACGGCGTCGGCGCCGAGCGCGGCTATGTGACGCGGGAGCAGGCGGCGGAGCGGACTCTCGCCACCCTGCGCGCTCTGCTCGCGATGAAGCAGGGAGCCGAGCCGCGCGGCGTCACCGGATACAAAGGATTTTTCTATCACTTCCTGAACATGAAGACCGCCGAGCGCTTCGAGAACGTCGAGCTGTCGACCATCGACACCTCGCTGCTCATGGCCGGCGTCCTCTTCTCGCAATCCTATTTCAACCGCGACGGCGCCACCGAGACCGCGATCCGCACGACGGCCGAGGAGCTGTACACACGCGTCGACTGGACCTGGGCGCAGACGCGGAAGCCGGAGATCAGTATGGGCTGGACGCCGGAGGAGGGATTCCACTCCTACGACTGGCGCGGCTACAACGAGGCGATGATCGTTCTCGTCCTGGCTCTCGGATCGCCGACGCATCCGGTGGAGCCCGGTGCCTGGACCGAGTACACGAAAACGTACAAATGGGGGACCTTCCAGGGCCAGGAGCACCTGCTCTTCGCGCCGCTCTTCGGCCATCAGTACTCGCACGTCTGGATCGATTTCCGCGGCATTCAGGACGACTACATACGGGGCCACGGGATCGATTATTTCGAGAATTCCCGCCGCGCCACGCTGTCGCAACAAGCCTTTGCGATCCAGAATCCGAACGGCTACCGCGACTATGGTGAGCGCATCTGGGGGCTCACCGCCTGCGACGGCCCGATGGACGCGACGCTGACGATCGACGGCCGCCGGCGCACGTTCTATGGCTACGCCGCGCGCGGCGCCAGCGCCACGGAAGTCCGCGACGACGGCACGATCGCGCCGACCGGCGCCGCCTCGTCGATCCCCTTCACGCCGGAGCTGTCGACCGCCGCCATCCGCGAAATGCGCCAGCGCTACGGCGACAATCTCTACCAGAAGTACGGCTTCGTCGACGCCTTCAATCCGACACTGCGGACGAGCCGGGGCGTGAAGACCGGGCACGTCGATCCGGCACAGGGCTGGTTCGACGTCGACTATCTGGGGATCGATCAAGGGCCGATCGTCGCCATGATCGAGAATCAGCGCAGCGGCCTGGTCTGGAGCACGATGCGGAAGAACCCCCACGTCGTCCGCGGCTTGAAGCGCGCCGGTTTCACGGGCGGATGGCTGGACGAAAAATGAAACTGCGCTGGATGATCGCCGGGCTTCTCCTGCTCGGATGCGCCGAGCGGAGGCAGCCCGGCGTCGAACAGCTCGAATTCTGGGGCCTCGGCCGCGAAGGCGAGGTCGTCGCCGATCTCCTCCCCGAGTTCGAGCGCCGCAACCCGGGCATCCACGTCACCTTGCAGCAGATCCCCTGGATCGCCGCGCACGAGAAGCTGCTCACCGCTCACGTCGGCGAAGCCACGCCGGACCTGGCGCAGATGGGAAACACATGGATCCCCGAATTCGTCGCCGTCGGCGGTTTGGCCGATCTGGGTCCGTTCGCCAAGGCGTCGAAGACGATCGACGGCGGGCGCGGCGATTTCCCCGGCATCTGGGCCACCAATGTGGTGGACGGCGTGCTCTACGGCATCCCCTGGTATGTCGACACGCGTGTGATGTTCTACCGCAGCGACGTCCTCGCCGCCGTCGGCTATCCGCAATTCCCGCGCACCTGGAGCGCGTGGATGGACGCGATGACGCGCATCCAGCGCGAACGGAAATGCCGCTACGGAATCCTGATGCCGACGAACGAGTTCGAGCCGATCGAGGTGATCGCGCTGTCGAACGGCTCGACGCTCCTCAATGCGGACGGCACGCGGGGCGCCTTTCAGGCGCCGCCGTTCCGCGAAGCGTTCAATTTCTATGTCGACGTCTTCCATCGCGGCCTGGCTCCCGTGGTGAGCAACACGCAGGTCGCCAATCTCTATCAGCAGTTTTCGCAGGGCGAGTTCGCGATGCACATCACCGGCCCGTGGAACGTCGGCGAATTCAAGCGCCGCCTGCCGCCGGAGATGAACGGCAAATGGGCCACCGCGCCGCTGCCGGCGCGCGACGCCTCGGCGCCGACCGGCGTCTCGATCGCCGGCGGAGCGAGCCTCGTCATCTTCAACGCTTCGCGCCACAAGGCGGCGGCGCGAAAGCTGATCGAGTTTCTCTCCGAGCCGGCGCAGCAGGTCCGTTTCTTCGAGCTGACCGGCGATCTGCCGGCGCGGCGGAGCGCCTGGACCGCGCCGGCGCTGGCGAACGATCCCTATTTCCCCGCCTTCCGCGAGCAGCTCGAGCGCGTCCTGCCGCTGCCCAAGGTGCCGGAGTGGGAGCAGATCGCGAATAACATTTTCGAGTCCGGCGAAGCGGCGATCCGCCGCGCCACGACAAACCAGGCCGCGCTCGCCGCTCTCGACCGTGCGACGGACGACATCCTGACGAAGCGGCGCTGGGTGCTCGCGCAGAAGGCATCTCGATGAAAGCGCTCAGGGCCGAATCGCGTGCCGCCGGGCTGTTCCTCGCGCCGGCGCTGGTCATTCTCCTCGTCTTCTTTCTCCTGCCCGTGGTCGCCGGCTTCGCCCTGAGCCTCACCGATTTCGATCTCTATTCGCTCGGTGACATCCACAACGTCCGTTTCGTCGCGCTGCACAACTACGCCGCGATCCTGCGCAGCGAGATCTTCTGGACGGCGCTCGGCAACACGCTCTATTTCTCGCTCGTCGGCGGGCCGCTCACCGTCGCCGTCTCGCTCGGCGCGGCGCTCCTGGTGAACGCCAAGGCCGCGTGCCTGAAGCCGCTCTTCCGCACGATCTATTTCGCGCCGGTGGTGACCACGCTCGTCGCCGTCTCCGTGGTCTTCCGCTTTTTCTACCATCCGCGCTTCGGTGCCTTGAACCGCGCTCTCGGCGCCATCGGGCTGCCGCAGATCGACTGGCTCGGCGATCCGCGCTGGGCCATGCCGGCGATCATCCTCCTCGCGGTGTGGAAGAACTTCGGGTACAACATGATCATTTTCATCGCCGGGTTGCAGGCCATCCCCGACGAGCTCTACGAAGCCTCGCGGATCGACGGCGCCGGAGCCTGGCGGCAATTCCGCCACATCACGCTGCCGATGCTCGGACCGACCTTCCTCTTCGTCGGCATCGTCACCGCGATCGGCTATCTCCAGCTCTTCGCCGAGCCGTACGTGATGACTTATGGCGGCCCGCTCAACAAGACGCTCTCCGCCGTGATGCTGATGTACAAGGAGGGCTTCCGCTGGTGGCGGATGGGCTACGCGGCGGCGGTCGCGTTCCTGCTCTGCCTGGTGATCCTGCTCGCGACGGCGGTGCAGCTCCGTTTTCAAGACAAGCCAGAGAGATCATGAACCGGCGCGGCAACACGCTCTTCGTCAACGCCGCTCTGGTCATAGGCGCCGCGGTCACGCTCTATCCGCTGCTCTGGATGCTCTCGGCTTCGTTCATGAGCAACGGCGAGGCGACGACCTTCCCGCCGCACTTGATTCCCCATGCGGCGACGCTCGATCAGTACCGTCAGCTCTTCATCCGCCTGAACCTGGGCCGCGCCTTCCTGAGCAGCACGATCATCGCCGTCGTCACCACGCTCGTCTCACTGCTCTTCAACTCGATGGCCGGCTACGCCTTCGCCCGCCTCCGTTTCGGCGGACGCGAGCGCCTCTTCCGTCTGTTGCTCGCGGCGCTGGTGATCCCGGGACAGGTCGCAATGCTGCCGCTCTTTCTGTTGATGAAGAACCTGCACCTCGTCAACACGTATTGGGGTGCGATCCTCCCCGCGCTGGCGAGCGTCTTCGGCATCTTTCTCATCCGCCAGTTCATGCTCTCGATCCCCCAGGACCTGCTCGAAGCGGCGCGCATCGACGGCGCGAGCGAGCTGAAGATCTACTGGTCGGTCGTCATGCCGCTGGCGCGGCCGATCCTCGCCACGCTGGCCATCTACACGTTCATGACCACCTGGAACGATTTCATGTGGCCGCTGATCGTGCTGAACGATCAGAGGAGATACACGCTGCCGGTCGCCCTCGCCAGCCTCGTCGGCGAGCATGCGCTGGACATCGAGCTGATGATGGCCGGCTCGGTGGTGACGGTGCTCCCCGTGCTGCTGCTCTTTCTTGCGTTGCAACGCCACTACATCGCCGGGCTGACGGCGGGAGGCATCAAGGGATGAAGCGTCTCCTCGCCCTCGCCGCGTTCCTGCTCGCTGTTTCGGCCCAGGCCGCCGTCCTCAATGATTTTGAATCCATCGCCGCTTGGTCGCCCCATCCGTCGGACGGCGTGACGCTGACGATCGGTCAGGACGCCGGCAAAACCGGCAAGGGAATGCGGCTCGATTTCGATTTCCAGAAGCACGCGGGCTACGCCATCGCGAGACGGACCCTGGATCTCGATCTGCCGGCGAACTACGAGATCACCTTCGCGATGCGCGCCGACGCGCCGGTCAATAATCTGGAAATCAAGCTGCTCGACGCGACGGGCGACAACGTCTGGTGGATGAACCGGCAGAGCTTCACCTATCCGCGTACCTGGACAGAGATCTCGACGAAGAAGCGCCAGATTTCTTTCGCCTGGGGACCGCTCGGCGGCGGCGAGATCCGCCATGTCGCCGCGATCGAAATCGTCGTCACCGCCGCGACGGGCGGCAAGGGCACGGTCTGGATCGATGATCTCGCGCTCAACGAGCTGCCGCCCGCCGCCGCCGGGCCGGTGACGCACGGCCCCTGGCGCGCCGAGGAAGGAAAGCAGGCGTTGACGATCGATCTCGGCGTGCTCCGCGAGGTCGGAGGCCTGCGCTTGCGCTGGGACGAGCCGGCGCGCGATTTCGCCGTCGAGCTCTCCCGCGATGGAACAGCGTTCGAAACCGTGCGCGAAATCGTTGGCAATCAGCGCCGCGATGAGCTGATCTTTCTTCCGGACGAAGAGGCGCGCAGCGTGCGTCTCACGATGCGCAAGAGCGCTCGCGGCAAGGGCTACGCGCTCGAATCTGTCGAAATCCAGCCGCCGGAGTGGGCGCAGACGCCGAACGAATTCTTTGCGCTCGTGGCGAAGAGCGCGCCGCGCGGCGAGTATCCGCGGTATCTGCTCGGCGAGCAGCCGTATTGGACGGTCCTGGGAGCGGACGGCGGCGAGGCGGAAGCGTTGATCGGAGAGGACGGCAATGTCGAGCCGTTCAAGGCGGGCTTCTCGATCGAGCCCTTTCTTCTCGGCGGTCTCGACGGTGGCCGCGCCGTCACCTGGGCGGACGCCGCGCTTCAACAGACGCTCGCGGAAGGCGATCTGCCCATTCCCACCGTCACCTGGACGGCTGATGGGCTCACGCTCGACGTCACCGCCGCCGTCACCGACTCCTCGATGCTGCTTCTCCGTTATCGCGTCCAAGGGAAAGACGCCGCCCAAGCGAAGCTCGCCCTCGCCGTCCGTCCCTTCCAGGTCAATCCGTCGACGCAATTCCTCAACACCACGGGCGGCGTCTCTCCGATCCATTCGATCGCTTTCGATGGCCGGGACGTGATCGTCAACGAGACGCAGCGCGTCCACGCTCTGACGAAGCCGGGCTCGTTCACCGCCGCCACCTACGACGAAGGGAACATCGTCGACCTCCTGCGCCGCGGCGTCAGCGCCAAAGAGCGCAAAGATCCAACCGGCTACGCCTCGGGATCGCTTGTCTTTCCATTGGAGAAGACGCAGACGATCGATCTCGCCATCCCGCTCCAGAAAGACGCCAAGCCCGTTACAGACGTCACCGCCGCCTTCCGCCAGATCGCCGATCAATGGCGCGAGAAGCTGCACCGCGTCGCGATTGATCTCCCCGGAGCGCCGGAGATCGGCGATACGATCCGCAGCAACATCGCCTGGACGTTGATCCATCGCGACGGTTCCGCCCTCGAACCGGGAGCGCGGTCCTATGATCGCGCCTGGATCCGCGACGGAGCCCTGATCGCCTCTCTCCTTCTCCGGCTCGGCCACGCTGACATCGCCAAGCAGTTCGCGGAATGGTTCGCGCCCTATCAATATCCCGATGGCAAAGTCCCCTGCTGCGTCGACCGCCGCGGCGCCGATCCGGTTCCCGAAAACGACAGCCACGGCGAATTGATCTATCTCGTCGCCGAGATCGAACGCCTCACGCACGACGAAGCGCTCGTCCGCCGCCTCTGGCCGCACGTCGACAACGCCGCCCGCTACATCGGCAAGCTTTCCAGCGAAAATCACGGCCCCTTCGAAGGCCTCGTCACCGAATCAATCAGCCACGAAGGCTATTCCGCCAAGCCCCAGCACTCCTACTGGGACGACCTCTTCGCCCTCCGCGGCCTCGACGACGCCGTCTACCTCGCCGGCAAGCTGAAGCTCACCGATCGCCAACGCGAGCTCGCAGACCAAGCCGCCACCTTCCGCCGCAACCTCGAAGCCTCCATCCGCCGCACCATCGCCGAGCACAAGATCGACTTCGTCCCCGGCTCCGCCGAGCTCGGAGACTTCGACGCCACCTCGACCGCAATCGGCATCTCGCCTCTCAACCTCACCGCCGTCTTCCCACCCAAAGAGTTGGCTCGCACCTTCGATCTCTACTTCGAAAACCTGAGCAAACCCAGGGAAGACTACACCCCCTACGAGATGCGCATCATCGGCGCGCTCATCCGCCGCGGCGACAAGACCCGAGCCCTGAGTCTCATCGACCGCCTCCTCGCCGACCGCCGCCCCGCCGCCTGGAACGAATGGGCCGAAGTCGTCGGCACCGACGCCCGCAAGCCCCGCTTCATCGGAGACATGCCCCACGCCTGGATCGCCTCCGACTTCCTCCGCTCCATCCTCGACGCCCTCGCCTACGACCGCGAGGACGGAGCCCTCGTGATCGGAGCCGGAGTTCCCCGCCGCTGGCTCGGGAATGGAACCCTGCACATCGGCCCCCTGCCCACCTACAGCGGCACGATCGATCTCCGCATGCACGCCGAAGGCGACACGATCGTCGTCGATCTGAGCGGCGACGCGAAGCCCGCGCGCCTCCTCGTGCGCTCACCGGACGACCGGCCGATCCGCGAGGCGCGCATCGCCGGCAAGAAGGTCGACCCCACCGGCAACGAGGTCGCCGTGCCCGGGCTCCCGGCGCGGGTGGTCTTCGAGTACTGAGGGCAGGATCAAAACCTCGATGTAGGGGCGGGGCTTGCCCCCGCCCGGGAGGGACGAGCCCCTGGCCTCCCCGCTTTCATGCTTCTACCCACGATCCGCGGCGCCGGCGCGCTGTCCCGCTCGGCGGGCATGGAAAGGCGCCACGGCAGCCTTTGGGGAGGCGACCTCGCCGCGAGCCGGCGCGCACATCCGCGCCTTTCTTCCCCGGCTCAACGTTCCATCCGCCCCGGGACAAGCTCAACTTGCACGCTCGCAAGTCCAACTTGCACGCTCGCATATGCAACTTGCACCCTCGCATATGCAACTTGCACCCTCGCATATGCAACTTGCACCCTCGCATATGCAACTTGCACGCGGGCCTATGCAACTTGCACGCTCGCAAGCTCGACTTGCACGCTGACAAGTTCAACTTGCACGGGGGCAAGTCCAACTTGCACGGGGGCAAGCTCAACTTGCACGCGGGCAAGTTGCATACGCGAGCGGGCAAGCTCGACTTGCCAGGAGGCCGACGGAGCTTGCCCGAGGTCCGGGCGAGGAAGCGCGGCCCCCTGTTCTCCATGGCAGGCATCCGCCGGCACTTCGCACTTCTCCGGGGCACCCGGCGGGGCTCGCTACGTTTCGCCTGTCGCGCGGCCTCACCCTGGTGATTCCAGGGCTCCCTCCCGCCGCCGAGCCGCACCAGTTGTACGTAGGAGCGGCAAAGAACCGCGCCGCGGGCGATTCGCCGTCCACTGCTCACAGGCGGCCGTGCCTCCAGCGGTCCGCCGTGCCTGCCCTGGTGGAGAGTGTGCATTGGTGGGGCGGAGGGAACTCTCTCTATATATCCGCAAACCAGCGAGAGACGGCGCCTATGATGAAGAGCGCGGAGCGCTGCGATCCTTGCATCAGCGGTTTAGCCTAGAATCGTGCAGTGAGTCTCTGTCGCGTTGGCAGTTTGTGCCAATGCGACAACGGCGGCCCCCTCCCGTAGCACATATACGGCATTGTCTCTTGCGTTGACGATGATTCTGAAGAGATGTAGGCTGAAGAAGTTGAAGAAACCAGAGGGAATAGTGATGTGGACTGCAGATCGCCTTGGCTCCCGAGAGGCAGAGCAGCACGGCGAAGGATCAGGGGCGCAGCAGGAAGACGTAGCGTCCATTCTAAGGTTGGGCGGCACATGACTCTAGGAAGAAGCAGGTCCGGCACATGCGCTTAGCGGAAAAAACAATCGAACTTAATTTTTGCTCGCAGTATGCGAAGCTCTACACAGATCCGTGCTTCTGGTTCGGCCTCACTCAGAGGCAAGAGGCAAAGGCTGGGTTCGATGCGGCAGTGCGCCTTGGCGGTCGCCTACAGATCTTCCAGTTCAAGGCGTCTTCCCAAAACGTCTCCGGCCTCCGAAGATTTCACGCACCTAACGGGCAGTTGGAGAACCTGGTCAACCGCTCCACCGCAGCGCGTTCTGTGTTCTATGTCCTGCCAGAGGTTGGCACCACTCTTGAGCTAGCAGGTAGTACTGATCTCATGGACAGATCCTGGCTACTCGATGCGAATGATCTCCGCGATGTAGCCCCACCTGTTACTCCGACTGGCCTGCCTCGCAAAAACCAAGTCCACTACTTTGACTTAGAACCTCCACTCGTACATATTCACGCACCATCATACGAGAAGAAACTCCTACAGGCTTCCAATTATGCGAAGGTGGCCGAGCGTTCTGGTATAGCTGCAGAAGATCTCGCGGAAATCGGGTTTAAACGCTTCTGGACTCGGCCTAAGTTCACAGGAACCGTGGCGGCACTCGTAGTGGTGCCCGGTGTCAATAATGCATGATATGTAGGAAAGAAGCCGCCATCCAGCAACAGGTGCTAGCAACAGGTGCCTCGTGATTCCGAGGAGAGGAGAGAGTCACTGCTTCCTGAAATAGCTCCATGAAGTCGGCGAACTGGCGGGCGCCTGCGGCCCAGACGATTAAGTGAATTTAAACATCGTAGAACTCGTGGCGCAGCGATGGGGGGGAGGGAGGGAAGGCATCGAAGCGGCGGCGCCCAAGCTCCGAAAGTGAGGCAAAATGATAAAAATTTTTATGACGATCGCTCTCGTAGCACTTCTGACGACGCTTGCTGTACCAGTTAAAGCGCAGTCCCAACCTCCTAAGGATATCACTGGGTGGTCGGACACTCGGTGGGGAATGACACTCGACGAGGCCAAGAAGGCCCACCCCGAGATGGTCGCGGCGTCAGAGTATCACCGCTGGCCAACCGACAACCGCGGCAAGTCCGTCGAGCAACTGACGGAGGAGTTGGCAGCGATGGACCAAGAGGCTGGGGACTGCCGCTCTTCAGCGGACGCTCCCACGTGGAAACTCGCCGACCTGACCATAAGCGGTAGTTCCTTCAGGGTCTGCCTCCAATTTAAGGACGAACGGCTACGCCGAGTGGAGCTAATCGGCCCAGAAAACGTCTGCTACTCGATCGCCGAGACGCTGACCGCGAAGTACGGACAACCCGCCAAGCAAGAGCGCGGGTTTCACCTTTGGCTGATGCCCACGACGACGATTCGTCTAATCGACAGCGCCACCATGGGCGACAACCACTGCAAAGTCATTTATCACGAAACTGAGCACAACGACGCGCTCTAGCGACGGCGCCACCCGCCACCGCGGCGCAAGCGCTCGAGCGCCACGCTGAATGAGTTAGAGAATTGGTATCACTAGTGTCCGGTTGGAAGTCGAATAGAATCAGATGGTTAGAGGTAGTGCCGGGTTCTGGTTGGGACCGATCAGGTTCTAAGGCCAATGGAATCTCGGTTTTCTCGAAAATCGAGACCGATAAGATCTGTAGACATGTGTAGAGCGAGGCCTCGACATGAAATACTTTCTTGATAATTGCACTCAACGCCATAGGTGGCCACGGCGCACCAGATCCGCGTCTTCACAGCGTTCTCCCCACCGGCTCAGTCGGATCGGCGGCGAAGCATCATTTGTTAGATATTGCTTCAATTTTATCTAGGCCCATCCGGAAATTCAAATCGTGGACACCCCAACGGGGCTTGAAACCACGATCAATGCGAGCTTTGCAGCCGGCCACCGTCAAATAAACCGGACACTAGTGAATTGGTATAGATAAATGGTAGACCCGCCGATTCGAGCGCCCTGAGCGGGACGGCGTACGCCGCATGGTCGCAGAAGAGGTAGGGCGGGAACCATAAATAGGGTAGCCCATGAACGACGAGGAAGAGAAGAAAGTCAACACCGTCGATGAACTTCCGGACGATCCCTTGCAGATGCCACCTCCGTATTGGCGTGGAGGAGGAGCAATCTTTCAGCTCGTGGATGCGTTGCGTGAGCTCGAAGGATTGCTACAGCGACTCCTGTTTGTTCATACCCAGACGGACACAGAACTGGAGGAATACTACGAAAAGTACCCAGACCTGGACGAGAGCGACTCAGCCTTGGAGGAGTTCGCAAATATTGTGGACGAATTGAATGAGTTGGAACATCGCGTCAAGATGAAAGGCGAACTCGCCTGCCTGATGAGCGCCATTAAGGCCGAGGAGGACATCAATCGATTCTGTGTCTTCAACCTATACAAGGAGATCGCCGAGCCAATCGAGAAACTCTCTTCACCCGAGAAGCTCCTCGTCGCATCTGCGGCTGTTGGAAAACCAGGAGTAAGGCAGACCTTCGTATTTGAGGGCATTCGGTCGCTCTTTTCGTGGCGTAACGCCTTTGCTCATGGCCATTGTGTTGATCGGACAACAAAGAGTCTTCGTCACAATCACTTGATCCGTCCCGTTGAGTATCCGGGCGTTCCGAGCGTCCTGAAGGAAGTGTGTGAGCTGGTGGGAGCGTTCCTTAGAATCTCCGATTATCTCCACAAGATTAGCCTAAATTCCTATACCTCTGGTAGGGAGATTGAAGTCGAAATAGTTCGTGAGTCACTAAAAAAGATTGCGTGCTACCATTTCGATGGCAACAACTATGTGTACGACATAATGGTTACTGGTTCGGAGCAGAGGAAGATCACGAGGGCCCTGCACGCTATCATTTCTTCAGGCGACGCCGAGAAGATGGCGCAACTCGAAAGCATACTGACTACGCTTGACGCGACTCACAATGAAATTCTACGGATGGAATTTGGGTTCGATGGCAAAGGTCAATGTGACCGCAGTGCGATCATGAAGGCGGTGAACTTGTCCCCGAGGCAATTCGCTAAAGAGCGCTCCATAGCCCTCACCCGATTAGCGGTAGCGGCAGACCTGAGCGCGAAGGATACACCCTAACTGAATACATCACTCCACAGTTCTCGTAAAAGCGTTGAACGATGCCGCATGACTCTCAAGAGCCGCGTCCACAATGGTCACTTTGTCCTAGACGCGCCGACGACTCTCCCGGAAGGAACCGAGATCCATATCTGCCGCTCGATCCGGGAGCACTGGCTTGATGCGGAAGATCGCATCGCCGTTAGTTAGCGCGCTCCTCGCCTCTCAAGAAGACATCGACAGTAACCGTCTTTTGATGCCGAGGAGATCTTGACCAGAGTCACTGGGGCGTGACCGAGCGGAAGTTCATTTACGGCGACGATCCCGGAGATCCAAGCATGCTCTTCATGATCGTAGAGATCTTCAAAAATCGAGACGCCGTCCCTGTCTACCGCCGCTTCCGTGATTGCGGCAGGCTTGCTCCCGAAGGTCTGACCTACGTTTCGAGTTGGGTCGACGAGAAGCTGGAGCGCTGCTTCCAGATCATGGAGACAGATGACCGCGCGCTGCTCGACCAGTGGATGGCGAACTGGCAGGACCTCGTAGACTTTGAGGTTTACCCGGTGATGTCGTCGAAAGACGCAGCGGAAAAGATCGGCCCGCTCCTTTAAACGGTCCCCATTCAAAACGGCGGCTCCATATTCCCTCGCGCCCTTTTCAGATAGGAGGCCAGCTCCTCCAGCATCGCGCCCGTCGCCGTCTCCTGGCGGGCGGCTTCCTGAAAAAGGACGAGCGCCGCTGCGGCTTCGCGGTGGATTTCCAGGAACACGAAGAGGAAGTGCATCTGCTCGGCAAGGCTCTTGAGCTCGGCGGTTCGGCCCTGCCGGGCGTAGAGGAGGGCGAGATCGATTGAGAGGAGGGCCGCGTCGTAGCCGAGGGCCTCGTCGATGAGGGCTTGCCGGACGGTCAGGAAAGCCTGCTCGGCCTCTTCGAGGCGGCCTCGGCCGGCGGCGATTTTTCCTTCGAGCCAAGCCAGCCGACGCTGAGTGAAGGAGTCGGAAAACTCCTCGTAGAGGTCGCGCGCTTCGTCGATGGTTTTCGCCGCGGTTTCGAAGGAACCCGCTTCGCAAAGATAGGTTGCCTGGTTGTGGCGCGCGTAGAGGGCGAGTCTTGGATTTCCCTCGCCCGCTGTTTCTGCCGCTGCCTGCGCGAGCTCGGTGGCCTTCGCGTATTCGCCGCGCAAGGCGTACAGACGCCCCAGCGTGAGCATGGGTTGAGAGGCTGAGATGCGCTCTCCGGCGATGGCGTACATCTGGATGGATCGATGGAGGAGCTTTTCGGCGTCGGCAAAGCGTCTCTGGTCGAGAGCGAGGACGGCTTCGCAGGAGTCGACCTCCGCGATGAGGGCAGGATCGGTGACACCCTCTTGCTGGATCAAGAAGCGGGCAAAGGCGAACCGGGACCTCGCCTCTTGCAGGAGTCCCTTTGCGCGAAGAGCATTCGCCTGGAACGCGGCGGATCGAACGTAGAGATCGGCGATTCCCGAAACGGCGCGGCTCTGCAGGAGAACGGCTTCGGCCGTCTGGGCCAGCTCGAGAGCCGCGCCCGGATCGCCGGCTACGACCCGCTTGCTCTCGGTGAGGAGCATACCGGCCAGGATGACGCCACGGAAGCGCTTCGTCGCCCGGCGGACTCTGGTCATCCGGGTGGCATGGGGGAGGGCGCTGAGCTCGCGGAAGTCCTGCTCGGCCTCTCTTCTTTTCGCTTCGGCCTCCATTGCGTGGCGGCTCAGGACGCTCGGAAGTGCCTGGAGAAGGGCCTCGGGCCGGATCGCCGCCGGCCCCTGCTCCGCTTGCCAGGCTTTGAGCTCCTCCCGACAGTGAGGACACAGAGCTGCCAGATGCTCGATGCCACTCTCGATGAGAATTCGAGGCGCGACTTCGCCGCGCGCCACGGCGCGCAGCATTTCAACGGTGATGTGGACATCCGTCACAGAGGATCTCTCCTTCCTGGAGACCCCGGAATCCTATTCCGGATTTCCACGACAGCGCAACCCCCGAATCTCCGAAAGAGGGACCGGCCGGCGCGGAGAGCGCCGGCCGGAGAGATCAACCCCAGGGATCGAGGTCAGCGCCTCGGTCCGGCGTGTTGTCCGCAGGATCGGCCACGACGAACGGGAGATGCTGGACGACCAGGGCCCAGAACCGGGTCAGGACACCGGCAACCTGCGAGGGAGCCGGCGCCTGAGACCGGCTTTGACCGGCCCAGGCGGGAGCGGCAGAGAGCGCGAGGATCAGGAGGAGCGAAAGGCAGCCTGCGATTCGGCGAAGCATGGGAACCCCTCTCAGAACGGCTCCTCTCCGGTCTCATCACGAAACGAAGGGGCCGCTCCGGCCTCCTTACGATGCGGCAGAACAACTCTCTCTGCCAGAGGAGACCTTTTCTGGGCCGGAGACGATCTTCTCCAAAGCTCTTTCAAGCGTCTCTGATCGGGAATAAATCAATTCCGAACAGAGAGATCTTCCACAGGCCTGGAGAAACGATCCTATTTGATCCCGCCGCCGTCCTCCCCAAAGGACAACTCCATGCCTGGGAATCCCCATCGATCCTGTTAAGTCTCTTGTATAGCGTGGTTTGTCCAACTGGCACGGACCTTGGATTATAAGGTCTGTGCAAAGGCGACCCGTCGAGAACGGGAGCCGCAACGGGGATCTTCTCCGTTGTCAGAAAGGAGACCGAGAGATGTTCACTCAGTCAAAACTACGGGTCTTCCTCCCCTTGATGCTGATCGCGGTCCTGTTCTTCGGAGCGGCCGCTGCAGAGGCCGGCGACCACCGGCATGATGGAAACCGTGCGGCGAAGGGCGCCGTGGTCGGCGCGGCGGTCGGAGCCTTGGTCCAGCTCATCGGCGGCAGGACCGAGGGTGGCCAGGTCCTCAAGGGCGCGGTCGTCGGAGGCGCGCTTGGCGCCGCGGTGGGCGCTTCCCAGGAGAACCGGCGCGACCGGTATGGCCGCTATGACTATGACCGGGATGGCTACTACGCCCGCGACGGCTACTCCAACCAGGACGGCTACTACGTCCAAGGCAATGATGGGTACTACGCGAATGGAACCGCCTATCCGGACAGCTACCACCAGAACGGCGGCTACTATTCGAACGACCACCGCAACGACAGCTACGGCCGGCGCGACGGGCGACGGGCCTCGCACCGCCACAGCAGCAACTGCGGTCACCGCTAAAACCGCTCGTCGACGACACCAGAAGGGGACCGGCCTCGCCGCCGGTCCCCTTTTTTTGGTGCCCGCGGACCCTCTCACCGCTCGCTGTCGAGCTGCGCCATCGCGTGCTTGTTGTAGCGGTCACCCGCGGCGGCGCCGGAGGGCACGGCTGCCTCGATCTTCGCCAGATCGTCCGCCGTCAGCTCCACGTCGAGCGCGCTCAGAGCCTCGGCGAGCCGGTCGCGGCGGCGGGCTCCGATCAGCGGGATGATGTCCACGCCTTGCGCGAGCACCCAGCCGATCGCGGCCTGCGCGACGGTGACGCCTTTGGCTTCGGCGACCGCTCGGAGGGCTTCGACGAGGGCGAGGTTGCTGTCGAGGTTCTTGCCCTGAAAGCGAGGGCTGTAGTTGCGGAAGTCCGGGCCGGCTCCGGCGCGCTCCTTGGACCAGTGGCCGCTCAAGAGGCCGCGCGAGAGGACGCCATAGGCGGTGATGCCGATGCCCAGCTCGCGGCAGACCGGCAGGATCCCGTCCTCGATGCCGCGCGAGAAGAGCGAGTACTCGATCTGGAGGTCGACGATCGGATGGACGGCCTGGGCGCGGCGGATGGTGTCCACGCCGGCTTCGGAGAGGCCGATGTGGCGGACGTAGCCCGCCTTCACCATGTCCGCGATGGCGCCGACGGTGTCCTCGATCGGCACGGCGGGATCGACGCGGGCCGGGCGGTAGATGTCGACGTAATCCGTGCCGAGCCGGCGCAGGGTGTAGGTGAGGAAGTTCTTGACGGCGGCGGGGCGCGTATCGATGCCGACCCAGCCGCCGGCGGGATCGCGCATGGCGCCGAACTTGACGCTCAGCAGGACGCTCGCGCGGTCGCGGCCTTTGAGCGCCTCGCGGATCAGCAGCTCGTTGTGGCCCATGCCGTAGAAGTCGCCGGTGTCGAGCAGGTTGATGCCGGCGTCGAGCGCGGCGTGGATCGTGGCGAGGCTCTCCGCGCGGTCGGCGGGGCCATACATGTCGGACATCCCCATGCAGCCGAGGCCGATGGCGGAAGCTTCAGGTCCGTTGGTACCAAGAGGGCGGAGAGGGTGAGTTTTCATCGTGGGCTCCTTCAGGCTTCAGAGGCTATCATGGGGGTCATGACCACCGATGCCGTCTGCCTGTCGGATTTCGAGCCCGCCGCCCGCGGATGCATGCCGGAGATGGCGTGGGAATACATCAACGGCGCCGCCGGCGACGAGATCACCCTGCGCTGGAACCGTGAAGCCTGGGATGCGATTCGTCTCCTGCCGCGCGTCCTGGTGGACGTCTCCCGGCTGGACACCACGGTGAAGATCTTCGGCCAGGAATTGGCGTCCCCCATCCTCCTCGCCCCCACCGCTTATCATCGCCTCGTCCATCCGGACGGCGAGCTGGCGACCGTGCGCGGAGCCGGCGCGGCGGGCGCGGCGATGATCGTCAGCACGTTGGCGACGGTCGCGATCGAAGAGATCACGCAAGCCGCGACGCAGCCGGTCTGGTTCCAGCTCTATGTGCAGTCGGACCGTTCGTTCACGCGCGACCTGGTGCAGCGGGCGGAAGATGCCGGCTGTACCGCTCTGTGTGTGACCGTCGACACACCGGTCGGCGGCGCGCGCAACCGCGAGATGCGCGCCAAGTTCGCGCTTCCCGAGGGCTTGAGCCTGCCCAACCTGCGCGGCATGAAAGATCCCGCGAGCGATCATTCGTCCCAGGAGCCTGTCTATGGCCGGCTCTTCGATCCGACGCTGACCTGGAAAGGGATCGAATGGCTGCGCTCCTTCGCGCGCGTGCCGGTCCTCTTGAAAGGAATTCTGGCCGAGGAGGACGCCGCGCTCGCCGTCGCAACCGGAGCGGATGGGATCATCGTCTCCAACCACGGCGCCCGCAATCTCGACACCGTCCCCGCGACGGCCCATGTGCTGCCGCGCATCGTCGAACGCATCGACGGTCGCCTCCCCGTGCTCGTCGACGGCGGCATCCGCCGCGGCACCGATGTCCTGAAAGCGCTCGCCCTCGGCGCGACGGCGGTGCTTCTCGGCCGCCCGTATCTTTACGCACTGGCGGCCGGGGGATCGGAGGGCGTGGCGCATTGCGTGAGCATCCTCCGCCGGGAGCTGCAGATGGCGATGGCGCTGACCGGGCGGGTTTCGATTGCGGGGATCGACCACTCGGTTTTATATTGACCCTCACCCCCGTCCCCTCTCCCGGGCGGCGGGAGTGCGGGTGGGAGAGGGGGCCAGGGGGTGAGGGTCCTACTTTTTCTGCGTCCTATCCGGACCGGCCGGTTTCTTCGGCCAGATGCGCGGCTCGGACTGGATCTTCTTCATCACTTCGTCGACCGCTCTTTCGAGCTGCGGATCGTGGCCGGCGAGGACGGATTTCGGATCGTTCTCGACGACGATGTCAGGGTCGACGCCGTGGCCTTCGATGATCCATTCTCCCTTCAGGGAGACGGAGCCGGCTTCGGGGACGAAGATCTGGCCGCCGTCGATCATCGGACCGTGGCCGCTGATGCCGACGACGCCTCCCCAGGTGCGCGTGCCGATCACCGGACCCAGGCCCGCCTCGCGGAACATGAAGGGAAAGATGTCGCCGTCCGAGCCGGAGCCTGCGTTGATCAGGCAGGCCATGTGGTTGTAGACACCGGCCTGGGGATAGGGGAACGGATCGTTGCTGAGCCGGCCGAAGTCCATGCCCAGGATCGACCGGCGCAAACGGTCGAGGAGCATCGGCGAGACGAAGCCGCCGCCGTTGTTGCGCACGTCGATGATCAGGCCTTCCTTGGGGATCTGGGCGTAGAAATACTTGATGAACTCGCGGATGCCGTCCTCGCCCATGTCAGGGAGGTGCAGGTAGCCGATGCGGCCGTCGGACAGCTTGGCGACCTTCTCGCGGCTCTCCGTGACCCAGTCGAGATAGATGAGCTCGGTCTCGCTCGTGAGCGGACGGAACGTCACCTCCCGCGCGCCGTCCGGCGACGGTTTCGTGTTGAGCGTCAGGCGCACCGGCTGGCTCGCCTTGCCGCGCAGCAACTGGTATGGATTGTCGGCGGCCTTGAGCTCGACGCCGTCGATCGCCAGCACGTAATCGCCGACGCGGGCGTCGACGCCGACCTCGGTGAGCGGTGAGCGGTAGATGTCTTCCTCGTTCTGCCCTTTGAAGATCTTCGCGATGCGATAGCGCCCGGCGGCCTTGTCGAGCTCGAAGCGGGCTCCCGGCAGGGCGACGCGGGGACGCGCCGGGGGCTGCCAGTCGCCTCCCGCGACGTAGGAATGGGAGTTGTTCAGCTCGGCGATCATCTCACCGATCACATAATTGAGGTCGGAACGGTGGCCGACGTAGGGGAGGAGCTGCTTGTACTGGTCGTGCAGCGCCTTCCAGTCGTAACCGTTCATGTTTTCGACGTAGAAGAAGTCGCGGTAGCGGCGCCAGGCCTCCTCGAAGATCTCCGGCCACTCCTCGGCGGGCACGCGCTCCACCACCAGCCCCGCGGTGGAGACCGGCTTCTTCGAGTCCTTTCCCTGCGGGGTGGCGTCGACCAGATCCCAGGCGCCTCCGGTGTGATGGACGAGCGCTTTCGCGCCGTCGGCAGAGAGGGCGTAGCGGTCGATCGACTCGGCGAGCAGGGCGGGCTTGCGGTCTTTGAGATTGAAGATCTGCAACGACGGCTGCTCGATCGATTCGCGCCCGAGATAGGGAGCCGACGCCTTGGTGTAGAGAAGCTTGCCGTCGGCGGCGCTCAGGTCGCCGTAATCGTCGAAGGGGACGGGCACGCGGATGACGCGGCCGGCGAGACCGTCGAAGTCGATGCGGGTGGGAGCGAGGCCGGCTTTCTTGTCGTCCTTCTTGTCATCTTTCTTCTCGTCTTTCTTCTCGTCTTTTGGAGCGAGCGCCACCTCGTCGCTCTCGGGCGGGAAGGGGTTGGCGACGTCCTTGCGCAGGGCGAGGGCGTAGACGCCGAGATTGCGGTCGAGGGAGAAGTTGAAGTCGAGCCCATCCAGCACGGGCGCGAATTCCCGGGCGCTCAGGAAATAGAGATAGTTGCCGTCCGGGCTCCAGGCGGGGTTGGATTCGTGGAACATCTCGTCCGTGATGCGGCGCAGCTTGCCGTCGTCGACGCTCCAGATCCAGAGCGAGCGCAGGCCGTTCAGGTCGCTGAGAGAGAAGGCGAGCTGGTTGCCGCCGGGCGACCAGGCGTAGTCGCGGGTGGTGCCCTTGCGCTCGCGCGCCACTTCGACGAGCTTGCGGCCGGCGAGGGTGAGGACCCAGACGCGGCCGTCCTTGTCGCTGAAGGCCAGACGCTCGCCGTCCGGCGACCAGGCGGGGGCGTAGCGCATCGCCTTGCCGCCGGTGGTGAGCTGCTCGGGCTTGCCGGAGCCGTCCTGGTCGGCCAGCCAGATCTCCTCCTCGCCGGAGCGGTCGGAGAGGAAGGCGATCTTGCGGCCGTCCGGCGACCAGCGCGCTCCCTTGTCGTGGGCGCCCGGGGTGCGGGTGAGATTGCGCGTCACGCCTTTTTCGATCGGCGCCGAGAAGACGTCTCCGCGCGCCACGAAGAGCGCGCGTTCGCCCTTGGGCGACAGGGCGGCGTCCTCGATGGCGTCCGCGGCGGAGATCTGCGACGGGCGGTCGTAGAGGCCGTCGGTGGGGACCTGGATGGAGAGGTGCCGCGCCTGGCCGCTCCGCGTGTCGAGCACGTTGAGCTCGCCGGCCTGCTCATAGACGATCTGGCCGTCCTCGTCGGCGCTCGGCCAGCGCACGTCCCACTGGGTGCTCTTGGTGAGCTGATCCGTCTTGGCGGCGGCGGTGTCGTAGGAATAGAGGTTGAGCGTGCCGGTGCGGTCCGAGGCGAAGAAGATCTTGTCGCCGATCCACATCGGGTCGCGGTCGGTGCGCAGGTCGTTGGTGATGTTCCTGGCGTCGTGGGTCGCGAGGTCGAAGATCCATAGGTCCTGCGCCCAGCCTCCCTGATAGCGCTTCCAGGTGCGGAAGTCACGGGCGAAGGGGGTGTAGACCATCCGCTTGCCGTCGGGCGAGAAGTCACCGGCGCCGGAGAGCGGCATGGGCAGCTCCTCGCCGAGGCCGCCGTCCACGGGCACGGTGTAGAGGTGGGTATCGGAGAGGTCCCAGCCGTCGCGCATGGAGCGGAAGAGGACCGACTTGCCGTCGCGGGTCCAGCCGAGGACCTGGTTGTCATACCCCCAGCGCGGCGGCAGCGGGCCGCGGGCGGGATAGAAAGTGAGCTGCCTCGGCACGCCGCCGGTGGCCGGAATCACGTACACCTGCTCGTCACCGTCGTACTGGCCGGTGAAGGCGATCCAGCGGCCGTCGGGCGACCAGCGCGGCTCGCCATCCTTCTCGCCGCCCGTCGTGAGGCGCCGCGGCTCGCCGCCGAAGGCGGACAGGAGCCACAGGCTCGCGCTCGCCTGGTTGGTCTCCATGTCGAAGCCCGTGACCGAGACGCACGCCTGCGCGCCGTCGGGCGACAACGTCGGCTGCGCGGGCCGCTCGATCTTCCAGA
>Ga0307506_10000062_pt1 | contig 47510 bp, 43 predicted proteins | sample 25_S_MG_FD_202175 | JGI IMG/M metagenome (GOLD analysis project Ga0307506, IMG submission 202175) | Soil microbial communities from Populus trichocarpa stands in riparian zone in the Pacific Northwest, United States - 25_S | ecosystem: Environmental > Terrestrial > Soil > Riparian zone > Trees... | reverse complement strand
TTGGGAAAGGGGGGAGGTTAGGAGGGGGGCGCCGACTTCGGGCACAACGCTGAAGACCGAGGGTAGGAGGCCATTCGTCACGCCCCCCTCCTGGCCTCCACCCTGCTCAAGTTAACGCGTATGCCCCCGTCCCCTCTCCCACCCGCACTCACACCCGCCCGGGAGAGGGGCGCCAGGGGCCAAGGCAACCCAGGGCGTTGCCCTGGGCTAAATTAGAGCGGCCCCTTGGGCCTCAAACGCCGTCGGCGTTTTCAGGGCCGAAGGTCCGGCCTTCCTCAGTTGGGAGGGCGGGGTTCTGGTTCCCCCTCGGGCTCCCCCCTCCAATCTCATGGTCCAGAGAACACAGAGATCAGAGGGGTCAGAGATCAGAGGAGAATGGGAGCAACACGACCCGGAATCCGATGAACCAGTCACGGTACGCCGGATCGTACCAGTTACGGACGGCGCAACGCACGACCGTAGCACCATCGTAGCAGGCGCCGCCCCGCAACACACGGGGCGCATCCTCTGGCGCTTCCCTGCTCTCGCGGCCGTCCGCCGGATCGTAGGGATAGTCGCGATAAAGGCTGCGCGTCCACTCCCAGACATTCCCGGCCATGTCCACGCAACCGTAAGGTGAATCACCCTGTGGCGAGAACTGGCCGACCGGAGTGGTCTGAGCGTTTCGGGAACGGCGGCGCCAGGGCAGCAACCACCTGCCACCGGCGGTCCAATGTTCCTTGGTGTTCGCCAACCCGTTCCGCCACTCATTCCCCCACGGGTATTCCCTGCCTTCCGTCCCCCGCGCCGCCTTCTCCCACTCCGCCTCGCTCGGCAGGCTGAAACCGTGCCACTCCGCGAAGGCCAGCGCGTCGTGCCAGCTCACCATCACGACGGGGTGCTCGGAGCTCTTGTTCCAAGTATCGAGGCCCTTTTCGCCCTCAAGCGGGTGCCCGCTATCGGAGAGGAACTTCCGGAACGATTCCACCGTCACCGGTCCCCTCCCGATATAAAACGCAGGCAGATACAGCGAGTGGCAGGGCTCCTCGCCTATTAGGAATTCCCCGGCCGGCACCTTGACCAGACCGAGCTCCTCCCACCGGCCCAGCTCGCACCACGCCCAGGTGGCGGCGTTCTTGAGTGCCTTGCCGCCCTTCCTCGCCGACTCCAGAACCCGCCAGGTCTCCGCATCCGGAGAGAAGTGGATTCCCGCCAGAGCCTGCGCCGCCCGGGCTCGCACCGCCGCATCCGCCGCCCCGTCTCCGATCATTCGGACGAGCAGCGCCGCCATGGGTCGGGCCTGCGCTTCCCCGAGATCCGGGATCATCTCCAGGACGCGTTTCTGCCGCTGCGGATCGCGGCCGCGCAGCTCTTCTTCCATCCACCGTTGGGCCGCCTCCAGGTCCGCGGCCAGCAGGGCGCCGGCCAGGCGCCGGAACGGCCCGGCGGCGTCCGCGGCGGTGAGCCGGTCCAGCAGCCGCTTCTTGACCTCGGCGCGCAGATCGTCGCCGAGCTGAATGTCTTCGGCGAGGGTGAGGCCAGCCATCTCCAGCTCCGCTCCGGACTCTCCGGTCCGCGCCAGCAGGGCCTCGATCAGCCGCACTGCACGGCCCGCGGGCGCGAGGCCGGCGGCGATGAGGGTGACCTCGCGCCAGCGCTCCTCCCCGGCGCGTTCCAGGAGCTGGGTGTCCAGCTCGTGCTCCACCACATATGCTGCGGCCAGGTAGTCGTGCAGCGCACGGTGGGCGAAGCCGAAGAAGCCGAGGCGCTGCTCCTGGAGGATTCCCGAGCGTTCCCAGATCTGCCGCAGCAGGACGTCCGCCGCGATGCGGGTCTGAAGACGCGGCACCAGCGGCTCGATCAGGCCGGTGAGCGCCGGGACGCCGGCTTCGAGCAGGTCTTCCTTCAGATAGTGGAAGGCGATCGTCCGCAGGACCATCTCCTTCTCTCTGAGGCTGGCCACCGCGGGGAGCTGGAGCCGTTTATCCTGCCGGTCCCAGAGATCGACGAGGATCTCGACGCACTTCGCGTACAGCGCGGCCCGCCCCTTGGGGAGATCGGTGACGCGGTGATAGTGGACGAGCGTGATCAGCGAGAGGAGCAGCGGCGTGGCGGCGATGCGGAGGAGACTGTCATTCTGCCGCAGGGACTCCCAGAGCGCCTCCGCGCGCAGGCCGGCCTCTTCGGAGGCCCGGCGCTCCGCCTCCCGCACCTTGACCGGATCGGGAGACGCTCCGAGCAGGTTCACCTCGCGGGTGCGCAGGACCTCGCGGTACCAGGAGCCGAGGAAACGGCGGACATCGTCGGCGGTGAACGGCTGGATCTCGAAGGTGCGGAAGCCGGGGAGCTGGTTATGCCAGCCGGCCACCCGGCAGCTCACCACGTAGTGGTTCTCGGGATACTCCGCCACCAGCGCCTCGATCTCCTCGACGGCTCGGGCATGCCGCGCTTCGTCCAGCACCTCGTCGAGGCCATCGAGAAGCACGAGGCAGCCGCCGCGCTGCAACCAGCGCTCGGGATAGCCGGCGGGGACTTTGCGCAAGGGGGAGGACTTCGCCAGCAGGGCCGGCAGCGTCTCGATACCCTCGCCCCCCAGCTCGCGCAGCCGGGCGAGCAGAGGAAAGGGGCGGCCGAGATGGTCGCGCAGAGGATGCTTCAGTGCCCCGGTGAAAACGAGGACCAGGTAATCGAGCAGCGTCGACTTGCCGGCCCCGGGGCTGCCCAGGATCGCCAATCGATTCTCTTTCGGATTGAAGATCTCATTCCAGCCGAACCGCGGGCCGTCGTCCCCGCGGGCGGCGGCCACGCGCAGCGAGACGTACACCTCCTGCAGCCGGGGCGGGTGCAGATCGGACGTGCTGTAGGCGCCGATCAGCTTGAGCCAGCGGTGCCGGTCGGCGAGCTTCTCCAGGTACCGCTTGCGGAAACGCCAGCCGATGCCGGCGAGCCTGTCCTCGAACCAGTCCCAGAGCTTCTTGAACAGCGCCCGGATCGGCTCGGAAAAGAGCAGGACGAGAATGGCGGTGACGATGGGGGGGACGATCTTGTCCCAGTTCCGTTCCCAGAACCCGGGAGCCGGCGCCAAGGGGGCTGCTTGGAGGAGGGCGAGGATTCCGTTCAACATGGAATGCGAAGAGTGTATCCGGTCAGGCACGCCGGGGGCGAGGGCGGGAGAGAGGTCGGCTCTTTGTTTGCGGGTCAGCAGGAGGTAATATCCCCTGAGCTCGACGGATTGAGGTTACCGATGCCAGGCCAACTCGAAATCGTAGAAGCTCAGGCGCTCAAGCTCACGGCTGAGGAGCGCGCGCGGCTTGCAGACCGGTTGATCGCCAGCCTTTTCGAGGGCAGTGACGGCGAAGAGGTCTGGGCAGAAGAGGTCGAGCGGCGCGTCGAAGAGATCGAGAGCGGGCGCGCCCAGCTCATCCCCGCGGCCGAAGCCATTGCCCGCGCCCGCGCCGCGATCAAGTGATACCTTCGATCAGCCCCGAGACGGTTCCCGTACAGCATCATCTACTACATCAAGGGCGAGGAGCTACGCGTGATCGCCCTCGCTCATCATCGGCGCAGGCCCAGCTACTGGGCTGGCCGCAAATAAGGCCTCGGCGCGGCCCGGATTTTCTCCAGGGAGGAGATACCGGCATCTCGCAACGCGACCTTTGACTCCCTCGGGACGTTCCCCTAGACTCATTTCATGGCCGAGCCTGTCCTCTTCACCTGGGCGCCGGAGAGCGAGGTCTCGCAGGAGGCGGAGGAGCGGTCTGTCCTCCAGCGGTGGATCGAAGGCTCGGATGGCAGGCTGGAGCTTCTACAGCTCCCCCTGACGCCGGAGCTCTACCTCAACCCGGAGCTCGAGGACAAGATGGTCCAAGGCGAATGGCATGACGTCACATGCGCCGAGATCACCGGCCTTCTGCGGCACCATTTTCGGCCGCAGCCGGAGACCCGCGTCTTTCACGACCTGATGCACCTGCTCGGGCAAGGCCTGCCGACTCCGTCTCCCGACGTGTCGGTCGTTTTCGGCATCCGCGACCGGGAGCGCAGAGACAGCTTCGACGTCGAGAAAGAGGGCCTGCGGCCGGCGTTGATCATCGAGGTCGTCTCCCCCCTGAGCGCGCGTGTGCGCCGGACCGACCTGGAAGACAAGGTCACGCTCTACCAGCGCGCCGGCATCCGCGAGTACCTGATCGCCGACACGACGCGCCGGAGCAAGCGGTATCAGCTCCTCGGCTACCGCTTGAGCCCCTCGGGCCGCTACCAGCCGATCGAGCCGGATGCCCAGGGACGCCTTCTCTCCGCAGCGACCGGAGTCTTGTTCCAGGTCGCACCGGCCGGCGACCAGATCCTCCTTTTCGACGCCGCGACCGGACGGCGGCTGCTGAGCATGGCTGAGCAGGAAGAGCTGGTCATTGAAGCCAAGGCGGAGGCTGCACGCGAGATGGAAGCCCGCAAGGTGGCCGAGGCGGAGATCGCCCACCTGCGGGCGGAGATCGCGCGCCTCCGCGGCGAGCGCTGAGCCCTCTCAACCCGGTCCGCTGAACCGGACGATCTTCCCGCCAGCCCTGATACTCTCCCCGCATGGAACCCGTCCTCTGGCAGAGCGATCTCCCCGGGCTGCCGGCGCCGCGGCGCGGCAAGGTGCGCGACGTCTATGATCTCGGCGACACCCTGCTCATCGTCGCCTCCGACCGCCTCTCCGCCTACGACCACGTGCTCCAGCCGGGGATCCCCGGCAAGGGCAAGATCCTCAACCAGCTCTCGAATTTCTGGTTCAGCCGCCTGGCCACGATGGTACCCGGAAAACTGCCGCACCACCTGCTGGCCACCGATCCCGCCGACTTCCCCGCCGCCCTGGCGCCGTTCAAGGAGCAGCTCCGCGGACGCGCCGTGCTGGCGCGCAAGGCGCGGGTCATCCCGTTCGAATGCGTCGCCCGCGGCTATCTCGCCGGCAGCGGCTTCCGCGAATACACGGCGACCGGCGAGGTCTGCGGCATCGCGCTGCCGCCGGGCCTCAGTCGCGCGAGCCGGCTGCCGCACCCGGTTTTCACCCCGGCCACCAAGGCCGAGTCCGGCCACGACGAGAATGTCCCTTTCGAGGCCGTCGTGTCCGCCCTCGGCACCGAGCTGGCCGCCACCCTGCGCGACCTCACGCTCAGCCTCTATGCGAGAGGCGCCGCCCATGCCGCCGAGAAGGACCTCCTTCTCGCCGACACGAAATTCGAATTCGGCTTCGCGGCAGACGGCAAGTCAGACGAGCTGTTGCTCATCGACGAGGTCCTCACCCCCGACTCCTCGCGCTACTGGAACGTCGCGAGCTGGACGCCCGGCGAGGAGCCCGCCTCCTTCGACAAGCAGTTCGTCCGCAACTGGCTGGACGCGTCCGGCTGGGACAAGGAGTCGCCGCCGCCGGTGCTCCCCGCCGAGGTCGTGCTGGAGACCCGCGAGCGCTACATCGAGGCCTTCCGGCGCATCACCGGGCGCGAGCCGGACCTGTAGACGACGAAAGCGCCCGCCCCGGAGGCCGGGACGGGCGCCGCTTTTTCCAGATCAACCCGATCAGAAGCTGATCTTGAGCTGGTACGTCGTCCGCGTCGACGAGAAGCGGAAGGCGCGGACGTAGGCGTTGATCGCCGAGCCGCCCGTGTTGGTCCACGAGCCGCCCTGCAAGAGTTTGCCTTGTCCCGCGGCGGCCGCCCACCCAGGGCGGCCACATAGGGTGCCTGACGGCATCCCATGGACCGCCCCTACGAAAGCTTCCGGGAGCCGGGGAGGCGCGTGCTACGCTCACCCCTCAATGCCCGCCACCGTCCATTTCGTCGACGCCAGCCCGTACATCTTCCGGGCGCATTTCTCGCTCCCCTCGTCCCTCAAGAGCCCGGACGGCGCGCGGGCCGGCGCGATCTACGGCTTCGCGAGCTTCCTGCTCAAGCTGATCGCGGACGAGCATCCCACCCATCTCGCGGTGGCGTTCGACCGCAACTTGAACGGCAGCTTCCGCAACGACGAATTCCCCGCCTACAAGGCGCAGCGCGAGGCACCGCCGCCGGAGCTGGTGGCGCAGATCGATCCCTGCCTGGAGGTCGCGGCGGCGCTCGGGGCGGCGACGTTCGTCGACGAGCGCTACGAGGCGGACGACCTGATCGGCACGCTCTGCGCGCGTCTGCTTCCCCAAGGCCATGGCGGGGTGATCGTCACCTCGGACAAGGACCTCGCCCAGCTCGTCTCCGACCGTGTGACTCTCCTCGATTTCGCCAAGGGGGAGCGCTACGGCCCCGCGGCGGTCCACGAAAAGTTCGGCGTGCGGCCGGACCAGATCACCGATCTCCTCGGCCTCGCCGGCGATCCGGTGGACAACATCCCCGGCATCGCCGGAATCGGCCGCAAGACCGCCGCCGAGCTGCTCGCCGTTTTCGATCACATGGAGGCGCTCTATGACCGGCTGGAGGAGCTGCTGCTGGGATCGAAAATCCGCGGCGCCAAGACTCTCCACGCCAAGCTCACCGCCGGCCGCGACGTCGCCTTCCTTTCGAAGCGCCTCGCCACCGTCTCCGCCGACGCTCCGATCGCCGCCCCGTCGTCCACCCTGGACGCGCTCGCCTGGAAGGGCGCCGACGTGCCGCGCACCGAAGCGCTCTTCGACCGCTTCGGCTTCAAGACGATCAAGGACCGCATTCCCCAGGGGACCTGAAAACCGCCATGCAGAACCGGCTTCTGGAGATCGGCAAGCTGGTGTTCGCGGAGAGCGACGTCCGGCGCGTCCTCACCGTCGCCCTCGACGGCGTCGTCGAGCTGTGCGGCGCCGAGCGCGGCATGATTCTCCTCTTCGCGCCCGGCGGCGAGGCGCTCTTCGAGGAGGCGCGCGGGCTCGGCCGGCAGGTCATCGAGCACCCGGAATTCGAGGTCAGCCGGACGATCCTGGAGAAGGTGCGCACCGAAGGGACCGCCTACTGGAGCCCCAACGTGCTCGCCGAGCCGGGCCTGAGCGCGAGGCGCAGTGTGATGCGCTTGCAGATCCTGTCGGTGATCTGCCTGCCCATCCGCCACGAGGGCGAGGTCTTCGGCCTGGTCTATCTCGACAACCGCAAGGCGATGGGCGTCTTCACGGAAGAGACTCTCGAGGTGGTGGAGAGCTTCGCCGACCTCATCTCCCTCGCCGCCCACAACGCCCTGGAGCGCCGGCGGCTGTCCGGCCACGTCGAGGAGCTGTCGCGCGAGCTGCGCCGCCAGTACCGCTTCGACGCCATCGTCGGCCATTCGCCACAGATCACGGAGACGCTGCGCCTGATCGCCCAGGTGGCCGACGCGGAGACGACGGTGCTCATCCTCGGCGAGAGCGGCACCGGCAAGGAGCTCATCGCGCGCGCCATCCACTACAACAGCCGGCGCCGCGAACGCCCCTTCATCGCCATCAACTGCGGCGCCCTCCCCGAGACCCTCCTCGACGGCGAGCTGTTCGGCCACGTGCGCGGCGCCTACACGGGCGCCGTCTCCGACTCCCCCGGCTGGTTCGAGCGCGCCGCCGGCGGCACGATCTTCCTCGACGAGATCGGCGAGATGTCCCCCAGCCTGCAGACCAAGCTGCTGCGCATCCTCGAAGCCGGCGAATACGCCCGCGTCGGGAGCACCACGGTGCGCCACTCGGACGCCCGCGTCCTCGCCGCCACCCACCGCGACCTCGCCGTCATGGTGAGCGACGGCAAGATGCGCCAGGACCTCTACTACCGTCTCAACGTCGTCGAGATCGCCGTGCCGCCGCTCCGCGAAAGACCCGACGACGTCCTCCTCCTCGCCCGCACCTTCCTCGACCGTTTCAACGAGAAGCACGGCAAGACCCGCGAGCTCTCCACCGCCGCCGAGGAGCTCCTCCTGGCCTACGACTACCCCGGCAACGTCCGCGAGCTCCAGAACGCCCTCCAGCGCGCCGTCCTCCTCGCCACCGGCCCCCTCATCGAGCCCGGAGACCTCCCGGCGAGCTTCCGCGCCGTCCTCCGCCGCGGCAAAGGCGGCGCCCTGCAAGGCTTCCGCGCCGCCAAGAAACGGCTGATCGAGGAGTTCGAGCGCGACTATCTCACCCGCTGCCTGCGCGAAGCCGGAGGCAACATCAGCCAGGCCGCGCGCACGGCGGGGATCGATTTCAAGAACTTCCACGACAAGCTCGGCCAGTATGGGATCGATGCGGCGGCGTTCAAGAAGGGCGGCGGGTAGAGCCACCGCCCAGAACCCAGGGCGTTGCCCTGGGATGACGGCGTTTTAAGGACCGAAGGTCCGGCCTTCCTCAGACCGGGGCAACGCCCTGGGATTGTTCAGAGATCAGAGAAATCAGAGTCCAGAGGAGAATGGGAACAACAACACCCGAAAACCAATGTAGAAGTGCCGGAAGTCGGGTCGAGCCCAGTGGCGGAAGGCACACCGCGCGAGCCTGGAGAAGTAGATGAAAGAGCCTCCGCGCACCACACGATGGAGTTTTCCAGATTCGGACATATCGACTCCGTTCTGTGTCCATTCCAAGACATTGCCGCTCATCTCTTCACAGCCATAGACACTCTTTCCCGCTGGGAAACAGCCGACCGCGCTGACACGACCGACTCCCGAAGCATCCGTGTTCGCTCGCTCAGGGTCAAACTCTTCTCCCCAGGGGTAGGTGCGACCGTCCACTCCTCGCGCCGCCTTCTCCCACTCAGCCTCTGATGGCAAACGGACAGCCCAGCCGGCCTTCAGCAACCCCTTCTCTTGCAAACGAGCCGTTAGCCACTCGCAAAACGTCACAGCCTCGTACCAGCTCACTTCCACGGCCGGGGTGTTCGCGGGAGCGCGCAGGCTGTCAGGGTAACTAATCTCCGCACCCGTCGCCTCCACGTACTCCCGAAACTGTGCCACCGTGACCGGATACCGAGCCATCCGATATTCATAAGGAAGATCCACCTCGTGCCGTGATTCTTCTTCTCCCATCAAGAAGCGACCTGCCGGCACGGTCCGAAACTCCATGCCGCCGACGGTCATCACCTCAGGCCGTGGATCTCCCAAGACAGCCAACGTCCGGCCGGCCAGCGCCCGTTCCATCGCCGGCAGGCGGCTGTCGCCAAGGAGCTTGATCAGCCACGACCGGAGGCGCTCCAGCTTCTTCCGGTTGGCGCCGGTCACCTGCCCCGGCTCCGCCGTTTCCGCGATCACCTGACCGGCGAGGAGCGATCCCCAGATGTCCGCATCGTCCGCCTCCGGATCGTCCGGCTCGCGCCAGCAGAGCGCCTCGGCCAGGTACCAACGGCTGGCCTTGGCTTCGCCCGCCGCCTTCGCTCCCGCCAGGAGCACCACTTCTCGCCAGCGTTGCGGATCCGCCCGCGCCAGCTCCGCCAGCCGGTCCGGATAGCTCTCGCCCGTCAGATGGCAGGCGGCCAGATACTCTTGAAACGTGCGGTGAGGGAACGTATACACACCGACGCCGCGCGGCTCCAGAAGACCCGCCCGGTCCCGCAGGTACTCGATCAACAGCCCGGGCTTCACCTCTGGATTCCGGCTCAGATGCAGGAGCCGGCCCACCAGCCGGTCCTCCGCGATGTCCGCCGTGCCCTGGGCGTCCGGTTGCCGCCCGTGCGCCTCGCAGGCCAGCTCCTCCAGAGCCGCACGCACCGTGTCCTTGCCCACCTTGAGAAACTCGGTGAGGCTCGGCTGCTGGATCACCGGCTTTCCGTGGACCAGAATCACCCGCTGGCTTTCCCAGACATGGAGCAGCAGATCGACGGCGGCGGCATACAGCTCCTCCCGCCGCTCGGGAAGGTTGCCGCCACGCCAGGCGTACAGGCTCGCCATGAGGCTCAGGAGCAAGGGCCGCTCCGCGAGCTCCCACAACCGCTCACTGGAGGAGATCGCCTGCATCAGGAGCTGCGCCCGTCCCGCCGCACTCTCGGGATCGAGCCGACCAAGCGACGCGACATGGTCGTACCAGCGGCGGACGAAGCTTTGGATCTGCCCTCGGCTGAATGGCGCCAGCTCCGCCTCCGCGAAGCCGGTCAGCTTCCAGTCCTGGTTACGATAAGCATACGTGCGGCTCGTGAGGAGGAGACGGCTCTTCCCGAGAGCCGCCGCGAAATCCTCGACCGCCTGCCGGATCTGCTCACGCCGGCTCTCCGCCTCCGGCACCTCGTCGAGACCGTCGAGCGCGAGGGACTCGGTTTGCTGAAAGACACGGTAGAGATACGCCGCGCGGAGCGAGGCTTCGCTGGCACCGGGGGCGGGGGCGGGAGGGTGGATGTGCTGATCCCCGCCGACTATGTTGGAGTACGCTCCTCCGGCGATCGAGCCTGCCTGCGCGATAGCCCCCGAACCCTCAAGCTGCGCCTCAAGCGCCTTGACCTTCGCGCGGAGCCGTTCGAGCTCGCCGGGTTCGCCAGGCTCACTCTTCGTTCTTCGGCCCACGCCTGTCTCCGCCCCTCTGAAGACCCCCGTGAACGTTGCCTCCGACGGCAAGACCACCTGCTCCGGCAGCTACCGCACCCGGCCCCTGGGCAATCGCGCCGGAGCCGTAGTTGGCGGCTTGGTAGGTCGTCGTCTGCCCTGCCGGAGGTAGCAGGCGGGCGAGCTCTTCAGCCAGCTCAGGGTTGGCAGCCAGGAGCTTCCGGATCTGAACCAGCAACGAGCCCTGGAGGGCCGAGTCCTCAGGATCTGCCACCGCTTCGGTGACGGCCTCCTGCACCTGCGGGCTCGCTTCGACCTTGGGCCGGAGCTTCCCCCAGAGCTTCTTGGCGATCTCCAGGCCTTCCTCGCTGATCTTCTTCCCAGCCCAGCCCACAGCTTTCTCTCCGCCCGTCACCAGATACGGCAGGGCAGGCCCCAGAAAGGTCATCACGGCGTCGGCGAGCAGCTTGGCGTCCATCATCGACACGTCCCTCCACGGTGAGCTGGGTTGCTTCTTCGTTCAAGCCTATCAATTTGCTGATCGCGAAAGGAACGTGCCCACCACAAACCCAGCCCCGGAGGGGCGACAGCATACAGCCTGGGGCGTGAGCCCCAGGTTAGGGGCAACCATCTTCCCCAGCCCCGAAGGGGGCGGCAGCAGGCGGTGGGCGAAAGCAGGCGGGAAACGCGAAGGTTGTAGCGGTGGGCGTATCCCAGCGGTCTGCTGCCGCCCCTGCGGGGCTGGGAATGATGGTTGGGAGTCAGCCTGGGGCTCACGCCCCAGGCTGTATGCTGTCGCCCCTTCGGGGCTGGATTCCTTAGCGGAATCGCTGGCCGGGAGTGGCGGCGGCGCCCCTCTCCCGGGCGGGCGTGAGTGCGGATGAGAGAGGGGATGGGGGTGAGGGTCCCAAGGGGGCAAGCCCGGCAACTTGCCACGTGGCATCTTCAATCTGCCCGGTGGCAGATTGACGTTGCCACAGAGCAGATTCATTCTGCTCGAGGCCCGGGCGGTGGACAGTGATCGCCGGGCCGCGGCGCGCTGGGGCTTGCCGGCGCCCGGATCGCCCAGCAGGATCAGCCCGTCGTGCTCGCGGAGCAGATAGTCAAGGTAGGCGCCGGTCGCCGTAGCGGGCGCAGGATGGGAAGAGCAGGCCCGCTTTGGCATAGAGTAAGCGCTGTTTCAGCTTCCGAAAGGACAGCCCCTTGCTCCGCGTCGAAACGCTGACCAAAAAGTTTGGCGACAAGACCGCCGTCGACGGTGTCTCGTTTCACGTCGACGGCGGCGAGATCTATGGCCTGCTCGGACCCAACGGAGCGGGCAAGACGACGACGCTTTCGATGCTCGCCGGCCTGCTGGCTCCCGACGGCGGGCGCATCACGTTCGACGGCATCGACCTGGCGGCCGAGCCGCTGCGCTGCAAGCGGATGCTCGGCGTGGTGCCGCAGGAGGTGGCGGTCTACGAGGAGCTGTCGGCGATCGAGAACGTGCGCTTCTGGGGGAGTCTCTATGGGCTCTCCGGCAAGGCGCTCAACATGGCGGTCGAGCGGGTGCTGGCGCAGGTCGAGCTGTCGGGACGGGCGCGCGACGCGGTCAAGAAGTACTCGGGGGGGATGAAGCGGCGGCTCAATCTCGCCCTCGGGCTGGTGCATTCGCCCCGCGCGGTGCTCCTCGACGAGGTGACGGTGGGGATCGATCCGCAGGCGCGGGCGAGCATTCTCGACGTGGTGCGCGCGGTGGCCGATGCCGGGGCGGCGGTGATCTATACGACGCATTATCTGGAAGAGGCCGAGCGGCTGTGCGACCGGATCGGCATCGTCGATCACGGCAAGATCCTGGCCGAAGGGACGCTCGACGAGCTGAAGGCGAAGCTCGGCGAGGAAGAGGTGGTGACGCTCTGGGGCCGTTTCGGAGCCGAGGCGGCGCGCGCGGCTCTGGCGGGGCTGCCGGCGGCGCGGGTGATCTCGGCGGAGGATGGACGGGTGGCGTTGACCTCAGGCGGCGGCGGCGCGGCGGAGCTGCTCGGCGAGATCTACGGCCGCGGGCTCGCGATCGACCGTATCGCGATCGAGCCGCCGAGCTTGAACGCGTTGTTCCTCAGATTGACCGGACGGGAGCTGCGCGACTGATGCGGATCCTCCTGGCGATGGTCGGCAAGGATCTCCGGCGGCGCCTCCGCGCGCCGCTGGCGACGATTCTGCTGCTTCTCTTCCCGGTGATTTTCTCCGGTCTCATCGCGGTCACTTTCGGCACCGGGGAGACGAAGGTTCCCAAGGTCCGGCTGCTGCTCGAAGACCGCGACGGCGGCCTCGTCGGCCAGCTCGTGATGTCGTCCTTCCAGCAGGAACAGGCGCAGAAATACTTTGAGGTGAAGAAGGTCACGGATGGCGACGCGTCCATGATCGAAAAGGAAGAGGCGACCGCCCTTCTCCGCCTGCCGGCCGGATTCTCGGACGACGTCCTGGCCGGCCGCCCGGCGCGGATCGAATTGATCAAAAGCCCCGCGCAGTCGATCCTCCCGGAGGTCGCCGAGCAGGTCACCACGGTGCTGGCCGAAGGGCTCTCCTCCGCCTCCCGGCTGCTGCGCGGACCGCTCGATCAGATCCTCGCGACGCCGGCCGGACAGAGCGGTCCCAGCGACCGGAACGTCGCCGCGATCGCCGTGCTGGTCAATGGCACGATGGCGCGCTCGCGGCCGTTTCTGTTCCCGCCGGTCATTACACTTGAGACGGCGACGCGGGCCGAGCCGGGGGACGGCAAGAAGCCGGCGGGCTCGTCCGGCAATTCCGGCAACACGGTCTTCCTCTTCATGCTGCCCGGAATCGCGGTCTATGCGCTGTTCAATCTGGCGGACCAGATGATGCGCGATCTGCTCGTCGAGGCGCGGCTCAAGACCCTGCGGCGGCAGCTCGCCGGGCCGCTGACGGCGGGACGGGTGCTCGCCGGCAAGGCGCTGTCGACGGCGGTCCTCTCGTTTCTCATGCTCCTCATCCTCACCGCCGTGGGCGCGGGCGTGGCGCCGAGCGGGGTCAGTCTCGCCGGCTATCTTCTTCTCTCCTTCGCCCTGGTGGCGGCGGCCACCGGATTCGCGTCCGCCGTCTTCGGCTTCGCGCGCGGCGAGAGGCAGGGGACGACCCTGGCGAGCATCGTCGCCCTGATCATGGCCTTCGCGGGCGGCAGCTTCATCCCGCTCAACAGTCTGCCCGCGGCGGTGCGGGCGCTGTCTCCCTACTCGCTGATCTACTGGGCGGCCGACGGCTATCGGCGGCTGGTGCTCGACGGCGCGGGGGTGCGGGAGCTGCTGCCGAATATCGCGGTCCTGGCCATCACCGGGCTGCTGCTGCTCGGCCTCTCGGCGCCGCTCTGGCAGCGGCGGCTGCTGCGCGGCGAGCTGTCATGATGTTTCATACACTGCGCCTGGCCCTGCGGCAGATCGGCGTCCTCGCTCTCAACGACCTGCGCCTCACGGTGCGCGACCGCCCGGCCTTCGTCTGGATGCTCCTCCTGCCGCTGTCCCTGATGTGGATGTTCGGCGCGATGAACAGCAAAGGCGCGCCGCAGAAGGTGATCCTGGGCATCGAGGACCGGGACGGCGGCTGGCTGGCCCAGGCGCTGGTCAAGGAGCTGGCGAGCGAGAGAGTCGAGCTGGCCAAGGCCGGCGGGAAGGAGCCGCCGGCCCGCACGTTGGTGATTCCCCAGGGATTCACCGCCAATGTCCTCGCCGGCCGGCAGCAGACGCTCCGCCTGGAGAAGACGAGCGGAGCGAACGAGGAATTCAGCCTCGCCGCCGAGGTCGACGTCGTGCGCGCCATCGTCCGCATCGTCGGCCGCTTGGCGGAAACCGGACCGAGCGCGTCTCCAGGTGCCTTCGCGGCCCTCGCCGCGCGCCCGCCCCTGGTCACCGTCGCGGCCTCGACGGCTGGCAGCGGCCGGCCCGTGCCGCAGGGATTCGCCCAGAGCGTCCCGGGGACGCTGACCATGACGGTCCTCATGATGACCCTCATCTACGGCGCCTTCTTCCTCACCATGGAAAAGCGCCAGGGGATGATCCGCCGGCAGGCGGCGCTGCCGCTGTCGCGGAGCACGCTCTTCCTCGGCAAGCTCGCCGGCCGCTTCCTCCTCGGCGCCGGACAGGCCGTGCTCCTCCTCCTCGCCGGCCGTTATCTCTTCGGAGTCTCCCTCGGCTCGTCCGCCTCCGGCCTGGCTCTCCTTCTCACCGCCTACCTCCTCGCCGTGGCCGCCCTCTCGACCTTCCTGGGAGCCGTCCTCGCCACGCCGGAGCAGGCCTCCGCCGTCGGCTGGGTGTCGAGCATGATCCTCGCCGGCCTGGGCGGCTGCTGGTGGCCGAGCGAGGTGATGCCGCGCTGGCTCTGGCGCGCCGCCCATGTCTTCCCCGTACCGTGGGCGATGGACGGATTCCACGCCCTCCTCTCCTACGGGCACGGCCTCGAAGCGGTGCTCGTTCCCGCGGCGGCGCTGCTGGGGTTCGCCGGATTGTTCGCGGTGATGGGGGCGCGGTTGCTGCGGCTGGAGTGAAATTGGAGGTCCGATGCGCTGTTCGACTGTAGCCGTCGTCCTGATTCTGCTTGGTTCTTCCGGCCGCCTCGCTTCCGGAGGCGACCTCGTTCCGCGCCTCGTGCGCGACCTCCAGCCGGCGTCCTACGCGGGCAGCTCGAGCCCGCGCCAATTCGCCTCGGTGGCGGATGGCTTCGTCTTCACCGCCTTCGGCCGCGAGCTCTGGCAGTATGACCGCCTGGAGGAGACCTTCACCTCGGAGCTGCGCAGGGACGGCATGCGCCAGCTCGACGGGGCCTTCTACGCTGCGCTCGAGCCTTCCGGCAAATGGACGCTGTGGAGCGTTGCCGGGAGCCACTTTGCGTTCCTGCGGCGCCTGCGCGGCGTGCCTCTGCGGAGCGTCGGCGTCGCCTACCGGGAGCCGACGGGGGCGGCCCCCATGCTCTTCGACGCCGACGACGGCTCGGGGCGCGGGCTCTGGGTGACGGATCTCTTCAACGAAAAGGCGACGGTCGAGATCGCGCGTCCGCTTCCGCTCGCGGATGGAAATCTGTTGCGCGATCTCACGGCTTTTCATCACCGGTTTTATTTCGTCGCGCGCCACCGGCAGCTCGGGGCTGCCCTGTGGGTCACCGACGGCACCCGGACCGGTACATACCCGGTCTTCGTCCCGCCGTCGCAGCAGGGCACGCCGCTGTCGATCGCCGGCATCCTGCGGGGCCGTCTCCTCCTCACCGTTCCAGGCTCTGGCGCCGAGCTGTGGACGAGCGACGGGACGAGGCGCGGCACGCGCCCTCTCCAGGAGATCGTCCACGGGGAGGGATCGGCAACGATCCGCGCCGCCGTGATGGCCGGCAACCGCGCCTTCTTGATCGCCGACGACGGCGTGCACGGAGGGGAGCTCTGGACGACCGACGGCACGCCCACGGGGGCGCGACGGTTGACCGACTTCGCGGCGGCGGACCCGTTCCAGACCTCCGGGCTGCCGGGGGCGGCGTTTGCCGCGAGCGGCTCGCGGCTTCTGTTCTTCGCCGACGACGGCGGCGATTTCAGCCACGGCAACGAGCCCTGGTGGAGCGACGGCACGCGAGAGGGCACGGACCGGCTCGCCGACCTCTGCCCCGGCCCCTGCTCCAGTGCCGGCGCGGTGCTCGCACCGCTCCAGCACTTCGACACCGGCAAGGGCGAGGTCCTGTTCTCCGCCACGACGCCCGCGTCAGGCCGCGAGCTGTGGCGGACCGATGGAACAGCCGCCGGCACCTTTCTGGTGAGCGACTTCTGCAGCGGACCGTGCAGCAGCGACCCCGGCGACATCAAGACTCTCAATGGGTTCCCTCCGGCGACCCTCACCGCGGCCGTCGCCACCGGCGAGCGGGCCTTGTGGACGCTGGAAGGAGGCGCGGAGGAACCGGTGCGCCTCACGCCGCCGGGCATCAAGGTCGCCGGCGGCAATCGGCTCTTCGACACCTTCGCCGCAGCAGACGCCGAGTTTGGCGACGAGCTGTGGACGACCGGCGGCACGCCGGAGACGACCCGGATGCTCGCCGATCTCGGCCGCGAGAAAGAGAGCGGCTCCGACCCCGTCCTGCTCGGCGCGGCGGGAGACCGGCTGATCTTCACGACGTATTTTCCGCTCGACGGCCGCCGCCTCTGGTCGAGCGACGGCACGGAGGCCGGAACCTTCCCGCTCCCGGGCCGCGGCCCGCGGCTGCGCGATGAAGGCCTCCTCTCGGCGACGGCCGGAGGGCGGACGTTCCTCGCCGGCGATCTGCACGGAGGGCAGGGGCGGGCGCTCTGGGCGGTGGACGGCACACCGGCGGGCACCGTCCGGCTCACGCCGCCGGGCGTGACCGCCGGCTATCACCTCATCTCCCTCGGCGACCGGGTCGTCTTCTCCGCCACCGACGCGGACCACGGCGAGGAGCTCTGGGTAAGCGGGGGCACGCCAGAATCGACCCATCTTCTGGCCGACCTGGCTCCCGGGCCGGGCTCGCCGGATCTCGACCTCGACGAAAAGCATCCCCTTCTCCTCGGCGGGCTGCTCTTCAGCCGTGGAGACGATCCGGGCCACCTCTGGCTGACCGACGGGACGGCCGCCGGGACGAAGCTCTGGGATTTTCCCGGCGCGCCGCACGGCGTCATCGCCCTCTACCCGGGCGCCTCGAAAATGTTTCTCAGCGTCACCGTGGACCCGGACGATCCCAACGTGAATCCGAACAGCGTCGACCTCTGGCCACGGACGGCACGCCGGGAGGCACCGCGCCGATCCCGCTCGAAACCGGCTTCGCCACGCTCGACTCCAGCCCCTACGTGGCCCGCGACCGGTTGCTCTTCTCCGTCGAGGAGGGCGACTACTGGACGACGGACGGCACCGCGGACGGCACCGCTCCTCTGCTCGATTCCAACGATCACCTGATCGCCGTCTCCTACGGACGCGCAGCCGCCTTCGCCGGCCACCTCATCTTCGCCGCCGCCAACGGGTACGGCACCTGCTACGACTGGCCCGGGACCGGCCCCGTCGCCACGCCGATTCCCGGCGTGCTCTGTGGAAGCTCTTTCTTGGCGACAGGCTCCCGCCTGTACTTCAACGGCTTCGAGCCGCATACGGGCGGGGAGCTCTGGGTGCTGGAGGAGAAGTAGGGCCGTTAGCGGACCTGCTGCAGAAATTCATCAATCGGAACCCCTGCGTCTCGCAGCGCACCTCGCAAAGTGAACCGATCGACCTCGTCGTGGTAGGGGAAGACGATCACCCGGCCATCCTGGTGGCGCATTTTGACGTGGCTTCCCTTACGATGGACCTCGACGAAGCCAAGCCTTTCGAGCGCCGCGACCATCTGCCGTCCCGATACAAGGGGAGGTTTCACAGCGCGAGCTCGACGACCTCATGGTCCGCGTCTTCCTTGAGCTCCTCCGGATCTGGTTCCAGATAGAGCGCGATGGCCTCTCGGATGTTCTGTAGAGCTTCGTCCCGGGTCCTTCCCTGGGACCAGCAGCTCTTCAACGAAGGGCAGTGAGCAACGACCATCCCGTCTTCGCCCGGCTCCAGGATGACTTTCAATTCCATGAGGACTCTCCCAGCCGGCGTTGGAATCCAGCCGGCACCCCATGGTACCTCAGAGGCGGCGCGCGCGATGAGCTCTGGGTGAGCGAGGGCACGCCGGAGACCACGGCTCAGGGCACGATGGGAGAAGGCGCGAGCTGGACTGTGACGACAGGATTCCCGTTGACCAGGAGGGTGTGCGAGCCGACGGCGGTCACCGGCGCGAGGCCGTTCTTGGTGGAAACCCCCTGGCCGTCGAGGACGGCGGCGATGCCGCTCCAGGCATAGACGAGGTACGACTGCCCGGCGCCCGGATTTCCCGTGCCGAGACTGGGCGGCGAGGCCAGGAGGGCGCCTGTCACGGGAGCGCTGAACAGGCGCGTATTGCCGTTGCCCTTGTCGAGCGCCGGGCGGCCGGGATGGAACACCGTCAGGTTGTCGAGAAACGAGGTGTTGACGCCGTTCTTGGCGTCCACCGTGTTGGCATAGATGCGGTCGCCGAAGGTCTGCGAATGGAACTGGTTGCCCTCATAGCGCATCTCGTTGAAGGGCGCGCCGGTGCCCGTCTCGACGTCCCAGACCGGGATGCCGACGTTCTCGCTGAACACCGAGCCGGTCACCAGGCCGCCGACGTCGCGTCCGCCAAACCCGCCGAGCTGCGGGATGGAGAAAATCGCGGCGCCGCGCGACTCGCTGACCGGCTCCGAGACGCCCGGGCTGACCTCGTTGCGCAAGAAGCGGCAGCCGGTCACCTGCGCCGTGGAGCCGGTGAGGAAGAGGGCGCCTCCCCACTTGTCCGCCGTGTCGTGGGCGAAGGTGGTGGCCGAGATCACCGCCGTCGATTCACGCTGGAGAGCCAGGCCGCCGCCGCCGGCGTTGAGGCCGCGGGCGAAGGAGTCCATGACCAGGGAATTGTCCATCGTCAGACGGACCGTCGTGGCCGTCACGCCGCCGCCCAGGCCGCCGCCCGCCGCGGACTGCACGACATTGCAGTTGAGGAAGGCCACCCGGCGCAGCTCGACCGGGGAACGGTTCTCCTCCAGGGTACCGAGAGGGGCCACGCCGACGCCGTAGATCCTGCTCCAATCGCCCTCGACGGCGATGCAGCCTCCCGTGTTCGCCGGCGTCTCCGGCAGGAACACGCCGCCCTGGAGGAGCGAGTCGGTGACGCTCAGCCGGCCCGGCGGGCGGTTGTTGGCGCCGTCCATGGCGGAGTCGTTCGAGGCCACCGCGATCGCGCCTCCGACTCCCAGCCTCCCGGGCACGAGAGGAGTCCGGTTGCCGAGAAAGAAGGAGCCGTTGACCTCGATGACGGCGCGGTAGGAATCGAGCGCGCCGCCGTGATCCGCCGAGTTGTCGATGAAGTGCGAGCCGAAGACGCGGAGCGTGGTCTGGTCTTCGACGTGGATGGCGCCGCCGGCGGTCACTGAAGCCTGTCCGCAGCAGGGGTCCGGGATCGCCCGGTTGTTGATGAAGGTCGAGCGGACGACCGTCACCAGCGACCGTGGCGTGGTCAGCGGCGGAGTCCAGTTGCCGAAAGCCTCGATGGCGCCGCCGACCCAGGCGGCCTCATTGCGCAGGAAGCGGACGTCGGAGACCAGGAGGGTCGAGTTCAGGGCGTAGATGCCGCCGCCGATCGAAGTCGGCTTGTGGCCCGGGAGGTTGGTCCGGTTGTCGGTGAATTCTCCCCCCTGGACGGTGAGGACGGAGGTGATGACGGAGATGGCGCCGCCGCGGTTGCCGGAAGAATTATTGCGGAAGTTGCTACCCACGAACGTCGCCGTGCTGGCCGCGATCAGCCCCACCGCGCCGCCGCCGGTCGTCTTGCCCGTCGCGCTGTTGTTCAGGAAGTTGCACTGCTCGAAGCGCGCCACGGCCGCGTTCATGGTGACGGCTCCGGAGTCCGCTTCGGTCTTCGAGGCGCCGTTGCGGAAGGTGATCCGCTGGAACACCACTCCCTTGGAGTTGTTCTTGATGCGCAGGATGACCAGCTTGCCCTGCCCGTCGAGGAACACCGCCGCTCCCGGCGCGGCGCGCACGGTGAACCGCTTGGGCTTGGTGATGCTGAACCCCTTGGCAGGCGCGACATAGGTCCCCGCCGCCAGCTCGATCACCCCACCCTCCGGCACGCTGAGAAAAGCCGCCTGCAACTGGGCCGGATTCTTCACCGCGATCTTGCGCGGGACCGCGGCCATGCCGAGGGCGGCGGTACAGAAGAAAGCGAGGACAAAAGCGCGGACGGCACGCGGTGGACGCATGGGGGCTCCTTACCAAAGCAAGACAGATTCGAGGCTCATGTGGATTTTAGCATAGAGGCGTGCGCCCCTTCACCATCCGCCGCCTCCCCCACCGCCGCCACCGCCGCCCGAGCCGCCGCTGGAGCTGGAGCTCGGCGCCGCGACTCCGGAGGCGAGCCCGGCAGCCGCCACGGCCCAGGTGCCGGTGGCGCCGCCACCGCCGAAAGCTCCGCCGCCGCCCGTCCATCCCCCTCCATCGATGCCCCCACCGCCGCTGCCACCGAAGGAAGACGTGGAGCCGGCCATCCGGCCCACGGCCGCCGCGCCGCCGAACGAGCGGAACCAGCGGTCGACGTCGCTGTTGAGGCCGAAGGCGAGGAGGTAGGGGAACCAGTCGTCGCGCAGGGCGGGCTGCGGACGGCGCAGCTCGCGCTGGAGCCAGCGGCGGCCGGCGGCGAGGGTCTGCCGCCGGCGGATCGTCTCAGCGGTCTCCCGGCTGCGGGCGTTGTTGAGGAGACTGTTGAGGACCGTCACCGGGATCAGCGCCAGGCCCAGGCAGCCGAACAGACCGGGCTCGGAGAAGAACGCCGCTCCACAACAGACGCCGAAGACGGCGAGCCCGGGGAGCAGGAAGGAGAGCGAGGCGGCGTTCAGCCGTTCGACACGCTTCCGCCAGGCGAAGGCCGCGATCAGGCCCGGCACGTAGAAAAGGAGCGACAGGGCCGAGATCACCAGGGCCAGGACCACGGACTGCGCCCAGAAGAGCGGCCCGTCGAGGACGAAGCAGAGAGCCGCCGCGAGGAGCAGCAAAACAGTGGGCCGGCGCCGCGGCGGCGGCGTCTGCCCCCGGAGCTCGGCATGCCCGGCCAGGCGCTTCTCCAGCCCGGCGCGGATCTCCTGGGCGGGATCGAAGCCCGTGCTCTTGTAGTGCTGCCGGATCTCGCCGGTGTCGACCTCGGTCCGGCCGTCGAAGAAGAGACGGTCCACGAGCCGCTCCTCGTAGTCCGTGAAGACGGCCGGCGGCGCCGTGCGGCGCAGGCGGAGGACGTCCTGTCCGATCCGCACCAGGCCGAACACCATGCGCGCCGGCACCACCTCGCTCGCCAGCTTCCCCTCGGCGACCAGCCGGGCCAGCGTCGCCGCCACCTCCGGCGGACCGACCTTGCGGTCCCACAGGGCGCCCACCTCCTCGGGCAGGTAGGCGAAGAGGTTCGCCTCCAGCCACGCCGAGTCCGGATTCTCCGGTGCTCCCGAGGGCTGCCAGCGGCCGAGAGCCGCCTCGCCGTCCCGGAAACGGAAATACAGCCAGGCCATGGCGACCAGCGCCGCCAGGAAAAAAGCGCCGCGCAGCCCGGCCGGCGGAGACCAGCGGACCCCCGCCGGCCTGCCCTCGCCCTGGTACCGGAGATCGCGCGTGACGAGCACGTCCGCCCCCGGCGGCAGGTGAGCGCGTTCGACGTGAACGGGAGCCGCCGCCCAGACCGGAGCGAAATCGAGGTCGAGCGTGAACCGGTCGACGACGCCTTCCCGGTCGACGAAGATGAAGTTGTTGTCCAGGCGGTAGAGGCTGTCCTTCTTCTCCAGGATGCCGGTGAGCGTGTAGCCGATCTCGTAGGTCAGAGCGGTGTCCTGGAACGGCGGATCGGAGGGCAGCCGGCTGCGCCAGCGCAGCGTCTTCCCCTTCGCCCAGGCGTAATGGTCGACCTGGTCGAGATCCCCTTCGACGAGGGGGACCGGCTGGCCGCTCCGCTCATCGATGCGGACCAGCCGCTCGAGCTGGAGCCGCTGCCCCAGGGGGAGGCGGAAGCTCCGGTAGCCGCCGTTCCAGTCGCCGGTGAAGACGAACGTCTGCCGCTCGGCGACGTGCAGCGTCCCCTCGGCGTCCAGATGCGCGCGCACCGTGACGTCGGACCAGTGGAGCGTCCTCTCCTGGGCGGCCAGGGGGAGCGCCGCCGCGAGGAGAATGGCGAACAGTCCGTGGCGGATGGTCAAACGTGGCACCCATGCTCCGCGAAGGCGACCGGCTCCACCTGGATGGTCAGGTGATCGATGCCGAACCGGTCGTGCAGTGTCGTCCGCACCCGTCCCAGCACGGTACAGGCCATCGCTTCGTCCTCCACCACAACATGGGCGGAGAGAGACTCCATTCCGCTGGTGATGGTCCACACGTGCAGGTCGTGCACCTCGAGGACGCCCGAGACGCCGGCCAGCGCATCGCGCACCTCGCCGACGTCGATGTGCCCCGGCGCCCCCTCCATCAAAACGCCTAGCGTCTCGCGCAGGAGATCCCAGGCGGAATAGATGACCAGCAGGGAGATGAGGATCGAGGCCACCGGATCGGCCCAGCTCCAGCCGAAGGCCCAGATCAGGGCGCCCGCCGCGATGGCCTGCACGCTGCCGAGAGCGTCGGTGAGAACGTGCAGCCAGGCGCCGCGCACATTCAGGCTCTCGGACTTGCCGCCGGAGAGGATGCGCAGGCTGATCAGGTTGACCACCAGGCCGCCGACGGCGATCCCCATCATCAGCGGAGCCTGCACCTGCGACGGATGCTGGAAGCGGTGGACCGCCTCGACGAGCACGTAGACCGAGATCCCCACCAGCGTCGCCCCGTTGGCGAGAGCGGCGAGGATCTCGGTGCGGTGATACCCCCACGTCCGCCGCGGCGTCGGCGGGCGCTGGCAGATCCAGATCGCGAAGAGGGACAGGAGGAGCGCCGCGGCGTCGGACAGCATGTGCCCCGCGTCGGCGAGGAGCGCCAGGGAGCCGGTGTACAGGCCGCCGAAGAGCTCGGCCAGCATATAGATGACCGCCAGAGCGCAGGCCCAGGCGAGCCGCCGCCGGTTGGCGTTCCCTCCGCCGTGAGGATGGGAGTGTCCGTGCGCGTGCCCGTGAGAATGAGAATGACCGCCGCTCATGGACCAAGGATACCCCGTGAGGGGATCGGAGCCGCCGTTTCGTTCTCTCCGCCAGCGCCAGGACATCGGCGCCTTACCTTTCTGATCCACGGCCGCCGGACCTCCGGCGGCCCTTTTTGTCACGAAGACCGAGCCTTCCGCCCGCCCCCTCCCCAACCCTCTCCCGTTCGGGGTGGGGGGTGGGGGCACGCACGGGAGAGGGGACGGGGGAGAGGGCCCGGGCGGTGGAAAGGCTTTGTTGTCTCCTCCGAGCCCTAAATATCCAGCGCCACGTCCAGCGCCGGAGCGCTGTGCGTCAGCCAGCCGACGGACAGCAGATCCACCCCGGTCGCCGTGATCGCCGCCGCGGTGTCCGGGCGGTTCACGGGCCCAGCAGAGGCTTCAAGTCGAGCACCATCCGGCAAGGAAAATCATCAGCAAGACGAGAGAAGCCGAAGCGCTCATAGAATCTTGCAGCGGTCTCGTCAATCGCGTCCGTCACAAAAAGGCGGAACGTAACCGGTCCGTTGCGCGCGAGTTGTAGAGTCAAGCCGAGAGCTTCCTCAAACAGATATCGGCCGAGTCCTTGACCCTGCACGCGCTCGTCGACGGCAAGGCGAGCGAGCAATACAGCCGGGATCGGAAAGCCGGGCAGTCGATTGAGGGACTCTATCGCGCTCAATGCTCCCCTCTCCACACTGGCGGTCGCCAGAGTGAAGTACCCCGCGAGACGTTCCCCTCCGGCCGTACCTTCAATGGCAAGGAAAGTACGGGCCAGCAAATCTTTCTCAGCATGCCGCAGGGCGAAGCGTCGAAGATAATCGACGAGAGACTGGTGCTGATTGCGGAAGCCCTCGAGCAGTGCCCGATGGTGCCGCCCGAGCACCACAATGCCGAAAGTCATGGAGTCAGGCCGAAGTTTCTTTCCAGTGCAGCCGCGGTGGACGGCGCTTCGGATCGACCAGGTGCGAAAGGGCTTGGCGCAAAGCGAGGGTCGGAGAGAAGCCGCGATCCAGGATCTCGGCGAGCCGCTCGACCTCGGCATCTGTCAGATCGATGCGCTCTACGACGCTTTCGTCCTGCTTCCGGCGCAGCCGCTCGATGGCCGGGCTGCTGAGAATCTCGACATCCCGGCCGCGCCGCGCCTCGATCATCCGCCCCGCTTCGGCCTGTCGAATGACCCAGGACGCGAGCTCAGCAAGCTCGCGGAGCAGATCGGCTTTCTGGTTCTCCCGCAAACCGAGCCTCTCGCGAAGATCGGCGAGCTCCTCGTCGAGGATTGAGTTGGTCTGGGCTTGGAAGCGTGACATCGAGGTTCCCTTCTCACTGAGTAAGATACCACTCACTTCCAGCGTGAGCAAGCGAGCAAGGGGGGCCACCACCCAAAGCCAAGAAACGAGTCCTGAGAGGCCGCCTCGCAGGCGTTCCCCCTCTCCCGTTCGGGGGGGGAGGGAAGGAGGACGCACGGGAGAGGGGGCCAGGGGGAGAGGACCCTAAATATCCAGCGCCACATCCAGCGCCGCAGCGCTGTGCGTCAGCCAGCCCACCGACAGCAGATCCACCCCGGTCGCCGCGATCGCCGCCGCCGTCTCCGGGCGGATGCCGCCGGAGGCTTCGGTGATCGCCTTGCCCTTGGCCATCCGGACGGCTTCGCGCAGCATGTCGAGGGACATGTTGTCGAGGAGGACGACGTCGACGCCGAGGTCGAGGGCCTCGCGGAGCTGAGCGAGAGAATCGACCTCGACTTCGATCTTTACCAGGTGGCCCACATGACGCCGGGCGCGTTCGACGGCGGGGGTGAGGCCGCCGGCCAGGGCGCGGTGGTTGTCCTTGATGAGGACGGCGTCGTCGAGGCCGAAGCGGTGGTTGCCGCCGCCGCCGCAGCGGACGGCGTACTTCTCCAGGGCGCGCAGGCCGGGGGTGGTCTTGCGGGTGCAGACGACCTGCGCGCCGTACGGAGCGACGACGGCGGCGAGGTCGCGGGTGACGGTGGCGATGCCGCAGAGGCGGCCGAGGAGGTTCAAGGCGGTGCGCTCGGCGGAGAGGAGGACGCGCGCCGGGCCGTGGACGGTGGCAATCACGGCGCCGGCTTCGGCGTCCTCGCCGTCGCGGCGGTGGGCCACGGTTTCAGATGCCGGATCGAGGATGCGGAAGGCGGCGAGCGCGGCGTCCAGGCCGGCGATGCGGCCGGCGCGGCGGACGACGACTTTCGCTTCGCCCTGGAGGTCCGGCGGCAGGCAGGCGTCGCTGGTGAGGTCGCCGGCACGGCCGAGGTCCTCTTCGAGGGCACGCCGCACGAGACCTTCATAGAGGATGGGATAGAGAGGTGCGACTGGATCGCTCATCGCGCGCACGCTTTCTGCTCACAGCCCTCGAAGAGCGCCGAGCCGTCCGCCGCGGCGGTCAGGTAGAGACGGTGCTCCCAGGCCGGATCGGGGGCCGGGAAGTCGGAGCGGTAGTGCCCGCCCCGGCTCTCTTTGCGCAGCAGCGCCGCCGACGTCACCAGGCGCGCGACGAGGAGGAGGTTGCGCGCCTCGCCGGCCGCCTGGGGATGCCGGGCGGTGAGCCGGTCGAGCTCGGCGAGAGCTTGCCGGAGACCGGCCTCGTCGCGGACCAGACCGACTTTCTCCCACATCAGACGGCGGACCGCGAGCATCAGCTCGGTGTTCTGCGGGGTCTGCGGGGTCTCCGGCGTGCCCGCCTTGTCGAAGCCCGCGGCGACACGGAAATGGGCGGCGCGCGGCGCGTCCGCCGGGCGCGGCGTAGCGCGCAGGCTCTCGGCCACGCGGGCGCCGAAGACCAGCGCTTCGAGGAGCGAGTTGCTGGCCAGCCGGTTCGCCCCGTGGGCGCCGGTCGCCGTCACCTCGCCGCAGGCCCAGAGGCCGGGGAGCGAGGTGCGGCCGTCGGCGTCCACCCAGACGCCGCCCATGTGGTAGTGGGCGGCCGGCGCCACCGGCATCGGCGCGACGCGCGGATCGAGGCCGTGCTCCTGGCAGAGCTGGAAGACCTGCGGGAAGTGCTCCGGGAAGCTCTCCCCCACCGCCGCACGGGTGTCCAGCACGACAGGATCGCCCTCCGCCAGACGGCGCCAGATCGCCCGCGCCACCACGTCCCGCGGCGCCAGCTCGGCGTCCGGGTGCTCGTCGAGCATGAAGCGACGGCCCTCTCCGTCCAGCAGCACGGCCCCCTCGCCGCGCAGCGCCTCGGTGAGGAGCGGCAGCGGCGCGCCGCCGCCGTCATTGTTTTCATCACCAGCGGCGAGCGCCGTGGGATGGAACTGCACGAATTCCACATCCGCCAGGCGCGCGCCGGCCCGCGCCGCCATGGCCAGGCCGTCGCCGGTCGCCTCGACGGGGTTCGTGGTGCACAGATAGAGCTGCCCGAGGCCGCCGGTCGCCAGCACCACCGCCGGCGCCAGATGGAGCATCCGCCGGCCGCCCTCCTCGACCGCGAGGGCACCGACCACCCGGCCGCCGCCCTGTACCAGATCAACCACCAGATCGACCGCGAAGGCCTTTTCCACCACCCGGATCTCCGGATCGTGATGCACCGCCTCCACCAGCGTGCGCACGATCTCCGCGCCCGTGGTGTCCTTGGCGTGCAGGATGCGCCGCCGGCTGTGCGCCGCCTCGCGGCCGAGAGCCAGGCCGCCCGCCGCGTCGCGGTCGAACCGGGCGCCCAGGTCGAGCAGAGCCTGCACCCGCGCCGGCCCCTCCTGGGTGAGCAGGTCGACCACCGCGCGGTCGTTCAAGCCCGCGCCGGCCACCATGGTGTCGGTCGCATGTAGGGACGGAGCATCGTCCGCGCCCATCGCCACCGCGACGCCGCCCTGTGCCCAGGGGCTCGCGCCACCCGCGCCGAGCCGCGCCTTGGTGAGCACCGTCACCCGCCGCGGCGCGCAACCGAGAGCCGCCGTGAGCCCGGCCGCCCCGGTGCCGATGACCAGCACGTCGGACCGTGAGAGACCGTCGAACCGGCCACGCAGCAGCTCGCCCTGTCGTACGTCGCTCATTTTCCCTCCCTGCGTCCGACCGCCAGCATCCGCTCGACGGCCTGCCGCGCCCGCGCCGAGACGATCGGGTCGACCTCGACGCGGTAGTCCATGGTCTGCAACGAGCGCAGGATCTTGGGCAGCGTGATCCGCTTCATGTGCGGGCAGAGGTTGCACGGGCGGATGAATTCCACGTCCGGCAGCTCGACCGCCACGTTGTCGCTCATCGAGCACTCGGTCACCATCACCACCCGGCGCGGCCGGGCCGCGGTGACGTGCTGGATCATCGCCGCCGTCGAGCCGACGAAATCGGCCTCCGCGAGCACGTCCGGCGGGCACTCCGGATGGGCGAGGATCTGGATCCCCTCCTGCCCCGTCCGGAAGGCGCGGAGCTGCGCGCCCGTGAAGCGCTCGTGGACCTCGCAGTGTCCCTTCCACAGGATGATCTCCACCTTGGTCTGCGACGCCACGTACTTGCCCAGGTACTCGTCGGGCAGGAAGATGACCCGGTCGACGCCCAGCGACTCGACCACCGCCACCGCGTTCGCCGACGTGCAGCAAATGTCCGACTCCGCCTTCACCTCCGCCGACGTGTTGACGTACGTCACCACCGGCACCCCCGGATACCGCTCGCGCAGCAGCCGGATGTCCGCCGCCGTGATCGACGCCGCCAGAGAGCAGCCGGCCTCGAGGTCCGGGATGAGCACGGTCTTCTCGGGAGACAGGATCTTCGCCGTCTCCGCCATGAAGTGGACGCCCGCGAGCACGATCACGTCGGCATCCGTCTGCGCCCCCTTCTGCGCCAGGGCCAGCGAGTCGCCGACGATGTCCGCCACGCCATGGAAGATCTCCGGCGTCTGATAGTTATGGGCCAGGACGACCGCATTGCGCTGCCGCTTGAGCTCGTTGATCGCCGCGATGTACGGCGCATGGATCGCCCACTCCACGTCCGGGATGACCGAGCGGACGTGGTCATGAATGGAAGCGGTGGCACGCGCCACCTCCGGCGTATAGTCCAGGCTGGCGTACGGCCGAGCAGCTTCTTGCACGTTCATCGGTTTGTGCCCCCCAGGATCTCTATGCTCAACCTGAGCATATGCAGTCCCGAAGAAAGGGCCGGCACGGTCGCCGGCCACGTTCTTATACTACAACTGAGCATATGGGGTGTCAAATTCCTCTCCACCTCCCATGACGGCGAGCGACCTCGGCAAACCGTCAATTTCTGCCGAGATCTCACTCACCTCTGTAGCGACTCCGCTCAGTGAATCCGAGACCCCACTCACCTCTGTAGCGACTCCACTGCGTGAGATCACGATCCCGGACTCCGGGGCCGCGACTGCAGTCAGTGAAGTCGAGACCGCAGCCACCGCGGTCTCGAATCCGGTGACTGAATTCGCCACGACAGTCCGTGGAATCGCGAGTGCGCTCCGCGAGCTCGCGGCAGAAGTGAGCGAAATCTCGGAAATCATCAGCGGAGTCGCGAAAAAAGTCAGCGAAATTTCGGCAAAATTTTGTGAGCTCGCGAATTCGGTCACTGAATTCGCGGCCGCCGTGACAAAAATGGCGAAGGAAGAGACGGAAATCTCCACGGATGTGACCGAGATCGCGGAGTGAGCGGGAGAGAGGGCCAGGAGGCATAGGCGTCAGCTTTACGACCGTGCCGAGGTTTTCGTAGGGGCGGTCCGCGGGATGCCGAAGGCACCCCGCGTGGCCGCCCTGCAAGAGTTTGCCTTGGCCCGCAACGGCCGCCCACCCAGGGCGGCCACATGGGGTGCCTGACGGCATCCCATGGACCGCCCCTACGAAAACAAGGGCGATCCTGCGGCCAAAGTTAGCGCCTATGGGGCCAGGGGGTGAGGGCTCTCCTCACGGTGTGCCTGCTGTGCGCGGCAGCGGAGCCGGCTCGATCTCGTCCAGCCGGCCGATGTCGATGCTCAGGACCCCATCCGGCCGGGGCGGATTGAAAATATTCACGAACCGCGCTCCCCAGGTCACCTCGTCCGGCTTGTAGGACGACCGGCTGTGGACCGACTGCGAGAAGGTCTCGTCGATCCCCGTCAACAGGATCAGAAACTCGGCGTTGCCGGCGCGGAGCTGCTCGGGCGTGGCGCCCCAGAGCGGGCTCTCTTGGTCGATCGGATGGACGATCGTCCAGGACAGGGGGAAGAACTCGACCTTCGTGCGCTCCAGCTTCAAGCGAAAGAAGTCGCGTCCCGCCTTTCCCGGCGGATGCCAGCCCAGGAGGAGGCGCGCCTCCAGCTCGATGATCTGGTTGCTGCGCGCATTGGCGACGCGGAACTCGAACGCGGTGATGCCGCGGTAGGGCGCGATGACGGCGGTCTTGCTATAGAGGATGTTGGCGTTCGGGCGCGAGAAGCGGGAGAAGAGGATGCCGGTCGCGAGGGCGAAGCCGAGGAGGCCCACCAGCGACTCCAGCGTGACCAGGACGTTGGCGGCCGTGCTCCGCGGGCTCATCGAGCCGTAGCCGATCGTCGCGAAGGTGTGGACGCTGAAGAAGAAGGCCTCGGAGTACCGCCCGGACAGGGTCACCGCGCTCGTGCCGGTGAGGGCGCCCGGGCCGCAGGCCACGAACGCCGCGGCGAAGGCCGCGTTGGTGGTGAGGTAGAAGAGGACGATCAGTCCCAGGAAGCGGGGCCAACTGAGGGACAGAAGGTCGTGGTAGAGGCTCATGGAGGCGAGCGGGGAGAGCCCCTCGCGCACCACGTTGAAGCTGCCGTCCCGGTTGAGCAGGCGCTGCCGGCTCTCGCGGGCCACCACCGCGCCGAAACCCAGATCCCGGTTCGGATCCTCAGAGTGCTTCGCCATTCTTCGCCCTCATCGAAATATGTCATACCATGGAGCCGCGACTGAAACCATGGAGGGATCGCGATGCAGAGCCGTGGCAAAGACAAGACGACCGCCGGTATCCTGGGAATTCTACTGAACGGGTTGGGCATTCACCATTTCTATCTGGGATCGAACGTTGCGGGCATCATCATTCTGGTCTCGAATGTCGCCTGTGGGATCGGCTGCCTGATCGGCCTCGTCGAGGGTGTTCTCCTGCTGGTGATGGACCAGAACGAGTTCGACCAGCGTTACAACTACCGGACGCCGGAGGCGATGGAGTTCGTCTTCATGAAGCCGAAGACCATGTCCCCGCCGGCCCCCCCGCCGAACCCGCCGTACCAGGGTTGATCCACCACCGTCCCAGGAAGCTCGGGGGCGCCGGTCCTGCTGCCGGCGCTCCACCGCTGCGCACCGAGGCCATCATCCCGTGGGCCTGATCACCACCGAGGCCCTGATCCTCGACGTCATGGACCTCCAGGACCGGGACCGGCTCGTCACCTTCCTCACCCGGGAGCACGGGAAGAAGAAGGGTGTCGCCAAGGGGGCGCGGACGAAGCACAGCCGGTTCGGCGGGCAGCTCCAGCCGCTCGCCAAGGTGCAGGTGACGTGGTTCGAAAAGGAGGGGGCGGATCTCGGGCGGATCTCGTCGGTCGATCTGGTGCGGACCGCCCACCGCCTGCAGACGGATCTCGAAGGGATTCTGCTCGGCAGCTACATGGCCGATCACATGCTCGAGCTGGCGCAGGAGAACGAAGCTTCGGACCATTTCTTCCGCCTGCTCGACTCGACGCTGGAGGCGTTGCTCGCGGGGGTGGACCGCGACCTCGCGGCGCGATATTTTGAAGCCTGGGCCTTGCGGCTGGCGGGAGTCTTCCCGTCTCCCCGCGCCTGCCCGTCCTGCGGACGGGCTTTCGAAGAGGCGGCGGCGGGGACAGGCGCGGTGCTGCCCCCGGCCGGCGAGACGCTGCTCTGTTTCGACTGCGGCGGGCGTGCCGGCCTGGTGGTGACGGTGGAGACGCTCGGCTTCCTGCGGCGCATCGGCCGCGAGAGCCTGCCGCGTCTGGTCGAGATCGGAGCCGAGACGGGGATCGAAACGGTCGTGACGAAGGCGACCTTGAGGCAGGTGGAGGATCTCTGCGCGCGCGTCCGGCGCCACTTCCTCCAGCGCGAGCTGCGCAGCTACGACGTCATCCGGAAGACGACCGACGGGCTGGCAAGACATGAATCGTAAAGGGACTTGAGACCATGCAGACACTACAGGACCTGATCCTCCGACTCTCCGCCTACTGGGCGCGGGAAGGCTGCATCCTGCAGCAGCCCCTCGACCTCGAGGTCGGAGCCGGCACCATGCATCCGGACACCTTCCTGCGCGTCCTCGGTCCCGAGCCGTGGCGGGTCGCCTACGTCCAGCCCTCGCGCCGTCCCGCCGACGGGCGCTACGGCGACAACCCGTTCCGCCTCGGCAAGCACCTCCAGTTCCAGGTCGTCCTCAAGCCCTCGCCGCTCGACGTGCAGCAGCTCTACGTGAAGAGCCTGGAGGCCATCGGGCTCGATTTGACCGAGCACGACCTGCGCTTCGAAGAGGACAACTGGGAGGCGCCCACCCTCGGCGCCTGGGGCGTCGGCTGGCAGGTCATGCTCGACGGCATGGAGATCACCCAGTTCACCTACTTCCAGCAGGCCGGCGGCCTCGAGCTCAAGCCGATCAGCGCCGAGATCACCTACGGCCTGGAGCGCCTCACCATGTTCCTCTCGCTGTCGCGGAGCATCTATGAGATGGACTGGGTGCAAGGCATCCCTTACGGCCTGGTGCGCAAGCAGGAGGAGTACGAGCTGTCCCGCTACTACTTCGAGGTCGCGGACGTCGCCTTCCTCCAGCAGCAGTTCGACGGCATGGAGCGCGAAGCAGGACGGTGTCTGAAGGCCGGGCTGGTGCTGCCCGCCTACGAGCACGCCCTCAAGTGCTCGCACGCCTTCAACGTCCTTGACGCACGCGGTGCGGTCTCCGTCACCGAGCGCGTCGGTCTCATGAAGCGGGTGCGCGATCTCGCCATCGCCTGCGCCCGCGCCTATGTGGAGAGCCGCGAGAAGCTCGGCTTCCCCCTGCTGCCGCGCGGCGAAGGCGACGCGGTGGCCGCTGTGGCTTTGGAACAAGCGGAACACGCTCAGGAGGTCTCTGACAATGCGCGGTGAGTATCTGTTGGAAGTGCGGAGCGAGGAGATCCCGGCCCGCATGCTGGAGCCGGGCGTGAAAGAGCTGGCCACGCGCGTTTTCGAAGAGCTGATGTCCCGCAACCTGGCGCCGCGCGAGGTCGAGACCGGCACCACGCCGCGCCGGCTCGTGCTCATCCTCACCGGCCTCCCCGAGCGTGAGCCCGACCGCGAGGAGCAGGTGATGGGGCCGCCCGTCCGCGCCGCCTTCACCGCCGACGGCGCGCCAACCCCGGCTCTCGCCGGCTTCGCCAAGCGCTGCGGCGTCGAGCCCGGCGAGCTCTCCCGGGTGCAGACCGACAAAGGCGAATACCTGGCCGCGGTCAAGAAGACCGCGGGCCGGCCCACCACCGAAGTCCTGGCCGAGATCGTGCCGCGCGCCCTCGCCGGCATCTCCTGGGCGAAGACCATGCGCTGGGGGAGCGGCGAAGGCCCCTGGGTCCGTCCCATGCATGGCGTCGTCTCCCTCCTCGACGGCGCCGTCGTCCCCTTCACCCTCTACGGCATCGCGGCCGGTGACACCACCCAGGGTCATCCCATCCTCTCGCCCGCGCCCTTCCAGGTGACCGGCGTCGACGACTGGCGCCGCCATCTCGCCGAGCGCGGCCTCGAAGCCCGCCCGGCGGAGCGCCGGAAGACCCTCGCCGACACCATGCGGCAGCGCGCCGAGGCCCTCGGCGGCAAGCTGGTCGACGATCCCGGCCTCCTCGACAAGCTCGCCGCCATCTGCGAGATCCCCGGCGTCATGGAAGGCCGCTTCGACGACGCCTTCCTGGAGCTCCCCGCCGAAGTCCTCGCCACCAGCCTGCGCGATCACCAGAGCGCCCTCACCGTCGAGTCGCCGGAGGGTGGCCTCCTCCCATGTTTCCTCACCGTCATGGACCGCGCGGACGATCCCAAAGGCCGCGCCCGCTCCGGCAACGAATGGGTCGTCGCCGCGCGCCTCGCCGACGCCCGCTTCTTCTACGGCGAGGACCGCAAAGCCGGCCTCGCCCACCGCGCCGGGCAGCTCCAGCGCCTCGCCTTCCACGAGCGCCTGGGCAGCTACGCCGCCAAGGCCGAGCGCTTGGCCTCCCTCGTCCCGATGATCTGCGACGAGCTCGGCTGGAGCGAAGAAAAAGAAGCATCGGTCACCGCCGCGCGCCTCCTCAAGGCCGACCTCGCCACCGAGATGGTGAAAGAATTCACATCCCTGCAGGGCATCATGGGAGGCATCTACGCGCGGGAAGAAGGCCACCCCGAGCCCGTCTGGCAGGCCGTCTACGATCAATACCTGCCCGCCTCCACCGAAGACCGCCTCCCCCGCGGACGCGCCGGCCTCGTCGCCGGCCTCGCCGACCGCCTCGACACCCTGGTCGGCATCTTCGGCCTCAACCTCATCCCCACCGGCAGCAAAGACCCCTTCGGCCTGCGCCGCGCCGCCCAGGGCGTCGTGCGCATCGCCCTCGAAGGCAACCTCGCCCTCGACCTGGATCAAGTCGCGCTGCAAGCCGCCGAGCTCTTCGGCGACCGCATCAACGCTGGTATCAAAAGGACCGGAGCCCAGATCCTTGATGACCTGCGCCCCTTCCTCCACGACCGCATCCGCTACGTCCTCGGCCTCCGCGGCTACACCTACGACGAGATCGAAGCCGCCCTGGCCGTCGGAGTCACCAGCCTCCCCGACCTCGCCGCCCGCGTCGACGCCCTGCACCGCATGCGCGAGCAGCCCGGCTTCCTCACCGTCGTCCAGGCCGCCAAGCGCATCGCCAACATCGTCAAGGACGCCGCCGAAACCCCCCTCGACGGCACCCTCCTCGCCGAGCCCGCCGAGAAAGACCTCCACGCCGCCTTCCAGGGCCTGCGCCACGAAGTCGAGGAAGCCGCGGCCTCCCGCGACTACGACCGCTGCCTGCGCCGCATCCTCGACCTCGCGCCGGTCCTCGACCGCTTCTTCGTCGAGGTGCTGGTCATGGCGGAAGACCCGAAGGTGCGGCAGAACCGGATCGCGCTGCTGCAAGCGATCGGGAGGACGGTGTCGCGGACGGCGCGGTTGACCGAGGTGGTGGTGGACAAGGCGGAGAAGAAATGAAGCCGAGCGATCGGTACCACAAATGGGTCGAGTGGAGCGAGGAGGATGCGGTCTACGTCGGCAAGTGCCCCGATCTGATCACGGGGATCCATGGAGATGATCCGGTGACAGTTTACGCAGAGCTGCACGAGGTCGTCGAGGATGTCATCCGTCACTTCGAGACCGCCGGCCGTTCCCTGCCTCCCCCCCGAGTCCGCCCGATGCAAGAGGTCGCCTGATTCAACGGTTGACGGGCAAGCAGAGCGCATGACCATGATACTCGGGGCGGGAGCCGGGCCGGCTCCCGCCCCGAGAAGGCTCACCAGAGCCGTTTCCGCGTCAGGCTGAAGACCGCGAAGTCTCCGGGCTTGTAGCTCGCGAACGACGTCCAGATTGCTCCGGCGACACGCTGGAAATCTGCCTTGGGGATGAGGGATTCGGAGGTCGTCTGGATGCGGACCCAGTACTCTCCAGGATTCTTGACCGTGAAGCCGAGGCTCCAGGTCCATGTGGGGGCGACACTCACGCGGCCGGTGTCGACCGGCCGGGGGCGGAGAGGGTGAAGGTCTCTAGCGCCGCCAGTAGCCGCGGCGGTAATAGTGATGGTGGCTGCGAGTGACATAGCGAGGCGCCACCCACACGGAGTGCCGATGGGGAGGCCGCGCCCAGTAGCCCGGGACCCAGACGTAGTCGTGGCGGACCGGCCGCCAATCCCAATAGCCGGCGACCCAGGTGTAGCCGCGGCCGGGGCGCACGACCACGACCTCGTGGCGCAGGGGCGGCGGCGAGGTGGCGACGCGGACACCGAAGCTGACATGCACGCCGGCGTGCGCTGCTGGTGTCATGCCGAAAAGGGAGATCAGGGCGGTGAAGAGAAGAGTGAGGGCCAGATTTCTTTTCGCGTTCATCATTCCACCTCCTCCCGCTGAAACCCCCTGCTCCGGGTTTTCTTGCGGGACGGTCAATTCACCAGACTCTTTTGCAAATCCGGGGCCTGGTCGGCTGGTCGGCCAGGACCTGCAGGTCTGGATTCCACGGTGCTACACTCTGGACAGTTGTTCCCCATCCCCTGCAAGTTGTTCCTGCAGGCTCCACGGGTGTCTCACGAGAGATGCGGAAGGAGGATCGCCATGGTGTTCTTTTCAAAGCGCAACAGACGGCGGGAGAGGGAGGCCGCGAACGCGGCGAAGAATCGCCGCGAGCTCATCGCGGCAGGGCTCACGCGGCGCGACCTCGCGCGGATGGGGCTCCTGACCGGCGCCGGTCTCCTGGCCGGCAGCAAGGGCTTGAGCGCCTGGGGAGGCAGCTACGGATCGGGCTGGGACGGCGGGAGCAGCCACTGGCAGCGCTGCTATTCCAACTGCCCGCAGAGCCCGCCGACCACGCCGTTCGTACAGCCCCTTCTCATCATGCCCGTCAAGCAGCCGGTCACCAGCTTGACCCCGGCGCCCACGGTCGCTCCCAACACCGCCGCCGGCGAGGGGCGCACACGCTCCCATCAGGCTCTGACTCAATTCCCCGCCCAGCGCCTGTACCAGACCGACATCCGGCAGGCCCAGGTCAGCGTGCATCCCGAGCTCCCGCTGCAATCTCTCTGGACCTACGACGGCAGCGTCCCGGGTCCGACGTTCCACGCGCGGTACGGGGAGCCCATCCTGGTGCGCAACGTCAACAACCTGCCGCTGTCGAACGGCGGTTTCGGCCTGCCCTCCGTGTCGACGCATCTGCACAACGGCCACGTCCCCTCGGAGAGCGACGGCTTCCCCTGTGACTTCTTCGAGGTCGGCCAATTCTATGACCAGCATTTTCCCAACGTGCTCGCCGGCTTTTCCAGCAACTATCCGCCCAACGGCGACATCCGGGAAGCGTTGAGCACGCTGTGGTACCACGACCACCGCGTGGACCATACGGCGGAAAACGTTTACAAAGGTCTCGCCGGTTTCTATCTCCTCTTCAATGACTATGACACCGGCGACGAGACGACCGGGTTCCGCCTGCCGAGCGGCGAGTTCGACGTGCCGATGCTCCTCGGCGACCGGGTCTTCGATGCCGATACGGGCCTCCTGACCTTCGACCTCATGAACACCGACGGCATCCTCGGCGACAAATTCCTCGTCAACGGCCGGATCCAGCCCTTCTTCCAGGTCAAGAGGCGGCGGTACCGCCTGCGCTGGGTCAACGGAGGACCTTCGCGCTTCCACCAACTGTTCCTCACCAATCCGGGCAACTTCAGCCAGTCGATCCCATACTGGCGGATCGCGAACGACGGCAATCTCCTGCCCAAGCCGCTCCAGGTCACCAGCACGCGCCTGAGCGTCGCGGAGCGCGCGGACGTCATCATCGACTTCTCACAGTTCGCGCCGGGCACTTCGATCTTCCTCGAAAACCGGCTCGAGCAGACGAGTGGGAAGGGACCCAGCGGACAGGTGCTCGCCGGGGGGCAGGGAGACTATCTGCTCCGCTTCGACGTCGTTTCCGACGCCGTGACCGACAACAGCGTCAATCCGTCGACGGTCACCAAATTCTACGACCTGCCGCCGACCACCGCCACGCCGCGCGTCACGCGCTACTTCCAGTTCTCGCAGCGCAACGGTCAATGGACGGTCAACGATCAGTTCTTCAACTGCGACACCACACGTTTCCGCGTCAAACGGAACACCGTCGAGAAATGGGTCATCCGGAACGATTCGCGGGATTGGCAGCACCCCATCCACATCCACTTCGAGGAGTTCCAGATCCTCAAAGTCAACGGCTCCGCGCTGTCGAGCACCTCGGTCGACCGTTCTCGCAAGGACGTGCTGCGGCTGCAAGAGGGACAGTCGGTCGAGATCTTCTTCCAGTTCCGTGACTTCGTCGGGCGCTATCCGATGCACTGCCACAACGTCCTGCACGAAGACCACGCGATGATGATCCGTTTCGACATCGACGACGTGGGAGACACCAGGTCCAATCCGTAGAAAGGAGAACCGGCGATGAATCGAAGAGAGCTGTTGACCTTCCGCGGACGGGCTCCCCTGACGACGGGCCTCGCCACGCCGGCGCCCATTGCCGAGAGAAAGTGGGCGGACATTCCGCCGCGCGAGAGCATCCGCAAGCGCTACTTCCCCGACGTGACTCTCCTCACGCACGAAGGCCGGTCCGTCCGGTTCTATGACGACCTGGTCAAGGACAAGATGGTCGTCTTCAACTTCATGTACGCCACCTGCAACGGGATCTGCCCGACGGTGATGCTCAACCTCTCCCGGGTGCGCAAGATCCTCGGCGACCGGGTCGGACACGACATCTTCCTCTGCTCCTTCACGCTCAAGCCCCGGGAGGACACCCCCGAGGCGCTGGCGGAATACGCGAGGAAGCACCACATCGAGCCGGGCTGGTCGCTGTTGACGGGCCAGCCGGACGACATCGAGCGTCTCCGGCACACGCTCGGTTTCTACGACTCCAACCCGGAGAGAGACCGCGACACCTCGAACCACATCGGCAACATCCGCTACGGCAACGAGCCGCTGATGCGGTGGGCCGCCTGTCCGGGGATGTCGGACCCGGAGTGGATCGCCAAGTCGATTCTCTGGCTGGATTGGCCCAGAGCCGTCCCTTCGTGACCGGGGCTCTTCGCCTGGCAGCCTGGCAGAGATCCGGCCGTAACCTTCTCGCCCTCCCGCACGTAGAGGGTGGTGAGGAAAGCGAGGTTCTCTCCATGCTCAGAATGATCCGATTCGCGCTCGTCGCAGCGCTGCTCACTTCAGTCCCAGCCCTGGCGGCGGAGCCGGTTCCGCCGCCTTCTCCCCAGGTCCCGGCGGCGGCTCAGGCGCCGCCGCCGGGTGGCCACTTCGATCCGGTCGCGGCCACCGAGGCCTGGCTCAATACATTGTCTCCCGAGGCACGGGCGCGCTCCGACGCCTACTTCGAGGGGGGCTATTGGCTCCAGCTCTGGGGCTTTCTCTACGGTCTCGGCGCCGCCTGGCTGCTCCTCGGCACGGGCCTCTCCGTGCGGATGCGCAACCTCGCCGAGCGCGTGACCCGCTTCCGCTTCGTCCACGGTCTCGTCTACGGCGTCGAGTACATCGCCGCGAGCGCCTTGCTCAGTTTCCCGCTGGCGATCTATGAAGACTATTTTCGCGAGCATCAGTATGGCATGTCCAATCTGACCTTCGCCGGCTGGATGGAGGAGCAGGGGAAGGCGCTGCTCCTCGCCGTCCTCTTCGGCAGCCTGGCGATCGCGGCCCTCTTCGCGGTCTTGCGCGCGGCTCCGCGGACCTGGTGGATCTGGGGGGCGGGGCTCGCCGTTGTCTTCCTGATCTTCGGCATCATCGTCTCCCCGATCTGGATCGAGCCCGTCTTCAACACCATGACCAAGCTGGAGAACCCGGTCGTCCGCGACCCAATCCTTTCACTCGCGCGGTCGAACGGGATCTCCGCCGATGACGTCTACGTGCAGGACGCCTCGAAGCAGACGAAGCGCGTGAGCGCTCATGTCACCGGCTTCGGCAGCACCATGCGGATCGAGCTCAACGACAACCTCTTGAGCCGCACATCGCTGGTCGGCATCGAGGCGGTGATGGGTCACGAGATGGGGCATTACGTGCTGAACCACATCTACAAGTCGATCGTGGCCATCGGCGTCCTCCTCTTTCTCGGCTTCGCTTTCCTACGCTGGGCTTTCCAGGCGGCGCTACGGCGCTGGGGCATGCGCTGGGGCCTCTCCGGGATCGCGGACCTGGCCGCGCTGCCGCTCCTGATCGCGGTCTTTTCCGTCTACTTCTTCGTGCTGACACCGGTGTTCAACACGGTGATCCGCACCGACGAAGCCGAGGCCGACATCTTCGGCATCAACACCAGCCGCCGGCCCGACGGCATGGCCGAGGCGGCCCTCCAGCTCGGCGAGTACCGGAAGCTCCACCCTGGCCCGCTGGAAGAGATCATCTTCTTCGATCACCCCAGCGGCTACAACCGCATCCTGATGGCGATGCGCTGGAAGGCGGAGCACCTGGACGAATTCCGCAACGGCAGCGAGGCAGCGGCGATTCCTCTCCGATAAGCTTGCTCCCATGCAACCCACCTACTTCCGCTCTCCCACCGAATTCCACCGCTGGCTCGAAACGAATCACAGCGCCGCGGCGGAGCTCTTGGTGGGCTTTTACAAGAAGAGCTCAGGGCACCCGGGAATCACGTATTCCGAGGCCTTGGACGAAGCTCTCTGTTATGGCTGGATCGACGGCGTGCGCAAGAGCGTCGACGAGACTCGCTATACGATCCGTTTCACGCCCCGCAAGCCCAGGAGCAAGTGGAGCGCCGTCAACATCAAGCGCGCCGGGGAGCTGAAGGATCTCGACCGGATGAAGCCTTCCGGGCTCGCGGCTTTCGAAGGGCGCGAGCAGGGGAAGGCGGGTTATTCGTACGAAGAGCGGCCGCGTGAGCTCGACAGCGTCTACCAAGAACACTTCCGCGCGCATCCGAAAGCGTGGGAGTTTTTCCAGGCACAGCCTCCAGGATATCGGCGGACGGTCAGCTTCTGGGTGATGAGCGCGAAGAAGGACGAGACGCGGTTGCGGCGACTTGGGCAGTTGATCGAGATCTCGGAGAAGGGTCAGCGGCTGGGCTTGGTCGCCGGGAAGTCGTCCTGAAAGAGGTGACTGCATGTCCCTGTCCCTGCCTTCCCGTCTGCATCTCGATCAGCTCCGCAAACAGGCGAAGGATCTGCTCGCCGCCTGGCGTGCCGGTGACGCCGAGACCTGCTGCGGGCGGCCGGCGTGAAGGACGCCCCGGACGACTGAAGACGGGAGCGGCTCCGCTTCCGGGGCGGAGCCGCTCGCCGTTCAGCAGATCCAACAGATCCAGCAGATCCAACAGATCAGTTGGCGGGCGGGAAGAACCCGTTCTTGGCCACCGGCACGCAGAGCTTGTGGGTGGCCTTCACCGGGACGTTTTCCGGCGGCAGGCCCATGCCGACCAGCACGGGATTGAGATGGGTGAGCATGAGCGGCTGGTTGAGCGGTTGGCCCAGGATGTCATAGCAGAGGACGTCGGAGTACGCGACGATGGGGCGCACCGCCGGTGGCGGCGGTGTCATGTTCTTCATCACCGGAACGCACAGTTGCTGCGGAGCCTGTACGACGAAATCCACCTTCTCCGGAGGGATGGCGGCGAAGAGCGGGTTGAGGTGCGTCAATTGGATCGAGCCGGCGACGATCTGGTCCGTTTCGATGCGGTAGCACTTGACGTCCAGCCAGGCGATGAGCTGCCGGATCGCGGGCGGCGGCACCACGTTGTTCTTGTACACGGGGACGCAGAGCTGCTGCGGCTCCTTGACGACCACCTCGAGAGACGGGCCGAAAAGTCCTGAGATTACCGGGTTGAGCTGGTCGAGATGGAGGGGCAGGTCGAGCGAGGGGCCGGTGATGCCGTAGCACTTCAAGTCGGCGTACTGAAGGAAGGGCCGGACGTCCGGAGTCGGCTGAAAGTTCTCCTTGTAGACCGGCACGCAGAGGTCCTGCGGCTCTTTGACGTCGACGAGCTCGAAGGGGAGCCCTTTCTGCACGAAGTAGGGATTGAGGTGATCCAGCCGGAGGGGGACGCCGAGAGACGGCTGCGGGGCGGGAATCCTGAAACAGCGCAGGTCGAAGAACCTCACAAAGGCCGCCGGAGTGGGCAGCACCTGGCCGGAGACGGCCGAGGGAAGAGCCACGAGTGCCAAGAGGAGCAGGGCTCCCCCGGCGGCGAACCGATGGTCGAGTCGCTTCATAGACACCTCCTTGCGTATGACGCACCTTCGTAAACAAAGGTGAATCTATAGTTCTTGGTACAGCAAAGACGTCTATGCGGGACAAGTCCAGGGACTTTTGGCAGATTGGAGTCGTCGGCGGCAGGGAGAGCTGGTTGGCTTGGCCTTTGCAGACAGCGTGGGGTGTTGTTGATCATCCATGAAGGTCAAACCTCGGGGAGGAAACACCAAATGCTTTGGACAATCGCTCTGATTCTGCTGGTCCTGTGGGCTCTCGGCTTCTTCGCCTTCCACGTTGGCAGCGGGCTGATTCATCTCCTGCTGGTCATCGCCGTCATCGTGTTCGTGGTGCAGCTCATCCAGGGCCGACGCGTTTAGCGCCCAGTAAAACCTAGCCGAGCCGCCGCCCGTGGGCGGCTTCGCGGTCCAGCACTTCCAGCGTCCGGTAGTAGAGCCCGTCCGCCTCTTCGCGGCTGTTGCCGATGGCGGTCAGGCCGAGCTTGCCGAACTCGGAGAGGGCGCCGATGAGGTGGAAGAGGACGCCCGAGTCGGTCGCGTGGCTGTAGTGCAGGCGGTTGTCGGTGAGGATGTCGATCAGGTCCTCGGGCAGCAGGCCGCGGTAGGAATCGGAGCGCAGATTGTCGGTCGCCCGGTAGTACTTGGCGAGGCCGGACGGCGAGTAGAAGAGGCCGGAGGAGCGGTCCAGCTTGCCGCCGGTCAGGAACTGGAGGGCGAGGTAGGGGTGGGTGGTGCCACCCATCCGCAGGTTGATCTCCAGCGCCGCCATCTTCCAATCGGTCGCATCCTGGGCCGCCGGATCTTTCCAGACCAGGAAGTCGATGGCGAAGCGGCTCACCACGGCGTGGGCGGCGAGGACCTCGCCGATCCTCATCGCGGCGTCCAGGATGCGCAGCCGGTACTCTTCGCGCGCCGGGAAGCTGCAGCCCAGGAAGACCTGGTCGCTCGGGCCGCCCAGGATCTGGTCGTGCGTCGAGATGGGCAGCACCTCGCCGTGCGGATCGACGCGGAGCTGGACGCTCGGCGAGAGCTTTTCCCGGCCTTCGACGAATTCTTCCACGATGCCGCCCATCTGGGAGAACTTCTCGAAGAAGGTCTCGAAGGTCTCCTCGGGCACCGGTAGCTCGATACGGTGCAGCGCCTCCCGCACGCCGGCCCGGCCGCCGAGCTCCGGGAAGCGGAAGATCGCGTTGCCTTCGCCCGAAAAGCTGTCATTGAGCTTCACGACGGCGCGCCGGATGCCCGGCCGCCGCGCCGCCAGCTCGACGAGGGCCTCTTCGATCTCGGTCTTCGAGCGCAGGTCTTCGAAGCCTTCCGGCAGCGGCACGCCGGCCAGGCGGAAGATCTTGCGGCTGCCCGATTTGGTGCCGAGAGGAGCGAGGTCGGGATCGGCGCCGTTGAGCGGAATGTCGAGCAGCACGGCGAGGCGGCGCTCCAGCGGCGTCGAGTTGAAGACTGTGAGATAGGCGCGCGAGCGGTCCTGGATCCCCTCGCGGATGCGCTCGATCAGGCGTGGCCTTTCAAGGATTTTTTCGGTGAGCGAGCGCGGCGAGGCGTCATGGGCGCAGAGCAGCGTCAGGCGCGCCCGCGCATGGCTGGCGGGGATGCCGGCGAGGAGCTGGAAGAGATAGTCCAGGATCATCGGATGGACCGGCTGCGAGGTCACGTAGACCACCCGCGCCCGCGGATTGCGCAACCGGATCAGCAGGAAGAGCAGGCGCTCCTCGTAGAAGCTGGCGCCGGAGAGCTTCTTGAGCTCGCTCTGGTCGAGCGTCAGAGACGGCACGACGACCGAGGTATGGGGCTCCTCGTCGCGCATGGTGAGGGCGTCCCAGACGGAGGCAAGGCGCGGCTTGAGCTCGCGGAACGCGGCGAGCTCGGCCTCGGGAGTGAAATCGATCGCGTAGGGTGGCTTCGGGATCATAGGTGGGCCACGAAGGGGGGGCCGGCCGCCACCTGATCCTCGTGGAGATCGATCGCGAAGCCGAGCGACTCGGCACGCAGGCGCACCTGGCGCCAGAGATGGAAACGGAGTGGTCCGAGAAGCGTGTAGTTCGAGGTGCGCTGGAGCCGCAGCTCGGAATTCTCGTCCGGGAACGTGCGGGTCAGCGCTTCCCGGCGCTCCGCCACCCACTGCGCGCTGACCTCGCCGCGCTCGAGCTTCTGCTCGACGAGGACGAGCTGCCCCGCGCGGTCGACGATCTCCGGATGGTGGTTGACGCCGAAGACGCGAGGCATCACGCCGCCCGCGTCGCGCGCCCATTCCACCATGGTGAGAGCGTCGCCGCGCGGGCCGCCGACGCCGAGGGTCTCCCAGCCGATCGGCACGACGCCGCGCGGGTAGGCTCCGGGGGTGGGGAGGAGATCGAAGAGGCGGTTGTCGAGGACGCGCAGCCGCCCCTCGGACATCAGCTCGGCGCCGAAGCGGCCGAACCAGGGGTGGTCGACCGCCTCGGGCGTCAGCACGTTCTCCAGCACGCCGGCGCTCTTGCCGCCTTTTTCCGGGCCGCGGAAGACCGGCCGCGCGACTCCCGACCAGTGGCACATCACGCCGAACGTGTGGCAGACGGCGAGCAGCGCCGCGTGCTCATCGTTGAGGATGTCGTCGAACAGTTTGTAGAGCGGCGTCTGCCAGGAAGGATTCTCGTCGATCCCCTGGCTGTATTCCGACGCGCCGTCGTTTGCATGCGGGTCGAGATGCCCCGGGCCGCCGGTCCCCACGTAGAGAGAGAAGCGGCCGCCGGGAGCCTCCGGGATCACCCCCGAGCGGCGCACGTCGAAGGACACCGCGCGCACTCGGACGCCGGTCTCCTGCACGACCGGCAGGAGGGCACAGGAGGCGTCGAGAAGGGCATGGACGAGGCAGTCATGGCCGAGGTTCGGCCAGCCGTGGTTCATGTCGAGGACGGCGACGTCGACGATGCGCGGATCGGCGGCGGGCAGATCCTCCGCCCGCTCGACCCGGATGTATTCGAAAGCACCGCAGGGGGCATCCGCGGGTCTGTCGAGGCCGCAGAAATGTTGGCTCCCGGGGAGCTTGTGACGGCAGAGAAAACTCATGACCTCATCTCGAATGCAGCTCTGATGCCCGCGAGCCGCAGCAATCCTTCCATCCGGCGGTTCAAGTTACTGGGAAGAGCCTACAGGATTCCGCGGGCGAGGCCAAATCGTCTCAGCGAAGAACCCGCAACCCCCCCGCCTCACCCCAGCTTTTGCAGCAGCGGCACCATCCTCTCGATCTCGCGTTCGAGGTCTTCGAGGAGCGCTCCCGTCGGTTCCAGCTCGGCGGCTTTCGCTTTCTGCTCGATCTCGGCGCTCAGGGCGGCGATCCGGACGGCGCCGATCTGGCCGCTGCTGCCCTTGAGGCTGTGCGCCACGAAGGCGAGGCTCTCGGCATCGGACTGGCGCAGAGCCTCCTGCATGCGCTGCAGGAGCCGGGGTGCCTCGGCGAGGTAGAGCGCCACGACCTCGCGCAGGATGGGCCGGCCGCTCACCTCTCCCAGCCGGCGCAGGCTGTCCGGGCAGGCGGGGTCGAGGTAGGGTGGGGCAAGGACGGCGGTGCTCTCGGGCGGCGGGCTGTCGGGCGGCGGGGCCGTGCGCTCGCCGCAGCGTGTCAGGGCGGCGCGCAGAGCGGCGCGGCCGACCGGCTTCTGCACGAAGTCCTCCATGCCGGCGGCGCGGCAGGCTTCGCGTTGCTCGAAGAGGACGTTGGCGGTCATGGCGATGATCCACGGCTGCCGCTCCGCGGGGATCTCGGCGCGGATGCGCCGCGTCGCCTCCAGGCCGTCCATCCCCGGCATCTGGATGTCCATCAGGACCAGATCGTAGGGCTGGCGGTGCAGCGCCTCCAGGGCCTCCGCCCCGTTGCCGGCGATGTCGGCCAGATAGCCCAGGCGTTCCAGCATGAGCAGGCCGACCCTCTGGTTGATCGAATTGTCCTCGGCCAGGAGGATGCGCAGGGGAAACTGATCGGCCAGGGGAAAATCAGCCGAGCTTCCGTTGCCGAGGGGGGAGCGGGCGGGCTCTTCCCGGGCGGGCAGGCAGCGGATGGTAAAGAAAAAAGCCGAGCCACGGCCCGGCTCGCTCTCCACCCACATGCGCCCGCCGAGCCGCTCGGCGAGCCGGCGGCTGATCACCAGGCCGAGCCCGGTGCCGCCGTAAACGCGCGCCATCGACGAGTCGGCCTGGCTGAACGGCTTGAACAGTCGGTCCAGACGGTCCGCGGCGACGCCGATCCCCGTGTCGCGCACGGTGAAGAGCAGCTCGAGGAAACCGTCTTTCTCCTCCTTGGCCTCGACCGACAGGCGGACTTCCCCCTGCGCCGAGAACTTGACGGCGTTGTCCAGCAGGTTGACCAGGATCTGCCGCAGGCGGGCCGAATCGCTCTCCAGCGCCGCGGGAGCACTGGCCGCCACCTGGCAGTGGAGCGCCAAGCCCTTGCTGCTCGCCTTCGGCGCCACGATGTCCAGGGCGCCGTCGAGAGCTTCGCGCAGGAAGAAGGGGGCGCTCTCGATGTCGAGCATGCCGGCCTCGACCTTCGAGACGTCCAGCAGGTCGTTGATGACGGAGAGCAGAGCCCCGCCGCTGCTGCGGGCCGTCGTCACGTACTCCCGCTGCGCCGGCGACAGGGGGGAGTCGAGGAGCAGGCTCATCATCCCCAGCACCGCGTTCAGCGGCGTGCGGATCTCGTGGCTCATGTTGGCCAGGAACTGGCTCTTCGCCTGGCTCGCCTCCTCCGCCCGGGCCTTCTCCTCGCGCAACCGGCCGCTCTGCCGGACGATCGCGACGTTGATCGCGGCCGCCAGGGCGAGCATCACCAGGCGCCCGATCTGGTTGTCCCAGCGGAACGTTCCATAGGTGCTGCTGGCGAGCGCGACGCCCAGGGCCTGGCTGCGGCTCACCGCCCAGGCGACGAGGGCGCCGTACTGGAGGACGGCGGCGAGGCCGGCCACGGCGCACACCCGCGGGTCCTGGCGCAGGCAGGTGAAGCCCAGGGCGAGGAAGTAGACGCAGAAGACCACGCGTCCGTTGGTCGCCGCGAGCGGCTGGCCAAAGGCGATGAAGGAAAGGTTCGCCAGGCTCACGGTGCTGACGTCGAAGACGCAGGTGAAGAACCCCAGCCAGCGCGGCGGCGTCGCGGAGCGCGCCAGCCGGCGGACAGCGAGACCGGTGAGCACCGCCAGCGCCGAGCACGCCAGGGCCACCCAGGGCTCGACGTCGGGAGGCTGAAAGAGGATATGCCCCAGAGGGATCAGGGCCGTCACCGCGCCGACCCAGATGCGGACGCCGGCGGTGACGAGCTCACCCTCCCGCCCGACGCGGATCGACAGCGGGTCCGGACGTGGCCAGACACGGAGGCGTGTTGACAGGGACATTCCTGGATTCGCTCTGCCCTATTGTGCCATAGCAAGGAGCCCTTCCTCCCCGCGCCCCGGGGTAGACCCCCGCTCTAACGCTGCTGCACGAGCTGCCCGCAGGCGCCCTGCACGTCGCGGCTGCGGCTGCGGCGCACGGTGACGAAGCAGCCGTGCTCGTGGAGGCGGCGGGCGAAGGCCTGGAGGCGGTCTTCGGTCGGCTCCAGGAAGGGGGAGAGAGCGTGCTCGTTCATCGGAATCAGGTTGACGTTGTGGCGGTGGCGCAGCTCGCCCAGCCAGGCGACCATGCGGTCGGCGTCGTCCAGGGTGTCGTTGACCCCGGCGAGGAGCACGTACTCGAAAATGAAGCGCTCGTGGCGCTTGAGCTCCCAGGCGTCGAGGGCCTGGCGCAGGCGGGCGAGGTTCCAGGCGCGGTTGACCGGCATGGTGGCGGAGCGCGCGGCGTCGGTGGTGGCGTTGAGGGAGACGGCGAGCTGCGGACGCGGATCCATGCGCGCCAGCTTCTCGATGCCGGGGACGAGGCCGGCGGTGCTCACCGTGATGCGCCACGGCGACAGCAGGCTCCCCTCCGGGTGGCAGAGCACGGTGATGGCGCGGTGTACGTGGTCGAGGTTGTGCAGCGGCTCGCCCATGCCCATGAAGACGAGATAGAGCGACTCGCCGAGCGGCGGCCCGAGGTCGCGCATGAGGGCGAGGACCTGGCCGACGATCTCGCCGGCGGTGAGATTGCGCACGATGCCCATCGCGCCGGTGGCGCAGAAGGTACAGCCGAGGGCGCAGCCCACCTGGCTCGACACGCAGAAGGTGACCCGATGGTCCCCCTGGCGGCGCGGCATGTGAATGGCTTCGACGCGATGGCCGTCGGTCAGCCCGAGCACGATCTTGGTGGCGCCGTCGGCGGAGGGATGGCGTTCGAGGATCGCGGGCAGCGAGAGATCGGTCTCGGCTTCGAGCCAGGCGCGGATCTCGCGGTTGAGGAACAGGCTGTCCTCCCGCCAGGTGCGGACGCGCTGGAGCCGCGCGAACACGTGCTCGGGGCGCCCGGGGCACTCCTGGGCGGCGAGATCCTCCGGCAGCAGCGCCCACGCCGACGGCCGGCCCCCACGCTCGGGAGCCTGGCGGTCCCACGGCATGGGCGATGGGACGGCGGCGGAGACGACGGTGACGGCAGGCGGCATCGGCGAGAGTCTAACCGATCGCGAGCTTTTCCCGGGGGCTGTAACGAGCGGCAGCCATCTGGCGCCCACT
>Ga0307506_10000061_pt1 | contig 47516 bp, 41 predicted proteins | sample 25_S_MG_FD_202175 | JGI IMG/M metagenome (GOLD analysis project Ga0307506, IMG submission 202175) | Soil microbial communities from Populus trichocarpa stands in riparian zone in the Pacific Northwest, United States - 25_S | ecosystem: Environmental > Terrestrial > Soil > Riparian zone > Trees... | reverse complement strand
GTCCCGAGAAACGGCTCCGCGGGCGCTCCCCCTCTCCCGTTCGGGGTGGGAGGGAGGGGGACGCACGGGAGAGGGGGCAGGGGGAGAGGGCTTCAGGAGGGCTTCGCCGTCGACTTTGACGGAGCCCTGCACCCAGAGCAGGCGGGCGGCTTGGAGCTCTTCGTGATGCTCGTCAGTCTGCGGATGGCATGGCCGCGCGGTACGGTATGCTCACGCCTACTATGGATCGAGCCCACAGGCAATCCTTCAACGCGTCGTTCTCCGCGGCGCGCCACCAGCAGGTCCTCGCCGTCATCGAGCGCGAGGCGGGATTTCCGGCGGACTTCCGGATCTCCGAGACCCCGTTCTTCGCGGACGCGGAGCTGACCCGGGAGCTCACGCGCGCCGCCTGGGAGATCGCCGGGCAGGTGACCGATCCCGCCTATCTGGCGCGGACCGACCGCGCCCTGCCGCCCGGCCTCGCCGTGCCGGGGCAGGATGCGCATCCGGTCTTCCTGCAGATCGACTTCGCCGTGGCGCTCGGCGAGGACGGCCGGCTCACCCCGCAGCTCATCGAGCTCCAGGGCTTCCCTTCCGTCTACTGCTTCCAGTGGCTGATCGAGAGAGCCTTCCGCGAGGCCTATGGCATCCCGGAGAGCCTGACGCCCTACTTCGACGGCCTCGACGAGCGCAGCTATGTCGATTGCTTGCGCGACGTCATCGTCGACGGCGCCGATCCGGAGACCGTCGTCCTCCTCGAGGTCGATCCCGAGAAGCAGAAGACGCGGATCGACTTCGCCATGACCGAGCGGCTGATCGGCGTCCCCACCGTCGGCCTCGCCGAGGTCATCGAGCGGGACGGCCGCCTGTACTACCACCGCGACGGCCGGGACGTGCCGATCCACCGCATCTACAACCGCGTCATCTTCGACGAGCTGGAGCGCAAGGGCCTGGCGACCGATCTCTTCCACCGCGAGCACCCGGACACCGTCTGGGTCGGCCACCCGAACTGGTACTTCCGCATCAGCAAGTTCTCGCTCCCGTTCCTGAAGAGCCGCTACGCGCCCAAGGCCTGGTTCCTGAGCGATACCATCCAGGATCTTCCCGAGGATCTGGAGAGCTACGTCCTCAAACCCCTGTACTCCTTCGCCGGCTTGGGAGTCGAGCTGGGCCCGAGCCGCGAGCGCCTGCTCGGCATCCGCGATCCCGAAAACTTCATCCTCCAGCGCAAAGTCGAATACGCCCCCGCGATCCTCACCCCGGACGCCCCCGCCAAGGTCGAGGTGCGCATGATGTTCGTCTGGAAAGACCGCCTGCGCCTCATCAACAACCTCGCCCGCATGAGCAAAGGCAAGATGATGGGCGTCGACTTCAACAAAGGCATGACCTGGACCGGCGCCAGCCTGGCGTATCACCCTTGACAGAATCCAGCCCGTATCTACATACTGTATCTATGATCACGGCGAAGCTCTTTCAGCACGGCGGCAGTCAGGCTGTGCGGCTGCCCAAAGCCTTTCGCTTCGAGGGTACGGAAGTGGAGATCGAGAAGCGCGGGGAGGAAGTGGTGTTGAGGCCGCGGGCGAAGCCTCAGCTCAAGACCCTCGCGGACGTCGCGCGCTTCATGCAGGAGAGCTTTCCGGAAGCGCAGGACTTTCCGGACCGCGAGCAACCACTGAATCTCCAGATCCGTGATTTGAAGCTCGACTGAGCCCGCCCGTGAGATACATGCTCGAGACCACGGTCTGCGTCGGGCTGCTGCGCGGGCGCGTGGCGCCGGCGCACCTCCCGGAGGTTTCCGATTGCGTGCTCTCGGTCATCACCGTGGCGGAGCTCGAGGTCGGCATTCGCCGTTCGATCCATCCGGCCGCGCAGCGGAAGGCGGTCGAAGCGCTCGTCGAGCTGTTCGAGGTTCTGCCCTGGGATCTGGAAGCGGCGGGTCATTACGGTGAGATCCGGGTGGACCTGGAGAAGAGCGGCTTGGTCATCGGTCCGCTGGATCTGCTCATCGCAGCCCATGCCCGCCGGGCCGGGGCAACCCTGGTGACCGGCAATTTCAAGGAATTTCGTCGCGTTTCCGGGCTGACATGCCTGGAATGGAAGTGACTGGCCGAATGGACAAAGACACGCGGCAGATCCTGAAGCTGATCCAGGACGCGCTCGACCGCTTCCCGGTCACCGCCCGTGCCCTGGAAGACGAGCTGGGCATCGGGCACGGCAACCTGTCCCATCTGCTCTCCGGCCGGCTGGAGCTGAAGCTCCGCCATCTTCTGAGCATCGCCAAGGTGCTCGGAGTGCCGCCGCACCGTTTCGTCGAGCTCGGCTGTCCCTTGGCTCTCCGCGCCGCCACGCGCGACGTCACCGATCTCGTCGGGCTCCCCGCGAGCGCTGCGCGCATCGGCGCGCTCACCTCGGCAGAGCTGGAAGAGCGTATCCGCGCCGTCGTGCGCAAAGAGCTCGCCGATTTCCGGAAAACCTAGCCGCGACCGCTTCCTCTCGCGCCAAATCAGCTCGGCTCGTCAACGGCGGGCACGGCTCGTAAGATACGGACCCGTTGTCGTAAACGACGGACAGAAGCTCCTCGATATTGGAAAATGTCGTAAACGGCGGGTTTGAGTCGTAAACGACGGACCCGAGCTCGTAAGATACGGACTTTTAGCGGCCTTGAGGCCCTCGCTCCCAGCTCCTCGGTTTCAGGAGTACAATCAAGGCATCGCTCCATGACTGTTACGAGCTCGCGCCGAGGCGATGAGCTGACTGGAGGGTCCATGGCATCTGGCGATGTCGACAGCGAGCTGAGCATCACCGACCGCGACCGGGCGTGCCTGCGGTTCGAAGGAGAGGAATATCTCGATCAACCTCGGCTGGGTGAGGACTGCGAGAGGAACCTTATCCAGCTTTGCCTCGAACCCAAGAAGTATGGCGCCGAGCTGTTCTCGTCCACGCTGGTCGGCAATCTGCTGGCGGGATACAACAGCGCCCTTGCCCGTGCCCGGCAGAGAGATTCTCGCCTGCGTCTCCGTTTGCGCATCGAGGACAAGGCGGCCGCCCTGCACGCGCTGCGCTGGGAATGGCTCTATGACCCGCACCGTTCGGATGCCCTGGGCGCTTCGCATGAGATCGCCCTTTCTCGTTACATGAATCTCTCTGAGCCCTCCCGGCCCGCCATCACGCAGAAACCTCGCCTCCTCATCGCTCTGGCCAATCCGAGCGATCTCGCTGTGCGTAGGCTCCCTGCCATGGACAGGGAGCAAGCCCTGGAGGCCCTCAAGAAGACACTCGTTCCCCTGGAAAACCAGGTGGACTGGGAAGTCCTCCAGGGGCCGGTCACCCCGTCCGCTCTGAGCGTCCGCCTGCTGGAGGGAGAGTTCCACATTCTTCATCTCCAGGCCCATGGCCTGCGCAGCACGAGCTCGGCCTGTCTGGTCCTGGAGGATGAAGACGGCAAGAGTGCGTTGGTCGATGAAGAGTCCCTTTCCCAGCTCTTCGCAGGGATCCGCAGCCTGCGGCTGGTGACGTTGATTTCCTGCCATAGCGCCGAGCAGACCCAGGACGACGATCCGTTCAGCGGCCTCGGGCAGGGTCTGGTCCGCCGGGGAATTCCGGCGGTCGTCGCCATGCGGCAGGCCATCAGCTTCGGCGCGGCGGCGCGCTTCTGCGACCGCTTTTATGGCAATCTGGCGCGGAGCGGATGCGTCGACGCCGCCGTCAATGAGGCGCGCAATCAGCTCTTGATCTCCCGCGAAAAGTCGGAGTTCGGCACGCCCGTCGTCTATACGCGCCTCACCAACGGCCTGCTGTGGGAGGTGCGACAGCCAGAGCCCAAGCCCAAGATTTCCTCCAGTGACAGCAAGATCGATTGGGAAGGGCTCGTCGACGCTGTCAAGAAGGATGATCTTCTCCCCTTCCTCGGGCCTGGGCTTTGGCGGGGCCTCTTGCCGTCGCGGTCGGAGATCGCGAAAAAATGGATTGGGGATTACGGCGAGGAGTTTCCGACCGACGTGCTTACCGAGCTCTCCGCCGTGGCGCAGGTCCTGGAAGCCAGGGTGGCAGGCCGTCCGCGAGAGAAGCTGCTCAGACTTCTGGCTTCCGAGCTGATTCAAAGACAAAAACAGGTCGAGCCGGATCTGGAACGGCTTTGCGACTCTTCTCTCTCCGAGATCGTCACCTACATCGCGAGCCGCCACTTCGCTCGTGTCCCCCAGGACTCTCACCGGCTCCTCGCCGAGCTACGGCTCTCGACGTACATGACGACCAATCCGGACGGCTTCATGACAGAAGCCTTGCGTTGGGCGGGCAGAGAGCCGGTCCGCAAGCGCTGCCTTTCGCAAGGAGAGCTTCCCAACTTGGAGGCACACCAGACATACATGGCCCTGCGCGGCACGCCGGCTCAGCCCCTGGTCTTCCATCTCTATGGAAGCGATGAAAAGCCCGCCTCGATGGTTCTCACCGAGGATGACCATCTCGATTTTCTGCGCTCTCTTGCCCATGGTGACACCGAGCTGCCCGAAGAGCTGAGACGGAAGCTGACCGACTCGATGCTCCTTTTTCTCGGCTATGACGTGCGCCGCCTGGACTGCCGGGTGCTGCTGCGCGGCCTCGTCGCCGATTTGAAGAAGGGAGCCCGGAATCGAATCGCGGTCCTGCAAGTCGATCCCGAAGCCAAGGCGGGCAGCGATGAGCTGGCCTCTTATATGGAGAACTGCTGCGAGGTTCTGAACATCAAGGTATTCTCCGGCAGCGTGCAAAATTTCCTGGTCGCTCTGCGCGACCGGTTGCCACGGCGATGAGCGCGGCCGAACGTTTCAATCCGTACGTCGGTCCCTCCTCTTTCAGCGCGGGCGACGCCCATCTTTTCTTCGGCCGCGAGCGGGAGGCCGAGAGCCTTCTCTCTTTGGTCATCTCGGAGAGCATCGTGCTGTTCTTCGCCCCCTCGGGGACCGGCAAGACATCTCTCATCCGGGCACGGTTGGAACGAGATCTAAAAAATAAGGGTTTCGATGTCCTGCCCATTGTACGGGTCGGTGCCGAGATCCCTCCAGGACTAAGCCCCGGCAATGTCTACGTCTTCAATGCCCTCCGCTCGCTGGCCGACCCCCAGTCCGATCCCGCACGCCTCCAGCACCTCACCCTGAGCGCCTATCTCTGGACTCTGCCCTCTCCGGGAGACCGGCACCGGGTTCTCATCCTGGATCAGTTCGAAGAGATCCTGAGCACTCATCCAAGGTGTTGGAAACAGCGGGAGGATTTTTTCCTCGACCTTCGCCAAGCGCTTGAGGACGAGCCTTCTCTCTCTGTCCTTCTCGTCGTCCGCGAAGACAACCTGGCCGGCCTCGAAACCTATGCGCCGCTTCTGCCTGGCCGGTTGCGCACCCGCTTCGGGATGGAAAGTCTGCGTTTCGAGGACGCCGTCAAGGCCGTCAGCCAGCCCGCAAAGGTTGGCGGGCGGCCTTTCGAGAAAGAGGAGGAGAAGGAGACGGTCGCGGAGCAACTTGTCAACAACCTGCGCCAGGTGCGTCTGGAAGGGGAGGATGCCACCTATTCCGGCGAGTTTGTCGAGCCGATGCAACTCCAGGTCGTCTGCTATCAGCTCTGGGAGAAACTGCAGGAACGGCCTGGACCTACCATCACGGGGAGAGATCTCGTCGATTTCGGAGATATCGGTCAAGCGCTCGAAAGCTTCTATGAGCGATCGGCGGGAGAGGCCTCTCAGAAATCCGGAATCTCGGAGGCGAAGATCCGGCAATGGTGCGGGAGAGCCCTCATCACGCCGCGCACGAAGATCCGCTGTCAGGTGAGCTGGGAGCCGGAGGCCACCGCAGGGCTTCGCAACGATGCGGTGAAGGCTCTATTGGACACGAAGCTCATCCGCGAGCAGCCCGTGCGCGGCGGTATCTGGTACGAGCTCGTCCACGACCGTTTCATCGATCCGGTGCTGCGGGTCAACGAGCGCTTCCAGCAGATGGAGAACACGCCGCTGCGCCGCGATGTACGATTGTGGGACCTGGCCGGGCGCGATCCGAGCTATCTGTATCGAGGGCTTCAGTTGGCGGAGGCTCTAAAGAAGGTTGATTCCGAGGCACTGACCGACGTAGAAAAAGACTTTCTCTCCGAATCTCAGGCAGCGAAGCAGCGGAGATTGATCGAGCAGAGGGCCGCAGCGCGCAAGCTGATGTTTGCCTTCCTGGCGGCATTCGTTGTAACGGCCTTTTTCGCGGGCTATTCGATGTCGGCCAATCGCCTGTCCAAATCCCGGGAGTTGGCGGCGAGGGCCGCCAATCAGCTCGCCGTTGACCCCGACAAAGGGCTTCGCCTGGCTGTAGATGCGGTCGAAACGGCGGTCACTTCCGAGGCGGAGTCTGCCCTCTATGCGGCCTTGAACGCCTCGCGAGTCCGCCGGTTCTGGTCGGCCTCTTCGAAATCCGCCAACGCGGTCGCCTTCAGCCCCGACGGCAAGAGGCTTGCCGTCGTTGGAGACGATGGCAGCGCTGTGCTCTGGAACGTCCGGAGGGGCCGCGTTTTTCGCGTTTTGAAGGGACACACGGAAGCGGTGAACAGCGTCGCCTTCAGCCCCGATGGGCTCCGCCTAGCCACGGCAGACAGCGCGGGGAACGTCATCGTGCGCGACGCGGTAGGAGAGCCGCTGAAAGCTCTGTTCCTCGGGAAGGTCAACGTCAACGGCTTGGCCTTCAGCCCGGACGGCAAGATCCTTGCGATCGCCAGCGATTCGCTCCAGCCGAGGCTCTGGAGCTTCGAGACCGGGCAGCGGCGGGATCTGGTAGGCCCCGATGTTGGTGCCGAGGATGTCGGCGAGCATCAGGACGTCATCTGGGATGTCACGTTCAGCAGCGACGGACTTTTCCTCGCCACTGGTGACGATTACGACCGCGTCGTTGTCTGGGATCTGGCGAAGGGGACGTCTGAAGTGGTCGGCGAGCAGGCAGCTCCGGTCACCGGCGTCGCTTTCCGGCCCGGCAGGCGCGGCGAGCCGCCGACAGTCCTGGCGTCGAGCAGCCAGGACGGGACCGCCCGGCTCTGGGACCTGCGGTCTCATAGCTCTGAGCCTCTCTGGGGTCACAAGGGGTGGGTCTGGAGTGTCGCTTTCAGCCTGGATGGGGAGTACCTCGCCACGGCCAGCTTCGACCACACGGCGAAGCTCTGGGATGTCTCCTCCCGGCAAGAGCTCTTCACTCTCTCGCCAAGCAGTGGCGAGGTGGCCAAGGTGGCCTTTAGCCCGGAGCAGAGCTTGCTGGCAACGGCAAGCCACTCTGCTGACGGCTCGGCCGGAAGGGCAACTGTGTGGCGTGTCCTCTTCCAAGACGAGGCGAAGACGATTTCTATGAATGGCTCGATTCTAGGACTTGCCTTCACGAAAGAAGACAAGCTCCTCGCCGCAACAGACAGATCCTCCTGGTGTCAAAGCGCCGGCACCCCTCTTTCGATGAGCTTCACCCAAGGGGGTGATTTTGTGATCTGCACCGCCCTCGACGGCACGATTTTTGTGAAGCCTTTAGCAGAGCTGGGAAGTGTACCCCGCCTGCCTGCCGAAACTGGCCGAGGAGGGGCAAGCTACAATCCGGAGGGCAAACGCCTTGCTACCTTGAGCCCCCGAGGAGGCGTGGATCTCTGGGTGCTTCGAGGCGCAACGTGGCAGAGAAAAGCAAGCTATCTGGCCGGCCGGCCAACTCGATCTGTCGCCTTTTCAGGAGATGGTGAGAGGCTCGCCGTCGGAAACAGCGATGGGACGACTTTCGTGTTGAGCACGTCGACCGGCGAGGCTCTCAAAACACTCTCCCGGCATCAGGGCTCTGTCCGGGCTGTCGCGTTCAGCGCCGACGGTACTCGCCTCGCCACGGGGAGCAGCGATCGGACAGCCAAGCTTTGGGATCTTGACACGGGTACCGAGATCGCCGGCTTTGAAGGGCACCGAGCCGCCGTCACCAGCGTGGCCTTCGACGTTCGTGGGAAGTGGCTGGCGACCGCAGACGAGAACGGTCAGATTCGGCAGGAGGCACTGGATGTGCCGACTCTTATTGCACGGGCCCAGAAGCGGCTCTCTCAATCTCTGCAGCGGACCTCGAATTGACAGAGCTCAGTGAGGAGGGCAGTCCTTTTGGTACTGTTGAAGTAGCTTGTACTTGTCGGTGTGCTGCACAGCTCCCTCTTGTATACACTTATTCCAGTGCTCGTTTGCCTCGCGGCACTTCCCCTGCTTGTACGATGCCAGTCCCAGGAAGTAGAGAGGCAGATAAGGCTCAAAGCGGGTACCATAGATCCGGGTCAGTAAGCCATCATCCGGCTGCAACTTCGCCGCCTGCGACATCAACTGGGCGCTTTGTTCCCAAAAGGAGCGATCTTGAGCCTTTATGCCTTCGCTGAATTCCGAGGGCTTCTTGGGGGCTGCGCTCAGCTCCGGGCCGATGAGGAGAACAGCCGTCAAGGCCGCGACCACGGCTGGACGCAGCAGCGTCGAACAGGCCCTCCTGATGTTCGGACCGAGCATAAGAGCGATGACCTTTAGCCATCCTTATAGTACACTAGGAGGTAGTCCAGAGCGCAACTAGCGGTCTCCCTTCCGGGTGACCCGAGAGGACGGCGGAGGCTGAGGGTGAGCATTCCTCAAAACCGGGTTGGTGGTGTCGTCATGTTCTTCCTGTTCGCGGCCGCTCTGCCTGCCGCTGCACAGACGAACGCGGAGGTGAATGCCGGGATCCAGTTCAACTTCTCGACCCCCGGTGCGCGGAGCCTCGGCCTCGGGGGGGCCTTCCTGGCGTTGGCCGACGATGCGACTGCCGCGTACAGCAACCCCGCGGGTCTCACCGCTCTCAGCAGGCCCGAGGTGTCCGGGGAGACGAGGCGTTGGGGGTTCACCAATACGTATACCGACCGGGGGCGCGCTGCCGGAGCTCCGATCGGCAACGGCGTCGACACCGTTGCCGGCTTGCGTAAAGGAGAAGACGAGGAGAGCGCGATAGGTCTCTCCTTCCTTTCAGCGGTGTACCCGAAGGGGCGCTGGGCCGTGGCCATCTATCGCCACGAGTTGGCGGATTTCGACGGAAGCTTCGAAGCACAAGGCGCCTTCCTGAACGGCCTCCAGAGGCTCCGGCCGACGCGGAACTCGATGAGCCTGGACATCGAGAATCTGGGCTTGGCCACTGCCTGCCACCTCAACGACCTTTCTCTCGGAATCGGCATCTCTCTGTACGACTTCCGGCTGAAGTCTCGGACGCAGCGCTACTACCTGGCCTTTCCTCCGGATGATCCTGCGCGGGGAGGAAACTCTGGTCTCCCGCTGTACGCAGATACGAATCTCGAAGACACACAGACTCAGTCGGGAGACGATAGGGCGGTTGGGGTGAACGCCGGAGTGCTCTGGCAGCTCAACGACGACTGGCGGTTCGGGGCCGTCTATCGTCAGGGTCCAAAATTCAAGGTCGACGCGGAATATTCACCGGGCCCGAGGGCTACCGGATCAAAGACATCCGTCAGGCGAGCCGCGCACTTCGACACTCCGGATGTCTTCGGGATCGGTGCAGCCTACTTGCCGACGGAGATGACCACCATCACTCTGGACTTGGTGCGTGTCCGATACGCTGATCTGACGCGGACCTTCACGAATATCTATCCGACTTTGGAAGAGGAGCCCGGACACTACCGCGTGGATGACGCCGATGAGGTCCATCTCGGAGTCGAGCATTTCTTTCTCTCCATCAGAGGCATGCCTTTCGCGGCCCGAATCGGCGCATGGCGCGATCCCGACCACAAGATCCGCTACACAGGGGACCGCGGCGACTTCCGCGCTCTCTTCCGGGCCGGCAACGGTCATTTCCATTCCTCGGCAGGGATCGGCCTCAGCGGCACCAGGTTCCAGGTCGATGCGGCGTTCGATTATTCCGAGCAGGTGAGAACAGCCTCTCTCTCCACTGTCGTGCGCTTCTGAATAGGCCAGGGGTGACACCATGCTGAGCACCGGAGCCCGTCGGCTTTTTTTTCTGGCCGCCCTCACCATCGGCTTCGGAAGTGGTGCTCTCTCCGCCGCTCCCTGTGTCCCGAGCCCCACCCGCCTCTGCTTGAGCGGAGGTCGTTTCGCGGTGGAGGCGACGTGGAAAGATGGCGAGGGCGCCACGCGGAAGGCGCAGGCTCTCGCCCTGCCGGGCACGGACGCCGGAAGTTTCTGGTTCTTCGCGCCGGAGAATCCCGAGCTCGCCGTCAAGGTCCTCGACGGCCGGCCGGTCAACGGTTTTTTCTGGGTCTTCTATGCCGGTCTGACCTCCCTTCCCACGAAGATCGCGGTGACCGACACCGCCACCGGCAGAGTCAAGATGTACGATCTGGGCGCCTTCGCCAGTCAGGGGGACACCGGTGCGTTCCGCAGCGCCGCGGCCGCATCGGACGCGCTCGATCGCTTGGCGTTCCCCGGCGATGTCAGCTCGGAGGCCGCTCCCAAGGCCGATCTCGTGGCCGACTTCACCTTCAGCCCCAATGAGCCCAGGACTGGAGAATCGATCTCGTTTACGGATCAGTCTTCTGGCAGCCCGGACCGCTGGTGCTGGGTTTTCGGAGACGAAACGGGCTCCGGTTGCACGTCGGAGCAGCCGTCCGCGGTCCATTCCTATGCCCAGGCAGGCACCTACGACGTGCATTTGTCCGTCGGCCGCACGGACGGTCCATCGGTGTTGATCTCCGAGATCGTGAAGACCGTTACGGTCGGGGCTCTTCCCCCTCCGCCTCCTCTCTGCTCTTTCTCCATCACTCCGACAACGGCGATGTTCGAGCCGGAAGGAGGCACGGGCTCGGTGCGGCTCACCGCCTCCGCTTCTGACTGCCCCTGGACCGTCGAGAGCATTCCTGCCTCTGTCAACAGCGTGACCCCGCGGGGCGGTGCAGAAAGTGCCACAATCACCTTCCAGGTCGAGCGGAACGACACCGGCGATGTGCGTACAGGAAGCCTGGTCATCGCCGGGCAGACGTTCCGGATCTTGCAGAACGGGCAGCCCTGCACCTTCGATATCGATCCCGGCGAGCTTTTTCTGACGCCTTCCGGACAGACCGGTACCGTCGCGGTGGATGCGCCGGCCGGCTGTGGTTGGAAAGCCAGCATCGAGAGCGGCTCCGACTTCATCTCCCACCTCGACCCGGTCAGCGGGAGCGGCCCGGGTCTCGTGCGGTTCCAGGTGGCTCCCAATCCTGGGGATTCTTCCCGAACGGGGACCTTGAGCGTCGCCGCCAAGTCTGTCGGCGTGACTCAGCTCGCCGCCGATGTCGATTTCTACTTCAGTCCCTCCTCTCCCCGCGCCGGGCAGGTGGTGACCTTCTTCGGCAAGGCAAAGGAGCCTCCAACCAGTTGGTGCTGGACCTTCGGGGATGGGAGCGAGCTGCCGGGGAATTGCGCGGCGACGACGCCCGAACCCACGCATGCGTACTTTTCCGTGGGAACTCGCACGGTCAAGCTGAAGGTGATCCGGAATGATGACACAGTGGCCGAGGTGACGAAGCCTATCACGGTCGGCGCTTCTCCTCCTCCTCCTCCCTGCACCTTCGAGCTCGATCCAAGGGAATTGTTTCTGACGCCGTCCGGACAGACCGGTACGGTGTCGGTATATGCGAGAGTCGGCTGTGGTTGGAAAGCCAGCATCGAGAGTGGCTCGGACTTCATTTCCCATCTCGACCCGGTCAGTGGGAGCGGCCCGGGCGTCGTGCGGTTCCAGGTGGATACCAATCCTGGGGATGCTTCCCGATTGGCAACCTTGAGGATCGCCGACAAGCCTGTCCGCGTGACCCAACTCGCCGCCGATATCGATTTCTACTTCAGCCCCTCCTCTCCCAGAGTCGGAGCGATCGTGACCTTCTTCGGCAAGGCCAAGGAGCCTCCAGCCAGTTGGTGCTGGACCTTTGGGGATGGAAGCGAGCCACCGGGGGGGTGCGCGGCGATGACGCCCGAAGCCACGCACAGCTACTCTAGTGCTGGCAATTTCACGATCAAGCTGAAGGTGATCCGGAACGATGACACAGTGGCCGAGGTGACGAAGCCCATAGCTTCCGGCGGTCCTCCTGGGGACTGTGTCTTTGAGCTCTCTCCCCGCCTCCAGTCATTTGACTTCGGCGGCGGGGATGGAGAGGTCACGGTCGCAGCGGCCGCGAATTGTACCTGGACGGCGCAGAGCAAGGCGTCCTTCGTGACGATCACAACCGGATCCTCAGGCTCAGGGAACGGCACGCTGACCTACAGGGTCGCCGAGAATGGGAGCCCGGATGCGCGGACCGGTGTGCTCCGGGTCGCTGGCAGGCTCTTCCTCGTCCAGCAAAAGGGCAAGCCCTGCATCAGCCTCGATCCCGTCAGCGCGATTGCCGATCCCGCTGGAGGAGTGGGCACGGTCACGGTCACAGCTCCGGAGGGCTGCTCCTGGGCGGCCGCCAGCAACGACTCCTTCCTGCTCGTCACCTCAGTCACGGACCACTCGGTCAGCTATCGAGTGGACCCGAACCGGGCCGGAGCTTCGAGAACCGGGCGGCTGACGATCGGCGGCGTCGACTTCCCGGTGTCTCAGGAGCCGTGCGTCTATACCTTGACCTCTTCGATCTCCGGTTCACTGGACACCGCAGGGGGAACCGAAACTGTCCAGATCGCAACCCAAAACGGCTGCCCCTGGCAAGCCGTCGCTTCCGACGCCTTTATCAAATTCTCAGCGGCGGCTTCTGGGAAAGGTTCTGGCGCCTTCGAGTATTGCGTGGCCGCCAATCGCGGAGCCGAGCGGCAGGGGAAGATCGAGATCGCGGCGGGGGTGATGATCGATGTGCCGCAGGCAGGCTTCGATCCAGCGCCTGTGGGGTGTCACCAGAACGACACGACGCTCTGTCTCCTGAACGGCCGGTTCGAGGTGCGGGCGGCCTTCCGCGGTTTCTCGCTCGAGCATGGTGTGGGCCGCCTCAGATCCCTTTCAGGGGGATCCGGTTATGTCACCTTCTTCAATCCCGCGAATCTGGAGGTTCTGCTCAAGATGATCGACGGCCGCACGCTCAACGACCACTTCTGGCTGTTCTACGGCTCGTTGAGCAATGTTGGGTACGTCATCACGGCCTCCGACACCGAGACAGGCGAAGTCAATTTCTACTGTAACCCGACCGGAACATTCCGGAGCGTTGGAGACACACTGGCGTTCCCGCCGCCCGAGCCATGAGTGGGCAGGCGCCGCGCGCAGTTATATGCTCGGGGCATGAACAAGCAGACACGAAGGCTCGTGACCGTTTTGGGCGTCCTTCTCTGCGGTACCGCGCCGCTCCTCGCGGTGGAGCCGCCGACGGCGCAGCCCACGCTCGCTCAACTGTTACAGGGGGCTGACGACAAGCTCGCGGCTGGCAAGTTTGCCGAAGCCGAGGCCGAGTTTCATCGCGCGGAGACTCTGGCGGGCGGCCCTTGCGGGGAGTGCCTGGTGGGGCTGGCGATGGTGCGCGCGTCGGAGAGCAGGTGGGGGAGCACGCAGGACCTGATCGAGAAGGCCATCCCGCTGCTCACCTCCCCCCACTCCCTCGCCCGCGCCTACAACCAGCTCGGGGTCGCGTACGTGAAGCAAGGCGGCGGCTCACACCTGGCCAAAGCCGAGGAAGCGATGCGCAAAGGTGTGGCTCAGGGCGGACCCTGGGGCGAGGTGACGCGGCGGAATCTGGCCCAGGTCCTGTTCCTGAAAGAAAGCTGGGCCGAGGCGGCCCAGGTCGCCCGTGAGGCGCTGGCGAAGGCGGGGAGCGACGAGAAGGCCGTCGCGGACTCCCGCATCGTCCTCTGCCAGGCGCGCTCCCATCTGCCGGACGAGCTGGAAAGCCCGGGCGAGGCGCAAAAAGTGGAAGGCAATGTGACGCGTCCGGTCAAGATCGCCGGGTCGCCTCCCACCGAGGAGGCGCGCCTCGCCCGGGTCAAGGGGACGGTCGTCGTCGACGGCATCATCGACCGCGAGGGGTGCCTGCGCAAGCTGAAGCTGGCCAAGGGGCTGCCCAAGGGACTGCCGGACACCGTCCTGCGCGGGCTCTCCTCCTGGGTCTTCTCTCCGGCCACCCAGGAGGGGAAGCCCGTGGCGGTGTATTACACCTTGACGATCAATTTCAATGTGTAAAAATCGGGACATTGAGTATGCTCGGGGCATGAGCAAGCAGACACGAAGGCTCGTGACCGCCCTGCCCCTGGGCGTCCTCCTCTTGAGTGCCGCGTCCCTCTTCGCCGCGGAGCCTCCGGCGTCGCCCCCCGCCGCCGCACCGGCGGATGCGTCGGCGCCCGCGCCGCCGACGCGCGCCGAGGTGTTGCAGGGGGCCAACAAGCTGCTCGTCGAGGGGAAGTACGCGGAGGCCGAGGCGGAGTTTCGCCGCGCGGAGCCTCTCGGGGCGGGCCTGTGCGGCGAGTGCTCGCTGGGGGTGGCGATGATCCGCGCCTCGGAAGGGAAGTGGGCGGAGACGGCGGACATGATCCAGCGCTCGCTGCCGCTTCTGACCGCTCCCGCGGCGCTCGCCCAGGCTTATAACCAGCTCGGGATGGCCTACGCGAAAGGCGCCGGCGGCGACGACCGGCTGGCCAAGGCCGAGGAGGCGATGCGCGACGCCGTGGACTACGGCGGACCCTGGGGCGAGATCGCGCGCCGCAATCTCGCCCAGGTCCTGTTCCTCAAGGCGAGCTGGGCCGAGTCCGCCCAGGTCGCCCGCGAGGCGCTGGCGAAAGCGGGCACCGACGCGGAGTCGCTCCAGTCGGCCCGCGTCATCCTCTGCCAGGCGCGCTCGCACCTGCCGGACGAGCTGCCCGAGGAGCCGGCGCCGGAAGGCGCGGGAAAGGCCTCCCGTCCGGTCCGCATCAGCGGGCCGAACCCGGAATACACGCAGGAGGCGCGCGACGCCAAGGTGGCCGGCACGGTGATCGTCAAGGGCACGGTCGACCGCGAGGGGTGCCTGCGCAATCCGGTGGTGGTCCAGGGGATGGAGCACGGCATGTCGGAAGCGGTCGTGAATGCCTTCAAGCTGTGGGTGTTCTCGCCGGCCGTGGCGGGCGGGAAGCCGGTGTCGGCGGAGTATTCGGTGAGCGTGAAGTTCGAGCCCTCGGCGCCTCCGGCGTAAGTCTTCTTTTCCAGATCGCACGTGCCGGTCACGCGGGCGTGACCGGCACGGAAAAAATCAGGGGCATTTGTTCGAGGTGACCGTGGGGCAGACGCTGTCATCCGACCAGCCGCCGCCCAGGACCTGTCGCAGATCCGAGCCCTCCAGACGGACGAGGGTTTCTCTGGAAAGAATCAGTTTCTTGACGTCCTGCTTCTTCATGACCGTCTCCTCTCGCCGGCGGTAAAACCTTCCTTCGCCGGCTCTGCTCCTGATACGGATTGGCGGGCTATTTGTTGCAGCCTGCCGGTCACGGAGACCGCAGCGCCTTCGGCGAGTCGCCTGCGATCGTTGTATAATTCACGCTATAATCTTGCGCTGATCGTCACGTCGCTCCGCTGACCGGATCTGATCTGATCTCGGAATTCCTCGCCCATTGCTCGGACACCGAGAAACTTGATTTGCTGAAGCTGTCCCAGCTCCTCGCTGGCGACGACGTTCATGCGAGCGAGATCGCTTCTCTGATCAATAACTATCTTGCCTCGGAGCCGAGACCTCAGCTTTAGCTGATCCGGTTGCGCGAGCCGCAGCCTCAGCGGTAGAGAAACCGCAGCGCCTTCGGCAGCCTTCGGCGCCAGCTCGCTTCATTGTGGCCTCCTTTGGCGTCGGGGCGCCAGAGGAGGCTGCTGCTGTCCCAGCCGCGGCCGGCGAGGTGGGCGGCCATGGCGGCGGCGATGGGGAGCTGGCGGCCTTTGTCCTCGCGGGCTCCCATGTCGAGATAGATGCGCGAGAGGGGCGGGTCGGGCTGCGCCGCGATGTCGGCGAAGATCGCCTGGCCGGCCAGCCAGAGGGCGGGGGAGAGCACGAGCGCGCCGCCGAAGGCGTGGGCGTAGTGGAAGTGGGACCACAGGGCGGCGAGGCCACCCATGGAGGAGCCGCCGATGACCGCGCCCAGCGGGACGCCGCGCAGCTTGAGCTCCTCTTGCAGGGCCGTCATCAGGGTGCCGGTGATCCAGTCGAGAAGGACGGAGATCCGGCCCGGCTCACCCTCCCACGCGAAGGGGGAGAGCTCGAAGATGCGCGACGTCCCGCCGTGGTCGATGCCGATGATGACGGGCGCCGGGCGGCCGGAGCGGGTCAGCCTCTCGGCAGCCTCGTGGACGTGCCAGCCTCCCGCGAAGGACGGCGCGTCGTCGAAGACGTTCTGGCCGTCGAACAGGTAGAGGGCGAAGTTGCCTCCCGCGCGGTCCGGCGCATAGCCGCGCGGCAGATAGACGCGGACGTGGCGCGCCGCCAGCTCCGGCACCTCGAAAGGGCCGAGGACGTTGACCTCGCCGGTGCGCAGCCGGGAGAGGATGCCGGGGATTCCGCTCTGCACCGTGAGCGGGCCGGGGGGCGCGGCCGCGGCGGGCTCTGCATGATCTTCCAGGGAGGCCAGGGCCGGTTCGCTCTCGTTCACGGGGAGAAAGATCCTCCCTCGCGGCTTCCAGGTCAAGCGCCGGGCCGGGCGGACCGGGCGGACGCTTTCTGGGTTATGCTCCCGCCCACGCTCCCGGGCTCTTACGTACGCTTCAGCTCTGTCGCAAGGGGATCAATGGGATGAGCAACGGTCCCGGCACCACGTTTGCCAGGCGGCTCAATCTGTTCGACGCCACGATGATCGTCATCAGCGGGATCATCGGGTCGGGGATTTTCATCAATCCCTACGTGGTGGCGCAGCTTGTCCACACGCCTTTTCTCATCCTCGCCGTCTGGATCGCCGGCGGCGTGATCGCCCTCTTCGGCGCCTTCGTGTTCGCCGAGCTCAGCACGGTGATGCCGAAGGTGGGCGGGCAGTACGCCTTCTTCCGCGAGGCGTTCCATCCCATGGTGGCGTTCCTGCATGGCTGGTCGCTCCTGCTCATCGTGCAGTCCGGAGCCACGGCGGCGGTGGCGGTGGCCTTCGCGCAGTACATGGCGCGCCTGATCGACCTGCCGGCGGGCAGCGGCAACTGGCTCGCCGCCGGCATCCTGATGTTCCTCGCCGCGTTCCATGCCCTGGGGATCAAGCCGGGCGCGGTGCTGATCAACGTCATCACGTTCACCAAAACGCTGGCGCTCGCCGCGTTGATCATCGGCGCCTTCGCCCTGACCCGCCACTCGGGGCTGCAACTGCAGCCGATGACGCCGCCGGGACTCGGCGGCATCTCTCTGGTGTCGGCGTTCTTCGCCGGCCTGGTGCCGGTGATGTTCGCCTACGGCGGCTGGCAGAGCCTTAATTACGTCTCCGAGGAGGTACGAAATCCGCAACGTAACCTCCCCCGCGCCATCCTCATCGGCGTGCTTAGTGTCATCGCAATCTACGTCAGCGCCAACTTCGCTTACGTACACGTCCTCTCGGCGCCGGTCCTCGCCGCCACCAGGACGCCGGCGGCGGACGTGGCGGCACGCCTGCTGGGGGAGCCCGGCGCGCGCGGGATCAGCTTTTTGATCGTCGTCTCGACCTTCGGCTTCCTGAACCTGTCCCTGCTCTCGGCGCCGCGCGTCTACTACGCGATGGCGGCCGACGGGCTCTTCTTTCGCTCCCTCGCCCGCCTCTCGCCGCGCTTCCAGGCGCCGACGGCGGCGATCCTCCTGCAAGGCGCCCTGGCGGCTCTGTTCGCCCTGACCAGCGCCTACGACCGCCTGCTGAGCTACGCCGTGTTCGCCGACTGGATCTTCTTCGCCCTTTCCGGCGTGGCGCTTCTCGTCTTCCGCCGCAAGCTCCCCGATGCGCCGCGGCCGGTGCCGGTGCCGGGGTATCCTTGGATTCCGCTCCTGTTCTCGCTGGCCGGAGCCGGGATCGTCTTCAACATTTTCTTCACAGATACGCGCAACGCGCTCATGGGTACGGCGATCATCGCGCTGGGAGTCCCCGTCTTCCTGCTCTGGCGCGCCGCCGGCCGGAGGAGAGAGGCATCATGAAGGGCAGCATCTACATGCGCTGGGCCAAGGAGCACGCCGCGGCGCGGTTCAATCTCGCCAGCAGCGGCCTGCTCGCCTGCACCAAGGACGATCTCGGCCTGGGGCGCGGCGATCTGGTGATCAACGGTCTCAACGCGGACGGCTATCCGCCGCTCCTCGCCGCGATCGGCGAGGCGTACGGGGTGCCCGCCGACCAGGTGGTGCTGGCGCAGGGGACCTCGGGCGCCAACTTCCTGGCCTTCGCGGCCGCCATCGAGCCCGGGGACGAGGTGCTGGTCGAGACGCCCACCTACGAGCCGATTCTCGCCGCCCTGCGTTTCCTCGGGGCGAAGGTGCGGCGCTTCGCGCGCCGCTTCCAGGAAGGGTGGCGGGTGGACCTCGAGAACGTCGCCCGCGCCCTGAATGAGAAGGTGCGCCTGGTGGTCCTCACCAGCCCGCACAACCCGAGCGGAGTGCTCATCGATCCGGACGAGGTGGCCGAGATCGGCCGGCTCGCCGCGGAGCGCGACGCCTGGGTGCTGGTGGACGAGGTCTACCGCGACATCTGGTTCGAAGAGGCGCCGCCGAGCCATGTCCATCTCGGTCCCAATTTCCTGGCCACCGCCAGTCTCACCAAGGGTTACGGCCTGAGCGGCCTGCGTTGTGGCTGGATCCTCTGCCCGACCACGGAGGTGGCGAACGAGATCCGCCGCGTCAACGACTTCATGGGCTCGGTCGGCTCGATGCCGAGCGAGGGCCTCGCCCTGGCCGCCTTCCGCAATCTCCCGCGCCTGGCGGCGCGCAGCCGGTCCATCCTCGATCCCAACCTCCGCCTGATCCACGCCTTCCTCGCCGAGCATGCCGAGTATCTCGACTGCGTCGTCCCCCGGCGCTCCATGATGGTCTTCCCCCGCCTCCGCCGTGAGAAAGACAGCGAGGTCCTCCACGACTGGCTGCGCAAGTGGGAGACCTCCATCGTCCCCGGCAAGCTCTTCGAGGAGCCGCAACACTTCCGGCTCGGCTTCGCGGTGTCTCCCGAGGAGGTGCAGGAAGGGCTGCAACGGCTGTCGCAGGCCTTGCGGCGGCGGCGCTGAGATCCCAGAAACTTCTGGCGGCCTCCCCCGTACTCCAAAAGATATGCTACGACCCGGGTCGTTTACGAACAGACACCTCCGGCTTTCCCTCCTGGTCTTCCTGGCAGCCGCTCCGTCGCGTGGCCAGGAGACCCCTTCCGAGATCCACATCAGCCGCGCCGCCGGCGAGATCCGCGTCGACGGCGAACTGAGCGATCCGGGCTGGCGGGACGCGGTGCCGATCGAGACCTTCTACGAGACCAATCCGGGCGACAGCGTGCCGGCGCCGGTGCGGACGGTGGCCCGGCTGACCTACGACGGCACCTACTTCTACGCCGCCCTCGAGCTCTACGATCCGGACATGACGCGCCTGCGCGCTCCCCTCGGCGACCGCGACAACGTGTCCGGCACCTCGAACGACTACGCCGGCGTCATCCTCGACACCCGCAACGACGGCAAGACCGCGATGCTGCTGCTGGTCAATCCGAGCAACATCCAATACGACGCCATCAGCAACGACGCGAGCGGCGAGGACTCCTCCCCCGACCTCTACTGGGACTCGGCGACCCGCGTCGAGAAGGACCGCTGGGTCCTGGAGATCCGGGTGCCCTTCTCCTCGCTGCGCTACGGCAAGGCCGATCCCCAGACCTGGGGGCTCATGATCTACCGCAACCGGCCGCGGGAGTTCCGTTACCAGTACTTCAACGTCAAGCTGCCGCGCGGCTCGAACTGCTTCATCTGCCACGAGGCGAAGCTCACCGGCTTCACCGGCCTGCCCACCGGCGGCCATCTCGTCGTCGCTCCCTACGGCACCGCCAAGCGGTCCGAGCAGCCGCGGAACGGCCTGGGCACGCCGCTGGACGGCGGCGCCGTGGAGTGGGACGGCGGCGTCGACGCCAAGTGGACGCCCAACGCGGACACCGCGATCGACGCCACGATCAATCCCGACTTCTCGCAGATCGAGTCGGACGTGGCGCAGATCTCCTCCAACGAGCGCTTCGCCCTCTTCTTCCCGGAGAAGCGGCCGTTCTTCCTGGAGGGGCTGGAGCTCTTCTCGACCCCGCTCCAGGCGGTCTACACCCGCACGATCACCTCGCCGAGCTGGGGCGCCCGCGCCACCGGCTCCGTGGCGGGCACGGCGTACACCCTCCTGGTGACCGGCGACCGCGGCGGCGGCAGCGTCATCGTCCCCGGTCCGCAGGAGTCGCGCCTGGCGCCGCAGGACTTCGCCTCGACCGTGGTGATCGGGCGGGCGCGCCACGACCTCGGCTCCTCCTTCGTCAGCTTCCTCGTCACCGGCCGCGAGGTCGAAGGCGGCGGCTTCAACCGGGTGGCGGGGCCGGACTTCCGCTGGCAGCCCGGCGCGCACGACGCGGTCACCGGCCAGTTTCTCCTCAGCTCCACGCGGACGCCGGAGCGGCCCGATCTCGACGCGGAGTGGGACGGCCGGGATCTGACCTCCCACGCCCTGTTCCTGGAATGGACGCACGATACGCAGACGGTCAACTGGAACGCGCGCGTCCAGGACCTCGGCGACGACTTCCGCGCCGATGCCGGCTTCCTGCCGCAGGTGGGGATGCGCGACGCCCGCGTCGGCGGCGGCTATCACTTCTATCCGGAGAAAGGCATCCTCCGCAACATCCATCCCTTCCTCTTCGTGCGCGAGACCACCGCCACCGACGGCGGCGACCTGCTTCTGCGGCGGATCACTCCGGGCATCGAGGCCGAGGGGTTCTGGAACAGCTACACCGATCTCGAGTACCGGCGGGAGCGGGTGCGGGTGGGCAGCCAGGAATTTCCTTACGACTACTGGGTGCTCTCCATGAACATGAGCCCCTCCCGGACGATCGCGCAGATCAGCCTGGACGTCATCGCCGGCGAGGCGGTGGATTTCGCCAACGCGCGGCCGGGCCGCGGCGCGAGCATCAGCGTGGGGGCCAGCCTGCGCCCCACGGATCATCTCGAGCTGCGTTTCAACGGCCGGCGCCAGACGCTCGACGTCGCGCCGCCGGGCGGCGGCCCGCGGCGGCGCCTGTTCACCGCCGAGGTGGCCCGCCTCAAGGCGACCTGGACGTTTTCCTCGCGCTCCTTCCTGCGCCTGATCGGCCAGAAGGTGACCGAGGACCGCGATCCGGGCCTCTACACCTTCCTGGTGACGCCGCGCGACGACGCCTTCAGCGGCTCGGCCCTGTTCGCCTACAAGCTCAACTGGCAGACGGTGCTCTTCCTCGGTTATGGGGACGAGCGCGCCCTGGAGGAGAGGACGGACCGTCTGGCGCGCGCCGGCCGCGAGCTGTTCTTGAAGGTGTCGTACGCGTTCCAGCGGTAGAATGTCTCCATGAGCGTCGACGACCAGCTCCAACCCGACGAGGAGGTCCTCTACCGGGCCGCGACCACCCGCATCTCCCTCCTCCCCCGCGCCGCCCTGGCGGTCCTGGCGGCCATCGGCGCCGCTGTCGCCTGGAACGCGGCCTACTGGCCGCTGGCGGCCGCCTTGGGCGTCATCGCCCTGGTCGTCGCGGTCTGGGCGCTCTGGGGCCTGCTGCTGCTGCGCTCGAACGAGTACGTGCTGACCAACCGCCGCCTGATCCAGCAGACCGGCTTCTTCTCCAAGCGCTCGATGGACTCCCGCCTGGACAAGGTCAACAACGTCGAGCACCGCCAGACGCTCTGGGGCCGCATCCTCGGCTTCGGCGATCTGGAGATCGACACTGCCAGCGAGACCGGCGCCGCCATCTTCCCCCGCATCAGCCGGCCGCTGGACTTCAAGCGCGCCATCCTCGGCGCCGTCGAAGAGTACCGCTCGCACCTCGTCCGCCCGCTGGTGGCCGCCGCGGCCCCGGCCACCCCCGCCGCCCCCGCCGCTCCCGCCGCCGAGAGGATCCGCCAGCTCAAGGGTCTGCTGGACGACGGGCTGATCTCGCCGCAGGAGTTCGAGGCCAAGCGGCGGCAGTTGCTCGACGAGGTGTAGGGAAGGGGGAGCCGTCTTCCCGGGACCAGCGCCCAGGATCGCTCCGTCCTCGACTCGAGAGGTCTCAAGGGCGGCGGATCGAGCAGGTCAGCTCAGCAGTTTCCGGAAGTCGTCGAGCGAAAGCCCGGCGTCCTGGACGATCCGGCCCATCGTAAAGGCGTTCACCGGATTGTGCCGGGGAATCGTGAGGATGCGTACGCCATTGGTTAGGATGATGTGCTTGCCCTGCCGGGCAATACGGAAACCAGCCTTCTGGAAAGCTCGCACCGCGTCAAGATGCCCGACACCCGGCAGCTTGGGCATCGCTACGCGGCGACCTCGATCTCCCGAATCACCGCGCCTTCGACCTGCTCCATCACGACCTCGAGGTATTCGCGAACGGCATCGGCAATGTTCGTCAACGCTTCCTCTTCGGTGGCTCCCTGAGAAACGCAGCCTGGCAGCCCCGGCACCCAGACGCTGAAACCTTCTTCGGATTGCTGAAGAGCGACTTTGTATGTCATCGGAACCTCCGAGGGCTAGTATAGCTCGCCCCCTACCGAAGCTCCTCCACCACCGTGCTGCTCTGTTCTGCTCTGTTCTGCTCTGTTCGCCTGGCATCTTTTGAGCCGGCGCTCGCCGCCGCGATCGGGGTCATCGCCCTGGTCGCGAGCGAAACCGGCGCCGCCATCTTCCCGCGCATCAGCCGGCCTCTCGACTTCAAGCGCGCCATCCTCGGCGCCGTCGAAGAGTACCGCTCGCACCTCGTCCGCCCGCTGGTGGCCGCCGCGCCGGCGACCCCCGCCGCTCCCGCCGTCCCCGCCGCCGAGAGAATACGCCAGCTCAAGGGGCTGCTGGACGAAGGGCTGATCTCGCCGCAGGAGTTCGAGGCCAAGCGGCGGCAGTTGCTGGACGAGGTGTAGGGAAGGGGGAAGGGCGTTACAAAAGAACAGTCAGCGGGCCGCTCACCACAGTCAGCGGCTCGCTCACCACGGTCAGTGGCTCGCTCACTCCGGCCCCTTCGGCATCTACGCGAGGGCCGCCATGTCATCCCCGCCGAGCCAAGGCACGAACACGTGTTCACCCTCGCCCACGTGCCAACAGGCGAGCGGCTCGCCACCCTGGACAAGGTCAAGAGGTGCAAGCGGCTCGCCGAGGAGCTGGCACCGCTCCCTGGCATCTCCTGGCACCTCGCCGACCCGGAGCGGACGCGCATCGAGCGCTAAGAGCGTGCGATAGACCTCCTCCGCGAGTACGAACGGGCCGCTCAGCCGAAGCGGTCGACGGAGCACGCGGGTGTAGGGAGGCGGCGGCCGTGCCTATGAAGACGGCGTCTTTTACTGTCAGAGGTTCCGCAGAGCAGGCGATCCGCTGGAACCGGGCGGCAGAAGCAGAGGGGCATAGGTCGGCTGGTACATTGCTCGCTTGCGCCGCCGATGCCTACCTGAAGGTCAGGGCCAAGGCGGGCCTTCCCTTGCCGCTGGCGTGGCACCGCCATGGCCGTTTCACCGTCCGCCTGGAAGGCGGAGAGGAGATCATCATCCGGGGGCAAGTCTTTCCTCCCTTCGCGGCCTACCAGGGCAACGCAGGAGGACAGAGCCGCTCCTGTCACTTCTACTCCCTGGTCTATACCCCTGACGCGCGCATCATCGCAACGCTGCGAACGTTCAGGCAGGCTAAAGCGCTGGCGTCTGAGCTTGCCGCCGTGCTCCTGCGAGGCGATCCGCCACCGCCTCCGGAGGGGATCGTCGAGAGGCACCGCCGGGAATCTGCGTAGATCGGTAACAGGCCGGGCCACCTTGGCCGGCCTGCGAAACGATTTGACCTTGGCAGTCACACAATGGGTAGGGACCAACACTAAGAGAGTAGACCGGAAATTCGGCAGTGCGGATTGTGGGTTAGAGTCTTCCAGATGGCCGGGCGGCATGTTAGGGTTGCCCCATAGACTCCTATGTCAGCCGTCGACGATACGCACGAGCCGAAGGGTCCCGAAGAGGGTGCTCTCGCCAAGAGCACCCAAGACATCATCGTTCCAGAACTGATAGAAGCTCTTAGACAAGAAGGCTCGCACGTAGATGTCAATGTCCTCTTGGTCAACATCGTCAATAAGACGAGCGATCCGGGAGCGACGATCGCCAACGCTGAGAAGATGCTCGGGCTAGCCCAGAGGTATGAAGAAGCCAGAGTAGAGAACTTTAAGCGCATGGCTGATGCCATCATCGATGTTAAGAACCGTGATCCAGATGAACTAGAGAAACGTAGAAACAACAGGATGCGCAGATGCCTCAAGGGCATAGTGGGCGGTTGCGCAGTGATGGGGTTGCTGGGCGGTATCGCAGGGATCTTAGCGGGAGGGAACATCGTAGTAGTGGGCGCATTACTGACTGGCGGGTGCATAGCTCTTGGGATGGCTGGCCCCCTCGCGACAGGCGAGTCTATGAGTTCGAACGACGTAGTACGCATCGTTAACGCAATGCGCGTAATGTTACCGAGGCGAGCCAACAGCGAAGAGAGTAAGAGGCCAGCGCCTCGCCCGGGAAGAAGGACAAAAAAATGAGGCCAAAGATCGTACTTTCCATCCTCTTGAACCTCGTGGCTGTGGCGGCTCCAGCAGGCGTACTTCTCCATACGTTTGGCTCAACGGCGCAGGTCGACCCACAGAATACGAAGGATCTCTTGTACCTACTCGGTTGCGCGGTTTTTGCCTTTTCCGTCGCGCTGGGCTCGGGAATGCTCTTAAAGGGTTCCGATAAGCCCGCAATCGTCGCCTTTGTTCAGGAACTCTTGGCGGCGCCGAAGACAAGGCAGACAGAGACTAAGTCGGAAGCGGCCTAAAGGGCTAAGCCGTCAGCAGCTCCGCCACCTTCCAGGGCGCCCGGGTGATCCCCGCGACCATGGCAGGAGTGCATCCCTTCAGCGTGCGGTGAGACCAGCAGAGGTTGTAGCTCGCCGCGAACAGGGAGACCGCCGCCCGCAGGTTGTCCCGCTTCTTGGAAAAGCCCGTGGTCAACCCGGTATCAAGGCACGCGGGAGGCACGGCACAAGCTGCGCGGCCTCGAAGCGGGTGAGCGGTAGACCTCTGGACGGACGGATTCTGTGTGGAACCATGCGATCCCCCTTGAACGGAGGACCGGAGAGGCGTAGAATCCAGGTGCTTAGGCTAGATTCTGGCCCCTTCGGGAGCCCCCGTAGTTAAGACCCCGCTGAGAGGCGGGGTTTTGTTTTGCGTTCGCTGGTCGGTTGTTCTCTCCCCTTGACCCCTACGAATCTACGGCTTGTCTTCGGTCAAGTCAAGCAACAGCCGGAATCCGTAACCCTTTGTGCCAGAATGGCTTAGCACAGTGTCAAGCCAAAAAACAAACCAGAGTTTGTAGATACCAAACCTAATAGAAAGTCATGACACAGTGTCTAGTTGAAAACGCAAAAGGCGAGCCATAATCAGCTCGCCCGTACACCTGACAGCACTATTGCAGCGGCTACAACTTACGCCTCTCTAGCACCAACTCTAGATTAGGACACGACCCAGTCAGTGGCTCGCTCACCAGAGTCAGCGGCCCGCTCACCACAGTCTCCTTCTGACCCCTCGACTCAGACTTCCAGATCTATCGAAGGCATCGGCGTTCAGTGATCCCTCTACTCTTGCCTGAAGTGAAAACTTGTCGCCGCTCATTGAGGCGTGCGCCGCCGGCTGAGCCGGAGGCGTTGGGTGTTACCCACTTGCTTGAAGAGATGTCGGACCGCGCAAGCGGGACGCGGCGCGAAGCTCTCAGGCTAGACTAGCTAGCCGCGCGGGTTTTACCCGAGGGAGAGCTCGATGAAGACCTTATCTGTGAAGCTTCCGGAGGACATGGCCAGGATTCTGGAAGATCGCGCCCGTTCCACGGGCACCACGAAGTCTGAGATCCTGCGGGAGGCGCTGGCCGGCTACTTCGCGCAGAGCCGTCCTCCGGGGAAGGACTCCTTCCTGGCCCTGGCCGGAGATCTGGTGGGTTGTCTCGAGGGTCCGGGCGACCTGTCCTACAACAAGGAGTACCTCGAAAATTACGGCCGGTGAGCCTCCTGACCCTCGACTCAGACTTCCAGATCTATCGAAGGCATCGACGTTCGGTGATCCCTCTAGCCACTCCCCCCTCCGAGGGTAGGCGCTCCCAGCCTCGCCGGGATGCCCTGAGCCACCCCAGGGGATATGGGGCCGGCGCTCCGCCATCTGGCACTCTGGGGCGGAGGCGCCGTTCGGCCGCCTCCTGCTCATCGATAAAAACCTCGGCAAGGAGAGAGCCATGGCAACAGTTGAGCTGGAAGTCGCCACCCCGCAAGATATCGACATTTCGTCCCGCAAGGGGCTCACCATGAAGGCCCTGGTGTATCACGGACCCGGCCTGCGCGCCTGGGAGGAGAAGCCGCGGCCCACGGTCCGGGAAGCGAGCGATGCGATCGTGCGGATCACGACGTCGACGATCTGCGGCACGGACCTCCACATCCTGAAGGGCGATGTGCCCACCGTGACGGACGGCCGCATTCTCGGCCATGAAGGGATCGGCATCATCGAGGAGACCGGCACGGCGGTCGCCGACTTCCGCAAGGGGGACAAGGTCCTGATCTCCTGCGTCACCTCGTGCGGCAAGTGCGATTTCTGCCGCAAGAGCATGTATTCGCACTGCCGGAAGGGCGGCTGGATTCTGGGCAATACGATCGATGGAACGCAGGCCGATTACGTCCGTATCCCGCATGCCGACACCAGCCTCTACCACATCCCCGAGGACGCGGATGAAGAGGCGATGGTCATGCTGAGCGACATTCTTCCCACCGGCTTCGAGTGCGGCGTGCTGAACGGCCAGGTGAAGCCCGGCGATATCGTGGCGATCGTGGGCGCCGGCCCGGTCGGGCTCGCGGCGCTCCTCACCGCCCAGTTCTACTCGCCGGCAGTTCTCATCATGATCGACCTGGACGACAACCGCCTGAAGGTGGCGGAGGGGATGGGGGCGACGGCGCTGATCAACAGCACCGACGGCAAGGCCGCGGAACGGGTCATGGAGCTCACCGGGGGCGCCGGCGTCGACGTGGCGATCGAGGCGGTCGGAGTCCCGGCCACGTTCGGAATCTGCCAGGACATTCTCGCCGCCGGGGGCCGCCTGGCCAACATCGGCGTCCACGGCAAGCCGGTGGAGCTGCACCTGGAGAAGCTCTGGGACCGCAACATCGCCCTCACCACGCGGCTGGTCGACACGGCGACGACGCCGATGCTGCTCAAGATCCTGCAGTCCGGCAAGATCCAGCCCAACAGGCTGGTGACCCACCGGTTCGCGCTGAGCGACACCATGAAGGCCTACGATACGTTCGCCAACGCGGCCAAGGAAGGCGCCCTCAAGGTGATCCTCAAGGGGTGAGGACGAGGAGACGGGGTGTTACCATGAAGCGGTAATGCCTCGTAATCCGGATCTCCCTGCCGCCGCGCCGGTCTCCTCGCTCGTTGACTTCATCGACGAGCTCCGGGGAGACGGCAAGGCCGGCAAGCAGCTCGTCCATGCGGCGTATCTGCCGGGGAGCGAGGCGCGGTTCGGGGAGCTCGACCCGGCGTTGCCGGAGCCCTTGATGGGAGCGATCCGGCGGCAGGGGATCGACCGGATCTGGAGCCACCAGGCCGAGGGGATCGCGGCGGCGCGGCGCGGTGAGGACGTGCTGATCACGACGCCGACGGCTTCCGGCAAGTCGCTGGTCTTCCAGGCGCCGGTGCTCGAAGAGGCGCTGCGCGGCGGCTCCGGGCATGGCCTTTTCCTGTTCCCGCTCAAGGCGCTCGGGCAGGATCAACGCGGCAAGCTCGTCCGCCTCGCCACGGAAGCCGGGCTCGGCCCGGAGACCGGCGGCTGCGAGATCTACGACGGCGACACGCCGGCGGCGCGGCGGACGGCGATCCGCAAGGACTTTCCGCGCGTCATCGTGTCCAATCCGGACATGGTCCACATGGGAGTCCTCGGCCACTGGACCGGATGGGGGCCGTTCCTCGCCGACCTGCGCTGGATCGTTCTCGACGAGCTGCACACTTATCGCGGCATTTTCGGCAGCCACTTCCATCACGTCTTGCAGCGCCTGCTCCGCCTCTGCCGCTCGGTGGGAAGCGAGCCGGTGATCATCGCCTCGTCGGCCACCGCCGCCAATGCTCCGGAGTTCGCCGCGCGGCTGACCGGGCGGAGCTTCCACTGGATCTCCGAGTCTGGCGCGCCGCGGGAGGGACGCCATCTCCTCCTCTTCCGGCCGGAGGCGAGCCCGTACACGCTGGCGCTCCAGCTCTTCGTGCGCTGCCTGAACGCGGGCCTCAAAACGATCGTGTTCACCAAGGCGCGGCGGATCACCGAGCTGCTCTACTCCTGGCTGCGCCGCGAGGAGCCGTCGCTCGCCGCGCGGGTGGCGAGCTACCGCGCCGGCTTCCTCCCCGAGGAGCGGCGGCGGATCGAGGGCGCGCTCTTCGACGGCAGCCTGGACGGGGTGATCTCCACGTCGGCGCTGGAGATGGGGATCGACGTCGGCGGCCTCGACGCCTGCATCCTCGTCGGCTATCCGGGCAGCATGATGGCCACCTGGCAGCGCTCGGGGCGGGTGGGGCGGGCGGGCAAGGAGTCGCTGACCGCGATGGTCGCCCTGCCGGACGCCCTCGACCAGTTCTTCCTCGATCATCCCGAGCAGTTCCTGGAGCGGCCGTGCGAGCGCCTGGTGGTCGATCCGACCAACGATCCGGTCTCCCGCGCGCATCTCATCTGCGCCGCCGCCGAGATGCCGCTCTGCCGCACGGCGGACCAACCTTATTTGGAAAGGCACGCGGGCCGCGTCGAGGCGCTGGTGCGCGGCGGCCACCTTCTGGAGGCGGAAGAGACGGGGGAGCTGTACTCGCTGCGCCGGCGCCCGCAGCGCGACGTGAATCTGCGCGGCTCGGGCGCCTCGTATGCCATCCTCGCCGGGCGCGCGATGATCGGCACGGTGGACGGCGTGCGCGCGCTCCACGAGTGCCACCCCGGAGCGGTCTACCTCCATGCCGGGCGGCAGTACCTGGTGCACGACCTGGACAGCGAGAAGCATCAGGTCATCGCCGAGGCGGTCGACGTCGACTACTTCACCTCGCCGTTGACGGAGAAGGAGACCGAGGTCCTGGAGGTGCTGCACGAGCGGACGGACGGACCGTTGCGCGGCTGGCTCGGCCGGCTCAAGGTCACCGAGCGGGTGATCGGCTACGAGCGCAAACGGATCTACACGCAGGAGAGCATCGACAAGCACGCGCTGGACTTTCCGCCGGTCGAGTTCGAGACGGTGGGGCTGTGGTGGGCGGCGCCGGCGGCGACCGAGGAGACGCTGCGCCGGCTCGGCGAGCACTTCATGGGCTCGCTCCACGCCTCGGAGCACGCCGCCATCTCTCTCTTCCCGCTGCTCGCCCTCTGTGACCGCAACGACATCGGCGGCATCTCCTACTCGGTGCACCCGCAGGTGGGCTGCGGCGCGGTGTTCATCTACGACGGGCATCCGGGCGGCGTCGGAATCGCGGAGAAGGGCTTCGAGGACCTGCCGGACCTGCTCGCGCGGGTGCGGCTGCTCATCGAGGGGTGTCCGTGCGAGGATGGCTGCCCGTCCTGCATCCAGTCGCCCAAGTGCGGCAACGGCAACCGGCCGCTGCACAAGGCGGGCGCGGCACGGGTGCTGCGGTTGCTGCTCGGGGCGGAGGAGCCGGCGGTGGGGTGGGGAGCGCCGGCGATGGTGACGATTGAGTCGGCGGTGGAGGATGTGCCCGCAGTCAGCGCCCCCCTCCTAACCTCCCCCCTTTCCCAACCGCCTCCCGCCCAGGGGGGAGGAACGAGCCCGGCGCTGCAGTGGGCGGCTCTCCCCGATTTCCATCTCCTCCCTCCGGTCCTCCCTGGAGACACGCCGGCCGCCGTCGCGGTCTCCCCGCCGCCGGCTCCCCGCCACCGTCCGCCCGTCCGCTCCGCCCGCACGGTCCTCTTCGACATCGAGACGCTGCGCTCGGCGGCGGACGTGGGGGGGTGGGGGAATGCGCACCGGATGGGGGTGGCGGTGGGGGTGGTGTGCCATCTGGAGGAGGGGCGGTTCGAGGTGTTCCCGGAGACGCGGGTGCGCGGGCTGTGCGACGCCTTGCGCGCGGCGGATCTGGTGATCGGCTTCAACATCAAGCGCTTCGACTACCAGGTCCTGGCCGGGTATACCGGCGAGGATTACGCGCGCTGCCTGCCGACTCTCGATCTCCTCGAGGAGGTGGCCCGGCGGCTGGGCTTCCGGGTGGGCATGGGGCACCTCGCGCAGGAGACGCTGGGCCTGGGCAAGTCCGCGGACGGCTTGCAAAGCCTGGAATGGGTCAAACAGGGGCGCCTCGACCTCGTCGAGCAGTACTGCGTGCGCGACGTCGAGATCCTGCGTGACCTCTATCTCCACGGCCGGCGCGAGGGGCATCTCCTCTACCGCGACCGCAAGCGCGATCTGCGGCTCAAGCTCCGCGTCGACTGGTAGAGGCCGGCGGGGCCGGCTGGAGGAGAGCGGCGGCGCGCTGGGCGAAGAGGTTGTATTTCTTCTCCGTGGCTTCGCGGCGGAGTGCTTCCAGGAGGACCCGGCCCTGGGGGTCGCCCTGCCGCAGCTCGAGCTCGCCGAGGGCGAGGGTGGCCTCCAGGCGGTGGATCCAGAGACCGAGCTGGCGCGCCTGGTCGCGGACGGCCGAGAGGGTGCTCCGCGCCTCCTCGCTGCGGCCCTTGTCGGTGACGTCGGCGGCGGCGAGGCGGCCGGTGTCGGTGAGCACGGCGAGGCGAACCCAGCGGTTCTCGCTCTTCTCGGTCAGTTGCAGCGCCTCGCGCAGGGCCTTCTCCGCCGCCGCCGTTTTGCCCTGCGCTTGCAGAGCCCGCCCCAGCGTCGCCCAGGCCTCCGCTTCCAGGTCGCGGAGGTGGAGGGCGTGGTGCTGCTCCACGGCCGTGCGGGCATCGCGCTCCGCGGCGGCGGCATCGCCCTCCTCGAGGGCGAGCTGGGCCATGGCGAGCCGGCTCTCGGCCTCGTCGTAGCGGTCGTCGCTTTTCTCGCGCAGAGCGAGGGACTCCGCCTGGTTCTTGTGCGCGGCGGCGAGGTTCCCCTGCAGTCTCTGGATCAGGGCGAAGCCGGCGCAGGCATCGGCCCGCAGGTTGTTGAATCCGGTCGTCCGCGCGAGCTCGTCCAGCTCGCGAAAGGCGGTCAGCGCTCCATCGAGATCTCCGAGGTCGGTGAGAAGGGTACCGAGCTGCGCCAGGGCGAATCCGGTCCCCCGGCTGTGCCCGATCTCGCGCAGCGCGCGCAAGGCGGTCTCGGCATGCTCCCGCGCGGCCGGCAGGTCCCCCTGGTCGCGCAGCACACGGGACAGGTTCACGTGGGCGGCGGCCTCCCCTTCCGCGGAGCCGAGGGCGTGGAAGCTCGCCAGGATCTCGCGGAAGCTTTTCGCCGCGGCGGTGAGATCGCCCTCGGAATTCTGGAGACCCGCCAGGGCGCCATACGCGAGCGCGCGCTCCATCCGGTCGTTGATCTCCTCCGCGATGACCACGGCATCGTTGAGGTACCGCTTCGCTCCCGCGGAGTCTCCGAGCTGGGCGGTGAGGGCGCCCAGATGCCGCTCGGTCCGCAGGCGGCCGAGCTGATTGCCGGTCTCGCGCTGAATGTCCAGCGCCTGCTCATAGAGGCGGCGGGCGCCTTCGAGGTCACCCTGCTCCTTGAGCAGCGTCGCGGTGTCGAACCGCGACTCCGCGATCCCCGAGCGGTCGCCCGCCTCGGCGAAGATCTCACCCGCTTTCTCGATGCTGGCGAGGGCCTCCTGGGGCTTGCCGAGCACGCGCGCCGCGAAAGCCTGGCTCTGGAGCGCTTTCGCCACGAGCTGGCGGGCGCCGAGCTCTTCGCCGCGCCGCGCGGCGCGGGCGGCCAGGCTCTCCTGGCGGCGGAAGTCGGAGAGCGCGCGCGCGGCGTCGGCCTCGGTGAGGTCGATGCGCGGATCGAGCGACAGGGCGGGCAGCCGGCGCAGGGTGGCGAGGGTGGCCAGGGCGTCCTTGGCGTGGCCACCCTGGATCTGGGCGCCGGCGAGGCGAAGCCCGTGCTCGGGGTTGTCGGGATAGAAGGTCCACAGGCTCTTGTAGATCTCGACCGCCTGGCTCCAGTTCTCGCGGGTCTCCTCGTGCAGGCCTTCCACCCGCAGCCGGTCCTCGCGCGACAGGGAAGACGAGAGGGAGAAGGCGCGGGCGGACTCTTCCTCCGCCTTGTTGTCATAGCCCAGGTTGCCCCAGGCGATCGCGAGGGCGGCGTGGGCGAGCGGGAACGCGGGCTCCGCCGCGGTCGCCTGGAGCAGGCGGTCGCGCGCGGTCAGGGAGTCCAGGGTGCGCAGGCTCTGCAATCCCTCGGCATAGAGGCGCCCGGCCTCCTGGCCGACCGGGAACGCGGCGCGGGCGAAGACCGACTGTTCCTCCGGTACCGCGCCGCTCCCCAGGCTCCGGCGCAGCTCGATGCCGAGGTCCGAGACGAGCTCGAAGAGCTCCGACTGAGCGCGGGTGCGGGTCGCCACGGCCAGGGTCTCGCCCGTCACCGTGTCCTGGAGGCGCAAGTCGACCCGCACTTTGCCGCCCGCCACGTCGCCGATTTCGAGGTAGGAGCCGAGGAGCACGACGTCGCAGCCGAGGATGGCGTGAATTTTTTTCAGCGTCGGGGGGGAGAGGTTCGCGAGGTCTCCCAGCTCGAGGTCGCGCAGAGCGCCGGCGACTCTTTCGCCGGAGAGAGTCTGGAGCTTCTCGCCGACGCCGAGCTCGACGGTGAACATCTCGGTGAGCGCGGTGGACAGCCAGGCCGACTCGCTACGGTGGGAAAGATTGCGGAAACCGAGGACCGCGACCGACAGGCGCGGCGCCTGGTGCGCGGCGCTCAGCGCCACGGCGGGCTTGCCGGGTGCCGCGCCCGCTCCGGGAGAGGGAGACTCCGCGCGCCGGAGCAGGAGGATCAGGGCGAGGAGAGCGATGCCGCCGGCGAAGGCCAGGACCCAGATGCCGCGCCGGAAGTCGGGAACGGCCGCCGGGGGCGCCGGCCCGAAGGAGAGAGCCGCCGTGCCGTCCGGCCTCTGCGCCACCGCTGTCGCCGCGGCCGCATCGGGCAGGGCTGCCGGCGGATCGGCCGCGGGCGTCTGAGGAGCGGGCTCCGGCTCGATCCGGTGCACCTCCGCCACGAAGCTGTAGCCACGGCCGGGGACCGTCACGATGAAGCGATGATCGCCGGCCCCCTCGCCCAGGGCTTTGCGCAGGCGGAAGACATTCTGGGTGAGCGTCGCCTCGGTGATGAACGTGTCGGGCCAGATCAGGGAGAGGAGCGCGTCCTTTTCCACCACCTCGCCCCGCCTCTCGACGAGAGCCAGAAGGGTCGCGAACGCTTTCGGGGTCAGGGGAACGACCTCTTCTCCGCGCAGAAGAGCCCGCTTCAGAGGGTCGAGGCGGAAGGAGCCGAATTCATAAAAGCCCTTTCCTTGCAAGGACATAGATGTCAGTGAGAAATTTTCAGGAGATTTGAGCTGGTCTTTGAGGACAGGCATCGACGTGATCGGTTACCTTGAGTCCGTACTCAACGAAACGTGGCTGGGCGCGGAAGCCGGATCGGGCATGATGAAGCTGCCCCGATCTGCCCGAGGGGATGGGAGAGACCCGTGGCGGAAGAGCCATATCGCATCGTTTCGTGTTTATTGTAGCTCACGGAGCCTGGTCCCCGATCTTTTGGTTTTGATTTTTTGCTGGTCTTTGGAGGGAAGCTGGAGGGGGCGGGGGCTCAGGGGGTATCTCCCCCCCCCGAGCCCCCTGTTTGTCTTCCAGCCGCGAAGTATGCTTCTCGCGGTGCAACGGCACGCTCTTGAAAAATTGCTCTCTCTTTGCGCCGTCCATGAGGAGAACTTCCATGCCCGTCACCCGATTTCGCGCCACCTCTCTCCTCCTTTCCTACGTGCTGGCCGCGGCAGGGTTTACGCTGTCCTCCTGCGCCGGGCTCGGACCTGTCTATGAGAAGCCGGTCGTCCGCGTCCTCGGCGCTGACGTCGACAATGTCTCCCTCACCTCCGCCGACCTGGTCTTCGACGTCGCGGTGGAGAATCCCAACCGCTTCGCGTTCGTCCTCGACACCGTCGACTACCGCCTGCGAGTGAACGGCGAGCCGTTCCTCGACGGGCAGAGCGATCTGCACGCCGAGATCGCCGCCCGCGCCACCGCCGAGGTGCGGCTGCCGGTGAAGCTCCGCTTCGCCGACGTGTTGCGCGCCCTGCACGCCCTGGAGGGGGAGAAGCGCGCCGGCTACGACCTGGAGGCCGAGCTCCGGCTCCAGGTCCCGGTCCTCGGCAGAAGGAGCGTGTTGGTCCGCAAGCGGGGAGACTTCTCTCTCGCCGATCTCCAGTTTGGCCGTCTCGGAGCTTCCTGATCGTTTTTCGTGCCGATCTCCCAGTGAGGAATCCATGTCCGGACCCTGCATTCGTCTTTTGATTGCGACCGTCCTGCTGTCGATGAACGCGCCGGCACCGGCGTCGACGCCCGGCGAGATCCGCTATGCCGTGCTCCTCGCCGGCAAACGCGCCGGCTCGGCGGTGACCACCTACGTCTCGGACCGCGAGCAGCGCTTCACCTACGATTTCACCGACCGCGGACGCGGCCCGAGCACGGTCACCCGGGCGGTATTGGACGAGAACGGGCTGCCGGTCCTCCTCGAGATCACCGGCCACGACTACCTCAAGAACGCCATCGCCGAGAAGTACGAGCGGTCCGGCGGCAAGGCCGTGTGGCGCAACGATGCCGAGCAAGGTGACCAGGCCGTCACCGGTCCGGCCTACTATCCGCCGCTCAACGGCCCGCCCCAGGAGGCGGAGCTGCTGGCGCGCGCCCTCCTGCGCTCCCCGCCGTCCGGCCTCGATCTGCTGCCGAACGGCCGCGAGAAAATCGAGAGCCAGGGCGGGATCACGGTGCACAAGGGAGACGAGGAGAAGAAGGTCCTCCTCTACGCCCTTTCCGGCAGCGGCTTCGAGCCGAGCTACGTCTGGCTCGACGAGCAGGGGAGCCTGTTTGCCTCCTGCGGCTGGCCGAGCCTGATCCGCGAAGGTTGGGAAGGCGTCCTCCCCGAGCTCGTCAAGGCGCAGGACATCCGGACGGCGGAGCGCGAGAAGTCGCAGGTCACGCGCCTCGCGCATCATCCGAAGGGACCGGTCGCCTTCATCGGCGCGCGGCTCCTCGATCCCGCCTCCGGCACGGTGCGCCCCGGCACCACCGTGGTGGTCACCGGAGACCGCATCACGGCGGTGGGGCCGGACGGCAAGGTCGAGCTGCCCGCGGGCGCCGAAAAGGTGGACGCGAAGGGCCGCACCCTGATGCCGGGCCTGTGGGACATGCACGTCCACCTGGTGACCCTGGACGGCCTGATGCACCTGGCCGCCGGCGTCACCACCGTCCGCGACCTCGCGAATGACACCGACTTCCTGGTCGATCTGCGGCGCCGGTTCGACAAGGGCGAGGTCCTCGGCCCGCGGGTCCTGATGGCCGGCGTCCTGGACGGCCCCGGACCCTACGCCGGCCCCACCAAGGCCCTGGTGAGCACCCGGGAGGAAGCCGTCCGGTGGGTGGACCGCTACGCCGAGCTCGGCTACGTCCAGATCAAGATCTACAGCTCGGTCGATCCGGCGCTGGTGCCGGCGATCGTCGAGCACGCCCACAGCCGGGGGCTGCGGGTGAGCGGCCACATCCCCAACGGCCTCAGCGCCGAGCAGGCGGTGCGCGAGGGCTTCGACGAGATCCAGCACACCAACTTCCTCGTCCTCAACTTCCTCGACGGGGTCGACACGCGCACGCCGGCCCGCTTCTCCGAGGTCGCGAAACGCGCCGCCGAGCTGGATCTCAAGTCCGACCGGGTGCGCGCCTTTTTCGCCCTCCTCAAGGAGAAGGGGACGACGGTCGATCCCACCGTCAACGCCTTCGAGGGGATGTTCACCGGCCGTCCCGGCCATCTCGATCCCAGCTTCACCGACGTGGCCGACCGCCTGCCGCCGCAGGTGCGCCGCAACCTCTACGGCGGCGGCCTGCCGGTGCCGGAGGGGATGGACCGGCGCTACCGCGACTCCTACCAGACCATGCTCGACATGGTCCGCGCTCTCCACGACAACGGCATCCCCTTCGTGGCGGGCACGGACTCGCTGGCCGGCTTCGGCCTCCACCGCGAGCTCGAGCTCTACGCCAAGGCCGGCATCCCGCCGATGGACATCCTGCGCGCCGCGACCAGCGTCCCGGCCCGCGTCATGAAGCTCGACAAGGAGCGGGGGACGATCGAGCCCGGCAAGCTGGCCGACCTGATCCTCGTCGACGGCCGGCCCGACGAGAAGATCAGCGACATCCGGCGCGTCATGCTCACGGTCAAGGGCGGCGTGATGTACGATCCGGCGGCGCTCTACCACGAGATCGGAGTGACTCCCATTCAGTGAGCAGCGAAGAGAGGCGGATCTTCCGCGCCGACCGGGGCGACGCCGCGCACCGCATCGACCGCGTGCTGGTGCGCCGGCTGGCCGACATCCCCGACCTCTCCCGCACGCGCTTCCAGGCCTGGATCGCCGAAGGGCGCGTACGGATCAACGGCGTGCCGGTCACCCGCCCGGCGACCCGCCGCCTCGCGCTGGGCGACGAGGTGGAGGTCCTCCTCCCGGATCTCCCGCCGCCGCGCCCCGCTCCGGCGGCGCAGGAGATGCCGCTCACCATCCTCCATGAAGATGACTGGCTGATCGTCCTCGCCAAACCGCCCGGCCTGATCGTCCACCCCGCCCCCGGCCATCGCGACGGCACGCTCTTGAACGCCCTCTTCTGGCACCTCCGTGACGCCGGCGGCGCCATCCGCCCGAGCCTCGTCAACCGCCTGGACAAGAACACCTCCGGCGTCCTCCTCGCCGCCAAGACCGGCGAGGCCCACGGCCGCCTGGCGCGAGCCCTGCGCTCGCGCGCCTCCTTCAAGGAATACCTGGCGATCGTCTACGGAGCCGCCGCCCCGCACGGCCGCATCGAGAGAGGCATCCTGCGCGATCCCGCGGACACGCGGAGGATGATCACCTCGAAGACCGAAGGGAGAGCCAGCATCACCCTCTACGAGACCGTCGCCAGTGTTTCCGGCGCCGGAGCGCTCTCGTTGCTCCGCTGCCGTCTCCTCACCGGCCGCATCCACCAGATCCGCGTCCATCTGAAGTCGGAAGGCCTGCCCCTGGTCGGCGATCCGGTCTACGGCGAGCCGCGCTGGAAAGGCATCCCCGATCCGGCCCTCGCCGCCGCCTGCCGCGACTTTCCCCGCCAGGCCCTCCACGCCCACCGCCTCGCTTTCCTCCACCCGATGACCGGCGAGTGCCTGGACGTCACGGCGCCGCTGCCGGAGGACTTGCAAGGGCTGGCGGCGGCGGCGGGGCTGGAGTGAAGGCCTACAAACGCGCCAAAAGAACCGCGTCGCGCCCCGTCCCGTCAGCCTCCGAGTGAACGTCCATGACACCGCGGACGCCGTCCGGCCCCGGGCTGGCTTCGCGGCGGAGCGTCCACGTCGTGCTGCTCCTGGTGAATGGATCGAGAGGGACCTTGCGGAGATACCCGGCGTCGACCAGGGCCCCCAGGCTGGCGGGGCAGTCGCCCTTGTCGCCTTGGTATTGGCCGATCACGTCGCGCATCGTGTGCAGATTGGACCTCAGGGCCGCCTCGTATGGGTGCGGGCCTCTTCGAAGCGGGATGTGACGCGCGTTCGCCTCAATGGGGTACTGGCTCGTCTCAAGCCCGATTCCTTCACGGTGCGGGAAGTCGAGCGGGCATGGAAGGGGGCGGACCGCCGAGCAGTCTGTCCGCTGGAAACGGGCAGCAGAGGCGGAAGGCCGCCGCTCCGCCGATACGTGGCTCGCGACGACGGCAGCAGCGGCGCCTGTTCGGGCCGCCCGCGTTACAATCCCTGGCATGAACACCGTTGCGACCGTGCTCCTTTCTTCGCTAGTGACCTTAGCTGCCAAATGGCTCCTGGACCGCTACGACCAGAAGGCTAAATGGAAGAGAGAGGCCCAACTCCAGGAGGAGCGGTCAAAGAGAGAGGACCGCACCCGTTTTCACTCGGAACGACGCGTCTCCTACGCGAAATTCTTGGCGCTGGCGCAGGAGCTATACCTCTCCGCCATGGCAAAGGCGAGGAAGCGTGCCGAAGGGGACATCTCGGTTTTACCACCTGACGAGGCAAGTTTTATTACTACTGAAGTGATGCCTGAGCTTAAGGAGGTCTACGAGGTGGTCTACCTCTTGGCCACACCTCCGGTGCGTACAGCAGCCCGTCAGCTCCAGGACTGTCTTCCCGCAATTGCCAGTGCGGTCTACGCCCCTGACTGGCTTCAGCAACTTGGCGTGGTCGGTGAAAGGCTGGTAGCAGCTCGCGACGCCTTTCACCTTGCTGCTCGGGAGGAACTCGGAATCGAGGGCTTCAATGAGGGGCCTCTAAGTGCGGCGGCGGCGGTACGACGGAACGAAGGCGCAAGCAAGGCGTAGAAGTTAGCTCTCGCTATCCCATTCTGCTGCATGGGGTTACGCCATTTCGGCGGACAGCCGCAGCACCCTAACTCTATTCCTTCGCGAATTTAGGACACAGGATGGAGTTGTCTTTTCCCGCCCATTAGTCTACGATAGTAGACGGTGCAGATGTCCTGTCTCACTCTTTGAGGAGAGGAACCCATGAACCCGTTCGTCATCAGAGCCGTCGCTTTTCAGGAAGATGGCATGTGGGTTGCGCGTTGCATCGACTACAATTTCGCTAGCTGCGCCGAGACGCTGGACGAGTTGGCGGATGAATTACTTCGACAAGTCTTGGACCAGATCGAGGCTGATCGCGACGCAGGGCAGGAACCCTTCTTTGGCTATAAGGCGGCGCCCAAGAAATATTGGGACATGTTTGCCGCAGCCGAAGCGGTCTCCAGGCCAATCGAGAACCGCAAGAGACTCCCGCAACGCGATCCCCGCCAGCCCGCCAAAGTAGAGACTCAGCTCATCCCGGTCGCCGCCTAGTCATCTCTAGGATCAAGAGCGAAGTCGACGGCGAGCTCATCTCCGTCGAAGAAAAGTTCCACAAGAACCTCGACCAAGCCGGAGGGCATCAGCCCTCCCGGCATCCTTGGCAGCGAATGTCTTCTAGCTCCATCAGTTATTCTCTGGCCGCCCGCCTTGTTGTCCTCAAGCCACAGGCTCTTGCCTCTGCCGGCAGCGATTTTAATGAACTCGCTTATCGTCAGAAGAGTTGGGTCATCGTCTGGCTTCTGGATGATCGCGCGACTCATAATGCTAGAGAGCCTAACACAAAAGGCGGCGGCAAACGCGAGATCTTTTTCGGCACCGAAATAGAGAGGGGTTGACATCCCGCTTTTAAACGTCCACCATGCCAGGCATGACACCCGAAGAATGGGCGGCTGCTGCCGCCAGTGCGAAAGCCGCTTATGAGGGTGAAACGCGCGATCTGGTGTCCCAGCTTGAGAGAGCGCGCGCAAAGATCGCCCGCCTTGAGAAGCGGTTGTCCGCTATCGACGACTTATACCGCTCTAAGATAGCCCATCTCGGAGCCCAGCTCCTGGGGCTTTCCAGCGAAGACCCTTCTCCGCCTCCCATCGCCACTCCCACTCCTGCGCGGAGGGTGGTACCCGCTGAGAGGAAGCGCGGAACGCTGGATGAGCCCGTATTCACGTTGATTCAGGAGCTAAGGACGCCCGATGTGGCATCCAGAGAAGTTGTAGACGCTTGGAACCAGCGGCACCAAGACAAGCAAATCAGCGACTCTACGGTAAGGAGCATCCTTGACCGGCTAGAAGGCAAGGGGCGACTGGAGATCTCCCAGAAGGGAGGGGGAAAAGGTAGCGGCATACCGACCCGGTACCGACCAGTTTAGCTGTTTATGCTTGCGTTCCGCCGAGTTGTCTCCTTGGTAGCGGACGATCTCGCGTTCTGTGTGCAGCGGAGAGCACCCGCTACGCCCGGCGGAGTGCCTTGACGCTACGTCTTACGTCGAGCGGCAAAACCTCACCATGCGATGTCCATGTGCCGCTCACCCCTGCGGGTAATACACCGACCCTTGCGGCTCCTTTGCCTGTGCCGGCGCTGTCACCGGATGGGGGAGGATCTGGCGCAGGTAGGGCTCGATGCCGCGGTTGGGGTCGTAGTTTTGCGGGTAGCCCAGGGAGACTTCTTCGAAGCGGACGCCGTCGCGGTAGTGCGTGGCGCGGATGTGGAGATGGCCGTAGATGACGGCTTCAGCGCGGAAGCGGGTGTGCCAGTCCTCGGTGATCCGCGTGCCGCACCAGATGGAGAAGCGCGGGATGCGGGGGAGGACGGCGAGGTCCCGGCGCAGCGGGAAGTGGTTGATGATGATGAGCGGCGCGCGCGCCGCGGCCTCGATCAGGCGCGTTTCGGTCTGGGCGCAACGCGCGGCGCACCAGGCCTGCTTGGTGGGGTAGGGGTCGGCGTGGAGGAGCACCTCGTCCGAGCAGAGGAGGTTGTCCTCGGCCGCCCATTCGATGGCCTGCTCCACCGGGATGTCGTCCGGCCGGAAGCTGTAGTCATAGAGGAGGAAGAGCGGCGCGAGGAGACAGCGCGGCCCTTCTCCGGGCCACATCACATAGGGATCTTCGGGGGTGAGCACGCCGTATTCGCGGCAGATGGCGACCTGGCGCAGGTATTTCGCCTCGCCCCGCAGATCGTCCGAACGCGAGGGAATGGTCCACAGGTCGTGGTTGCCCGGCACCCAGAGGACGCGGCCGAAGCGGCGGGCGAGCAGGGCGAGGGCGAAGCGGAGGTGCTCCTCCGTCTCGCCGACGTCTCCGGCCAGGATCAGCCAGTCGTAGGGATGGGGGCGCAGAGCTTCCAGGGCGCGGCGGGTGACGTCGTAGCGGAGGTGGAGGTCCGCGATCGCATAGAGCTTCATGCGGAGATCAATTCACCGAGCCGTCGCCGTCAGGTCCGGCATCGCCGCTCCCGCCGCTTTCCCGAAGAAGCTCCTGCACCTCGGGCGAGAAGGTCCCGCGCTCCGCGGGCTCGGCCTCGGTGCTCTCGCCGGGAAAGAGCAGCGCCTGGCGGACCGTTCCCTCTTCGGAGAGGCTGACCTCGGTCAAGGGATGGCGCACCGGCTCCACGGAGTAGTCCGGATGGTAGACCGCGCCGCCGCCGGTCGGGATGCCGAAGCCGCGGGCGTGCTCTCCCGCTTTCGGCACGACGCGGAGGAGCTGGGCCCAGCCCGGCTCGTCGTGGGCGTCGACCACGAAGGGAACCAGGCGGAGGGTGTCAAAGGTGCCGAATTTTCCTTCCTCCTCGTCCCAGCCTTTCAGCCCGAGCTGCACCGCGCCGGCCGAGACGCCGAGGAGCAGGGCGCCGGCATAGTAGCGCTCGGTGAGCTTCTGCTGCCAGCCGTTCCTCTCGAACACCTCCCAGCCGCGCCGCACGTCGCCGCCGGCGAGGAGGATGAGGTCGGCCTGCTCCAGGAACTCCTTTTCGTCGTCCATCGGCTCGGAGGGGATGTGGCGGGTGTGCTTGATCCCCACCGCGTCCATCGCGGCCACGAAGAGGTCGTAGAACTCCGGCGCATCGCCGTTGGAGGCGCCGATGTAGGCGGCGCGGATCTCCTTGCCCGGCTCCTCCTCGTCCATGAGGCGGCGCACCCGGTCGAGGACGGAGCCCTCTTCGTCACGCCAGAACAGAAGCTGGCTGTCCGCCAGCAGAAAAATCGGTTTGATCATCGCGGCCACGTGGTCTCTCCTTCGCGGCTCATTCTATCCGTGTTCGGCGCTCCCGCGCTTTACTCCGCATACCCCAGAGCCCGCAGCTTCTTGACGCTCTCGGGATCGATCGCCAGGGTCGTCGCCAGGCGGTCCGAGGCGAGGAGGCCGCGGCGCAGGCCGGTGAGCCAGCCCTGGATGCGCTCGGAGGGTGGGGAGGCGGCGTGCGCCAGGTTGCGCATCTCTCCGGGATCGGAGCCGAGATCGAACATGAAACGCTTGCCGTCCGCCAGGTGGAAGATCTCCATGCGGCCTTCGGGCCAGGCGAGGACGCCGACCTCCAGCAGTCCCTTGCGGCGGGCGCTCGACGCTTCCCGCGCCGAGAGCACAGCTCCCTTGTGCGCCTGGAACCAGAGGACGCGCTCGCGCGGCGGCTCGCCTTCGCCGCGCAGCACCGGCGACCAGTCGAAGCCGTGGAAAGCCGCCGGCACCGGCAGGCCGGCGAGGCCGAGGATCGTCGGCGCTACGTCGAGATTGACCGCCGGCGCCGCGACCACGCCGGGGCGGATGCGGCCCGGCCAGGCGATGCCCAGCGGGATGCGCAGGGTCTGCTCGTAGAGCGTGCGGCCGTGCCCCCAGTCGCCGTGCTCGCCCAGGCTTTCGCCATGATCGGCCGCGAAGACGATCACCGTGCTGGCCGCCAGCGCCGGGTCCGCCGCGAGAGCGGCGAGCAGGCGCCCGACGTGATGGTCGGCGAAGGCGACCTCGGTGTCGTAGCGGTCGCTCCTGGAGACCTCTCCGGCCGTCTTGATCCCCAGCCGCGCCGCGAACGGCTCCTGCAAGCGGTAGGGCGCGTGCGGCTCGACGTAGTGCACCCAGAGGAGGAACGGCTTCCGGCTCCGCGGATCGCGGCTCCTCGAATCGCGCTGGGCGAGCCAGTCGAGCGCGGCGTCGGTCAGGTCCTCGGCGGTGGCCTCGCCCTTGAAGAGGCCAAACCAGCGCTTGCGGGTGAGCACCTCTTCATAGCTCTGGAAGTGGTCGCCGAGGCCGGAGATGGCGTTGCGCAGGGTCCAGTTGCCCACGAAGGCGGCCGTCGCATAGCCGCGCCGGCCGAGGATGCGCGCCACCGAGGAGGCGTCCGGCCGCAGGCGCAGGCCGTTGCGCGTCGCGCCGTGCTCGTGCGGATAGAGGGAGGTGAACAGGGAGCAGAGAGACGGATTGGTGAGCGGCTCGGCGGTGCGCGCCTGGGTGAAGCGGACGCCCGCGGCCAGGAGGCGGTCGATGTTGGGTGTGGTCTGCCGCCGGTAGCCGTACGCCGAGACGCGGTCGGAGCGCAGGGTGTCGATGGTGAGGATCACCACGTTGGGGAAGCGCTGGCCTGAGATCGACGTCTGCGCCGCCGCCCCGGTTAAAGCAGCGGTCCGGGCGAGGAGGCCGGAGACCGCGAGGAGCGCCAGGGCGCCCGCGAGCGCTCTGCTAAGCTTGCCGCCATGACGGACGAGACGCACGAAATCCGCCCCGAGCCCCACCCCGGTCCCGCGCCGAACGTGGAGAAAGAGGCGGCGGCGCAGAGCGGCGAGCCGCCGCGCTGGGGCAAGGGGACCGAGCGGGCGGAGGACGGCCGGTTCCTCGAAGGGCCGCATACCCGCACCTCCGAGCTCGCCCGCCTCCTGCGCATCGGCGCCGACTTCGTGCGCGGCTTCCGCGCCCTCCACTTCGTCGGCCCTTGCGCCACCGTCTTCGGCTCGGCACGCTTCCCCGAAAGCCACCGCTACTATGAGCTCGGCCGCGAGATGGGCCGGCGCCTCGGCCGCGCCGGCTTCACGGTCCTCACCGGCGGCGGCCCCGGGATCATGGAAGCCGCCAACCGCGGCGCCCGGGACGTCGAGGGGAAGTCGATCGGCCTCAACATCGTCCTGCCCTCGGAGCAGAAGCCCAACCCGTACCTCGACCGCTGGGTGGAGTTCCGCTACTTCTTCGTCCGCAAGGTCATGCTCGTCAAGTACTCGTACGCCTTCGTGGTGCTGCCCGGCGGCTTCGGCACCATGGACGAGGTCTTCGAGTGCGCCACCCTCATCCAGACCGGGAAGATCCGCAACTTCCCCCTGGTCCTGATGGGGACCGACTATTGGCAGCCGCTGCGCGAGTTTCTTCTGCATCGGATGGTGCCCGAGAAGACGATTCTACCCGCGGACGTCGACCGAATCCTCTTTACCGATTCGCCGGACGAAGCGATGGACCGCATCATGAGCGCGGCGACGCAGGAGCTCGGGCTGGTGTGGGAGGCCAAGTCGCGCTGGTACTTCGGAGAGAGCGGGCTGAAGAAACCGGTTCCGACCCCTGGAAAGGCCGACGCTCGCGCCACACTCTAGTCGTCTGATCCGGGCCACTTCTGGACAAACGAGCTGAGCTTTACCACGGCGGCTCTCTCGAACGCATGAGTCCGGTCGCGGATCAGCTCCTTCGCGCCCGCTCTCGGGAGGAGCTCGGTCTTCGGCAGGAGCCTCCCGACTGCCGGCTGCTCTCCCGTGCTTCGCCGGGCGAGCCGCTTGCCCCGTGGGGCGAGACGCATGCTCTGCGGGTTGAGCCACTTGCCCCGCGGGGCAGAGGCCTCGACCTTTGGCGCAGGCTTCTCGCCCCGCGGGGCAACGGTCTTGTCCTGCAGGGCAAGCCTCTCGCCCCACGGGGCAGGAGCTCCGACCCGCGGGGCAAGCGTCTCACCCCACGGGGCCAGCGGCTCGACCCGTGGAGCAGGCGTCTCGACCCACGGGGCATGGGTTCCGATCCGCGGGTCCAAAGCCTCGCCCTGCGGGGCCAGAGAGCCGTCAGGCCTCATCGGAGGTGTCCTTGTGACTCAATTCGCATCCTCGTGACCTGCTTAGCCTTGGCGGTTTGAGGTCGCAGGCTTCGCTAGGGAAAGAGGCCGCGCCAGAAGGCTCGTTGTCCAAAAGCGGCTAGAATCGGCCGATGGACCAGCACATCACGCGACGCCGTTTCGTCGGCCTGGGTCTGGCCGGAGCCGCCGCCACAGCTCTCTCGGGACGGCCCGGTCTGGCCCGGGCCGCCGAGGAAGGGAGCAGCGTGGCGCGTCTACGGGCACGGCCCGGGAAACCAACCCGGCCGGCAGAGATCGGACAGCACAACCTGGGCCTCGCCAAGGGCCGTGACGGCATCCTCTCGGTCCCTCCCGGCTACAAGCCGGAGAGCCCCGCGCCGCTGATCCTCATGTTGCACGGCGCCCTCGGGAGAGGAGGCCTCGAGGTCTATTGCGAGGACGCCGCGAAGAGTGGGATCGCGGTGGCCGTGCCCGATTCCCGCGGCCGCACCTGGGACCTCATGCTCGGCGGCTACGGCCCCGACATCGACTTCCTCGACCGCGTCCTGGAGCACACCTTCGCCTCCGTCGCCGTCGATCCCCGCCACCTCGCCGTCGCCGGCTTCTCCGACGGCGGCTCCTACGCCCTCTCCATCGGCCTCCCCAACGGCGACCTCTTCACGCACGTCATCGCCCACTCGCCGGGCTACATGATGCCGCCCAGCCGCAAGGGCAAGCCCGCCATCTTCGTCACCCACGGCACCGCGGACAACATCCTCGCCATCGACAACAGCAGCCGCCGGATGGTCCCGCAGCTCAAGCAATGGGGCTACGACGTGCAGTACAAGGAATTCAGCGGCGGCCACTCCATGCCGAAGGAGCTGGTGGCGGAGTCACTGCGCTGGTTTGCGGGTGGCTGACCTGGTGGCGCAGTGTCACTGCACCACGCCAAGGCCTCTGGGTGGACGGCCAGAACCGGGACAGGTGTTACAATGACCTCGATTGCAGGCGGTGTATAGTAGGCTATACGCGAGAGGATCTCAGCCCATGAGCCTCCGCGTTGCATTTTTTACACATCCAAAGGCTATCTACTTGCAAGCCGCCACACTCCAGCGTGATCTCGAAGATTTCTCAATCGCTCCTTTAGAGCAGCTCGGCCTCGGCCCCCTGATCTCTTCCGCCCCGGTTTCCCGTCTCTCGCGAATCCACTTCATGGGCTTGCTCGGGCGTACGGAGCTCGGGAGAGATCAGACCCGGTTTGAACACAGCCTCGGAGTGGCGATCCTGGCCGCGCACGTGCTCGAACGTGCCGGAGCTCCCGTGAGAGTGATCCGCCATGCCGCGGCGGCGGCGCTTCTGCACGATGCTTCGCAATGGGCCCTGTCCCATAGCTGCGAAGGCGCCTTCGCGCACCTCACCGGGTTCAACAACGGCCAGATCACTCAGGCGATGATCTTCGACAGCTCAGTGCTGCCGGCGAAATATCACCTGGGACGCCTCCTGGAGGACCTGGATCTCAATCGAGAGTCGGTCTGGTGCCTGCTAAAGAAATCTCCAGAGAGCGCGGACCAGAGCTGGTTCTGGAAGGCCGCCGCCGACCTCTTCGCTTGTCCGCTTAACCCCGACACCATCGATGGGATCGCGCGGGCTTGCGCTATTTTCGGCGTGGATTGCCCACTTCGCGAAGATGTTGCCGATTGTCTGGAGATGATTTCGGACCGTCTTTCCGTGCGCGGCACCAGCTTCGGGGTCCTGGACGCATTCTGGAAATCGAAGGACGAGGTCTACTCGGGTTATATTCACAATTCTAGCGCCATGTTGCTCGAGTTGCAGTATTCCCTTGCCGTGACCAAGGCCTTCCCACGTATATCCCTGGCGGCGGCGCTCGACCTCACGGACGACATGGTGCTCGAGAAAATCGATAACTGCCTGCCCGAGATGGACAGGAAGAGCACAGCCGCGGGATACAAGCTTCGATTCAGAAGGCCCCGGCGCTACACGATCAACTCCGAGGTCTGGGCAGGGGATTCATCGGTTCCAGCCGTCGATTTGGACCGTCGCTATTTGCGGAACCCGATATAGCACCATGACCGAATATTCTGGTGATTTTACGGCCAAGCTCAAATTGGCTGTCGAGGTGGATTTCTGTAGGAACATCCTGCGGGCGCAAGAATTTTCCACGAATCGGATCGCGCGGATTCGCGACGTCATTCAGGATTCTCCCGAGGGCAAAGAGGGGGAAGCCCAAGGCCTGGGCTGGGTGGTGACCGGATCTCTCGGCAGGTTGGAGGCGCTGGAGGCGTCCGACATCGACCTTATGCTGCTGGTTCCTCCTGGCCTGAAGGCGGACGACGTCAAGGGCCTGGATCAGGCCATCCGGGTAAGGCTCCGGGAAGCCTTGGACATCAAGGTCTCCAAAGGCGAAAACCTCACCAGCCCCACCTCCCAGGAGGACATCGCCTCTCCAAGCCGCATAGGAGGCGACAACGACAACGTCACCTTCCTGACCAAGAGAATCCTTCTACTGACGGAATCCAGGTCAGTCGTTCGGCCCGAGTCCCGGCTGGCGTTCCGAGATGCCATCTTCAGAGCCTACTTCGAGCGCGCACAGACGAAGGGACGGCACCTGCTCTCCTTGATCAACGACCTGACCCGCTACTACAGGACCGTCTGTGTGGATTACAAGTCAAGGATCGATCACGAGGGTAAACCGTTCGGCGCCCGCAACATGAAATTGCGCCATGCCCGGAAGTACTGGTTCTTCAGCACCATGATGGCCACCGTGGCCGCGGCGGCCAGGTTCGAGCACAACCTCGACAGAGCGGAGGTTGAAGCTAAGGGCTCGTCACGAAATAAGTGTCTCAGTTCTGGGGGTTCTCCCGAGGACGAATTGTGTAGTTCCACTCACCGTGAAAGCTGTCGTGTAGGATATCAAGGTCCGCGACTTCCTTCGGGCTGATT
>Ga0307506_10000060_pt1 | contig 47914 bp, 42 predicted proteins | sample 25_S_MG_FD_202175 | JGI IMG/M metagenome (GOLD analysis project Ga0307506, IMG submission 202175) | Soil microbial communities from Populus trichocarpa stands in riparian zone in the Pacific Northwest, United States - 25_S | ecosystem: Environmental > Terrestrial > Soil > Riparian zone > Trees... | reverse complement strand
TAACCTCCCCCCTTTCCCAACCGCCTCCCGCCCAGGGGGGAGGAACAGGCGCGGCACTCGAGAAGTTAACGCCTATGGGGGCCGGGGGTGAGGTGCCTTTTCGGCGCCGTTCCTACCCCCGCGGCCGCCGCGCCTTCACCTCTTCCCGCAGATTCCGGTACCGCTCCAGCCGCTCCTTGAGCGCCAGCTCGTACCCCTCCCCCTTCGGCTCGTAGAACCGGGTCCCCTGGAGCGACTCCGGGAGGCAGTCGATGCCGCCGACGCCTTCTTCGGTGTGCGGGGCGTAGACGTAGCTTTCGCCGTAGCCGAGCTCTTTCATCAGACCGGTCGGCGCGTTGCGGATGGCTTTGGGGACGGGATCGGCGGGCCGCTCCTCGACCGTGCGGCGGACGGCTTTGTATCCCTCATAGACGGCGACGCTCTTCGGCGCCAGGGCCAGGTAGACGACGGCCTGGGCGAGCGCGAGCTCGCCTTCCGGGGAGCCGAGGAGGCGGTAGGACTCGCGGGCGGCGAGGGTGAGGGGGAGGGCCTGGGGATCGGCGAGGCCCACGTCCTCGCTGGCGAAGCGGACCATGCGGCGGGCGATGTAGAGCGGGTCTTCGCCGGCGGCGAGCATGCGGGCGAGCCAGTAGAGGGAGGCGTCGGCGTCGCTCTCGCGCAGTGATTTGTGAAGGGCGGAGATGAGGTTGAAGTGCTCCTCCCCCGATTTGTCGTAGAGGAGGATCTTGCGCTGGGCCAGCCGCTGCACCGCCGCGGGATCGACCACCGTGGCGCCGGACTCGACCGCGTCGGCGACCGCGAGCTCCAGGAGATTGAGCGCCTTTCGGGCGTCGCCCGAGGCGAGTTGGGCGAGGGAGGCCAGGGCGTCGTCGTCGACCGACACGCCAAAGATTCCGAGCCCGCGCTCGGCATCGTTCAGGGCGCGGCGCATCAGCTCGACCAGATCGTCCGGCGTCAGCGGCTCCAGGACGACGACGCGGCTGCGGGACAGAAGAGCGGCGTTGAGCTCGAAGGACGGATTCTCCGTCGTGGCGCCGACCAGCACCACGTCGCCGCGCTCGACGTAGGGGAGAAAGGCGTCCTGCTGCGCGCGGTTGAAGCGGTGGATCTCGTCCACGAAGAGGAGCGTCCGGCGCCCCTGGGCCTTGCGCAGGCGGACCGCCTCGGCCATCACCTCCTTGACCTCTTTGATGCCGGAGGTGACCGCGGAGAACGGCACGAAGTGGGACGACGTCTCCGCCGCGATCAGGCGGGCGAGGGTCGTCTTGCCGGAGCCGGGCGGTCCCCAGAAGATGAGGGACGGCACGCGGTCGGCGGCGATGGCGCGGCGCAGGAAGCCGTCCTTGCCGAGCAGCTTCGCGTGGCCGACGACCTCGTCGAGAGCGCGCGGCCGGATGCGCTCCGGGAGCGGCGAGGACGCCGCCGAGGCCGCTCCCGCCGTTTCATCGCGGGACGAGCCGCCCGCCGGTTCCTGGTCGTCGAAGAGCGAGCGCGCCATCGCCGCATCTTATGGCATTTCGTCGCGGATTCAGGAGACGGCGGGCCGGAAGTGCTTCTTCACCCAGACCAGGAAAGCCAGGCTGCCGGCGATGGAAACGCCGACAAGGCCGAGCATCTCCGGCGTCTTGAGGAAATTGAAGACGCCCATCTTCTCGATCATGGCGATCTGATCCGGCGGCAGTCCCATCTGTCCATAGAACTTCTGCCAGTCGAAACCCTGCACCACGAACGAGACCGCCGACGCGGCCCCCAGGAGCCAGAAGAACAGAACCGTCCACCACGCCCAGGGACGCAGCCGGTACGTCGCGAGCGCCAGATAGCCCAGCAGCCCCGCGAGCCCCAGACACAGCACCGTCGAAGCCGCGCCGCCCACCGCGAACCCGAAGACCGGCAGCGCCGGCATCATCGAGCCGAAGAGCATGCCCAGCGCGCCATAGGCGAGCAGGGAGCTCAGGCCCAGCACCGGAGTCGGGCACCGGTCCGTCCACCGGACCACCGGATCACGCCGCTCGAACGTCGCGCGCACGCTCTGGCTGCCATAGACGCTTACGAAGATCCCGGGCAGGAAGAGATAGAAGACCGCGAAAAAGAAGAATGCGCACCCCTGAGCGAATTCCATCACCTCCGACGTGGCCCCGGGCGGCTTCGGCATCTGGTCGATCATCTTCGGCAGGAACGTCGAGACCATGGCCATCGCGAACACCCCGGACACCAGCCAGAACCAGGACACGATCAGCACGATCGGCCGCGCCCACCGCCGCAGCCGCACCGTGCCGATCCCCGTGGTGATGTAGTACACGGCGAGGAGCACGTAGAACAAGATCCCCGGCACCATCATCCGCGGATCCGGAGCCGTAGCCCCAGACGGTCCACCCGGTCCCGCCGCCACCCCCAATCCACTGACAGCCGCCATCAACAGGCAGAACAGCCCAAGCACGACCTCCACGAGGCCGAAGGCGAAGAGAAGAGCACTGCGGTCCTTGGTCTCCGGGGGGGAGACCGGTGGCTCGGTCACGGGGAACCTCCTTCTGGTCAGGGGGGCATCCTAGCAGGTGGCGGGGGTGAGGCGGGACGAGACCCGCAAAGATGGACGAAGCTGAGGCGCTGAGGATAGCTCCCAAGCAATCGACACTTTACAGGTTAATGTCCGGGTATTGGCTCGTGTGCCAGAGCGCCACAACCTCAACCGCTCGCGACTTATTTTTCACGCGGTAGTATAAGTAATATCTGACCTTGCTCAAATGAACGCGCCGCACGCCCGGGAGCTTTACGTTCGTTGCGATCGCCCCCATGTTCGGCTGCGAGCGAATCAGGTCGAACGCCTTGGCGATAGCTACGCGAAAGGCGTCTGGTGCGGCGGGCCGATTCTCGTCCCACCATTTCGATGCTGCCTTGATCTCTCGGGCGGCCCGACGGGTGATTTGAAGCGGCGGTCTCGGACTCAATCTCGCCGCAGCTCCTGCAGGAGCTCTTCGGCAGAGATCACCTCGCCGCGGTCTGCCTCCTCAATCGAAGCCAGGAGGGCGGCCTCGGCTTCCGGCCCAAGGGTGAAGGCTCCGCAGTCGTCAGGCGCCAGGATCGTCACGAGCAGACCCTCGGCAAGCTCCTCATCAGGAACCTCGATCTTGCCGTTCACGACTCTTCCAGTGGTAACTCGCATGGGCTGATTCTACCCTAAAGCCGAGTCGCTGGCCGAGCTCCGCTCTCCAACGGCCCATCCGGCCGCCGGGCAACGCTCCCGGGAGGAGCGATGACGCTGCCCGGTGCTCGGGAGCCAGAGCCGCGCCTTCCGTCCGCGTTCCCGTGTCTCCGGGCGACCCAAGGGAGCGTCCGCCTCTGTTTTCAGGCCTTCGGGGAACGTCGACGGGCCTTCCGTCGCGAGATCCGGGGCATCGGTGAACGTTCCCGGATGTTCCGTTAACGTTCCCCGATGATCGGGAGCCCGAAAAGCACCTCCGTCGACGGTGACAGGTCATCCGTCAGCAGAGACGGAAGCCTCGTCACGAGCGACGGAAGATCGGGGAACGTCGACGGAGGTCCGGGAAAGGTTTCCCGGTTCGCGCCGCGGCGGACGAGCCTTCGGGAGCTGTTCACCGAACATCGGGAAACGATAACCGAACATCCGGGAACGTTCACGGAAGGCCCGACGACGGCGACGGATGATCGGGAAACGGTCTGATTCGGCTTTCAAAGAGCGGTTCGAGAACCTGAACGATAGCATGAATCGCGCTGGACCATGAGGGGTTCTGATCGGCTCAAAAGGGCTCAAAAAGACGGCTCATTGCAGACTTTCGCAAACAGGGATAGCATGGGTCGCCTATGGATATCGGACGACGCGAATTCATCCTCACGGCCGGCGCGGTGGCGGCGACCCTCGGGGTTTCTTCCCTCGGGACATCCGCGTGGGCGATGCCGCAGGGAGCACCAGGAGCACAGAAAATGTATGGACAGATCGGCAAGTTGATTGCTCTGCCGGGCAAGCGCGATGAGCTGATCGCGCTCCTTCTGGAGAACGTCGACGCGATGCCCGGCTGCCTCAGTTACATCGTGGCGGCGGACGCGAGCGACGAGAACGCGATCTGGGTGACCGAGGCGTGGGACAGCAAGGAGAGCCACGACGGCTCCTTGAAGCTGCCGGGGGTCAGAAAATCCATCGACAAGGCACGGCCGATGATCGCCGGCTTCGGCGACAGCTTCAATACGATGCCGGTGGGCGGACGCGGGCTCCAGGTCACAAAAACCGCCTGAGGCCAGGTCGGAGCCCCCTTGCGGTCGACAAAAATCCGCTGCGCCGCGCTCGTGGCTCTTCTGGTGCTCTGCGCCGCCGGGCTCGACGCTCTGCTGAAGGCAAGCGTGCGGCGGGGAGTCTGGTTTTGTGGCGACTTCGAGACCGGCGGGCTCGAAGGGTGGAGCACGGACATCGCGGAGCACCACCCGGCCGCGGTGGTGACGCGGCCCGTCCGCCGGGGGCGCTACGCGGTGCGCATCACCCTCGGCCCGGGCGACATCGCCGCCAGCAAGGAGCGCGCGGAGCTCAAGGTGGGCGACAAGAGCATCGAGCGCATCCACGGCCAGCAGGGCGGCGAGATCTGGTATGGCTGGAGCCTCTGGCTGCCGGCCGACTACGTGCATCCCTCGGGAGGACAGTTCCAGATCCTCAGCCAGTGGCACCACCGGCCCGTGCCACAGACGCCGGGCGCGCGTCCGCGCATGATCGGACCGCCGCCGCTGGCCCTGTTTCTCGTGCTCCATGAAGGACAGGACGTCCTCGTCCTCGTCGGCCAGCCCTCGCCCTACGCGCCGCCCCGCCTTTTCGGCTCCCACGCGATCCGCCGGGAGACCTGGATCGACCTGGTCTTCCACATCAAGGGCTCGACCGGGAACGACGGCTTCGTGGAAGCCTGGCTCGACGGACGGCCGTTCACGGCGGGGAAGCTGTACGGTCCGACCCTCTACAGCCCGGTCTCCAACTATCTGCGTATCGGCCTCTACCGCCGCAAGGGAGTCCCGACGACGAATCACGTCTTTTACGACGAGGTGCGCCTCGGCGACTCGTACCAGGCGGTCGCTCCGTGAAACATCCTCTGGGGTGGCGTAGAATCTCCCCAGACCCTTGTGATCTATTAGGGCGCGGAGACGCCCGGCCGCGGCCGGTCCGCGGCTGTGGCCGTTTCTGGCGGAGATGCCCGCGTGAAGAGCCCGCTCGAGCTCGAAAACGAAGCCTTGCGCAGTCTTCTGGCGCAGACCACCAGCGCCTACGAGGAGAAGCTGGCCGAGCTCTTCTCGCAGCAGGAAATCGCGCAGGTCACCCTGGCGGCCATCAGCGACGGCGTCGTGGCCACCGACGCCGAGGGGCGGATCAAATATCTCAACACGGTCGCCGAGGACCTCACCGGCTGGCCGGCCGCCGATGCCCTCGGGCGGCCTCTGGCCGAGGTCTTCCAACTTCTCGACGAGGGCGGCGGCCCGGGGCTCGAAGCGATCGTGCACCGCTGTCTCGGCGAGGGGCACAGCATCCGCCTCTCCGACCGCGTCACCCTGGAGCGGCGCGACGGCCGGCGCTATGCCATCGAGAGCACCTGCGGTCCCATCCGCCGGCAGGACGGCAGCGTGATGGGCGCCGTCCTCGTCTTTCAGGACGTCAGCGACAAGCGGCTCATGGCCCTCCAGCTCGCCCATCAAGCCACCCACGACGAGCTGACCGGGCTGCTCAACCGCCAGTCCTTCGACACCCATCTCCAGCGTGCCCTGGAGGAGAGCCGCACCGGCGCCGTCACCCACGCGCTCCTCTACATGGACCTGGACCAGTTCAAGGTGATCAACGACACCTGCGGCCATCTCGCCGGCGACGAGCTGCTGTGTCGCGTCACCACCCTCCTCCAGGACTCCATGCGCGACATCGACATCGTGGCGCGGCAGGGCGGCGACGAGTTCGCGGTGCTCCTGCCGCGCTGCACGGCGGCCGAGGCCGAGCGCCAGGCACGCGGCTTCCACCGTTCCCTCCAGACCTTCCGTTTCAGTTGGCGGGAGAAGACCTTCAAGATCGGCGCGAGCATCGGCCTGGTGCCCATCACCGCCGAGTTCCGCACCATCGCCCACCTCCTCTCGGCCGCCGACCACGCCTGCTACGTGGCCAAGGAGAAAGGGCGCAACCGCATCCAGGTCTACCACGAGGACGATGCCGCCTTCATCCGCCGGCAGGGCGAGATGAACTGGGTCATCCGCATCCAGGAGACCCTGGAGCAGGACCGCTTCTGCCTCTTCTCGCAGGCCATCCAGCCGCTGTCGCCGACGGCGGCGCGCGGCATCTATTTCGAGGTCCTGCTGCGCATGGTCGAGCAGGACGGGCGGATCCACCTGCCCAGCGACTTCATCCGCGCCGCCGAGCGCTACGGTCTCATGCGCAGCATCGACCGCTGGGTGATCCGCGAGTGCATCCGCACCCTCAAAGCCCAGCCCGGCTCCTTTCTCGACCTCCTCGCCACCTGCTCCATCAACCTCTCGGCGGTGTCGGTGGGAGACGAGAGCTTCCTCGAATTCCTGGAAGAAGAGATCGACGCCTCGGGCCTGCCGCCCCGGAAGCTCTGCTTCGAGATCACCGAGACGGCGGCGATCGAGAACATGGCCCAGGCGGAGAAGCTCCTCCGCCGCCTGTCCGCGCTCGGCGTCCGTTTCGCCCTCGACGACTTCGGCACCGGCATGTCCTCCTACAGCTACCTGCGCGACCTGCCGGTCTCCTACCTGAAGATCGACGGCCGCTTCATCAAGGACATCGTCACCGATCCCCTCGACCGCGCCATGGTCGAATCGATCAACCAGGTCGGCCACGTCATGGGCATCCAGACCGTCGCCGAAGCGGTCTCCAGCAACGCCATCGTGGAGCGCCTGCGCCTCCTCGGCGTCGACTACGCCCAGGGCCACTGGATCAGCCCGCCCCGCCCGCTCGGCGACACCTGCACGGCAGGAGCGCGAGCGGGCGGACGGGCCAAGACCGACGCAAAATGAGCGCAGGATGTTCGCTCAAGGCGCCGCCAGACCGAGCCTCTGGAAGGCTCGCCGCAGATCGGGAAGCGGGCCGATCCACTGCGAGGACGACCCGGCGGGGCCATCGACCTGAGGGGTACCTGTCTCCACGAACAGCCGGCGCATCAAGGGGCCTGGCAGGGGTCTTCTCCCCGCAGCCTTGAGTGCACCATTGACGCAAGCCGAGGTCGCGGCGACCATTGCGGACGCGCTCGAGGTGCCGCCGAAATTCCCCGTATAGCATTGCAGGCGATCCGCGGCAGGTGTCAGATCGCAATACTGGGGACTGCTTCTGCCGCCACAAGTCACGACGGCTTCGCCCCAACCCTGCACATCGAGCCGGCTGCCGAAGTTCGAGAAGCTCAGACGGGAAAACGGAGGTTGCGAGTGCCCCGAAGATCCTGCCCCGACGAGGATGGCACCGGAATCTGCAGATTGCCGGGACAGAAGGCCACCGTAGACAGGAAGATCGAGGTCCTGAAAGCCGTTCGCCGCCGCCTCCACCACGACAATCCCCCGGTTTTCGATCACGGTTCGGATCGCCACATGCTCGGAGCGCCAGTACTCGATGGGGATGAGCGCCCCACCGGCAGGGCCGCTGTTCTGCAGCTCGATCAGGATCACGTCGCCCGGCTGCAGAGACGCGCCGGTGCGTAGGATCGCGTCCGCCACATTCCAGCGGCCGTTGCCGAAGGTCGCAGCGAACGTCTTGTTGAACGATTCGTGCGCGATCCCTGTCACGCCAAAACCGTTTCGATCACCGCCGACGATCCCGAGGATCGCGGTACCATGATCGATAAAGCGAGGATCCGCCAAGGGCTGGCCACCGATCAGGCCGCCGAGGTCCGCCCGTAAATCCTCGTGCAGAAATTCCCATCCAGCCTCGATGTCGACCAAGGTCACGCCCGCGCCTCGACCGCCGGGGACCCCCCAGGCAAAAGCGGCATCCACACCGCCGTCGCGCGCGGCCGAGAGGAGGTAGCGCTGCATGTCCACGAAGTTGCGACTCACCTCTGCTTCGATGCCGAAGCCCTCGGGAGCGGCGGCGGCCTCCTCCGAGACGTCCCGGTTGCTGAAGACGACTGGCGGGCTGGGCTCTCCCTGCACCTCGCAATAGATCACGCCTTTTGTGTTCTGCAGGCGCTCGCGGACTTGCTCGGCCTCATCCCAGGTCCGGACAAAAACATGATAGTAGCTCGCCAAGTCGTAGGCCGGATCTTCCCGCGCTTCGGGCGACAGAGACATCTGGTTCCGGCGCAAGCGCGGGGCCGGCGCGCTGAAGACCGGCTCGGCGGGTCCGATCGTTTCTACATCATCCAACAGGCCTGCGGAGGAGCCCGCCCGCTCGCTTCCGGAGCCAGCCGCCAGTTCCAAATCCGCAGCCTCTTTTCCGAGTTGCCAGATTACTTTGTACATGCGCGGGCTCTCCCGAGATGGGCGTGACTTAATGCCCACCGTTAGCAGCCGGAACGTTCACATCGAGACACGGCCCCTTGGGACCGCACCCGGTGTCATCCTTGGCGCGAAGTTGATAGTGCCTCTTGTCTTGGGGCAGAACATCTTGATCATTGAATTCGGTAGGGGTCCTCTCCGTTGCTTTGGCCTTCGGGTCGTCGCATTGATTCGGGCTTATCAGCAGCACATAGGACTTAGCACCCTTCACCGCGTCCCATTTCAGATGCACGTGATCGCTCGTCTTCTCGTCAGCCTGAATGGCACCGGCAGCGGCGAGACTGGAAGACGACTGGGCGCAAGGATCTGACGGCACCACTGGCACAGCAGGTACAGCAGGAGCACCAGGAGCCGCCGGCTTCGCGCCCTGACCGCTCTGCGAGGTCGCGGGCGCACTGTTCTCGCCTGCGAAAGGTTTCTTGAGGAACTTCCCCGCCTCAAGGAATCCGTAGGAAAGCGCGAAGAACCAATTCCCGCCGACCCGGCTGCCGAGATTGTTGAGAACGGTTGCGTCGGCTACAGGTTCCGTTTCGCTCGGCTTGACACCGGCAGGCAGGCGCTTCACGGATCCCCAGTTGTAGCCCACTGTGAGAGCACCTTTGTCGCCCCAACGCCAAGAGGCACCTGTGAAGTAGGAAGTTTTGTTTTCCTCGTTGATTCCGAGCCCGAAGCTTGCGGCGATCTCGGGCCGCCGATTTGCGAAGACATGAACGAAAGCCGCAACCCCCAGACGGGTGTCATCTTCCGCCTTGCGGTCACGGACCAGGTATTTCTTGCCGTCTCTGTCGATCACACCGTAGGCTGGATCGGTCAAGCTGCTGATCGTGAATCCACCCGCCGTCGCGATCCCCACACCGCCCGGATTTACGCCGAGGATGAGATCGAAGTCGTGCAGATCGCTTTGCCCCGTGGAGGTGTTGGCTTTGACAGGTGACCCGGAGTTCTTTTTCTTCACGTGGAGGATGTAGCCGCCATATTTGTCGTCATGGCTCCAGGACACGACGTGGGGGGCCGGAGAGCAACCGGGTGCGGCCGGCGGCAGCGCTGGCGCCGGCAGTGCCGGCACTTTCTCGATTTCATAGGAGAAGTCATCCGCGCAGGTGTTATCGACCGTTACCTCGATCAACTGCCCGTTGGCGACGTTGATCCCCTGGGCCCTCTTGTCTCCATCCTTTTCGATTTTCAGATGATCGATCTTGATCTGCAATTTCCCCTCATCGACTCCTGTCACACTTTGTGCCCAGGCCCCTTCCGCCGGGGGAAGCGTCAAAAGCACCAGCAAGGACATAACCTTAAGCATTGAACCTTTCAGTCGGTTCATTGGTAGTCTCCTCATAGGTTCGGCTGGCAGCCTGCCTGCCCGTCGTAAAGATGGACGGACAGATGGCGCGTTTTTCCCAGGGGGAGTCACGGCAGGCCAGTGGGCGACGAGGACGCTCTGGGGCCCCTGGACACATTATGCGCCGCAGCATTATGCTGGCCAGCATAATGAAGTTCCTGAACCGCACCGAAGAGCTCGAACGGCTCGACCATCTCGCCAGCCGGGAGGGCGGCGGGCTCGCCGTCGTCTATGGCCGCCGGAGGATCGGCAAGACCCGCCTCCTCCTGGAGTGGTCGAAGCGCCACGGCGGGCTCTACACCGTCGCCGACCAGTCGTCCGCCGAGGTCCAGCGGCGGTATTTCGCCCAGGCCGTCGCCGAGCGCCTGCCCGGTTTCGGCGATGTCGACTATCCGGACTGGCGCACCCTCCTGACGCGGCTGGCCCGCGACGCCGAGGCGGCGGCGTGGCGCGGCCCCCTGATTCTTGATGAGCTGCCGTACCTCGTCAACGTCTCCCCTGAGCTGCCGAGCGTCCTGCAGCGCTGGATCGACCACGACGCGGCCAGAGCCCGGCTCGTCGTCGCCCTGGCCGGTTCGAGCCAGCGGATGATGCAGGGGCTCGTCCTCCTCGGCAATCCCGGCGATGCCCCTCTCTATGGCCGGGCCCGCGAGATCCTCGACCTCGGGCCGATCGATCCGGCGTTTCTGCCGCAGGCGTTCGCGGTGACCTCCAGCCGCGGGCTCGTCGAGCTCTACACGGCCTGGGGCGGCGTCCCGCGCTACTGGGAGCTCGCCGCCGAGGTCCCGGGCGGCGTTTTCGCCCAGATCGAGAACCTGGTCCTCGCTCCTCTCAGCCCTCTCCACAGCGAGCCGGACCGCGTGCTGCTCGAGGAGATCCCGCCCGCGCTCGAGCTCCGTCCTCTCCTCGACGCGATCGGTGCGGGGGCGCACCGGGTCTCGGAGATCGCGGGCCGGCTCGGAAAGCCGGCGACGTCGATGTCCCGGCCGCTCGACAGGCTCATCGGGATGGGGCTGGTCCGCCGGGAGATTCCCTTCGGAGAGACGGAGAAGGAGAGCCGCCGGGGTCTCTACCGGATCGACGATCCCTTCTTTCGTCTCTGGTTCCGTGTCGTCGCGCCGCACCGCGGACCGCTGGCCAGCGGCACACGCCAGACGCGGAAGGCCTGGCTGGCGCGCTTCTGGGACGATCTGGCGGCCCAGGCCTGGGAAGATCTATGCCGGAGCCGCCCTTCCCGGCTCGCAGAGGACAGCGCGCTCGGCGCGCTCGGTCCCTGGAAGCCGGCATCCCGCTGGTGGAAGGGCAACGAGCCGGAATGGGACCTGGTGAGCGAATCTCTGGACGGCGGCAGCCTGCTCCTCGGCGAGGTGAAGTGGAGCGCCAGGCCCTTCAGCGCCAGGGCCCTGGCGAGAGCCCGCGGCGAGCTCGCCGCGCGGCCGAGGCCGGCCCTGCCGGCCCGCTTCGATGACCACGAGATCGTGCGCGCCCTGTTCGTGCCCGAGATCGAGCCCGGCGCGGAGCCCGACGGCCGAGAGCCGCGGGTCGTCACCGCCGCGGATTTACTCCAGATTTAGGAGAAAGCAGAGAGGAAAAGGGCGGCTCCTTTCCAGAGACGCCCTTCGATCTTCAGACGTACCTACCGCCGTTGCGGCGGATCGACATCTTTGGCCAGCGAGCCGCCCGGGGAAGCGCCGTGCTTCGCGAGCTCGTTCATGGTGTACTCCGCCATGACGCTGTGCCGGCGGCCGTAGAGGAAATAGATGCAGAAGCCGATGAGCAGCCAGACGAAGAGCCGCCACCAGTTCGCGGTCGGCAGCGAGAACATCAGCATCAGGCAGCTCAGAATGCCCATGATGGGTACGAACGGCACCCAGGGACAGCGGAAGGGGCGCTCGGCGTCAGGGTACTTGTTGCGCATGATCAGCACCGCGGCGCAGACGATGACGAAGGCGAGCAGGGTGCCGATGTTGGTCAGGTGGAGCAGCGCGTCGATCGGCAGGAAGCCGGCGAGCACCGTCACGAAGAGGCCGATCAGGATCGTCGACCGCCAGGGGGTGCGGAACTTCGGGTGGACGTCGCCGAAGAACTTCTTGGGGACCAGGCCGTCGCGGGCCATGGCGAGGAAGACGCGCGGTCCGGAGAGCATCATCACCAGGAGCACCGAGGTGATGCCGGCGACGCCGGCCGTGGCGATGAGCCCTTCCGCCCAGCCGAGACCCTGCTGCTGGAAGGCGCGGCTGACCGGCGCGTTGACGTCGAGCTGGTCGTAGCGGACCATGCCGGTGAGCACGGCCACGACGCCGATGTAGAGGACGGTGCAGACGAGCAGCGAGGTGATGATGCCGATCGGCACGTCGCGTTGCGGGTTCTTCGCCTCCTCCGTGTGCGTCGACACCGAGTCGAACCCGATGTAGGCGAAGAAGATGATGGCCGCGCCGGCGAGCATGCCGAGCGGGGAGCCGCTCGCATCCTGCTGGCCGGCGACGTGGTTGCCGAAGATGTTGAGGCCGGTCCAGCCATAGGGGGCCATCGGGTGCCAGTTCGCCGTGTTGACATAGAAGGCGCCGACGCCGATGACGAAGAGGACGGCGGCGAGCTTCACCATCACCATCAGGCCGTTGAAGGTGGCGCTCTCCGAGATGCCCTTCACCAGGATCGCCGTGATGATCGCGACGATGATCACGGCAGGCAGGTTGAAGGTGGAGCCGGTGCTGACGATGTGGCCGGCGTCATAGCGCCAGGGCGACTCGCGGAAGGCCAGGGGCAGGACGACCCCGATCTTCTGCATCACGTTCTGGAAGTAGCCGGACCATCCCGTGGCCACCGTGGCACTGCCGACGGCGTACTCCAGCACGAGGTCCCAGCCGATGATCCAGGCGAAGAGCTCGCCGAGGGTGGCGTAGGCGTAGGTGTACGCCGAGCCGGCGACCGGCACCATGGCGGCGAACTCGGCATAGCAGAGCGCCGCGAAGATGCAGGTGATGCCCGCGATGACGTACGAGAACATCAGGGCGGGACCCGCGACGTTGTGCGCCGCGGCGCCGGTCGCCACGAAGATGCCCGCGCCGATGATCGCGCCGACCCCGAGGGCCGAGAGCTGGACCGGGCCGAGCACGCGGCGCAGCCGGTTCTCGCCTTTCATCTCCTCGAGCAGCATCTCGAGCGGCTTCCTGGCAAAAAGTTGATTAGCCATGCAGTTTTGAACCTCCAGTCAAGAACGAAACCGTTAACCCCCCTCGGCCTGGGGAGTCCCCAGCCGGCGCCAGACCAAGTACACCGGGATACCGGTCATGATGATCACCAGCCCCGGCCAGGTCGTCGACGTCTTGTAGAACAACAAAACTCCCAGAATGGCGGTGGCCGCCAGAATGTACAGCACCGGCACGACCGGATAGCCGAAGGCGCGGTAGGGGCGCTCGGCGTCCGGCCGCTTGCGCCGCAGCACGAACACCGCGGCGATGGTCAGGATGTAGAAGATCAGCGCCGCGGAGACCACCCAGTCCAGCAGGTTGCCGTACAGGTTGCCGTACTGGGCATGGCCGGCGGGATCGAGGACCAGAGCGCCGGCGGCGTCGCGCGTCCGCGTCCGCGGCAGGATGAGGATCGACGCCCAGACGCACTGCAGGATCAGCCCCCACGCCGGCACGCGCCGCTCGTTGAGGCGGCCGGTGGAGCGGAAGAACAGGCCGTCCTTCGCCATCGCGTAATAGACCCGCGCGCCGGCCAGGATCAGGCCGTTGTTGCAGCCGAAGGTCGAGATGATGATCGCCACCGCCATGATCACCGCCCCGTACGGCCCGAAGATCACCGACAGCGCCGCGGTCGCCACCCGGTCGTCCGGCGCCGTCTTGATCGCCGCGAGCGGCAGGGTGCAGAGATAGGCGACGTTGGCGAGGGTGTAGAGGCCGATCACCAGCATCGTGCCGTAGGCGAGCGACAGGGGGACGTTCTTGCGCGGGTCCTTGACCTCCCCGGCGGTGAACGTGATGTTGTTCCAGGCGTCCGAGGAGAAGAGCGAGCCGACCTGCGACACGCAGACCGCCACGAAGAGGCCGAACGCCCCCAGCGTCGCCGCCGTGGTGGGGAGGCCGCCGAGCTCAGGCCGCAGGATCGCGGCATCGTGCGGCGTCCACATGTCCGTGAAGTTGGCGGCGACCGCCTCGGCGTTGCGGCCGACGAAGATGCCGAGCACGATGAGGGCGAGCAGCGACAGCGTCTTCGCCGAGGTGAAGGTGGTCTGGATCAGCTTGCCGAGCCGGATGCCGCGGGTGTTGAGGAGGCTCAGGAAGACGATCAGCAGGATGCCGACGAATTGCTGCGTCGACAGGCTCACCGAGTAGCCGGACGAGAAATCGATCGGCGCGACGATCCAAGAGGTCGGCGAGATCGAGGGGAAGAGGACGCCCAGGTAGCGGGCGAAGCCGACCGCCACCGCCGCGATGGTGCCGGTCTGGATGACCAGGAACAGCGTCCAGCCGTAGAGGAACCCCCAGAGCGGCGAGTAGGCCTCGCGCAGGTAGACGTACTGTCCGCCGGCGCGCGGCATCATGGCCGCCAGCTCGCCGTAGGAGAGAGCGGCGGCGATGGTGAGCAGCCCGGTGACCACCCACACCATGAGCAGCCAGCCGGCCGAGCCCACCTGGCGGGCGATGTCGGCGGAGACGATGAAGATGCCCGAGCCGATCATCGAGCCGGCCACGATCATTGTCGAATCGAGCAGGCCGAGCTCGCGGACGAACCCCTTCTCCCCGCTCTCGGCCCGGTCCGGTACGATTTGCGCTGCGGTTCTCAGAGCTTCCTCCTGCTGCCCGTGATGAGGCGCCGGCGAGCCCTCGGAAACGGAGGGGCCTGTCCGCCTGGGATCGGGAGCGCGCCATAGCTTACACCGGCTCGGGAGAATTGCCGCCGGTGAAGCTTGGAGAGAGCCAGGGACTCGTCAAAGTCACCACCGCCCGCCCCCTCCCCCATCCCCTCCCCCGCGCGTGCCCCCTCCCACCCACCCCGAGCGGGAGAGGGGCGCCACCACCCAAAACCGAGAAACAAAAAGTCCCGAGAAGCGGCTTCGCAGGCGTTCCCCCTCTCCCGTTCGGGGTGGGAGGGAGGGGGACGCACGGGAGAGGGGGCAGGGGGTGAGGGCCTCAGGAGGGCTTCGCCGTCGACTTTGACGGAGCCCTGTGGTGGAAGCTCGGAGCCGTGGTCCGCCCTACTTCTTCCCTCCCTCCCCCAGCGGCCGCGCTTTCTTCACCTCGGCCCACTTCCCCTGGATCTCCTGCAGCTTGTCGCCGGGGAGGAGCAGGACGACGTCGCGCCCGTTCACCCGCGCGGGGGTGCCGGCGGCGATGGCGGGATAGAGGGTGAGGGTCTCCTTGCCGGCGTCCCTCCCCCCCTCCCCCTTGGTCTCCAGGTCGAGCGTCAGGGCCGGCTTGCCGAGATCGGCGCCCAGGGCCTGGGACTCGGCGGCGGTGAGGAGGCGGTCCGCCTTGGCGCCGGTGACGGCGAAGAGGAAGTCGCTCACCGGGACGTAGGAGATGGTCTCGGTGCCGCGCTTCCAGTCGGTGCCCGCGCGGGTCAGGCGGAGGCTCATCGCGGCGTCTTGCACCGTCGCGGACTCCACCTGGTAGACCTCGAAGGCGGAGAGGCCGCGGGCGCGCCAGTCGGCGGGCGGGAGCAGAGCGGTCTGGGCGAGGCGGGTGCGGGTCTCGAAGAGCTGGGTGCCGATGCGGGCGTAGACCATGGCCTGTGGCGGGGGCTCCGGGGGTTGTCCCGGTGCCTGAGGCGCCGGCGCCGCTTCGGCCACCGGACCGCCGATCTCGATGCGCAACGGCTCGCCTTTCGCGAAGGCGACGTCGACGACGGCCTGCGGCGGCTGGAGGCCCAGATCGGCCGGGGAGCGCGGATCGTCGATGAACTTCTCGGCGGTGAGGCCGGAGAGATCGGCGTACAGATCGTCGCTCTCATCGCGGTCGGCGCGGTCGGCGAACGGACGCTCGAGACGGAAGACGCCGTCCTTCTGCGCCAGGACCACCGGAGAGATCGGAGCGGTCGCGGTGCCCGCGGCGGGGGTCAGGGTGATGCGGGAGATGGCGTCGCGGCCGGCGCGGAAGAGCTGCTTGTCGCGCCAGGAGCCGGGATCGCGCTGCACCTGGGTGAGAATGGAGTCGCTCACCACGGCGGCCGAATCCTGGCCGTCCACGCCGGCGATCAGCTCGCCGCCGGTGGGGACCTCGGCGCCCAGCCGCAGGACGGTCTCGCCGTCCGCGGTCTTCAGACGGATCGTGGCCCGCGGTTTGTCCAGGCCGGTCGCGGCGCGGTCCACCTTCTCCAGCGTGCGGCTCTTCTGGAGCCCGGTCAGAGCGTCGAGGAGGCCGTCGACGGCGAAGGCGTCCGCCCGCGCCGCCATCGGCTGGACCAGCTTCCAGTCGCCGGCGGACGGGGCCTGGGCGTCTTCCCCCTCAGCGTCCTTTTGATCTTTCTTGTCCCCGTCCTTCTTCTGCTCCACCGCCTCCGGGCTCACCGTCCGCTCGAAGGACACCTTGCCGGAGGCGGTCTCCAGCGTCACGGCCTGAATGTCCTCCTTCTTGAGTGCCACGACCTTCTTGGCGTTCTCGGTCCGCTCTTCGCTCGACGGCAGCTTGCGCTCATAGAACCAGATGAAGGCGCCGAGCGCGACGACGACGGTGAGGAGAATGAGCAGCGTGCGCGGCTTCATCGCCTACCTCCTCCGCCGCCGGACGTAGACCAGGGCGCCGCAGACGACCGCGAGCCCGGGCAGCAGGGCGCAGACCAGGGCGTACAGCGCCTGGCGCTCGCCGCCGGTCAGGGTCAGGCGCACCTGCTCGGTCTTCTTGGGTGGAATGGTGATCAGCGATTCGCGCTCGGCCAGCCAGTTCAGGGAATTCGAGAGGAGGACGGCGTTGGCGGGGTTCCCCTGCACGAGCTGGTTGGTGGCGAAGTCGGAGTCGCCGAAGACGACGAGGCGCAGCTTCTTCTGACCACCGGCTGCCGCCCGCTCCACGGCGACGCCCAAGGGGACCGGCCCCTGCACGTCCGCGTCGTCCTTGGCCACCTTCTCGAGCTGGGCGAGGTTGTTCTCGCCCCACCCTTCCGCCGAAGTGTGGAGGAGCTCGGTGATCTGCAATCCTTGTCCGGGTTGGGCCGCCTTGCTCACCGAGCGGGCCATGTTGAACAGCACCGGCAGGCGCGACTGCGCCAGCGGCTTGGTGATCGCCTGGTCGCCATACTCGTTGACGAAGAACACCTGGGCGCTGTAGGACGGCAGCACGTTGGGCGGATCGACGACGATGTTCTCGCCCAGCTTGACGCCGTAGCCGGCCAGCCATTCGGTGAAGCCGGTGGGGACGATCCCGGAGCCGTTCGCCTGGCCGAGCGTGGGATCGATCATCGCCAGGATGCGGCCGCCGTTGTCGAGATAGGCGGAGAGGACGTCGAGCTCCGGCTTGAGGAAAGTGTTGGTGGGGCCGGCGATGACCACCAGCTCCGTGCCCGGAGGCACCTCGCTCTTGCCCAGCGAGGCCCACTCCTCGAGCTGGAAGTTGTCCGGCCCCAGGAGCTCCTGGATCGACGCGAAGCCGTGTACGTCGCGGTCGTCCAGGGAGTGCTCGCCATGGCCGGTGGTGAACAGGACCTTGGGCTTGCGCCCCTCGTCGAGCTGCAGCAGGGCACCGGTGAAGAGCTGCTCGCCCTTGAAGCCGGTCATCGTCGGCGCCTGGCCCATCTGCATCCCCGAGTAATCCATCTCGGCGAGATCGGCGACGTCGATGACCCGGCGGTCCTCACCGCTCACCACCACCACGCCGGCGCTCGAAATGCCGTACTGCTGCACGAGCTGCTGCGCTTCCACCGGCTTCTTCTCGGCGTCGACGATGCGCACGCTGACGCGCTGCGAGGCGGCGTCGTACTGCGCCAGCAGCTCCTTGACCGGCGCGTAGAGCTGGTTTTCCGGCGGGACGAAGACGACGAGCTCGATGTCGCGCTTGAGATTCTTGACCACCTTCTCGCTCTTCTCCGACAGCGTATAGAGACTGCTGGCGGTCCAGTCGAAGCGGTGGTGATACTTCCAGCCGAGATAGTTGACGATCAGGAGCAACGCGGCGAAGAGGAGGACTCCCGCCGACAGGGTGCCCGCCTTGACGAGCACGCGCCGGTTGGCGGTCTGTGGTGTGTTGTTCTCCATGATCCTCACCTCCACTTCTTGTCTGCGAGCGCGCGGCTCGCCAGGAATAGGAAGAACCAGCTCGCCGAGGCGTAGAAGACGAGCCTGCGGGTGTCGACGATCCCCTTGGCGAAGTCCTCCATGTGCCCCACCAGGCTCACGTATCCGAGGGTCTGCTTCGTGATCTCGCTGGTGAACAGGTTGTCGATCAGGCCGAGCACGAAGAGCAGGAGCACGAGGGCGATGGTGACGAAGGCCGCCACGAGCTGGCTCCTGGTCATCGCCGACGCGAAGGTGCCGATGGCGAGGAGGAGCCCGCCGATGCAGAGGATGCCCAGGTAGCCGGCGGCGACCGGCCCCCAATCCACCTTCGCGTTGTAGGCGAGGATGCCGGCGTAGGCCAGGGTGGGAGCCCAGAGGGAGGCGTAGAACGTGAGGACGGCCAGGTACTTGCCGGCCACCACCTGCCCCTCGGTGATCGGCGCCGTCATCAGCACCTCGACCGAGCCGCTGCGCAGCTCCTCGGAGATCAGGCGCATCGTGAGCACCGGCGTGATGAGCAGGAGGATGATCCAGAAGAAGAAGCCGCCGAAGAAGAACGCGAGCGGCGGCCCGGCGGGCGCGCTCGGATCGCTCAGGGATCTGACGATGATCGAAAACATGAAGCCGTTGACCACCAGGAAGAAGAAGAGGACCACGTAGGCGAGAGGCGAGAAGAAATACGCCCGCAGCTCGCGGCTGTACGTCGCCAGGACGGCTCTCATGACGGCACCTCCTCGGTGGGCGGGGCTGAAGGAGCTGAATCGGACGGATCGGACCGATCGGACGAAAGGGGCTCTCCCGCCTGGTCGTGGGTGGTGAGGCGGACGAAAATGTCCTCCAGGGTGGTGCGCTCGCGGGCCATTTCGAGGAGCACCCAGCCGCGGGCGACGGCGGCGCGGAAGATCTCCTCCCGGGGGTCGGCGGCCTGGGCGTACTCGACGACCCAGGCGCTATTCTCCGCCCCAGCGCCGGCTCCGGCATGCGCGGAGATCACGCCGGCCAGGCTCTTCAAAGTCTCCCCGGCGTCCGGTGCCCCCTTGAGGGTCAGGCGCACGCTGGGATTGCCCACCGAGCGCTCGCGCAGGGCTTCGGGCGTCCCTTCGGCGACGATGCGCCCGCGGTCGATGATCATCACGCGGTTGCAGAGCAGCTCCACCTCGGGGAGGATGTGGGTCGAGAGAAGCAGCGTGCGCTCCCGTCCCAGATCGCGGATCAGCTCGCGGATGGCGATGATCTGCTTGGGATCGAGGCCGACGGTGGGCTCGTCGAGGACCAGGGTGCTCGGCTTGTGGAGGATGGCGGTGGCGAGGCCGACGCGCTGGCGGTAGCCCTTGGAGAGCGTGCCGATGAGCTGGTGGCGCACGTCGGCGAGCAGGCAGCGCTCGGCGGCCTCGCCGATGGCGCCGCGGACCTCGGAGCGGCCGAGCCCTTCGAGGCGGGCGCGGTAGGCCAGGTACTCCTCGACCCGCATCTCGCCGTAGAGCGCCACGTTCTCCGGCAGGTAGCCGAGCTGCCGGCGCGCCTCGCGGGGCGATTCGAACAGGTCCTTGCCGGCCACCGTGACCTGGCCGCTGGTCGGCGGCAGGAAGCCGGTGATCATGCGGATCGTCGTCGTCTTGCCGGCGCCGTTGGGCCCCAGCATGCCGACGATCTCTCCTTCGCCGACGGTGAAGGAGATGCCGTGTACGGCCGTGAAGTCACCATACCGGCGCGTCAGGTTCTGCGCTTCGATCATCGAAGTCTTGACCTCCTGGGAAACATGTCCGGAGCCTCTTGCAGCAAAACCGGTGCCGGCAGGATCGCCCCGTATCTTCGGGTTGCATTCCCGGAACCGCGCCAGTATGGCACGCCGAGGTGTCATTCAGCGCGTTTTGATATCCTCCCCCCATGGCGGACAAAGACAAGTCATCGGGAATGAAATCGGCGTATGAGCTGGCCCTCGAACGCATGGAGAAACAGGGCATCGAGAGACCGCGGGAGGAGAGCTTCAGCGCCGAGGTGCTGCAGAAGATCGGCGAGGCCCGCAATCAGGCGGAAGCCAAGCTCGCCGAGCTCGAGATCCTCCACCGCGACCGCATCCGCAAAGTCCTCGATCCGGTCAAGCGCCAGGAGGACGAGAGCAACTACGTGCGCGAGCGCCAGCGCATTGAGGAGGACAGAGACCGCAAGATCGCGAAGCTGCGGGGGTAGTTACGGGGCCAGCCAGGGCCACCCGGGCGGACAAGATGATGGCGGCGGCTAGATTAAGGGCACAGTCGAGCCTGCGCCAATCGCGGCCTCGAACTCGGCGACCGTCCTCTCTTCAAGCTCCTGGGCCATAGCTATGTCATCCCATGCTCGAGAGGCGGCCTTCCCGAGGCGCTTCTGATCCGCTACGGAAACTGAAGGAAGTAGAACGTCAGCGATTGTCTCGGGTTCCAGAGCATCGATGACACTTCCCGTCGCTCTTGCCTTCAATTGCAGTTGGACATAACTGTTCCGAAGGGCAAGGTATAAATAACCAGGCTCGATACCCGGCAATGGAATTGCTCGCATTACATGATTGCTTGCCATCCAACCATCCCATCGTGCGTGAACGTAGGCAGGGCTTCCAAGCTGTTCTTCGGCTCGACCGTCGCACGTAAAGACACACCAACCGCGCTTTAGAATGAAGCTCTCCGGGAGCTTGAACGAACGATCACTTATGTATTGGAGGTTCACCTGCCGGAGCTGTAGCAAATGACGACCAGAGAGGATAGGTCTACCAAACTCTTTGGCTACATAATAACGCTTGTATCGTCCAAGGAGACGCAGCTCGGCGAGCTCGTCCAACCGCCGCGCGCCTCTACTCTTCAAGACCATTTGAGCCGAACGCACGGCGGGCTCGTAGTAGGCGGCGTCGAGGCGAAGAGTCAGATCCCGGGAATTAATACTAAATACCCTTGCGCCGGTTTTTTTCAGATACTTGCCTTTCGGCAGCATGGGCCCTAACCCGGTAAGGCGGTGCAGCTCCAAGTCAAGCTCGTCTAAGCTCAGCCTCGCCTTGTCAAGCTTCTCTTCGGCCTTACGGATCGCAGCTATCACCCTTTTCCGCTCTTTCTCTGGCAACTGCACCACCGGTATTTGAAGGACGTCCTCTGGCGAGAGATGGTCAACCATGGTGCCCGTCCTGCCGCGCCTTATCAGAGCCTGGCCAGTCGGAGTGAGCAGATAAGCAAAAAGATAGTATCCAGCATCCTTGTCCTGCGGAACGATCCGAAGGATGTCAGTCATCGCGAACCGGCTGAGTTTTTTCCCAACATAGGCCATCGGTCCGAGATTTCGCCCCGATGATGGCGTCAGGAGCATTCCTTCCTTGAGAAGATAGTCATCATAGTTGTCAGTCCGAGCCCGCACCGCATATCTCTTGCTGGTTGGACGAGCCTCAAATGCATCGTGAGCGCGAAGGTAAGGCGCACCTGCTTCGCTATTCTGTGCGCTGACAAGCTTCATCCGGCCCGGCACAAAAGCATCGGCAAGCTCTCGCAAAGGAGAAGAAACGCAATGGGCGACACGGGATCTGGCCAGTACAAACTCTTCTTGGTAGTGCTTTGCGTCAAGGCGCAGGCTCGGCCTTTCGATACTGAATACATTAACCGTGCTGACCCTTGGACTGCTCGCCTTAAATTCGAGAGCTGTCACAGGCCGTGCTCCTCTGCCCACTGGCGGTAGAGGCCGGGGATCTCGGGCAACTGGTCGTCGACAATACGTCCCTTCTCTTCGATTAATTTCTCGACGACCTCTCCCTCCTCGACAACTTTGACTGTGATTTTGTGCATTTCAAAAATATCACCGCCGTCAGGAGATCGCCGGTAAATGGGCCGCCCACGCTTGTCATGGCCAATTTTGTCAGCAACTGCCATGAATATGGGATAGTTTTTTGCCACGCCCTTTTCCTCCTCGCTCTTCCTGCGCAGGAAGACCATACTGGTCTGCGTATCATTTCTGGGTTGAAACAGATCTCTCTGCATGTCAACAACCGCAAGCACTTGAGTGTTGTTGAGCATCCACTGGCGCACATAGCCGAGCGGCGGGTTATTCAAGATGCCGTTCGGTATAACCATGGCCATCCGGCCTTTACCTGGCCTCAAGAACTGTATCGCCCTCTCAATGAAGAGAATCTCAGGAGGCAGAGCGGCTTGGAGAGTTGGCTGACCATCCGTACCGATTCTCTTCTTCCACAGCTTGCTTGTCTCGTCCCAGTCCCACAGCGCCGCCAAATCGTACTGACCCAGAACTTCAGGATTGTCTATCCGAATCCCAGCACCAAATGGTGGGTTGGTGAACACGTAGTCGAATGAACCAAGAGCTACCTTTTTTCGGGCCTCTTCACTCCAAGTTACGAGATCTCTGAGCGCATCAGCCTGAAACAGACCTCCTGAACCATCATTGTTCATTACCATGTTCATCTTGGCCGCACGAACGAGGTTCGGGTTGATGTCCAACCCAACGACCGTAGACGCCATCATTTCCTGCCTGCCCCTATAGAGCTCCGCCATCTCTGCCGAGGAGGGACTATCGGGTTTCCGCCACCTCTTCCGGGCCGCTATGTCGAACCTCGCCAGCACGAGGTTCATCGCGGTCACAAGGAACCCGCCAGTGCCACAAGCCGGATCTATGATGCGATCTCCTGGCTCAGGCGACAATAGCTCGACAGCCATCTTGCATGCATTGCGCGGCGTAAAGAATTCACCCCGATCACCTCTTAAATTAGACCCGACAACTTCTTCGTAGGCCACTCCCTTCACATCGACCGGGGACTCCAGCAGCGAATAACCCTGGAGCTGCGCTACGATGTAACCGAGAACTGCCCGGTTGAGCTCTATCTCTTCGTTAGATTTAAAAATTGAGCTATGCTTCGCACGGACAGTCGCGAATAGCCCATCAAGCCTTCGTTTACACTTGAGCTGCCCATCCGGGTTTCTCTGCTCGCGATTTGATATATAGAAGGAGATGCTACCAAGCGACCTCTCATCCTCAATCTTGCAGAAGATGACTTTTAGCAACTCCCAGAAGGCTTCGGGCTTCTGGAGACCTTGGTTACCGGCAATGTAGTTGTGGCAACGCTTGAACGCAAGAAGCAGGTTATCGCCAGCCGAGGGCCGCAGCTTCAGGCGATTGGGAACATCCGCATCGCGCCAAGGCTCACCCTTGGAAGGGATATCAACAACCTCGGCGAAAGAGACTCCTCCGTCGACATCTTCACGTCGGAAGCACAAGCGCTCGTCACTTCCGTTCGTCCATACCCCGAACGTACAATTGGGACAAGCGGCCATGTATGACTTGAGTTGCTCGATTCCTTCTCTCTTGTCAACCGAGGATACTCCCTCCCTCTTGCACTCACTCAGAATAATGATGTTCTCCTGCGTCCGAGACGCATCCTCTCGAAATATTGCAAGGTCAACCCGTTTCTTTGCTGATCCAACCTTGACCTTGAATTCGACAGCGATTTCTTCTCGCGTGTAACGGTACTCCTGTACGAGGCTACGCTCGACGTTCTGGCGGACGTACTCCTCGGGAGTCTTCTTGCGTACAGTGCCGTCGATAAAATCGAGAATCTTATCGTCACCCGACGAGTCTACCTCGCCCTCAAACTCTTCTTCGGTAATGGCTTCCTCAGCACTGGTCATCGATTACTCCTTCTCGGCAGGCAGTATATTCTGCGTAGATTATGAATATCTCGCGGCTCAACAGCCACCGAGCGATGAGGGCAGTATAGGCACGGCTGCCTTGGGAGAAAAGGTGAACGCCGTGAACCCCTGCCTCGTCGAGGAGAGTCTACGTGAAACTAGGGCGTAAAAAAAGACCTGCCTTGTGGAAGCTGTGCAAGCTTTCCGAGCTTCCTACCCCCGCCCGAACACCTCCGAGAACCGCCGTACCCCCGCGGTGCTGCCGCAGACGTAGACCGTGTCGTCCGCCGCGAAGCGGAAGGCGGGGCCGAGGTCGACCAGGACCTCTTCTCCCCGTTCGACGGCGACGACGGAGCAGCCGGTGCGCTCGCGGATGTGCAGATCCGCCGGGTGATGGCCGGTGAGGCCGCTGGGGGTGACTTTCAGGACCTTGAGCTGCGGATCGAGGGTGACGGCTTCCTGGCCGAGGAGCTTCTTGGCCAGCATCTGGCCGGAGACCTGGCTGATCGAGAGGGCGAAGTAGGCGCCGGCGCGGTGGATGCGCTCGACGTTCTCGGAGTGGTTCACCCGCGCGATGACCGGCACCTCCGGCGCCAGGTCCCGGAGGATGACGCTGGCGAAGAGGGTGGAGCTGTCGGTGTCCAGGGCCAGGATCACCGCCTGGGCGTTGCGCACGTCCGCCGTCTCCAGCGTCCGCAAGTCGAGCACGTCGCCCACCTGGTCCACCGTGGCCCCGGGCTGGCGGTCGATGAGATGCACCGTTTCGCCGACGGTGCGCAACAGCTCGGCCACCTTGCGCCCCACCTCGCCGCCGCCGCCGACGACGAAGTGGCCGTGCCGCCGCGACGCCACGGCGCCTTCGGCGAGCTCGCTCAGGCGGTCGATGCTCTCGTGGCTCCCCACCACCACCAGCTTGCCCCGCGGCTCGATGCGGGTGCCGGCGGCGGCCAGCTCGAGCTCCCCTCTCTTCCACTGCCCGATGACCGTCGCGCCGGTGCGCGCTCCGATCTCCGCCTCCTCCAGGGTCTTGCCGGCGAGCGGGCTCTGCGGACGCACCTGCATCTCCGCCACTTCCAGATTCCGTCCCAGGCTCTGCACGCCGGAGACCCGCGGGCTGATGCGGTGGGAGGCCTGGGCGGCGAGGGCGGCACCCAGCATGTGGCGCGGCGTGAAGGTGGCGTTGGCGCCGGCGAGCTCGATCGGCCGGCGGTGGTAGGGCTCCTCGACCAGCGCCAGGATGAGCCCCTGGAAACCGAGCTGGCGGGCGGAGAGGATCAGCGCCGCGTTCTCGTCGTCGCTGCCGTTGGCGATGAGCGCCCGCGCGCGCTCCAGGCGGGCGGCGCGGAGGGCTCCGTCGTCCAGCCCGCGGTGGACGATCTGCAGCCGGCGCGTGGACTTTCCCGGCAAGGGCTCGAGGAGGCGGCGGGCGACGGTCTCGTCCGGCTCCAGGACGACCGTGGTGAGCTGCGCCGCCGCCAGCTCCCCGAGGAGGCTCTCCACCGCCGCGCCGAAGCGGTAGATCACCACGTGCCCGGACAGATCGCCCTCCACCTCGGTCGGAAGGCGCGTCTCGAAGCGCTCCTCCAGGAACGGGATCAGATAGATCGGCACGAGGAGAAAGACGAGGAAGACGCCGGCGAACTGCACCGCCACCACGTAGACGACCATGAGCGGATGGCTCCAGTGGCTGTCCGCGCCGTAGCCGGTGGTGGTCAGCGTCTCGGCGGCCCACGCCAGGCTGTCCCAGAATCCCCGGTGCCGCCCTTCGAGCTGGGCCATGCCGAGCATGTAGAGGAGGGCCGTGCCCAGGACGAGAGCCGGGACGGCGACGACGACGAGGAAGAGGAGGTGTCTGCGGGGCCGGGTCAAGGGGAGTCTCTCAGACCTTTAATACGGCATGTCATCCTCTTCCATGCCGAAATGGTGGCCGAGCTCGTGGACGACCGTGTCGCGCACCTCGCGGATGACCTCACGCCGGGTCTGGCAGTGGCGCAAAATCGGCCCGCGGTAGATGATGACCCGGTCGGGCAGGGCGTTGTAGAAGGTGCCGCGCTCGGACAGCGGCACGCCCTGGTAGAGGCCGAAGAGCTCTTCGCCGGAATCGAGGCCCATCGCTTCGAGGTCCTCCGGATCGGGCTCCTCGTCCACCAGGACGACCACGTTGTCGAGCAGGTCCGCGAATTCGTCCGGAAGACCTTCCAGGGCCTTCTCGACGAGAGCCTCGAACTCTTCAGGAGGGATGCGCATCGCTCAAGATAGTATCGCTCAAGAGAGGAAGGGAGAGCCCGCCCCGCCGCGCGCCCGGCGGCCGATTGCCCTCCTCTTCGCCGTTCTGCTCCTCGCCGCGCTCCACATGCTGGTCTTCGACCGCGGGCTCGGCGGCGACGGCTGGGCCGGCTTTTCTCTTCTCACGTCGCTGGTGGACGACGGCGATGTCTGGCTGGAGAACAATCATCAGGGGGTCATGAACGGCCTCCTCGGCACGCCGGACGGGCACCTCGTGGCGCAGTATCCGCCGGGGATCGCGGTGCTCGATGCCCTGCCGTTCCTCGCCGGGCGGGCCGCCGACCGCCTGCTGCCCGCGGGGGTGATGCCCGACGGCGGCGCGCTGCCGCCGGTGGGGCGGGTTTCCCGCGGTGCCTTCCTGAGCGCCGCATTCATCGTCCTCGCCCGCAACGCCGCGGCCCTCCTCGGCCTGCTGTGGACCTTCCTGGCGCTCCGCCGCCTCGGCCTCCCGGAGCGGCGGACGGCGGCGGCGGTCGCGCTCACCTTTTTCGGCGGCCCGTTGATCTTCTACTCCCTGGTCGGGATGACCCACGCGCCGACCTTCGCGCTCGCCGCGCTCCTCCTGCTCCTCCTCGCCCGCCGGCGCGAGACAGAGAGCCTCCGCTTGGCCTGCGCGGCCGGAGCGGTGGTCGGTGCCGCGGTGCTGTTGCGCTACTCCGCGGTGGCGCTGCTGGTGCCGGCGGTGTTTTCAATACGAGGGTTACGCGGACGCGCTGTTACGATCGCCGGCTTCTCCCTGCTCCTGCTGCCGCTCCCCTTCTGGTGGCACGCCTGCTTCGGAAGCTGGCTGCCGCCGCCGTACGGTGGGAGCTGGGTGATCACGGCGGCCTCGCCCTGGAACGTGCTCTTCGGGCCGGTCCACGGTCTCTTCCTCTTTCATCCCGCCCTGCTCTTCGCGGCGATGGGCCTGACGCTGCCCGTCCGGGAGACCCGAGGCTGGAGAGGAAACGCGGCGGTCTGGTTCCTGGCGGTCGCCGTGCTGCACGGCTGGTGGTCGGAGGCGTCCAATCCCGGCGGCTATGGCCAGCGGTTCCTGATCGACGCCCTGCCGGCTCTGGCCCTGGGATTCGCCGGCTGGCTGCGCCCGCCGGGACAACGGCTGCGGATCAGCCTCTGCCTGGCCGCCGCTCTCGCCGGCTGGCTCCTCTTCTTCGCCGCCGTGGGCGGGCTCGTCCCCCCGCCGCCGCCCTGGCCCTGGCCGCAACGCCTCGGCGAGTACGCCGGCCTGTTGCGCCATCCGCCCGGCCCGGCGGAAATCCTCGCCGCCCTGCGCCGGTCGTCCTTCCTGATCCGCGGGCTCGCCGGGCTCAGATAGACTACTCGGCGCCATGTCCGTCCGTCTCGACAAGTGGCTGCAAGTGGCCCGCATGTACAAAACCCGCACCAAGGCGACGACCGCCTGTGATCTCGGCCGCGTGAAAGTGAACGGCCAGCAGGCCAAGCCCCACCGCCAGCTCGCGCCGGGCGACCGCATCGAGCTGCTGCAGGGCGACTGGGAGAGGGTGCTGATCGTCAAGGAGCTGCGCGACAAGCCGGTGGCGAAGACCGAGGCCGCCGCTCTCTATGACGACCAGAGCCCGCCCAAACCGTCCCCCGATCCTCTGGCCCGCCTGATGCGGCGCCCCCCCGCCCTGCGCGATCCGGGAGCCGGACGGCCGACCAAGAAGGAGCGCCGGGACATGGAGCGCTGGAGCGACGGGGAGCCCAAGCTCGACGATGACGACGATGATGAGGAGGAGGAGGAGAAGGAAGAGGACGATTGAGAGGCGACGTCGAGCCCGGGCGGGCGGAGACCCGGCGGCGCTTCGACTCGGATGCCGATATCATCGCCTTGAAATCTAGACAGAAAATTGACCACAACTTACTATACTTCTAAGATAGGCTCGTCATGAGCCGAGTCGCGTTATTGCTGCATCCGCGGGATGACGTGCGGGCCCTGTTGAGCGGCTTCTTGCAGAGCGCCGGCTTCAAAGTCCTGGCGGCGGCGGACGAGGAAACGGCCGGGCAGCGGCTCGAAAGCCTCCGCATCACGCCGCCGGACGTCATCCTCGCTCCTCTCGGAACAGGCCATGAAACGGGTTTCCTGGCGCGCCTCCGGTCGAGCGCATCGACCCGCGACATCCCTTTCGTCGTGCTGGCGGAGGGTGGCGCGGAAGAGCGGCGCCGCGCGCTCCGCCTCGGCCTCACGCACATGCTCTTGCCGCCGTTCGAGGGCGAGGAGGTCGTGCTCACCACCCTCCTCGCCTCGGAGCGCAAGAGCGATGACCGCAACCTGTCGGGATCGCTGGCGCAGCTCTCCTTCCCGGACCTGCTGCAGACCGCGGAGGCCAACCGGAAGAGCGGCAGGATCTCGCTGCGGCGCAATACCCAGGGCGGCGCCGAGCAGCAAGGGACGCTCTGGCTGCGCGACGGCCGGGTGGTCAACGCGGAGGTCGAGAGCGGCCCACGGGGACGGGAGGGCGTCTACGAGATGGCGCTCTGGGACGAGGGGACGTTCCAGGCCGACTTCACCCCGGTGGCCGTGCCGGAGCGGATCTTCGAGTCGACCGCCGCGCTGCTGCTGGAGGCGATGCGCCGGCGCGACGAGCGCCGGCGCGACACGGCGCCCCTGCACGCCGCCCTGCGGGACCCGCCGCCCCCCCCGCCGCTCCCTCTGCTCGCCGTCCACCGCGCCCTGACCCTGCTCAACGTGGCTTCCTCCTACGCCGCCGAGCACCTGGAGCCGGCGCTGCTCGCCCGCCGTCTCGAAGAGGCGCGGCGCGCGGTCCAGGTGGAGCACCCGGGGCTGGAGATGTTCCAGGTCAGCAGCCAGGGCGCGGTCTCGCTCTGCGTCCTCAGCGCCGGCGCCACCCTGCCGGAGCCCGGGGCCACGGTCCGTGCCACGGCCCGCTGGCTGCAGCTCTGGTTCGCCGGCCTGGAGCATGCGCTGCCGGGCCGCTTCACCCTCCGCAGGCTCCGATCCTTGACCGAGGCGATCCAGGAAGACCTGTCCGCCCTCGGCTTTTACCGTGAGCTCGGCCTCCAGGCAGAGATGGAGACCGGGACCGGGGAGCATGACGTTCATGACACCTGAAATCGACGACCTCTCCGCCTTCTCGGCGGCTGACATCGATGCCCTGCCGTTCGGCTACATCGCTCTCGCTCCCGACGGCACGATCCGCAAGTACAACCGCTACGAAGCGGACCTCGCGCGCAAGGATCCGCAGGAGGTGCTGGGGCGCAATTTCTTCCGCGAGGTCGCCCCCTGCACTCAGGTGCGGGAGTTCGAAGGCCGCTTCCGCGACTTGGTGAGCGGCGCCCACGGCGAGCCCACGCTGACCTTCGACTTCGAATTCACCTTCCGCCACGGCGCCCAGAGGGTGCGCATCGGATTCGTCCGCTCCCCTCTCGCGAGCGAGGTGATCGTCACCGTCAACCGGCTGCGCGCTCTCTCCCTCCCCCTCACCTCGGTGCTCCAGGCCGAGCCGGCCCGCGGCGCTCTCTACGACAGCGCCGGGCTGCGGGTGACGGTCGTCAACGAGGACTTCTGGCGCTCCCTCGACGCTCTCTGGCGCCACGCGCCGCCCGAGCAGCGGCAGGGAGCCCTGCACCGCGCCGGCCATGAGTGGGGCCTCCAGCACGCCCTGCGCGTCGAGCGGCTGGTGCAACGGGAGCACGGGATGACGCTGCGCGAGGCCGAGCTCCAGCTCGCCCTGGAGTGCCTCTCCGGCTCCCTCGGAATCCTCGGGCTCGGCCGCTTCGACGTGGTCTTCGAGCACCGGCGGCGGGGGCTCCTGGTGATCGACCACCACGGCAGCCCTTTCGTCGCCATGCTGGCCGGCCGGGAAGGCTCCTGCTGCGACCTCCTCGCCGGGCTGCACGCCGGCTTCCTGACGCATCTGTCGGGCCGGTCGCTGCTGGGCGTCGAGCTGCGCTGCGGCCACTCCCCCGCCGCGGCCTGCCGCTTCGTCGTGGCGACCGAGGGGCGGCTGGAGAAGCTGCTGCGCCCGGCCGAGAGGTCGTCGAGCGAGGCGGCGCTGCTCGCGGCGCTGACGCACACCGCGGAGGCGCGGCCGTGAACGACGACGAAAAGACCTCCCCCGCCTCCCTGGCCGACGCTCTCGAAGAGGTGCGCTGGGACTACGATCCGACCCGGCGCCTGGCCTCGCCGCTGCTGCCGACGGCGCGCTATTTCGAGGATTTTCCTTGGGACGGCGGGGCCGAGCCGCCCGCGACGGCGGAGAAAAAACCCGGCTGATCAGTCGCCCAGAAACTCGCCGATCGAGGCGAGCGGCTCGCTGTGGTCGCAGAAGATCTTGAAGACCACCATGATCGGCACCGCGAGGATCGCCCCGGCGACGCCCCAGATCCAGCCCCAGAAGGTGAGAGCGACGAAGATCACCACCGGATTGAGGGTCAGGCGCTTGCCCAGGACCAGCGGTGTGAGCACGTAGGCTTCCAGAATGTTGAGCACGCCGAAGGCTGCCGGCACCAGGAGGGCCTGGCCGGCGGTCGGGAAGGTGAGGAAGCCCACCATGGTCAGCACCGCGTACATGCACATGGCGCCGAGGTAGGGGATGTAGTTGGTCGCCCAGGCCATCACTCCCCAGAGCAGGGGGTTGGGGACACCCAGGAGCGCCATGGCTCCCCAGGTGGCGAGCCCGAGGCAGCCGTTGATCATGGTGATGGTCATCAGATAGGTCGAGATGTCGCTCTCGATCTGGCGCGCGATCTCGACCGCCGTCTTCTTGTCCGAAAGGCTGGGGAGGACGCGGATCATCTTGCGCAGGAACATGTCGCCCGAGGCGAGGAGGAAGAAGAGGAGGATCAGCAGCACCGAGCCGGCGGCGAGGATCTCGGTCGTCTGGCTGAACAGCTTCTCGCCGAGGGACTCCTGCTGCACCTGGATCTTCCGTGGCTCCTCGCCCGCCCCCACCTGAGTGATCTTCTCCACCTGCGCCGTGGCATTGCTCATCGTCCGCACGGGCTTCTTGAAGTCCGCGAGCTTCGCCTCCAGCCGGCGGAGGCTGCCGGGCGCCTGCCGCGCCCATTCGTAGGCAGGGCCGGAGAGCTGATAGATCCCCAACCCGAGGGCGCCGAGGAGACCGAGCACCACGAGGGCGGCGCCGATGGCCTCCGGAATATGGAGCTTCTTGAGCGCGCGGACCGCCGGGCTCAGAAGGAAGTTGAGCAGGAGCGCGAGAACGATGGGAAGAAAGAAAGCACGCGCCAGGTAGAGCGTGTAAAACCCGGCCAGGATGAAGAGCCCGGAGAGAGCCAGGGATCGGACGCCGAACGGTCCCTGCATCACATTCCGGAGATTCTTGATGTCTGGGCGCGAGCGCTCCTGCTGCGGAGTATCCGGCCGGAGAGCTTCGGTCATTGAGCGCGCCAGACTATCACGCGCGGCGGACCAGCCCCGTCACCAGGGAGGCCACGAACACGACCAGAAACAGAACGAACAGGAGCTTGGCGATGCCCGCCGCGCCCGTGGCAAGGCCGCCGAAGCCGAGAACGGCGGCGATCAGCGCGACGACCAGAATTGTCAGTGCCCACTTCAACATGGCTCTCTCCTCGAGCGAAAATTTGAATGAAATTTGAATGAAAAAGACCAGAGACGTTCATGTGGGTCTTTTCTCAGAAGCTTCGTCTCTGGCGCCTTTTTCCCAAAGCAATCCGCGTGCCAGGCCGCTCCCCTACCCGAACAGCACGAGCTGCACCATCCGCCCCTGCACCAGATTGGAGGCGGTGACGCCGAGGAGGCGGACGGGGCGGCGAGGCGCGTCGGTTTTGCGCAGGAGGTCGCGGGCGCAGTCGACGATGTCGGCGGGCTGGTGGACGGGCAGGGGGGGAGTCCGCGAGCGGGTGATGGTGGTGAAGTCGGCGTAGCGCACCTTGACCGTGACGGTGCAGGCGGCGAAGCCGCGGCGGGCGAGGGCGTCGGCGACCTCTTCGGCCATGCGGGTGATCTCGCCGTCCATCGCGCCGAGGTTCGCGAGGTCTTCGGCGTAGGTGTTCTCGGTCCCCAGGCTCTTGCGCTCCTGGTGCGTCTCCACCGGGCGGTCGTCGACGCCGCGGGCGAACTCGGAAAGGAGGCGGCCGTGCTTGCCGAAGCGGGCGGAGAGCTCGTCGAGCGGCGCGGCACGCAGATCGGCGATGGTGTGTACGCCCATCTCGAGGAGGGCTTTCTCGGTCGCCGGCCCGACGCCGTGCAGGCGGCGCACCGGCAGCGGATCGAGGAAGGCCTGGACCTTGTGCGGCGGCACGACGGTGAGGCCGTCGGGCTTGTGGAAGTCCGAGGCGATCTTCGCCACCAGCCGGTTGGGGCCGACGCCGACGCTCACCGTCAGCTCGCGCTCCTCGCGCACCCGGCGGCGGATCTCCCTGGCCACCGCCGTGGCGCTCCCCGCCTCCCCGAGGTGTTCCGTGACGTCCAGGTAGGCCTCGTCGATCGACACCGCCTGCACCAGCGGCGTGATCTCGCGATAGATGGCGAAGATCTTCTCCGACTCGCGGCTGTAGCGGCGGAAGTCGGGGGGGATGAAGATGAGGCCGGGGCAGAGGCGCCGGGCGCGCGAGGAGGGCATCGCCGAGCACACGCCGAAGCGCCGCGCCTCGTAGCTCGCCGCAGCCACCACGCCGCGCCCCTCGGGCCGGCCGCCGATCACCACCGGCTTGCCGCGCAGAGCAGGGTCGTCGCGCATGTGGACCGCCGCGTAGAAGCAGTCCATGTCGCAATGCAGGACCCGCCGCGCGCGGTCCGGTTCCGGTCTCTCCGACGGCGGTGTCTCCAGCAGCTCCACGGGCTCAGCTTAAACCGGTTCGGCCGGTCGCTGGAACGCCCCGCGGGGGAAACGATAGAATACTTGATGCCCCAGACACTTGCGGTGTCTGTCAGCCAGCCGGAACGTATCAGGATGATTCTCCCACACCGAGCCTATCGCGGCCCGTCGCCTCTCGTCCTGGCCGCGTGCCTCTTGCAGCTCGGAATGCCTGCCTGCAGCACCGACCCCGAGCGGCTGGTGCTCGGAGCACAGCTCACCCATGAGCTCTCGCGGGACAGGACCCATTCCTACACGGTCGATCTCAACGCCGGCGACTTCCTGCGCATCACGGTCGACCAGAAGGGGATCGACGTCGCCGTCGAGCTGCGCGGGCCGGACGACCGCCTGGTCGCCCTGGTGGACGGCCCCGGCCCCGTCCCCGAGCACGGCACCGAGGACCTCGCGGCCATTGCCGCCCATTCCGGCATCCATACGCTCCAGGTGCGCGGAGGGATCAAGAATGAGCCGCGGGCGGGCTACCACCTCCGCGTGGTGAGCCTGCGTCCCGCCCGGGCCGACGACCGCCGGCGGGTCGAGGCCGTGCTCGCCAACCAGGAGGCGACGAACGCCATGGGCGGACCGGGGGACACGCGCCCGCGCCAGGCCGCCCTGCGGGAGAAGGCGTTGGGCCTCTGGCGCGGCCTCGGCGAGACCGCCCGCGAAGCCGACACGCTCTTCCAGCTCGGCCTCCTGCGCAGCAGCCTCGGCCAGGCCGATCAGGCGGCGCCCCTCTTCCAACGCGCCGAGGAGCTGTACGCAGCGGCCGGGGACACGGTCGCGCAGGCCAAGCTCCTCAACCCGGCCGGCCTGCTCGGCGAAAAGGCAGGCGACGCGGACAGCGCGCTGGCGGACTATCTGAAGGCGCTCGACCTCGCCCGCCGGGCGGGAGCCCGCCAGCCTCTCGTCAACGCCCTCACCAATGCCGCCCGCCTGCTCAACTGGAAGGGCCGGCGGCAGGAAGCCCTGAACGATCTCCAGGAAGCCCTCCGTCTCTCCGCGGGGCTGACCTGCGATGGCTGCCAGGGGGGCATCCTCATCGGCCTGGGATCCGCCTACGACGATCTCGGCGATACGCAGAAAGCGGTCAGTCACTACAAGGAGGCTCTGAAGCGCCAGGACCTCCCGCGGCCGGATCAGGGCGCCGCGCTCAACAATCTCGGCCTCGACGCCCTGGCTCTCGGCGATGCGGAGAAGGCTCTCGAAAGCTTCGAGCGCGCCGCCACCATCACCGCCGAGCCGGCGGTCCTCTTCAACCAGGGGATCGCGCTGGAGCGCCTGAGCCGCCTCGACGAAGCTTTCGTCCAATACACCCGGGCGCTCGGCCTCGCCCGCCGGTCCCGCAACCTGCGGACGCAGATCGGTACGCTGTACTCTCTCGGCAACCTCGCGCTGAAGAGAGGACGGAAGGCGGAGGCTTTCCCTTTCTGGAGGGAGCTTCTGACCCTGGCGCAGGGCCACACGGAGCTCGAGCCCGTCGCCCTGTTCACCCGCGGGATCACCCACCGTGAATCCGGAGACCTCGCCGCCGCCCGCGCCGATCTCCTCGGCTCGCTGCGCCTGAGCCGCGACCGCGGCGACCGCGGCTGGGAGTCCATCTGCGGGATGGAGCTCGCCCAACTGGAAAGGAAGGGTGGCGACTTCCGGCAGGCCCTGGCCTATCTGGAAGCCGCGATCGAGATCGTCGAGTCGCAGCGCAACCAGATCCGCAATCCGGACCTGCGCGCCACCTACCTCGGCGCCCGGCAGCGGTTCTACGAGCTGTCCATCGCCACTCTCATGGACCTCCACCGCCGCCATCCGGCGGCGGGCTGGAACGTCAAGGCACTCCGCGCCAGCGAGCAGGCCCGCGCCCGTGGCCTCCTCGATCTCCTGGCGGAGATCCGCGCCGATCTGCGCACCGGGGTCGATCCGCGGCGGCTGGAGCAGGAGGCCGAGCTGCGCGCCGAGATCAACGCCCGCGACCTGCGCCGGCAGGAGCTGCGCCACCAGGGCGCGAGCAGGGAGGAGCTCGCGCGGGCCGACCAGGATCTCGAAGAGTCCCTCTCCGATTTCGAGGATGCGGAGAACGAGCTGCGCAAGAGCAACCCCGCCTACGCCGCCCTGACGCAACCCCAGCCCCTCGACGCCGCCGCGATCCAGAGCCGGGTCCTCGCCGGAGAGGACGGCGAGGGCGTGCTCCTGCTCGAATACTCCCTGGGCGAGGAGAAGAGCTACCTCTGGGCGGTCAGCCCCACCGCGGTCCATAGCTTCGAGCTGCCCGCACGGCGGAAGATCGAGACGCTGGCTCTCGACGCCTATGACAAGATGACGCAGCAGGATGCCGACCCCGCCGCCGCCGATGCGGCGGCCCTGGCGATCAGCCGGACGATCCTCGGCCCGGTGGAGGCCTTGCTGACCGGCGGCACTCTCCTGGTGGTGAGCGACGGCATGCTCCAGTACATCCCTTTCGCGGCCCTGCCCCTGCCCACGTCCTCCGATCAAAGCCCCGGCGAACGCCTGATCAACCGGCAGCGCGTCGTCAGTCTCCCCTCGGCCTCGACGCTCGCCGTGCTCCGCGACGAGCTGCGCGACCGGCCTCCTCCTCCGAAGACCCTGGCCATCCTGGCGCACCCGGTCTTCCGCCGGGACGATCCACGGCTCGCCCGAGTCCGGCGCGCGGACCGCGCGGCGGACACCTGGAGCCTCGAAGAGCTCCCCTGGTCCGAGGACGAGGCGAGAGCCATCGCCGGTATGGTCCCCGATCCCCGGCAGAAGCTTCTCGCCCTCGGCTTCGACGCCTCCGTCGGCACGGTGCTGCAGGGCCGGCTGGGCGACTTCCGCTATGTGCACTTCGCCACCCACGGATTTCTCGATAACATGCGCCCCCAGATGTCGAGCCTCGCCCTCTCCCGTTTCGACCGCGAGGGCCGGGCGCTGGAGATCCACGATCTGCGCTTGCAAGACATCTACAATCTGCAGCTCAATGCCGACCTGGTCGTCCTCTCGGCCTGCCAGACGGCCCTGGGCAAAGAGGTCCGGGGGGAAGGTCTGATGGGGCTGACACGGGGTTTCATGTATGCCGGCTCGGCCCGCGTGCTGGCGAGCCTGTGGAGCGTCGAGGACCGGGCGACCTCGAAGCTGATGGAAAAATTTTACCGCCACCTGCTCGGCGAGCGGCTGCCGCCCGCCGAAGCCCTGCGCCGCGCCCAGCTCGACCTGGCGAGCACCCGCCGCTGGTCCAAGCCGTATTACTGGGCCGGCTTCTCCCTCCAGGGAGAGTGGCGATGAGCCGAGGCGGCGCTTGACTCCCGAGGAGCTCGACGCGCTTCTCCGGGCCCTCGGGCCGGACCGCGAGAAGGCCGCGGAGCAGTACGAGGCGATCCGGCGCAAGCTGGTACGCCTCTTCGAGTGGCGCGGCTGCGCCTTCCCCGAGGACCTCACCGACGAGACGTTCAACCGGGTGGCCCGGCGGATGGCGGGGGGGGTCGAGGTGCATAACCCCGATCCGTTCGGCTATTTCTGCGGCGTCGCTCATCTTCTCTACAAGGAGGCGATGCGCCGCCAGGTCAAGGAGCAACAGGCCCTGGAGGCCGCCCTGGAGACCGACACCTGGCCGCCGCTCCAGGACGATGAGACGACCGCCGATGACCGGCTCGAGGCGCTGCGTGAATGCCTGCAAGCGCTCAGCCCCGACCAGCGGCGCCTGGTCCTGCTCTACCACCAGGACGAGAACCACATCCGCAGCCGCAAGCTCCTCTCCGACGAGCTCGGCCTGCCGATGAACGCGCTGCGCATCCGGGTCCACCGCCTCCGGCGCAGGCTCGAAGAGTGCGTGGCGGAGAAGCTGCGGGGCTGAGGTCCGCTCCAGCCGGCGACGAAACGAATCCCTCGATTCCGTCACCACTAATGGAAGCGGAACCTGGAGGAGGGCACTGATGAGCACTGATCTGACGGTTTGGATGGACGATCCCGTTTTTTTGCGGAGCTACCTGTTGAACGAGCTGACGGACGAGAAAAGGGACGCCGTCGAGCAGCGGCTGCTCGCGGACGACGACTTTTTCGAGCTCGTCGAAGCCGTGGAGGGAGACCTCCTGGTCGACTGCGCCAACGGCTCGCTCTCTCCCCAGGAGCATGCGCGCGTGATGCGCGGCCTGGCCTCCTCCCCGCGCGGCAGGGCGCGCCTGACCACCTCCCGGGAGCTGGCCATCGTGACGCGGGAGCGCCGCATTGCCCCGGCCAGGCTGATCCCCTTCCCGGCCCAGCTCCCGCCGACACGCAGGCCGGCGGTCCGCTTCGCGGCGATGGCCGCGATGCTCGTCGCCGTCGCCGGCGGTGTTCTGCTCTCCCGGCACACCGTCATTCCCGGCGGCGGCGCGGCGATGGCCGGCAACCGCACGGCCGGAGCGTTGCACCGCCTCCAGGCCCCGGCCGCCATGCGGGACCTCGCCCCGGCGGTCCTCGAGCTCGCCCTGGCGACCGTCCGCTCCCCCGAGGCGCAACGTCCCACGCTCATCGTTCCGGCCGGCACCCGGTCCATCGAGATCCGGCTTCCCATCGAGGAAGGGGACGATTTCCCCTCCTATCGCGCGACGATCCTCGACGCCGGTGACGAGACGGTCTGGCAGACGGACCTCGTGTCCCATCCGGCCGGAGACGCGGGTACCGTCGTGCTGGTGAGCCTCCCCGCGGACCGGCTCCCGGCGGGAACCTATCGCCTGAATCTCAACGGGGTCAGCCCCGATGGCGAGCTCGAAGCCTTGGGCAAGAGCCCTTTCGACATCCGGACGCCCTGAGATCTTGCGGTGGTGAAATGAATTGCGCTCAGCGGACACTTCAAGGTTGAAACCCAACAACCGAGAGGAGGAAGCGATGCAAGTCTCCAATGGCACTTCGCAAGGCAGTGAATACCGTGTCGGCTCCAGCGCCGGGGAAAGCCTGCTCCAGAACAGCACCGCCCAGACGAGCCTCGAGCCCGCGGATTACTCCGATGGGATGCTGAAGCCGGGGGAGAGCCAGCTCTGCTCCGCCGGCGAGGAGGTCTACGTCGAGTTCCGGATCAACGAGAAGATGGTCGCCTCTGCCTGGTTCCTGAAAGACCCCGGTCACGTGATGCTGGTCGAGAAAGAGGGGATCTTCTCGATCGCGGTGCTCGACGAAAGATCGGTCGCCGCCTGACCCGCTGGCGACAGATCGACCCCTGAGAGGCGGGCCGCCCGGCCCGCCTTTTTTCTGTCCTGTCCAATTCCGCCCCGCTCCCGCGAAATACTTTTCGGTAGTCCGTCACTCTCTCCATGAGGGGGGTCATCATGGCCGAGCCGATCCGAAGAGTCGCACCTCCAGCGCGCCGCCGTCCGCTCCACGCTGTCCGGCCTCAGACGAGGCTGCGCCCCGTCCCCTGGACCGGAGACGAGACCGAGGTCTCACGGCTCCCGCAGGCACGGACCACGCCGGCGGAGCCCGCCCAGCCGCTCCCCTCGCGGCCCGCCGCGAGCGCTCCGAGCAGGCCGGCGGCGACTCCGCAGGCTCCCGGGCCGGACACGCAGACGCGGCCCTGGACGCCGGCCTTTCAGCCCGCCGCCGAGAAGAAGCTCCGCACTCTTCTCCTCGGCGCCCTCGGTCTCCACGGCGCCGCGCTGGCGCTGCCCTTCCTGCTCCCCTCGGCCCTGCCGGCGCCGAGCCCATCCGACATGCTCCTGGCCGCGGCCGTCCTGATCGCCGGCAGCGCCGTCCTCGCTCTCGGAGCTCTCGGCCGGCGCCCGGGCTGATTCGCTCAGCCCCCGGCGCCGCCCCCCGCGTGGATGCCGCCTTCGGTCTGCCCCCAGGGATCGAGCGCTTCGCGCAGCTCGTCCTCGGGCAGCACCTTCCGCTCGCGGCACAGCTCGCGCACGGTCTTGCCGGTCTTCACCGACTCCTTGGCGATCTCGGCCGCGGCGTCGTAGCCGATCTTCGGCACCAGCGAGGTGACCATGGCGAGCGACTTCTCCACCAGCTCCTCGCAGCGCTCGACGTTGGCCTCGATCCCGTCGACACACTTCTCGGCCAGCAGGCGCGCGGCGTTGCCCAGGATCTCGATCGACTGCAAGAGGTTGTAGGCGATCAGCGGCATCATGACGTTGAGCTCGAAGACGCCCGACATGCCGGCCACGGTGATCGTGGTGTCGTTGCCGAAAACCTGCGCCGCCACCATGAGCACCGACTCCGGGATGACCGGATTGACCTTGCCGGGCATGATCGAGCTGCCGGGCTGGAGGCTGGGGATGGAGATCTCACCGATGCCGCAGCGCGGCCCCGAAGCCAGCCAGCGGATGTCGTTGGCGATCTTGGTCAGCGAGGCGGCGATCGTCTTGAGCGCGCCCGAGGTCTCGACGGCGGCGTCCTTGCCGGCCATCGCCTCGAAGCGGTTCGGCGCCGCCGCGAACGGGCAGCCTGTGCGCTTCGCGAGGCGGGCGATCACCTTGGGGGCAAACTCGGGCGGCGTGTTCAAGCCCGTGCCGACCGCCGTGCCGCCCAGCGGCAGCTCGGCGAGGCGCGGCTTGACCGCCACCAGGCGGTCGAGGGCATAGCGCACCTGCTGGGCATAGCCGCCGAATTCCTGGCCGAGGCGGACCGGCACCGCGTCCTGGAGATGGGTACGGCCGATCTTGACCACCGGGTCGAGCTCCTTCGCCTTGCGCTCCAGCGACTCCGCCAGAAGCTTCAGACCCGGCTCGAGGATTTCCACGATCGCCAGGTAGGCCGAGACGTGGATGGCGGTCGGGATCACGTCGTTGCTCGACTGTCCGGCGTTGACGTGGTCGTTGGGGTGGACCGGCTTCTTGGAGCCGATCTGCCCGCCCAGGATCTCGATGGCCCGGTTCGAGATCACCTCGTTGGCGTTCATGTTCGTCGACGTCGCCGAGCCGGTCTGGAAGACGTCGAGCGGGAACTGGCCCGCGAGCTTCCCTTCGCCGATCTCCCGGACCGCCTGAAGGATCGCCTTCGCCACCTCCGGCGGCACGATCCCCAGCTCCTCATTGACCGCCGCCGCCTCCCCCTTGATCAGCGCCACCGCGGCGATGAACCGGTCCGGCAAAGGGATCCCGGACACCGGAAAATTGCGCCGCGCCCGCTCCGTCTGAGCGCCGTAATATGCACTGGCGGGGACTTCCACCTCGCCGAGGCTGTCTTTTTCGATGCGTGTGTCGGACATGTCTCCTCCTGTCAGCCCTATCGTATCGGAGAGCCTCTCCCCCTGTCATAATCGCCCACCCCATGGACCTCACCCCCGCCCACATCGCCGCCCTCGTCGCTTCCGCCGTCGGCGCCGGAGCGATGAATGCGATGGCGGGGGGGGGGACGATTCTCACGTTCCCGACGCTGGTGTTCCTGGGGATGCCCGCGATCATGGCCAACGCCACCTCGACCGTGGCACTCCTCCCCGGCGCCGCCGCCAGCATGGCCGGTTTCAAGGAGGACGTGCTGCGCTACAAGGGCTGGCTCAAGACCCTCTTCCTCCCCAGCCTGATCGGCGGCGTCATCGGCTCGATGCTGCTTCTGGTCACTCCGGAGAAGCTCTTCGCGCACCTCGCGCCGGCCCTCATCCTGCTCGCGACGGTCCTGTTCATGGCCCGCAGCGCGCTCGCCCGCCGCTTCCTGCCCCAGGACGAGAGCGGCGGCGATCCCGATCCGTCCCGCCTCTCGCGGGGGCGCTGGATGACGGCGACGCTCCTCCAGCTCGCCGTCGCCGTCTATGGCGGCTACTTCGGTGCCGGCATCGGCATCCTGATGCTCGCTCTCCTCGGTTTCCTCGGGCTGACGAACATCCACGCCATGAACGGCCTCAAGAACTTCTTCAACCTGTGCATCAACTTCGTCGCCGCCGGCTACTTCATCCTCCGCGGCGCCGTCTCCTGGCCCGAGGCCCTGATCCTCGCCGTCGGCGCCGTCGCCGGCGGCTACGGCGGCGCCCGCTTCTCCAAGCGCATCGGCCAGGACAAAGCGCGCACCGCCGTCATCGTCATCGGCTTCCTGGTCACCGCCATCCTGGCCTGGCAGCAGCTCCGCTAGGAGCGCCTCGCCTGTCCCGCCTGGCGGTTGCTCGTCTCCAGGAACATCCCGATCGTCCCCAGAATCAGACCGATCCCGATCAGCGACAGACCCAGGAGCGAGCGCCCGTGGCCCGGGTCGCCGTCGGCCCCGGCGAGGCGGAGGAGCTCGGTGAGGCCGGCGTTGTGCGGGATGGTGAAGAGGCCGGAGGCGGTGAGCAGGAAGCCCAGCGAGGCGATCTTGAGGGCTCCCGAGGTGCGGCTCGGCCTCCCCAGTCTTTGTCCGATGACGCTCCGGCTGTAGCCGTAGGCGCTGTAGATGGCGAAGCCGAGAACCAGCCAGCCGATGAAGCGCCACCAGGAGGCGGGCGGCAGGTAGATCATCAGGAACAGGCAGGAGAGCACGCCGAGGGTCGGCAGCAGGAAGGGACCCAACGGGACGCGGAACGGGCGCGGCCGGTTCGGATCCGTGTAGCGCAGGATCGGGATGCCGATGCAGACCAGGACGAACGCGAACAGGGTGCCGATGTTCGTCAGGTCGACCATCTCGTCGATGCTCGCGAAGGCCGCCACTCCGCCCACCGCCACGCCGGTGAGGATGGTGGTGACGTGTGGCGTGCGGAACTTCGGGTGGACCTTGGCGAAGGACTGGGGCAGCAGGCCGTCGCGCGCCATCGAGAAGAAGATGCGCGGCTGGCCGAGCTGGAAGACCAGGAGCACCGCCGTGTGGGCGATCACCGAGCCGAGGGCCACGATGCCCACCGCCCAGGTATTGTTCGGCGCCACGTGGTTGAGCGCCATGGTGAGCGGCTCGGCCTGCTCGGTGGCCAGGCGCTTGACCAGCTCGGGATACGGCAGGATGCCGGTGAAGACCGCCGCCACGATGGCGTAGAGAATGGTGCAGATGATCAGCGAGGCGATGATGCCGATCGGCAGGTTGCGCCCCGGGTTGCGCGTCTCCTCGGCGACGGTCGACACCGCGTCGAAACCGATGTAGGCGAAGAAGACCACCGCCGCCGCCGTGAACGTGCCCGGCCAGCCGTTGGGCTGGAACGGGTGCCAGTTGTGCTCCATCTGGACCGGCGAGACGTACTTGAGCGCCATCACCACGAAGAAGATGAGGACCAGGATCTTGATCAGCACCATGCCGGCGTTGAAACGCGCCGACTCGCGGATGCCGCGGATCAGGACGATGGTGATGAGGGCGACGATGCCCACCGCCAGCAGGTTGAAGACGATGGGGATGCCGAAGATGTGCGGCGCGCTGTCATAGAGGCCGGGGATCTTCGCCGCCGTCCGGTAGTCGGTGGCGAGCCACTGTGGAAAATCGATGCCGATACTGAGCAGGAGGGTGCGGAAGTAGTTGGCCCACGAGATGGCCACCGCCACGTTGCCCACCGCGTACTCGATGATGAGGTCCCAGCCGATGATCCACGCCACCAGCTCGCCGAGCGTGGCGTACGAGTAGGTGTAGGCGGAGCCGGAGATGGGCACCAGCGCCGCGAACTCGGCATAGCAGAGGGCGGTGAAGGCGCAGACGACCGCCGTGATGACGAAGGAGATCATCAGCGACGGCCCGGCGCCCGGCCGCGCGGCGTCGCCGGCCGCGGCCGTGCCGATGGTGGCGAAGATGCCGGCGCCCACGATGGCGCCGATGCCGAGAAGGGTCACCTGGAAAGCGCCCAGGTCCCGCCGGAGGGTGGGCCCCGATTCAGCCGCCTCCATGATGTCGTCCAGCTTCTTGGTCTGGAAGATGCCTCGCAGCAAGAGGGGAACCTCCTTCTCAGAAAAGACCTAGAAAGAATCGCGCCGGGAGTCTGACACGGGAGGGAGGGGAGGCGCAAATAGGGGGGACGAGGGCGCGGGAAGCACGGGTTCTCTCGTGCTCCCCGGCCTGAGGCGATGGACGCGCACCTGGGGTGCGCCGCGGGAGCGGGAGTCTCTTTCTTCGCCTCGCCGCCGCTCCCAGGCTCTCGGGCTCATGGCAGGGCTCCGGCGGCCGCCTCCAGCTCGACGCGCGACAGCGCGGCGTCGAGGAGGCGTTCCAGGTAGACGAGACGGGTTTCCAGGATTTCGCGGCGGAGAAGGAGGAGCTCTCCGAGATCGATCTCGCCGGCTTCGAAGCTCTTCCGCGCGAGGGCTTCGTTGTCGTCCAGAGCCGGCAGGGCCGCGCTTTCGAGCTCGTGCACCGCCGCGAGCTGCCGGGCCAGGGCCGCGAACCGGCCGCGGATCTCGGTCTCGGCGGCGGCGCGGACGGCTTCGAGAGACCGGCGGAGCGCATCGGCGCGGGCCTGTCCGACGGTGATCGCCTCCCGGCCGCGCCGGTGGAGGGGGAGCTTCACGACGACGCCCGCGGTGACGATCTCGGCCCGTTCCTCGCGGGCGATGCCGCCGCGGACGCCCCAATCCGGCCGGGCCAAAGCCTGTCCGAGCAGGATCTCCGCTTCGGCTTCGCGCACCTCGGCCGCGAGAGCTCGCAGGTCCGGCCGCCGGTCCAGGCTCTCCAGGAACCCTGCGATCTCCAGGGCAGGCTGCCGCGCGAGGTCGCCGCGGAGAATCAAGGTCTCGCCGGAAGGCAGCCCGAGCAACGCCTTGAGATGGGCGGTCGCGGTGTCCCCCTCGGCCTCCGCCGCGCCCTGCTCGGCCCGCGCGCGCGCCGTGGCGATCCGCGACCGGTTGAGCTCCAGAGCGGTGGCCTCGCCGGCCTCGAATCGCCGTTCGGTGGAGGCCAGCAGCTCGTCCGCGGCGGCACGGCTCCGCGCCAGGAATGCCACCCGGCGGCCGGCCACCCAGGCGCGGACGAAGGCGGCCCCGGCATCGCGCACCAGCAGGCGCCGGGCTTCGAGGAGCTCGGCCTCCGCCCGTTCGACGGAGGCTTGCGTCCCGGCGAGACGGGCGGCGCGCTGCCGGCCGGCATCGATCTCCTGGGTCAGAGCCGCCTCGAAATCGAGGAAGCCGCGGTCGGCCCGCCGGTATCCCCCATTCATTTCGAGGACCGGGCTCTCCTGGAACCGGCGGCCGGCCTGCTCCCGCCGCGCCCGCGCCTCCTCGATCCGCCCGTTCGCCAGGGCGACGGCCGCTCCGCGCTCCCGCGCCAGAGCCAGCGCCTCATCCAACGTCAGAACCCTCTCCTGGGCGAGGCCCGGGAAGGCACACAAGCACAAGGCGGCCCACGGCCACACACCTCGAAGTCTCATCCGTCACCTCGCGAAGAGCTCAACAAAAAAACCACGGCCAAGAACCGCATCCGTGCAGTTCTTGCAGTCCTCTTGGCGCCCTTTGCCCTTCTAAGACTTCGGAACGTGGAAAATGTCGTGCCAAGGCGACCAGAAGAAGGATCGCCAAGCGGGGCACGGAGCTGCGCATCATCGACGTGATCTTACACGAGACACAAAGGGCGCAATTTTTGCATATCTGAGCGGGCTGAATGGAGAAGCGCACCCCACGCAGCCCGCCCGATGACGTCGATTTTCTCAAGCTCGCGGAGCGGGCCCTGGAGATTTCTCGCCGCGAGCGGCAGCGGATCGAGGCTTCAATGCCGAAGCTGTCCAACGAGTGGGCGCAAGTCAATGACCGGCTCAATGAGCTCACGCACGCGCCGGAGCAGGTGCCGGAGATCGACAGCCCGCCGGGCGAGCCCCTCGACAGCAGCGTGCTTCCTGAGGATTTCCCTCTTCTCGCCGCGGAGATGGAACGACAGGGATGACGGCCGGCTTCAGGGAAGGCCGCTCCCCCTGGGCTCAATCCAGGCCACGGGCCAAGCCGAGCAGATCGTCGACGAGCCGCGCCATCAGCTCGGTCTGGCCGGTCAACGGATTGCGCAGCTCGTGTCCGAGCTCCTGGAGCAGCTTCACGAGCCGAGCCCGCTTCGCGACCTCCGTTTCGAGCGCGCCCGCCTGCTGTTGCAGGAGAGCCACCTGCCGCTGCAGCTCCAGAGGATCGCCGTTCCTGGGGAAGCTCTCCGCCGGGCACACCCGTGTATGAGAGTGGCAGATCCGCAGAAAGGAGCCGCGATGCCTGGCCTCGTGGAACCTGGCCATCGGGTACGCGCAGAACATGGAAAAAGAATGGAGCTCCGCCAGATGGTTCCACATCTCTTCCATCTGGAAGGCGGCCTTGTGCCGGCCTTCCGCCCACAAGAGGGAATCCATCTCGCCGAAGACCCGCACCTGGCGCGATCCGTCCTGCGACGCCCGGCGGATGACGCTGCCCAGAATGCCTTGGAAACGCTGCTCATCAGGCCAGCCGTCGATCATGACTTCGGAAAGCGTCGCGGCGGCATCGAGGACAATACAGCGATCTCTTCTGGCGACCGTATCATTCAGGCGCTGCTCCAGAAGAGCTCGATGCTGCGGAGCCACAATGGCGATGCCGGCGTACCCGTCTCGCCGGCAGGTGGCCAGAAAGCGGCCCACCTCGGCGATCAGGAAGTCGTCCTGTTCGTAGAACTGGACGAAATGCTCGCGAGAGGCGGCAGGCCTTTTCATTGCCGGCAAGGTATAAAGCATAGAATGTTTCGCAAGAAATGCGCTTTGATTCAAAGACTAACACAAAGGTAAGGCGTGGGCCAAGCACCGAAGAGCCTGGCACCTCGCTCCCCAGCACCTCGCTCCCCACCGCGCTCGGCGTTACGCCAGCCTCAGCTTCCGCAAGGCAACCGCCCCGCTAGCAATAACCTGAATCATCAACTCGTTTCCCAGCAGAAGACCCACTCCGAGAAGCGGATCAGTCTCAACCACATCGATCGCCGCTAAGCGTCGCTCTCCTGCCCACACGACGGTCGCTTCATGGATGTCGAATTCGCTCTCACTGCCGTCGGCCAGGACTGCGCTACCCCTCCCGCGGAAAGGGAGGTCCAGAGCGGTGACCACATCTGAAGGCAGAGTGAGGGAGCCTGTATAGCCAGTGTCCAGCACCTCCCCCTGCGGCGTCGTAGCGCGCCGCAGCCACGGAGACGGCTTCCCTGGGATGAGGCTGGGCGATGGCGAGGGCAGGGAGGAGGAGGACGATGGCGACCAGGGCGACGGCGAGGATGCGGTGAGGCTGTCGGGACATGAGGACCTCCGGGGCCGCTCGGGCTCGGCCAACATGGCCGGGCGGGCAGGCCTTCAGGAGGTAGTGTGCGGGGTTGCAGGGGAAAGGCGGGCGTAGAAGATCTCAACTTCCGCCGAGTGTGCGCCGCAGGCGTGCGAGCTCTTCCTCCAGCGCTCGACTCCTCTCCTCTGCGGCGGCGGCTCTTTCCTCGGCCGCGGCGGCTCGCTCCTCGGCTTGGCGACGGGCAGTCACCTCGAGATCAAGAAGCTCGTCGGAAGAGTCGGGATAGAAGACTCCGTCGTCCCAGGTCCCCATGCCGTTCCCCTCTTTGGAGTCTCAGCTTTCGCCGAGCGTGCGCCGCAGGCGCGCGAGCTCCTCCTCCAGCGCTCGGCGCGCAATCGCCTCGGCGTCGGCTCTTTGCTTCTCGGCTTCGACTTTCTCGTCGACCTCCTCCCGGCGGAGCAGGAGGGCGCCGGTCTTGGTGTCGGTGAGCCGCAACCGTTTTCCCTCGGCGCGGAAGAGGACGCCGAGGGTACGGCTTTCGAGGGCGCCGCCGGGGTTCGGGCGCACAGGCTCGTAGCGGCCCTTCACCAAGCGGAAGCCCTGCAGAGGCGGGCTCAGGTATTCGCCGAACGGGTCGAACTGGAAGTACTCGGCGATGCCGAGCTGGGCGTAGGTCGTCCGCTTGTCCTTGTCCCTTTCGGCGGTGCTTTCCGAGGTCGTCTCAAGGACGAAGCAGGGGGCCTTGCCGCCCTCCTCCCAGAGCAGGTACTTGCGGCGTTGCACGCCGCCGGGAAGCTTGGGCACGCCTTTGACCACGAAACCATCCGGCGCCACCACGCCCCTGGGATCACCCTTGCGATAGAAGAGGAACATGTTAGCCCCCACGAAGACGTTGGGGTCGTTCCTGAACCGGCCGGCCAGGACTTCGAAGACGTAGATCATCTCTTCCAAATGGATCGGGGATTCCGCCACGGGTTCGCCGTCAGAGTCGGGATAGTAGGTTTCGTCTTCGCGGAGAGGGATCGCGTGCATGCGTGCCATCCTTTCCCACAGAATTGCTGGATCAAACCACAGAAGCCCTGCGGAGGGCAATAGTCTCCGGTGAGATGGTACCACGAGGGACTCCCGCTCCCTCACCTCCCCCACGCACTCCCCTCCGGGAGAAGGGGGCAACCGCCAACTTCGCGAAAGGGTGGTGCCCTATCGAATCGGGTGGCACCTACTCCGGTCCCGCCCTGCGCAAACCGCCGTCCACCGGAAACGTCAACAGCCGGTCGCCGCGCGGGGGTGGCCAAGTCGGGAACGCCGACGCTATGATGGTCGTCATGAGCGAGCCCGCACAGCCCATTACGCTGACCTTCCCTCCCCACGTGGCGGCCGAGCTGCCGCGGCTCTCGGCGGAGCTGAACGAGCGCATGCACGAGCTGCTGGAGCGCAACACGGACGGGGCCTTGAGCACGATCGAGCGCCGTGAGCTCGACACGCTGGTTCGGATGGCCGGGTTCGGCCAGATCCTCGAGCTTATGGCTACCCGGCAATCGGCCGCATGAGCCGATCGTCCATCCCAAGAGCCCTGCGCCGCGAGGTGCAGCGTCGCGACGCCGATCGGTGCCTCTATTGTGGCCTCCTCCAGGTCGGGCAGGGCGCGACAGCAGCTCAGAGCGCCTGACAAAACCGGTTGCCGGCCCAACGGGCCGGGAGAATCTAGCCCAGGGCTGAGGCCGAAGGCCGATGCCCTGGGTCAAAGGGCACCACCTCCGGGCGGCCTGAAAGGCCGCAAGAGCTCCCGCTTGACAGCTCCACAGACAGGTGCTGGAGTCACCGGCGTCATGGCTCAATCCCTCTCCAAAATCTACGTCCACCTCATCTTCTCGACGAAAAATCGCGAACGAAGCCTGCCTGACGAGATTCGCCCCGATCTCCATGCCTATATGGGCGGTACGCTCAAAGGCCTCGGCTGTCTCCCGATCGAAATCAACACCGAGCCCGACCATTTGCACGGTCTGTTTCTCCTCGCACGGACCGAGGCGCTGAGCGACGTTGTCGGCCACCTCAAGAAAAGCTCGAACGACTGGCTTCGGGGCCGAGGCCCGCAGTTTGCATTCTCG